>Ga0302320_10019013_pt1 | contig 13827 bp, 10 predicted proteins | sample Bog_T0_3_FD_202130 | JGI IMG/M metagenome (GOLD analysis project Ga0302320, IMG submission 202130) | Peat permafrost microbial communities from Stordalen Mire near Abisko, Sweden - Bog_T0_3 | ecosystem: Environmental > Terrestrial > Soil > Wetlands > Peat | place: Sweden: Abisko, Stordalen Mire... | reverse complement strand
TTCGGGAGTGGTGGCGTCGAGGTGATCGATACTGACCGCGCCGAGGGAGGAAGCCATGAGAGAGCCGCCGAGATTGACGAATTCATCGACGTGAGCTTTGACAAGCATGCCGTGTTTAATGCCGGCTTCGAGAACACGCCGCGACTGCGCGAGCGAGAAGGCGTTTTGCTCGCAGAAGACATCGATAAAGAATGGGATTTTGTGGGACGAGAATGAGGAAGACCGGTACCAGGCGGCGGCCTCGGGGATCATAGTATCAACAACGAGGTCCACATAGCCATCGGGGCGGTTTTTGAATTCGGGAGGGACGGCGTGGGCGGCGAGGAACGTGGGGACAAGAGTGATGGGCTGCAGACGAGTGAGTTCCTCGATGGCCTGGAGCATTTTGAGTTCGCTAGCAGTATCGAGACCATAGCCGGTTTTGATCTCGGCGGTGGTGGTGCCATGGCGAAGCATGGATTGAAGGCGCGGGAGGGTTTGCTCCACAAGATCCGAGATCGCAGCGGCGCGGACCTTACGAGTAGTGCTGACAATTCCACCGCCGGCGGCGAGGATATCGAGATAGGCTGCTCCTTGGAGACGCATTTCGAAGTCAGTCAGACGGTCGCCCGCATAGACGATATGAGTGTGAGAGTCGACAAAACCGGGAAGGAGGGTTTTGCCGGTGGCGTTGATAGAGGTGGTTGCGGTGAAGTTGGCGAATAGGTCGCTGGAGGGGCCGACGGAGACGACGACGCCTTGATGGATGGCGATAGCGCCGTCGGAAATAATTTGCGGGGAGCGAGTGATGAGTTGGGAGGCGTGGGAGATGAGGAGGTCGACGTGAGTCATGATTGACCTTCCATGGGGATGCGGATGTTATGGGTTTTGGCGAAAGCCCGGGCTTCGGGATAACCGGCGTCGGCGTGGCGGACGACGCCCATGCCGGGATCTGAGGTGAGGACGCGTTCGAGGCGGCGGGCGGCGGCATCGGTGCCATCGGCAACGATGACTTGGCCCGCATGGATGCTGTAGCCGATTCCGACCCCGCCTCCGTGGTGGATACTGACCCAGGTTGCGCCTCCGACTGCGTTGATCAACGCGTTGAGGAGCGGCCAGTCGGCAATGGCGTCGGAGCCGTCGCGCATAGCTTCGGTTTCGCGGTTAGGGCTGGCGACTGAGCCACTGTCAAGATGATCGCGGCCAATGACTATGGGCGCGGCCACTTCGCCGCGCGCCACCATTTCGTTGAAACGTAGACCTGCTTTCAATCGCTCCCCATAGCCAAGCCAGCAAATGCGGGCGGGAAGACCCTGAAATGCCACTTGTTTGGCGGCCATTTCAAGCCAGCGATTCAAGTGAGCATCTTGCGGGAAAAGAGCGGAAACGGCGCGGTCGGTCGCATGGATATCGCTGGGATCTCCCGAGAGCGCCACCCAACGGAAAGGACCTTTCCCCTCGCAAAAGAGCGGCCGAATGTAGGCGGGCACGAAGCCGGGGTAGTCGAAAGCGTTGCTGACTCCCGCGTCGAAGGCGCGCTGCCGGAGGTTGTTGCCGTAATCGAAAACGATGCTGCCGCGGGATTGGAATTCGAGCAGGGCGCGAACGTGCGTGGCCATGGATTCACTCGAGCGCTGTTGGTAAGCGACTGGGTCGCTCTTACGGAGGGTGGCTGCCTCGGCTACCGAGAGGCCGCCGGGGATGTAACCATAGAGTGGGTCGTGGGCGGAGGTTTGATCGGTAACTACGTCCGGCTTAACGCCCCGAGCGAGCAACTGAGGGAGGATCTCGCAAGCGTTGCCGATGAGGGCGATGGATTTGGGCGCGCCTGACTCGACGGCCTCATCGACCCAGCGTAGCGCTTCATCAAGGCTCTCCGTGGCGACATCGACCTGGCGCAAATTGAGACGGCGTTCGACGCGCCAGGGATCGACTTCAACGAGAAGGCCGACTCCTTCGTTCATGGTTATAGATAGCGGCTGCGCGCCGCCCATTTCACCCAGCCCCGCAGTGACAACCAGTTTGCCGCGCAGGCTGGGCCAGCCCATTTTTCGGGCCAGGGCGCCGAAGGTTTCATAGGTGCCTTGCAGGATGCCTTGGGTGCCGATATATATCCAACTGCCCGCGGTCATTTGGCCGTACATGATAAGGCCGCGGCGCTCCCAGGCATCGAAGTTTTCCTGAGTGGCCCACTTGGGTACGATGTTGGAATTGGCTAGCAAAACGCGCGGTGCGTCTTCATGCGTACGGAAGACGGCGACAGGCTTGCCGGATTGAACGAGCAGCGTTTCGTCTGGTGCAAGAGTGCGGAGAGTAGAGAGGATGGCTTCGAGCGCGGCGTGATTGCGCGCGGCCTTACCGCGGCCGCCATAGACGATGAGATTATCGGGATCGAAGGCGACTTCGGGGTCGAGATTGTTCTGCAACATGCGATAAGCAGCTTCAATTTGCCAATTGGCGCAAGTGAGGGCGGTGCCGCGAGGTGAGCGCATTAGAGAGACATCCTTAAAAAGTGATGAATGGCGACCGCAGCGAGGCGGGCGGTGCGTTGGTCGAGATCATAGGTTGGATTGACCTCGGAGATTTCGAAAACGGAGCTGCGAGAGTCGCTACCGGCGAGAGTGGCGATGTCACAGAACTCAGCGCCGGAGAGACCGATTGGATTGGGTGCGGAGACGCCGGGAGCATCGGAGGCGGAGACGGAATCCATGTCGAGACCCCAGAAAATCTGACGGGCTTCGCTCAAGCGAAGGATCGTTTCGAGAGTGAGCCGAATACCTCTTTGACGGAGATCGGGCATGGAGATGGAGTTCGCGCCTTTGTCATAGAGATAGTGCAGATGGGAGGCGGCGACGGCGAAGGGCTGATAGGCGATTTCGTGGAAGTTGGCAGGAACAAGGAGCGATTCTTCAAGGAGCATGCGATAGGGAGTGCCACTGTGGCGGATGGGATTTTGGCGAACGTCGAGATGGGCGTCAATATTGAAAGCGAGCAGGTGGGCAGCCCCGCCGTGAGTGGAAAGGGCGCGGCAATCGGGATAGGAGATGTCGTTACCGCCGCCGAGGACGATGAGTTTTTTGTTATCGGCGAGTACTTGCTGAACGATTGAGGAGTGGAACTCGTGGGTTTGTTCGAGAGTGGGCTGGATGGCGGTGTCGCCGAGGTCGAAGAGGCCTGAATCGGCGGTGGCGACGAGGCGGTAGAAGCAGGCGCGGATGGCAGCGGGGGCGGCCGAAGCGCCGATGCGGCCACCGTTGCGGCGCACGCCTTCATCTTGCGGGCAGCCGAGGAGAACAATTTTCGAATGGGCGTAGTCCGGCGGTTCGAAGGTGACGTGTTCGCCCCAACGGGGGTCGCCTGGTTCGTTGCGACGAAAGAACAAGGCTGGGTCGGGACGGTTAGTGCGCTGGAAGATCATACGGAGAAGCTTCGAGTAATAGAGTAGCGCCGCACGAAGGGCCAGCTGAAAAGTGGCCCCGCAAGCACGAATGCCCGCCGTACGGTTTTTCCTTGGGGCCAGCCTTTTCTGCTGGCCCAGTAATCGGGGTGGAGGCGGTGTTTGCAGAAGGGGACGGTGCGGTGGCCGTCGGGGCTGGTGGGATCTTCGGCGACGAAGCGCAGGTAGGGATAAGATTCGATGGGTTTGGGGAATAGCGGCGGGTCGGTGGGTGGGTCGGGCGGCGTGACGGGTTTGGCGGGTCGGGATCGAGAGGATGAGCGTTCGCGACGAATGGAAAAAACCCGCAAGTGGTTGATAATAAGGCAGAACGATCTTCTTTTAAGGAGCTGTTTTGACCAAGAAATCGCGGCACATTGGTTGCATGTTTTGCTCAAAGCCAGCGCGCAGCCGCGATGCACGTTTAAGCTTAAGATGGCCACGGTCATGGAAACGATTTTCGACACACCGGCGCGCATTTTGTTTGGAGCGGGGTCGCGGTTCCGGCTCAGCGAGGAACTCCGGCGAATTCAGGTCTCGCGAGTGCTTGTAGTCACCGATGAGCACCTGCTAGCAACGGGTGTTATCCGAAGCTTCGAAGAGCGTTTGAAAGGCGAGGACATCGAGGTTAGCGTTTTTTCGGAGGTTCAGCCGGACCCCACCGATGAAAACGTTGCTGGCGGCCTCGCATCCTTACAGTGCTGTGGCGCACAAGCCGTGGTGGCGATTGGTGGCGGGAGCGTAATTGACGCGGCGAAAGTGGTGGCAATTGCGTTCACAAATTCGGAGCCGCTTGAGGCCTTCCAGGGTTATCACAAAGTTAAGAACAGCGGCTTGCCGCTGCTGGTGATTCCAACTACGGCCGGGACGGGCAGCGAGGCTACCAAAGCGGCAGTGATCACCGATACGAAGCGAACGGTGAAAATGATGATGCTGGACGCGAAGCTCATGCCACGCATTTCCATCGTCGATTATGAATTAAGCATGACCATGCCGGCAGCTCTGACGGCCTATGTGGGCGTCGATACGCTTGTTCACGGGATGGAAGCGTACCTATCGAAGAGGTCGAACGGCATGACGGACCCGCTGGCGATTTCCTGCATGCAACTGACTGCCCGCCATCTTCTCACCGCCTACCGGGAACCGGCGAATCGAACTGCGCGGGAGGCCATGGCGCTGGCTGCCTGCCAGGGCGGCCTGGCCTTCAGCAATAGCAGCGTCTGTCTGGTGCACGGAATGAGCCGTCCGATCGGAGCGATTTTTCATTTGGCTCATGGCTTGTCGAACGCCGTGCTGCTGGCGGCGGTCACGCGGTTTTCGCTTGCTGGTGCGCCCGAACGCTACGCGCACATCAGCCGGCAAATCGGTTTTTGCGAGAACGGGGCGAATGACGAGCGGGCTGGCGAGCTGCTTGTTGAGGGTCTGGAGAACTTGAACGAGCAGCTTGGCATTCCGAAGCTGCGTAGCCTGCTGAAAGTGGATCGAAGTCATTTCGAATGCTACCTGAGAAAAATGGCCGAGGACGCGCTTGCCTCGGGAAGCCCGCAGAATAATCCAGTAGTCCCGACGGCGGATGAAATTATAGAGCTTTACGGGGAGGCTTGGTAGGAATCTGCGCGAGGCGCACGTGGAACGATTGGGATGCAACAATCAATGATTGCTCCAACGATTGCGCCTTTTGATTTACTCAATCGCCATCGCATTGATTGCAGCGATTGGCCGGGAGACATCTCAGGCCCAATCGGCTTCGTGCACGAATACGGTGGGCATGGTGGTCTCGCTCACGGGAACCGCTGGACGTTATGGCCAAGCGGCGAGCAAATCCGTGGAACTGGCTTTCGAGGGACTGAACAAAGCGGCGGGGGCGCAAGGAATTGCGGGATGCAAGCTCGCGTTTGACTTGCGCGACGATCAGAGCCAGGGTTCGGTGGGCGTCGATCAGGCTCGCCAGCTGGTGGATCTAAAGAGAGTGCCGGCCATCATAGGGAGCATTATCAGTTCCGTTTCAATACCTATAATGACGGCAGTGACCGCGCCTGCCGGCGTGGTGCAGATTTCACCCGCATCCTCGACACCCTCCTTTACCAAACTGGCCATGGAAGGAAAGACCAAGGGCTGGTTTTTCCGGACGATTACGGGCGACTCACTGCAAGGAACGGCTGCCGCGAAATACGCGCTGGATGAGGGGATGAAGACGCTGGCCATTATTTACGTCAACAATGATTTCGGCGTTAACATGAGGGCTGAATTCCAGCGGGCGTATCTGGCGCTGGGCGGCAAGATCACGGGCATCACTCCTTACAATCCCGAGCAATCTTCTTATAACGCCGAGGTCACGAAAGCACTTCATGGCGACCCGCCGGCGCTTTACTTTATTGGCTATCCGGGAGACGGTACACCGATTGTGCGTACTTGGATTCAACAGGGGGGCCCACAGCGTTTCCTGCTGAATGACGGTATGAATGCTGGGGACTTTATCAAGGGCGTGGGGCGGCAATTTCTGAATAGCGCCTACGGGACCTCGTCCGGTTCCACGAGGACGCCGTCGACTGAATACTTTGCCAAGGCATATCCCGCCATGAGCGGCGGTTTTGACCCGGATTCGCCGGCGGCAGACCGGGCGTTTGATGCCGGCGTCATTCTAGGATTAGCTATTGCGCAGGCCGGCAAGTTTGAAGCGGCGGCGATTCGCGACTCGATTCGCAAAGTCACGGCTCCGGGTGGAGAAGTTGTTTATGCCGGGCCGCCAGGCTTTGCGCGCGCGCTGCAACTCATCCGCGAAAAGAAGGCGGTGCGCTATGTGGGCGTGATTGGGCCGGTGCAGTTTGACAAGTACGGCGATATCGCGGGCCCATTCCGCACCTGGAGGATACAGAACGGCGTGGTGACAACGGTGGGACAAATGTCCGCGGAAGATGTGCAGGCAATTCAGGCAAGGCTCGGCAAATGAGTGAGCAACGTGCGGTCCTCGACGGCGGACTTGAGATCTCGCGAGTGGTGACCGGTCTTTGGCAGGTGGCCGATATGGAGCGCGGCGGGAGAACTCTCGACCCGGTGCAGGGAGCGGCGGCGCTGGCCGAATATGCGCGCGCGGGTTTCGACACTTTTGACATGGCGGACCATTACGGCTCGGCGGAAGTGATTATGGGAACGCTGCTCGCTTCGGCCCATCATCCGCCGGTGCGGGCGTTCACTAAATGGTGCCCGCCGCCAGGGCCGATGACGGCTGCCATCGCGCGCCAAGGTATCGAGCGAGCGTTGCAGCGCCTGCAGACCTCGTGCATCGACCTGCTGCAGTTTCATTGGTGGACATTCGATGATCCGCGTTATATAGATGCGATGCTGGAACTGGCAAAGCTACGTGATGAGGGATTAATTGGGCATCTTGGTTTAACAAATTTCGATACCACCCACCTGCGCTTGCTGTTGAATGAAGGCATCCCTATTGCAAGCAACCAGGTTTGCTTATCGTTGCTAGATCGGCGCGCCACCGAAGCGATGTCCGCCTTATGCCTGGAGCGAGGAGTGCGGCTGCTCGCGTACGGCACTCTCGGCGGCGGGTTTCTGACTGAGCGCTGGTTGGGCGCGAACGAACCTGCGGCGGTGAACGATTGGAGCAAGATGAAGTATCAACGCTTCATTCATGCCGTGGGCGGCTGGGATGCGTTGCAGGATGTGCTTAGAGCAGCGCAGACGATTGCACACAAACACGGCGTCTCGATTTCAAATGTGGCAGCGCGCTGGGTTCTGGAACAAAAGGCGGTGGCGGCGGTGATTGTGGGCGCGCGTCTGGGCGAATCGGAACATCGCGCGGACAACCGCAAGCTCTTTGAGTTTGCGCTGGATGAGGAAGACTATGCGGTTCTAGCGCACGCCTTTGCTAACACCAATCGTTTGCCCGGAGACTGTGGCGATGAATACCGCCGGCCGCCATTCCTGACGGCGTCCGGAGACTTGAGCCATCACTTGGAATCTTTCGCGCCGCTTTGGGAGCGCCAAGCCGTCGGTGGATATTCCAACCGCTGGACAATTGACAGCCGCAGTATTTGGGAACCGATAGCTGGTTACTCGCGCGCGGTTCGGATAGGAGATCGCATTCTGGTCTCAGGCACGACGGCAACACACGGGAGCGGGCGGTTAATTGGCAAGGGCGACGCGGCCGTGCAGACTACGTATATCCTCGACAAGATCACCGCCAGCATCAAAGCGCTCGGCGGACGAATGGAGGATGTGGTGCGAACCAGAATCTATTTGGCACACTCGGGCGACTGGCAGGCCGTCAGCAAAGTCCATGGCAGGTATTTTGGCCAGATCCGCCCGGCCAACACGATGCTGCAGGTGGCGGCGTTGATAGGCGACGGTTATCTGGTCGAAATAGAAGCGGAGGCTATGGTGGAATGAACGCTGCGACGCCGGACCTTCTCGTGGTAGACAACATCAGCAAGAATTTCGGTGGTCATCAGGCGGTGAGCCAGGTGTCATTCTCTTTGAAAGCAGGTTCTATTGGCGGCCTGATTGGCCCCAACGGGGCCGGCAAAACGACGCTTTTCAATTGCATCGCTGGGTTTATGAAGCCGGCTTCGGGACGAATCTCGCTAGACGGTGGAGCGATCGCGGGACTCGCGCAGTACGATGTCTTTGCGGCAGGGCTGGCGCGCACCTTTCAGATTCCGCGCCCATTTCCTGAGATGTCGGTGTTGGACAATTTGCTGGTTGCGGCTAACGAGCAAGCGGGCGAGCGCTTCTGGAATAACTGGCTGCGTCCGAAGCTGGTGGATGAACAGGAGCGCCAAACCAAGGAAGCGGCAAGGCACTGGTTGAATTTTGTGGGGCTGTCGGATTTGGAACAAGAGCCGGCGCGCATTTTGTCCGGCGGCCAGCGGAAGCTGCTGGAACTGGCGCGGGTGATGATTGCTAAACCAAAGCTGGTGCTGCTGGACGAGCCAGGCGCGGGTGTGAATCCCGTTTTGCTAGATCAGATCGTCGACAAGGTGAGTGCGCTCAATGCCGAGGGAACAACTTTTTTGATCATCGAACACAATATGGACCTGGTCGCTTCTTTATGCCAGCCGGTGATGGCGATGGCGCAAGGACGTCTCTTGATGTGTGGCGATGCGAACACCGTGTTGAAAGATCCGCGCGTGATTGAGGCTTATCTGGGGAACGCCGCGTGATAGTCAGCGCGCCGGCGCTTGCTATAGAATCAATGGAGGCAGGTTACGAGCCAGGGCTATCCATTGTTCGCGGTACCTCTTTGAACGTGCAGCCCGGCGAAATTGTCGCCGTGATAGGACCGAATGGCGCCGGCAAATCTTCTTTAGTGAAGGCCGTTGCTGGGCTGGTTCCCATCAGTAGCGGACGCAACCTGCTGTTTGGCAAGGACATAACAAAAACGCCCGCGCATCGCATGGTGTTTGAAGGGCTCGCCCTCGTGCCACAGGTGGAAAATGTTTTTGTCAATCTCAGTGTCGCCGAAAATTTGGAACTCGCGGCGGCCATCGTCAAGGCGAATCGGCAGGAACGTTTAAAACCTGTTTATGCGATGTTCCCGGATCTTTACCGGCAACGCACGGATATGGCCGGGCGGCTTTCCGGGGGCCAGCGCCAAATGCTGGCTGTGGCCCGGGGTCTGATTGCGCGGCCCAAGCTGCTCATTCTTGACGAGCCATCCGCCGGCTTAAGCCCCAGAATGACGGAGCAGGTGTTCGGCAAATTGCGCGAAGTGCGCGCCAGCGGCGTTACGGTATTGCTTGTGGAACAAAACGTGAAAGCCGCGCTGGCATTGGCCGACCGTGCCGTGGTTCTAGTGGAAGGCAAGGAGCGTATCGTAGCCGCCAGTTCCGAGCTGTTACAAGACAACCGTGTTGCCGAGCTTTACCTGGGTCGGTATCTAAATCAATCTCCGGGCCGCCGCAGCGGTATGCAGGAACAAACGTAATGCTTCAAATCGCGGCCGACGGACTCATCATTGGTTCCGTGATAGCGCTGGGGGCAATTGGGTTAAGCGTCACCATGTCCATCGTGCGCTTTTCCAACTTCAGTCACGGCGAGTTGCTGGCTTGGGGAGCTTATCTTGCGCTGATGGTGGCTAGCGTGCTGAGCGCCATGCATGAAGACTTCGCGACCCCGATAGGACCGTTCTCCTTCGGCTGGGGGCTGATCATAGCAACGATGGTAGCAGCGGCGATGACGGCGATGCTCTCCCTCTTGCTTGACACGATTCTCTTCAAGAAAGTGCGCAAGTACGGCTCGATGACTTTGGTCATTGCCAGCTTTGGCGCGGCGCTGGTGCTGCGCAATCTGCTGCTCTTTTGGCAAGGCGGAGTGCCTCAATACTTTTCGCAGAATCTGCAGATTGCCATTCCGCTGCTGCCGCGCCGTGTGTGGGGTGGCCTGCGCTTTACGCCCGACCAGCTCCTGGTTTTAGCGCTCACGCTGGCAACGGTCAGCGCACTGCATCTGTTTCTGCGCTACAGCGTGTTGGGCAGATCGATGCGGGCTTCCGCGATCAACCCCGCTCTGGCGCAAGTAACAGGTATAGATCCGGAACGGATTTTACGCGCCACTTGGTTGATTAGTGGCGCGCTTGCGGCGGTAGCGGGAGTATTTGCCGGCATCACGGTGCAGTTGCGCCCAACCATGGGAGTTGACCTTTTGCTGCCGCTATTTGCCGCCGTCGTTCTTGGCGGCATCGGTTCCGTCTGGGGAGCGGTCGTAGGCGGTTTGCTGATCGGCCTCGCTGAGAGTGCATCGGTGACTTTGATTGGCGCCCAGTATCGCACCGCTGCCGCCTTCATCGTGTTGATTCTGATTTTGCTGGTCAAACCCAAGGGCCTCTTTGGGGAGCGAATTTGATGCAGCTCTTGCTCGGCTGGCTATCATACGCAAGCTTTTTCCTGGTCTTTGCCACGATCTTCGCCATCATCACGTTGGGGCTCAATTTGCAATGGGGTTTCACCGGTCTGTTCAACGTAGGCGTGGCCGGGTTCGTTGCCATAGGCGCCTATACGTCGGCGTTATTGACTACGCCGAAGGCTGCCGATCGTTTGGCTGGATTTGGCTGGCCCGTCGTCGCTGGTCTGGCGGCTGCCACGTTCGTCACAGGCCTAGCCGGACTTTTTGTGGGGGCAGTGGCTTTGCGTCTGCGCCGCGATTATCTGGCCATCACCACGTTCGGCATAGCTGTTGCGATACAAGTTGTGGCCAACAATGCAACGCCGTTGACGGGTGGACCCTTCGGTGTGCAATTCATCCCGCGGCCGCTACAGGCTTGGCTGGGCACAGGCCTAGTGTGGACGTCAGCCTATTTGGCGCTGGCGCTCGTCTCGCTTGGCCTGGTCTATCTAGGGCTCGAAAAGCTGGTGCATAGTCCTTGGGGACGGGTGCTGCGAGCCATTCGTGAAGACGAGGAAGCGGCTTCTTCCCTCGGCAAACGCGTTTTCTTATTTCGCTTGCAGAGTTTCGTGATCGGCGCCATGCTGATGGGTCTAGGCGGCGCGCTCTACGCACATTTCTTGGGCTTCATTGCACCCGAGGATTTTCTTCCGATTCTCACTTTTCAGCTATGGGCGATGCTGATCGTGGGCGGCGCGGGCAATAACCGAGGCGCGATGGTGGGCACCTTAGTCGTTTGGGGCTTTTGGACCGCTGCGGGCGGAGTCATGCGGGAATGGATACCACAGCAGGAACAAGCACGCGCCGCAGCTTTGCAGGTAGTTCTGATTGGCGCGCTGATTGCGGCCACGCTGGTGCTTCGCCCGCGCGGCTTGTTCGGGAATTTCAGGAATAGTCGGCTTTGATGGGCCTTCTCGCTTCTTTCCATCGCAAGAAATCTATCGGATGCTGAGTTTCCCCTTCGAGTGCTAGATCGGCCATGACTTCGCCTATCAGCGGCGCGAACTTAAAACCGTGCCCCGAGAAGCCGGCCGCAAAGACTATAGAAGATTGCTTGGGATGAACGTCGAGTAAGAAATGTTCATCGGGCGTCATCGAATAGAGGCAAGTGGCAGACTTGATAATTCGCTGTGAGTCGGCAAGCGGTTGACGGGCCAAGCCCGGCAAGAAACGGGCGACCGTTTCCAAAATCGACGCATGGTCTTGTTCGGCGGCTGGCCAAGCCTCTTCCGGCCGTGCGATTTCCTCTCCTCCCAGGTGCTCGGCCACTTTGACTCCCTCGCCGCGAATATTGGGGAATCCATAAAACGAGTTCGGCGGGAAACCGAAAATGGGAATCGCTCCTTCGGCAAATTCAGCCGGCAAAAGCGGATCGAACCAAACGAAGGTTTTACGCACAATCCGAATCGGTATGCTGAGGTCGCGCATAATTTGCGTCGTCCATGGTCCAGCGGTAATGACCAGACGGCGTGCATGGACTTTCCTTCTCGCGGTACGCACGACCACCTCGCCCGGCCTCATGTCCCAGCCAGTCACGCCTTCGTCCAGGCACAGTTCCGCGCCCAACTCGCTAGCGCGCTTCTGCATTCCCAATATGGCGGCGTCCACGTCGAGCCAGCCCGCAGTCGTTTCCAGCAAGCCTACGAAATCGTCCGGCACTTGGAACGCCGGAAATCGATATTGAATTTCTTCGGCGGAAAGCCGGTCGATTTGCATCAGGCGGAGATCCGCGCAGTGCTGAATTCCGCAAAGGGCGGCACTCGATTCCAAACCCATGGTTAGCAGTCCGCTGCGAGTAAGAAGTTTCGTTCCAAACTCCTGGCTGAGGCGCTCCCACAAATCGCTCGCGCGATGAACCAGCGGCACATACGCCGGACTCTCCGCGTAACCAGCGCGAAACACCCGCGTTCCACCGCCGTGGCTGCCCACCCCGTGGGGAGGCCGCAGGTGATCGAACCCGATGACAGCGGCTTGGCGACGCGATAATTCAAGAGCGCTCGCGCTGCCCATAGTGCCTAGGCCCAGAACAACAGCGTCGTACACCTTCATCGAGCGCCTCCCTTGATGCTGGAGACCGAAAACCCTCGCCGAAAATCGCGGTAATTTGACACGTGTCTACCATGTATGGTAACTACTAGCAAACGCCTGAGTTGCCGTTTCAGTTCAAGGACAGAAGGGGAGGCAATTCGCATGCTTGGTTCTTCTCGCATTTATATAAAGACATTTTTCTTCTCCGTTCTAGCTTGCGCCGCTGCTTTGGCGCAGGACCGAGGAGGCATCACGGGAACCGTTAGCGATCCGTCAGGTTCAGGCATTGCGCATGCCAAAGTAGTGGTGACGAATAGCGCCCGCGGCGAACACTTGGACCTGACAACAACCGACGCCGGTCTGTTTTCGGCCACGAACTTGATTGCGGGCGCTTATCGAGTGGATGTAGAAGCCACCGGCTTCCGCACCACGTCTATTAATAACCTGGAAGTGCAAGTAGGAGCGGTGACCAGGGCCGATCTCAAACTTCAGGTGGGCGATGTCTCCGAGAAAGTGGAAGTAACAGCCAGCTTGACTGGCCTCCAGACCGATAGCAGCGATGTGGGTACAAACGTATCCACTGAAACCATTTTGAACTTGCCGTTGGAAGTGAGCGGCTCGGTTCGCGACCCGTTGGCGTTCACCAAACTCACGCCAGGGTTCAATGGAGCGACCGGCAACAGCGCGGTAAATTTTCAGGCTCACTACACCATCAATGGCTCGCAAAGCGGGGCTGCCCAAATCCTGGTGGACGGCGGCGATATAGAACTTACGGGAGTACAGTCACAATTTCAAACGGGCGTGAGCACGGAAGCCGTGCAAGAGTTCAAGGTGATGGCCTCTAATTTCGCCGCCGAGTATGGCAGGACAACGGGCGGAATTATCAATCTGACTCTTAAGTCGGGTACGAATTCATTCCATGGAGATGCGTATGAACTCCTGCGCAACGACGACTTGGATGCGCGCGGGTTTTTTAATCCAACTCGCCGCGCCGACAAGCAGAACGACTTTGGCGGCATCTTCTCCGGACCTGTACGTTTGCCGAAACTATACAACGGCCATGACCGCACTTTCTTCATGTTTGCCTACGAGGGCTTTCGCTATGACGCAGGCGCCTTGAATCAAATAGGGACGTTTCCCACGAATGAGACACGGCAAGGCGACTTCTCCGCGCTGGTGGACGCGAACGGCAATCAGATTCCTATCTACGATCCGAATAGTACAATCGTGCAGCCCGATGGTACCGTTCTGCGGACTCAATTTCAAGGAAACGTCATTCCCACGAGCCGTATCGATCCAGTAGCAGCGAAGATCTCCGCTATGTTGCCGTCGTTGGATTTCCCGAATCAGTTAGCGAACAATATTTATACCGACGAAAGCAATCAGGTTAAAACCAAGATTTTCGATTTCAAATTGGATCATCAGCTCACCAGCAAGCACAAGTTAACTGGGAGCTATAACACCGATGAAGAGAAAAATCTCGATACTTG
>Ga0302320_10019011_pt1 | contig 13827 bp, 8 predicted proteins | sample Bog_T0_3_FD_202130 | JGI IMG/M metagenome (GOLD analysis project Ga0302320, IMG submission 202130) | Peat permafrost microbial communities from Stordalen Mire near Abisko, Sweden - Bog_T0_3 | ecosystem: Environmental > Terrestrial > Soil > Wetlands > Peat | place: Sweden: Abisko, Stordalen Mire... | reverse complement strand
AGGTGGCGGTGCCGCGTCCGATCTCATCCAGGATCACCAGGGATTTCTCGCTGGCTTGATTCAGAATGGCGGCGGTTTCGACCATTTCGACCATGAAGGTCGACCGGCCGCGCGCCAGATCGTCCGATGCGCCGACGCGCGAAAAAAGCCGGTCCACGATGCCGATATGTGCTTGTTTTGCCGGAACGAACGAACCCATTTGCGCGAGGACGGCGATCAGGGCGTTTTGGCGCAGAAAGGTCGATTTGCCGGCCATATTTGGTCCCGTAACGACCGCCACCCGTCCGCCGGACTCGGCTCCCCGTTTGCCGCCGATCCCCGACAGATCGCAATCGTTCGGCACGAAGGCTTCGCCGCGAGACTTGAGCGCCGCTTCAACTACGGGATGGCGGCCACCCACGATCTCAAAGGCCAGGCTGTCATCGACCTTTGGACGGACCCAATTGCCATCGACGGCGATTTCCGCCAGCGCGGCAAGAACATCGACGGCCGCCAGGGCCAGCGCCGCCGCCTCGATTTCCGCCGAACGGGCGAGCGCCCCGGACGCCAGCCGGTCGAAAAGATTTCGCTCCAAAGTCAGCGCCTCATCGGCGGACGTGGCGATTTTGCTTTCCAGCTCCGCCAGCTCCGTGGTCGAAAATCGCATGGCGTCGGCCATTGTCTGCCGATGGATGAAGGTTTCATGGCGAAGGAGCCTTTCGCCATGCGCCTGCGAAACTTCGATGAAATATCCCAGGAAATTATTGTGTTTTATCTTGAGCTGACGCGTCTCCGCCAGATCGCAATAACGGGTTTGAAGGGCGGCGACGATGCGGCGGCTTTCGTCGCGCAGGGCGCGAATCTCGTCCAGACCAGCATCATAAGCCGCCCGAATGAACTGGCCGTTACGCCGATCGAGCGGTAGTTCATCAGCCAAAGCCGCGCCGAATTCCTGCGGCAGGCTCAAGTCGACGCCGGCCAAAAAAGCCGCCGCCTTGGCGAGCAGATGGGGTGGACTTGCTGCCTCCAGCTTGACGCCGCATTCGCGCGCCGCCAACAGCCCATCCCGCAATGCCGCAAGGTCGCGCGGACCGCCGCGCTCGAGAGCCAGCCGGCCCAACGCGCGCATCATATCCGGCACGCCCTTCAAACCGTGCCGAAGATCCGTCCGGATCAGCGGATCATTGGCGAGGAAACCGACAGCCTCATGGCGAGCCGCGATCTTGGCGCAATCACGAAGCGGCGCCGCCAGCCAATCCGCCAATGTCCTCGCGCCCGCCGGCGTGGTCGTTCGATCCAGAACCGACAAGAGAGAGCCGTTGCGCTGGCCGGAGAGCGTACGCGCCAATTCGAGACTGGCGCGCGTGGCGGCGTCTATTTCGAGGGTTGCGCTGTCCTGCGCCCGACTGGGCCGCGACAGGCGTGGGCGCGAAGCGAATTGCGTAAGCTCGATATAGGCGATGGCGGCGCTGGCGGCGTTGATTTCAGCGCGGGTCAGAAGACCAAAGCCATCGAGCGTGGCGACGCCGTAAAAATCGAGCAGCCGGCGTTCCGAAGTCGCCCCTTCGGTCGAGGCCCGGCCCAGAGGCGAAAGCGAAGCGCCCGTCTCCCGCACAATCCGTGCAAGCCCTTCGTCCGCCAGAATCGCTTCTCCAGCCACAATTTCCCGCGGCTCCAATCGCGCCAGCAGAGCGGCGAGGCCCGAGAAATCGGTTTGATGAACCTGGAAGACGCCGGTTGAAATATCGACCGCGGCAATTCCGAACAACCAACTGGTTTCACTTAATCTTTGTCGGGCAAGAGCCACGAACAGATTGGCGCGCCCCGGCTCGAGCAGCCGTTCTTCCGTCAAGGTTCCGGGGGTGACAAGCCGAACGACGTCACGGCGCACCACCGATTTGGGGCCGCGTTTGCGCGCTTCGGCGGGATCCTCGATTTGTTCGCACACTGCGACGCGATGGCCCGCCGCGATCAGCCGCTGCAAATAATCGTCCGACCTTTCAATGGGCACCCCGCACATGGGGATGTCTTCGCCAAGATGCTTGCCACGCTTGGTCAGCACGATTCCCAAAGTCCGGGACGCGATTTCAGCGTCCTCGAAGAACATCTCGTAGAAGTCGCCCATCCTGTAGAAAAGAAGGCAGTCCGGATTGGCGGTCTTGATTTCCGTGTATTGCGCCATCATCGGCGTGACGCGGTCGATGGCTTCCTGCCTGGACTTGACCGGCGCGAGGCCTTTCGTCCGAACCGCAGCGGGTTTCTCTATTGCAATTGCAACGTCCTGGTCGGCGCCAAGCGAGTTCTCGCCCGTCTCGGAGTCTCGTTTCTCAATGCCGGTCCGCTCGGTGTCGCTCATTATTTCCTCAAAATGCAGCCTGATTGCGAAAACTAGCAAAGCCAGGCCCGTTCTGCACTTGGTTCGGTCGCATGCGATGCTTTTTCAACGTCTTTCGTCCCAGATGGGCGGCAAACGGCCATCTAGAACAAAAATCGACGATATTCGAAAGGACTGCTTGTGATTCCTTGCGCCGCCCGTCTAAGTTCGCCGCTCAGTCAGAGACGAGCAGAGATAGCATAATGTCCGATACCAAACCGAGCCGCGGCAAGCGACCAACCTTCACGGAGCAGGAAGCGCTACAATTCCATTCGCGCGGAAGGCCCGGAAAATTCCAGATCATGCCGACCAAACCGATGGCGACCCAACGCGATCTTTCGCTGGCCTATTCGCCCGGCGTCGCTGTGCCCGTCCATGCGATCGCTGCAGATCCGTCCAAAGCCTATGATTACACGATCAAAGGCAATCTGGTCGCCGTGATCACCAATGGCACGGCGATTCTGGGGCTGGGCAATCTCGGGGCCCTCGCGTCCAAGCCGGTCATGGAGGGCAAGGCGGTCCTGTTCAAGAAATTCGCGGATATCGATTCCATCGATCTTGAACTGGAAACCGAAGACCCCGAAGAATTCATCAACGCCGTGCGTTACCTCGGCCCGACCTTTGGCGGCATCAATCTCGAAGACATCAAGGCCCCGGAATGTTTCATCATCGAAGAGCGCTTGCGCGAGTTGATGGATATTCCGGTCTTTCATGACGATCAGCATGGAACGGCGATCATCGCGGCCGCCGGAATGATCAACGCGATCCACCTCACGGGTCGCGACATCAAGAAAACCAGACTGGTCTGCAACGGCGCAGGCGCCGCCGGCATCGCCTGCCTCGATCTGATCAAGGCCATAGGCTTTGCGCCCGAAAACGTGATGCTTTGCGACACCAAGGGCGTGGTCTATCGTGGCCGGACGGCAGGCATGAACCAGTGGAAGTCGGCCCACGCCGTCGCCACGGACAAGCGAACCCTCGCCGAAGCCATGGTCGGGGCCGATATTTTCTTCGGCCTTTCCGCCAAAGGCGCGCTGACGCAGGACATGGTCAAGTCCATGGCTGCCAATCCAATCATTTTCGCCATGGCCAATCCCGATCCGGAAATCACGCCGGAAGACGCCCACGCCGTGCGGACAGACGCCATTGTCGCGACTGGCCGGTCGGATTATCCGAACCAGGTCAATAACGTCCTGGGTTTTCCCTATATCTTCCGCGGCGCGCTCGATGTTCGCGCCAAGACGATCAATATGGAAATGAAAATCGCCGCGCTGAACGCTCTCGCCCAGCTCGCGCGTGAGGACGTTCCCGACGATGTCGCGCGAGCCTATCAGGGCGCGCGCCCGCGTTTCGGTCGTGACTATCTGATTCCCGTGCCTTTTGATCCGCGCCTTATTTCCATCGTGGCGCCTGCCGTCGCGCAGGCGGCGATGGATACCGGCGTGGCGCGCAAACCGATCATCGATATGGAAGCCTATCGCGCCGAATTATCGGCCCGACGAGATCCCGTCGCGGGTATGATGCAATCGATCATGGATCGCGTGAAGCGCAATCCGAAACGCGTGGTCTTCGCCGAAGGCGAGGAAGAGCAGGTCATTCGCGCCGCCATGGCTTTCGTCAGTCAGGGACTGGGATCGGCCATTCTGGTTGGACGCGAAGAGCGGATCGCGGAAGTCGTCGAAAAAGCGGGACTCGAACTCGATGACAAGTTGATCGAGATCCAGAACGCCCGCATCTCCAATCGTAATGTCGCTTATTCGCAAATGCTTTACGAGCGTCTGCAGCGCAGGGGCTTTCTGGTGCGCGATTGCCAGCGCATCATCAACAATGACCGCAATCACTACGCTGCGGCCATGGTCGCCACCGGCGACGCCGACGCCATGGTCACCGGGGTGACCCGTAATTTCTCGATCACGCTCGAAGAAGTTCAGCGGGTGATCGATCCCATGCCGGGCCACCGCCTGATTGGCGTCTCGCTCATTCTGGCGCGCGGCCGCCCGATCATCGTCGCCGACACGGCGATCACGGAAATGCCGGAAGCCGAGGATCTCGCGGACATTGCGATCGAGGCCGCCGGCTTCGCTCGCCGGATTGGATATGAACCGCGCGTGGCCTTGCTGGCCTTTTCAAATTTCGGTCATCCGCCCGGCGAAAGATCGCTTCGCGTCAAGGAAGCCGTTCGTATTCTCGACGAGCGAAAGGTCGATTTCGAATATGACGGCGAAATGGCCGCCGATGTGGCGCTCAACAAGGACGCCATGGCGCTTTATCCGTTCTGTCGTCTGACCGACACCGCCAATGTCCTGGTCATGCCGGCCTTCCACGCCGCTTCGATTTCAACCAAGATGCTGCTCGAGCTTGGCGGAGCCACCGTGATAGGTCCGATGCTTGTGGGATTCGACAAGTCGGTTCAGATCGTCCAGCTTGGCGGCAAGGATTCGGATATCGTCAACATGGCCGCCTTGGCGGCTTTTAACGCGGGCGGTTGAATATTCTGTGATCCTGTCGTTTTCGAGCGGCGGGGTTGCGCCCGGCGAGGGCGCGCCTATAGTCCCGCCGTTTTTCTCTCGGATCGTGGTTCCATGTCGAAGTTCAATAAAGAAATCAAACGCGTCGTGCTCGCCTATTCCGGCGGTCTGGACACGTCCATCATCCTCAAATGGCTCCAGACCACCTATGGCTGTGAAGTTATCACCTTCACAGCCGACCTTGGTCAGGGCGAAGAGCTGGAGCCTGCCCGCAAGAAAGCGGAACTGCTCGGCATAAAGCCGGAGAATATTTTTATCGAGGATTTGCGCGAGGAATTCGTGCGCGATTACGTCTTCCCGATGTTTCGCGCCAACGCCCAATATGAAGGGCTCTATTTTCTCGGAACGTCGATTGCGCGGCCGTTGATCTCCAAACGTCAGATCGAGATCGCGCGCAAAGTCGGCGCCGACGCCGTCTGCCATGGCGCGACAGGCAAAGGGAATGACCAGGTTCGTTTCGAACTTTCCTATTACGCGCTCGAACCGGACATCAAGGTTATCGCGCCGTGGCGCGAGTGGGAAATGACGTCCCGCACCGCCCTGATCGAATTCGCTGAAAAGCATCAGATTCCGATCGCCAAGGACAAGCGTGGCGAATCGCCCTTCTCGACCGATGCAAACCTTCTGCACACCTCGTCGGAAGGCAAGGTTCTGGAGGATCCTGCGCAGGAAACGCCGGATTACGTCTATTCTCGCACCGTGGATCCTGAACAGGCGCCCGACAAGCCAACCTACATCACCGTCGATTTCGAAAAGGGCGACCCTGTTGCGATCGACGGCGAAAAGCTCTCTCCCGCCAAGCTTTTGACCAAGCTCAATGAGCTAGGACGGATCAATGGTATCGGCCGCCTCGATCTGGTTGAAAACCGCTTCGTCGGCATGAAATCGCGTGGAATGTACGAGACGCCGGGCGGAACAATCCTCTATTTCGCCCATCGAGGCATTGAATCGATCACGCTTGACCGGGGCGCGGCTCATCTCAAGGATGAGCTCATGCCTAAATACGCCGAGCTGATCTACAATGGTTTCTGGTTTTCTCCCGAACGCGAATTATTGCAGGGCTTAATCGACAGCAGCCAAGAAAAAGTCGCCGGTCGCGTTCGCCTGAAGCTTTACAAGGGAAATGTGGCTGTTGTCGGCCGCGAAAGTCCCTATTCGCTCTATGATCAGGAACTGGTGACCTTCGAGGAGGGGGCCGTCGCCTACGATCATCGTGACGCTGCAGGCTTTATCAAACTCAATGCCTTGCGGCTGCGCACGCTCGCCAAGCGCGAACGCAAGCTTTCAAAAAGCTGACGGAAATCTCGTCGCCGGGGCGCACTGGCTCCGGCGACGCCGTAAAATTGACGTGACTTCTTGGTTTAATTGCGTGCTCGAAAGATTTTTCCGCTCGAGACCCGATGCAACGTTATCTTCTTCTGGCCATAGCACTCGGTACCGGCCTGATCGCTCTGGCTATTATCGGTATTTATTTTTACGAGCGCCCCACCTTTCTACGTGTCGCGGTTGTTCACGGCAGTGAATCGCAAAAGCTTTTCACAGCGCTCAACCAGGAATTCGTCCGTTCACAGGAAAATCTGCGCTTTCGTCTGGTCTCGACCAATGATGCGAGCGCCGTCGCCAAAATGATGGAAGACGGCGGCGTGGATCTTGCTGTCGTTCGCTCCGATCTTCCCATGCCGACAAACGCAGCGACCGTGTTGATCCTGGCACATCAATATGCCTTGATCGCCGCTCCAGCCGGGACGAATTATTCGAATGTTTCAGATCTCAAGGGCAAACGCATCGCCGTCGTCGCAACGGACTCGTCCGGAGAAGCCAACCTCAAACTGTTCCAGACGATCGAGGCGCAATATTTCCTGCCATCGGACGCCGTAACCACGCGCATTGTCGATTTGTCCGATGTCGCCGCGCTGATTCAAAATCATGACGTGGACGCGGTCCTCGCTTTCGGACGGTTCGATTCCCCGCGGCTTTCGGAGGTCGTCCAAGCCTTGTCCAGTAGCGTGTCGCCGCCGAAAGCGCCGATCATCATTCCTATTCTTGAATCCAGCGCCATAGCCAAAAGATTTCCCGGTCTCGAAGCCACCCAGATATTGCGCGGCGCCTTCGGCGGATCGCCGTCGCAACCAACGGAAAATATTGAAACCATAGGAGCAACCGTTCGTTTGGTCGCCCGTAACGACCTGGCTAATTCGACGGTCGGGGATGTGACGCGCGTCATTCTCGCCGCGCGTGCGGCGGCCGCTACGACCGTGCCCGTGGCAAACCACATTGAAGCGCCGGAAACCGACAAAGGCGGCGTGCTGACAACCCATCCCGGCGCCGCCGCCTTTCTCGACGGCGAAGAAGAGACTTTTTTCGAGAGATACAGCGACATGATCTACATCGGCGCAATGATTGGCAGTGTGCTGATATCGAGCATAGCGGCCCTCGCCAGCCGTCTTGCTGTGCGCGGTTACGAGCGTTTCGACTTGTTGATGGAACATGCCCTGACGATTTTGAAGGCGGGTCGCGAAGCGGGCGATGCGCCGACGCTTTTGACGCTTGAGCTTGAAATCGACGAGATCCTGACGCAATCGCTCGCCGGCGGCGCAAAACTGGACGGCCACCAGATTGCTGCGCTGACCTTGGCGATACAGCAGGCGCGGCTTGCTATCGCCGACCGTCGCGCCGAAGTTGCGCCAAGCGGGATCCCAACGAAGCTTGAACCGAGGGACAAAACGTGACGTTGCACGCTGGCGGCGCCTATCTGCGGGTTTTCAAGCGGCCCATTTTCATATAGAGCAAGCCTCAAATCGTCCTTCGTCTCGACGCTTGCGGTCACCCTGATGTCATTGCGCTGTTATTTATGACGGCAATGACATTTTCGCGTGACGCATTCGACGCGACGCCTGTTTCGCCCGAGCCATTCCTTGCCGATCCTAGTCGGGGACGGAAAGCTCTTATTTTTTTTCCATGCATATCCAATCCGGAAAGTCGGTGGCTTTTCGCGGGTAAGCTCTAAAGCCCAGGCCCCCATGAAGCTTCGTAACATCGCCATTATCGCTCACGTCGACCATGGCAAGACAACGCTGGTTGACCAGCTCCTCCGCCAGTCCGGCGCTTTCCGCGACAATCAGCGCGTCGCGGAGCGCGTGATGGATTCGAACGATCTGGAAAAAGAGCGCGGCATCACCATTCTCGCCAAGGCCACTTCCATCGTCTGGAAAGGGACCCGGATCAATATCGTCGACACGCCAGGCCACGCCGATTTTGGCGGTGAGGTGGAGCGCATTCTCTCCATGGTTGATGGCGCCATTGTTCTGGTCGACGCAGCCGAAGGCCCCATGCCGCAGACGAAATTCGTCGTGGGCAAGGCGCTGAAAATCGGTCTGAAGCCGATTGTCGCAATTAACAAGGTCGATAAATCCGACGCGCGGCCCAGCGAAGTCATCAACGAGGTTTTCGACCTGTTCGCCGCTTTGGACGCCGATGACGAACAACTCGACTTCCCGATCCTCTATGGATCATCGAAGCAAGGCTGGATGGCTGATAGCCCGGATACCCCGACCGAAGATATGGCGACCTTGTTTGATCTCGTCATCAAGCATGTGCCTGCGCCCACGGTCGAGGAAGGCGGATTTCGCATGCTGGGCACTTTGCTCGAAGCCAATCCCTATCTCGGCCGTATCGTCACGGGACGGGTCTTCGCCGGATCGATCAAGCCTAACCAAGCGGTCAAGGTTCTCGACCTCAAGGGCAATGTCGTGGAAACCGGGCGCGTTTCCAAAATTCTCGCGTTCCGAGGCATTGAACGCCAACCGACCGAGGAAGCCGAAGCAGGCGATATTGTCGCCATTGCCGGGCTCGAAAAATTCAACGTCGCGGACACGCTTTGCGCGCCTGATGTCGCTGAGCCCTTGCAGGCCCAGCCCATTGATCCGCCGACCTTGTCGATGACCTTCCTGGTGAATGATTCGCCTCTGGCGGGCACCGAGGGCGACAAAGTCACCAGCCGCGTCATTCGCGACCGCCTCTATAAGGAAGCCGAAGGCAATGTGGCCCTTAAAATAGAGGATTCGCCGGGCTCCGATTCTTTCATCGTCTCGGGCCGCGGTGAATTGCAGCTTGCGATCCTGATTGAAACCATGCGTCGCGAAGGCTTCGAATTGGGCATTTCCCGTCCGCGCGTCGTTTTCCAGAAGGCCGAAGACGGGACGCGGCTGGAGCCGATCGAAGAAGTCGTGATCGACGTCGACGAGGAGTTTTCTGGCGTCGTCGTGCAGAAAATGTCGGAGCGCAAGGCGGAAATGATCGAGATGCGTCCCTCGGGCGGCAACCGGCAACGGCTCGTTTTCCATGCCCCGACACGCGGTCTGATCGGTTATCAAGGCGAACTGCTGACCGACACACGCGGCACGGCCATCATGAACCGTCTGTTCCATGAATATGCGCCCTACAAGGGCGACATACAGGGTCGACGAAATGGCGTTCTGATTTCGAACGATCAAGGCGAAGCCGTTTCTTACGCGATGTGGAATCTCGAAGATCGCGGACCGATGATGATCGAACCCGGCATCAAGGTTTACGCGGGCATGATCATCGGCCAGCACACACGCGAGAACGATCTCGAAGTGAACGTCTTGAAAGGCAAGAAACTTACCAACGTCCGCGCCGCCGGCAAGGACGAGGCTGTGAAATTGACCACGCCCATCCGCATGACGCTGGAAAAGTCGCTGGCTTATATCGAAACCGACGAATTGGTCGAAGTCACGCCCAAATCGATCCGCCTCCGCAAGACCATTCTTGATCCGAATGACCGCAAGCGCGCCGGACGTTCGAAGGAACAGGCAGCCGACTGATCTGCTCGGCGCTTGAAACAGCGAAAAGGCGGGGTTTGTCCCCGCTTTTTTTCATAGGGAAGCCAGAAAAGTTTGAGGAAGGGATGATACCAACGCCTGAAGCCTTGCAATTTGGTCAAAGCGCTCGCCGTTTACGTATCGACACTTTGTCCCGACTTCGCTGGTTAGCCTTGTTCGGCCAATTGACCACCGTGCTGGCGACCGTTTTTTTTCTGAAATTTCCATTGCCGCTTGGTCTTTGTCTCGCCGTCATCGGCGTGTCCGCCCTGTTAAACATTGTGTTTCACGTTCGGGCAAAGAAAAGCCTGCGTCTTTCAGATGGACCCGCGACCGCGTTTCTAGCCTTTGATGTGATGCAGCTTGCGGCCCTGCTCTATTTAACCGGCGGACTGGAAAATCCGTTCGCCATGCTGTTTCTCGCTCCAGCGACGATTGCCGCCGTATCCCTGCCTCTGCGCAAGATCGCCCTGATCGTCATTTTGGTCGTTCTCGCCGCGAGTTTTCTCAGCTTTCAACACCTCCCGCTCCCTTGGTACCAGGGTCAAACTGTCAGTCTTCCTGGCCTCTATCAGATCGGATTCTGGCTATCTCTGCTGGTCACCTGCGCCTTTATTTGCGCTTACGCTTCGCGAGTTTCCGGCGAAGCGCATATCTTGAGCCAGGCGTTGACAGCGGCGGAACTCGTGTTGGAACGGGAAAATCATCTTTCCCAACTCGATGGTCTCGCGGCGGCTGCGGCTCATGAACTCGGGACGCCGCTTGCCACCATTGCCTTGGTCGTTCGTGAATTGTGCAATACCGCTCTGGATTCCGAATTTGCGGAAGACTTCGCTTTGCTGACTCAGGAGGTCCATCGCTGCCGGGATATATTGCGACGGTTGTCGTCGCTTGCGGGCGAGCCTCAAACGCCTTTCGGTCAAACAAGCCTTACTATACTGCTCGAACAGGTTATCGCCCCCTACCGGCAGTCTCCTGTTCAAATTCAGGTGGAAGCGGGGGGGGAAGGCGAGGAACCTTTGGCCGCACATACGCCGGCAATTCTTTATGGACTTGGCAATTTCATTGAAAATGCCTCCGATTTCGCAAAAACCAAGGCGATTGTCGAAGCCAAATGGACCAAGGATACCGTCGAGATTTGCATTGTCGACGACGGTCCTGGTTTTTCGAGCGAGGTGGTCGACAAGATCGGCGAACCTTATGTCACCAGTCGAGCAAATCGTCGCACCAAGGCCGCCGAGGGCTGGGGTCTCGGTTTGGGCGTGTTCATTGCCAAAACGCTGCTGGAACGAACCGGCGCCGACATTAAATTCGCCAATTTGGAGACAGGAGGCGCAAGCGTTCGCCTTAGATGGAAGCGCCTCCGTTTTGAAGCTCAAGCTGACTGAAATAAGCCGCCCATTTGCCTTCGCCGGTCTGGAAAAAGGCGCCACGGACGAAAAAATGGGAAATCAGATGAAAAGTCCCGACCCATTATGATAGGGAAGTTTCTCATCGAACCCGAACGGGAACCCTTATGGACGAGTCGTCGGAAGTGAAAAGCAGCGCTGGAGCCAACGAGGCCGCGTGTCTGTTTGAAAAAGACAAGACTTTGCTGATCGTTGACGATGACAAGGCCTTCTTGAATCGCTTGGCCAAAGCCATGGCTCTGCGTGGATTCGACGTTACGACAGCAGAAACCATCATGGATGGACTCGTTGCGGTGCAAAACGCGCCGCCGGCTTTCGCCATCATCGATATGCGGCTAGGCGACGGCAATGGTCTCGATGTCATAGAAGAATTGAAGGCTAGACGACCTGAAGCGCGCGGCGTTATCCTGACAGGCTACGGCAATATTTCATCAGCGGTGATAGCCGTGAAACTGGGCGCTTTCGATTACCTTGCCAAGCCCGCCGATGCAGATGAAATTTTCCACGCCTTGCTGAATTCCAATCTGACGACCGCCGGCGAAGCGCCCGAAAATCCCATGTCTGCTGAGAGGGTCCGCTGGGAGCATATCCAGAGAATTTTTGAACTTTGCCAAAGAAACGTTTCAGAGACAGCACGACGTCTCAATATGCATCGACGGACGTTACAGCGCATACTTTCGAAACGTGCTCCACGTTGAATTCTCATCGATAAAATTTATGGCTTTATAATTACAAGACCTACAATAAAAATCATAAGTAATGTTGGTATTTCATTCCATATTCTGAAATAACGTTCCGGATGAATATTCATGTCATTACCGAAAAGCCTTTGCAAACGCCAAAAATGTAAATGCGCCGCCGTCATCGCCAGAACGAACGCTAATTTGTAATGAAACCATGAATCGTGAAAAAAATCTGCTTCGCTGGCGAGCCACAGACCGCTCCCCCAAGCGATGATCATTGCCGGGGTCATGATGGCATAAAGCAGCCGACGTTCCATGATTTTGAATGTTTCAGATTGGACTGAACCCTTTTCGGCGCCGCAATGATAGACGAACAGCCGTGGCAGATAGAGCAACCCCGCCATCCACGAGATGATGGCGAGGACGTGAAGGGTTTTGATCCAGAGATACATGTCAGACCTCAGACGAACGAATTTGCTGGATCAGGGCTTCGACATGTTCGATCGGAGTCTGCGGTAAAATACCGTGACCGAGATTGAAAATATGCGGCCGGTCGCGATAAGCGCTCAAGATCTCGCGCACGGCGTCGTTTTGAGCGGCGCCTCCAGAAATCAGAGCCAAAGGATCGAGATGACCCTGAAGCACCACGTTTGGCGGAATGGATTGCGCCGCCCAGTGGGGATCGACAGCCGTATCGAGACCGATGGCGTCCGCGCCCGCTCGTAACGCGAAGGAAGGAATGTGGGTCGCCGCGCCGCGCGGAAAAGCGATGATCCTTGCGTTGGCGTTTCGCGCGCGCAGCCCGGAAATGATTTTGGCGACGGGTTCGAGACACCAACGTTCGAATTCCGCAGCAGGCAATACGCCGGCCCAGGAATCGAAAATTTGCACCACTTCAACGCCTGCATCGAATTGCCGAGAAAGATAGATGATCGAAGCATCGACTAATTTGTCGATCAAGAGCTGAAACGCAGCTGGGTGGCGATAGGCGAACAGACGGGCCGGCGCCTGATCGGGCGTGCCTTGTCCGGCGATCATATAGCTAGCCACCGTCCAGGGAGCCCCGCAGAAACCGATGAAGGCGGTCTCTGAGGGGAGAGCCCCTTTGACACGATCAATTGTCTCAAACACCGGCTCCAGATGGGCCAGGGAAAACTCGCCAAGCGCTTCTATGGCTCCGGGTGTCGTCAAAGGGTCCAGTCGGGGGCCTTCGCCAACCTCGAATGAGACTTTTTGCCCGAAAGCGTCGGGGACGACAAGAATGTCGCTGAAGAGAATGGCCGCGTCGAAACCAAAACGGCGAATGGGTTGCAGCGTGGCCTCGGTTGCGAGAGCGGGCGTGTAGCAAAAATCCAGAAAACTCTTCGATTGGGACCGGATCGCGCGATATTCCGGGAGATAACGTCCTGCTTGGCGCATAAGCCATATTGGCGGCTTTTTTGAAACATGGCCATCGATGGTCGACAAAAAGGGCTTGTTCTGGCTGTTTATGCGGGGGGAGGACTGGCTCATCGACACAGGAGGGGATCCTTATAAAAAGAAAGGAATCTAGACTCTTTCTGTTTCTTATTGACCGTCGGAATAGCGTTATTCCGCGTCATGCACAATGGATCCCCAAACAGGCGGCACGGTCGCATCGCCCGGAGCTGGTAGAATTTTGGAGGCTGTTAACTGATTTTTAACGATTAAGCAGCTGGCTTTGGGAATGGGGCGATCACGTAAACGACTGTTATCCACGCAATCCCCATAGAGTCGGAAGCGAGCGCATTTCTATCGACTCCTATTTTCCTGTTGAAAAAAAGCCCGAAAATGCCAAGTTTGATCGCATGCGCGGGTGTTTTTTCCCGTCTTACCCGTTTATCCACAAGGGGTGTGGAAAGCTGGCTCTGGGCGGGATCCCGGAGCCGGGCGGGGCTGGGGGTGCGACACTATGAACCGCAATTATTTTCATTTGCATCTGGTGTCGGATTCGACCGGAGAAACCCTGATTGCGGTCAGCCGTGCCGCCGCGGC
>Ga0302320_10019010_pt1 | contig 13827 bp, 16 predicted proteins | sample Bog_T0_3_FD_202130 | JGI IMG/M metagenome (GOLD analysis project Ga0302320, IMG submission 202130) | Peat permafrost microbial communities from Stordalen Mire near Abisko, Sweden - Bog_T0_3 | ecosystem: Environmental > Terrestrial > Soil > Wetlands > Peat | place: Sweden: Abisko, Stordalen Mire... | reverse complement strand
CCACCGGTGCAGTGCACGATCCCGACGAGATTGCAGAACGACTGCGCAGCTGGAGCTACCAGGAGGACTGAGCTGCCGGGGGCAGTCGACCGTGGATCAGATTCCGCGTTCCACCGGCAAGGCGCCGCGATCGACGGCGGCAACGAGCCCGGCGTGGTCGGCTTCGGTCTGGTCGGCGTAGAGCCGGGCGAAAGTGCAGAGGGCGTCGTCGACGCGATCCGAGCGGCCGATGTACCCGGCGATCATCGAGGCGCCGCTGGTCCGGGCGTGCCCCTTGGCCAGCAGCTGACCCACCACGGTCGCGTAATCCGTCAGCGTGGCCGTGGTCAACGCATCTAAGGGGATGCGTCCCTTCATGTTTCGCAGTTGACGGACGTAGTACTGCAGGCCGTCCATGGTGGTCCAGCCCAACAACGGATCGCTGACCGTTTGCAGGGCCTGCTGATATTCCACGACGCGCTGCCCCTGGTGGGTGTGCCATGCCGACTCGCCGTGGACGTGGCGCGCCAGTACCGACCGACGGGCCTGCTTGAGTTGCAGGAACACGACGTCCCGGGGTGATGAGCCCTCCAGCAGCGCCACGTGCGCGCGCAGCCCCACGCTGCCCACCCCGACCACTTTGTTTGCGACATCGACCACCGTGTAGCCGCCGAGCACCCGCCGCCAGTATGGCGGCAGTGTTTCCAGATAGTCGTCGAGCGCCTGGGCGAGCAGTTCCTCCTCACGCTCGGGCAGTCGGGTGATCAGCGGTGGCTCGACGACGATCCTGCGCACACCTGCGACTTCACGAGTGAGCCGCGGTAGCGCGCGGTCACCAGTGCGTTGCCGAGCTCGTTTGGCCGACCGTGCCACCTGTTTCTGCAGCGCACCGGTTGTCTGATCGGTTAGGCGATCGACGTCGAGCCTGATGAACGACCTTGTGAACAAAGGCAGTTCGGCGAGCCGACTCAACTCGTGGCGGTAGGACGCGACACAGGAGCGCACCGCGTCGGCGCAGTGGCGTTCGGAGGCCCCGTTCTCACGGCCGGCCACCCAGATGCTGGCTACCAGGCGGCGCAGATCCCACTCCCACGCGCCGGGGTGGGCTTCGTCGAAGTCGTTGAGGTCGATGACCAGGTCCTGCTCCGGTGAGGCGTAGAACCCGAAGTTGCCCAGGTGCGCGTCGCCGCAGACCACCGGCGTGATCCCGGTCGCCGGCAAGTGTGCTACGTCCTCGGCCATCACCACGGCGCTACCCCGCAGAAAGCCGTACGGCGAGGCGACCATGCGGCCCACACGGATCGGGACGAGCCGTTCCACCCTGCCGTGGTGATTGGCGATGATCAGATCGACCGGATCGGGTCGGTCCGCCGGGGGGGTCCAGTCGGCCAGCGTGCGTCGGGGAACCTTCTTCCGCAACGCCTTTCCCAGTGCGTACCGTTCCGCGCGCGTGACTGGCCGCTGCAATAGCGACCGGTAAGCGGCGCCGTCGGCCTCGGCCAGAACGGTGTGGGCACCCGCCTTACCAGCTGTGGTATGGAGCGATGGGTTGTCCATGAGGGCCAGTCTCCTGCCATCGAAGGTATTTAACTACCTGATCAGCCAAGGCGCGGATTGCCAGGTTCCCCTGTCCTTCCCTACGTTCAACCGCAAAATAGGATCCGGCGTAGCTCCAATTGCATACGAGAAGCTGCTTCCGATCATGCAGAGCTGCGCGCGGCGAACTTGCCTATGCTGCCGCCTGCACCACCGGTCGTTAAGGGGCGCGGTCGCGTCCGCGCGTTATACGCGAACGCAGTTAAAGCGTTCGACAACGAAGTCACCTCAAGGTTCGGCTGAACGCCGCCCACGATGTCATTGACTCGACGGAGCAGGGAATCGAGTTCCCTGTGTCGGCTACGACTTCTTGCTCGGAATGGCGATGACAACGATGAGCGTGATGATGCTGAAGAACAGGCCCAGGATGCCCCAGCCGAGGGGGTTTCGCCCCTTCATCCCGGCGACCAGGGCGCAGACGATGGCGGCGATGATGCTGCCGATCGCCACAAAAATGCCTTTGATGCCCTTCAGAATGAGACCGGCTGCCTGGGGATTGTCTTGTGCCGCTAACACCAGTCCGTGCAGCATGTGCTCTCCTTAATCTAAGTGATGTGTGCCACAGCACAGATACCCAGCACGAACGTGACTCAAGCAGCGACGGGCTGCACGACTCCTATGCAAGGAAGGCAACGATGAAGCAAGTTGCAGTCGCCACCATCGCGGTCGCAATGCTGTTTTTAAGCGGATGCTCGGCTTCACAGGTCATCAACACCGGCGGTGACACACGATGCAAGGACTTCATTACACAGGACCAGAACAAGCAGAACGATGAGGTCACCAAGATGCTGAAGGACAAGAGTGGTGCTCAACCGAACAATTTAGAGATCTCGGCAACGCGGCTGTCGGCCTTGACGTACTGCCAGACGTTGGGCACCCCAGACACCAAGATCTCCGACGCACCGCACGGCTGACGGAGAGCTGCGCAATTGCACTGTCGCACTGCGGCTTTGCAGCCTGTCGCGGCGATATGACCCGCTTGTCGGCCACGCACGCTGCGGTTCTCGCGCTTTACTCGATCCGGAATGGGCGATCGCCCGGTGAGGAGGTCTGAACGGTGAGTGCGTATGTGCTTGTTCATGGCGGCGTGCACGCAGCGTGGTGCTGGGAAACGGTGATCGGCCCGTTGGCTGACGCCGGTCATCACGTGCAGGCCATCGACCTGCCCGGACGGGCCGCGACCGCCGGTGCCGCCAGCAACTGCACACTGAGCGACTACGTGATGGCGATTCGCGCCGCCGTGGACCGCGCGCCCGAAGCTCCAGTGCTCGTCGGACACAGCATGGGAGGCGCATCGACAAGCCAGTTCGCCGAGCATCATTCCGGGGATGTGAAGGAAGTCATCTACCTCAGCGCAGTTGTTCCACGAGACGGTGAAAGCGCAGTATCCACGCTGTTGGAAGCAGGTCCCGAGAGTGCACTTCTCGCCGACGGAGCGTTCGTCGTCGCCGAGGACCAAACGGTCACTATTCCACCGGAACACGCGCGTGCTGGCTTCTACGGGCGCTGCGAGGAAGTCGACGTCCAAGCTGCACTCCGACGCATCTGCCGCGAACCGATTCGACCGCTAACCGAAGCCCTGCAGCTGGGGCCATCGTTCGCGGCCGTCAAGAAGACGTATATCGGTGCCACCTACGACAGGTCAGTCCCACCGGCATTGCAGCGGGTACTCGCCGAACGCGCCGGAGCCACCTTCCAGATGATCGACAGCGATCATTCCCCTTTCTACTCAGCCCGCACCGATCTGATCGAGATCCTGCTCGACCACGGGTGATGACGATCATCGATAGTGCAGCCGGCGGTAGGTCGGTAATAGGCTCTTGACGCCGTCAAGACCCGAGAGCGAAACCGCAGTTAACGAGCGGGACTGAGTCCGAACGATCACCCTGACCCGCAATGAACCGCACGACCGCCACCAACGTGGAAGTGAGTGTGGCGTTATGGGTTGTCAGCATTGGGATGGGCCTGGCCTTCGTCGCCTCAGGTGCCATGAAGCTGGTCGTTTCCAAAGAGCGCCTGGCACTGCGGGGCGCGAGTTGGGTCGGTGACTTCAGCTCGGGCACAGTGATATTTGTGGGATTGACAGAGATCACGGGTGGTCTGGCGATTGTCCTGCCCGCGGCGCTGGGTACTCCGTCCCGGTTGGCGGCAACGGCTGGGACGGCGGGCTTGATTGTTGTAATGCTAGGTGCCGCAGTGGTACACGCGCGTCGGCGTGAACCGGGGATGATCGTATTGAACGTGGCGCTGCTGGCTTTGACGGCGATAGCGCTCTGGGACCGACCTGGTTACTGGCACTGACGAGCTGCCCGGACCGGATCGCGCTTCAGGTCAGGGCGCGGTAGCGCCAGTTCCGACGACTGCAGCAGCGACGACACCATTGTGATTCGGTAACCCATCAGTTACGGTAACAAAACAGTTACCATAGGAGTGCGGGCAGATGGGCGTCATCGTCGTGCGGTATACCACCAAACCTGAGCGCGCCGAGGAAAACCAGGCGCTTATCGAGGCCGTGTTTGTTGAATTGGCGGAGAACAAACCGGCTGGGTTGCATTACGCGTCCTACCGGTTGGCCGACGGCGTGAGTTTCATCCACGTCGCCTCGGTCGACACCGACGACGGCAGCAACCCACTGATCGCGATGCCGGCGTTCGGGGCATTCCTGCAGGGGGTTGGTGAGCGCTGCTCGGTGCTGCCGGTTGCCGCGGAGGCCACACTGGTCGGCGCGTACTCCGCCGACACTCCAGTGGCACGGTCGTGAGTCGAGGCACCGGGACCGCGGAGGATCCCTGGGTGCTGACGACCCCGAGCGGTGGCTCGGAGTTCACCGTGCACCGTGATGCCGCGCTGGAACTGCCGGCACTGGTCGTCCGCGTGGGCAAGACCGAGCTGCGCTACCACCTGAGTTGCATCGACGATCTTCATGCGATGTTGTTGGAGCGGGGGGACTGGGTTCCGTTGGGCAACGCCGACGAGCAGAAGCCGGCACCGGACGGGTCGGTCGAAGCCTGGGCCCGCGCGGCCGCAAACCCGGTCGGCGGGTGGTACGGACTGAAGAAAGGCCTCCGGGGCCGGTTCGGCAATTATGTGCCCCCGGTTCTGGAGCAATTGGGGCTGGCCGAGGTTGAGCACAACGCCCGGAACAACCGTATGCGGGCCATCCGGAAAGGATGACAACCCGATGAGCGTGAGCGCACCGGTCGGTGACCCTTTCGATGCGCTTGGCGACCCAAACCGGCGGGCGATCGTCGAGTTGCTGGGCCGTGGCGGACGGTCGGTCAGCGATTTGGCTGATGCCCTGCCAATCAGCCGCCCGGCAGTCTCCCGGCATCTGCGCCTGCTGAAGCAAGCAGGGTTGGTCCTGGAAGAAGCTCAGGGGACGCGCCGCATCTACCAGCTGCATGACCAGGGAGTTGCCGCAGTGCAGGACTATCTGACCGCAGTATGGGGCGACGTGGTGGGACGCTTCACGTTGCTCGCCGAGAACACCACGCCGGCCGAGCTGCCGTGATCGAGCCGCTTCGACTGACCTACCAGCTGCAATGTCCCGCCGACCACGCGTTCGAGGTGTGGACCACCCGCATAGGGGCTTGGTGGCCGAAGGGGCACTCGGTTTCCGGCACCCCGGGCACGGTTGTCGTCCTCGAAACCTGGCTGGGCGGGCGCATTTTCGAGCGCGCCACCGATGGTGCGGAGATCGATTGGGGTGTCGTGACCCAGTGGAGCCCACCGCGTCGACTTGGCTACACCTGGCACATCGGCCGTGACCCCGTGCAGGCCACCGAAGTCGAGCTCACGTTCGTCGACCTCGGCGAAGGCAGGAGCCGGCTCGACATCGTCCAAACCGGATGGGAGCGACTCGGCGCCGATGGACCGATTTGGCGCGAGGCCAATCTTGGTGGCTGGGCGGCCCTGGTCCCGTCGTTCCGGGCCGCCGCCACGATTCCGCTGGCAGACTGAATCGGTCGGACTCGAGATGGCGGTTCGACAGTGACAAGCGCCCCGCCGTGGCTTAGCGCAGAATCACGCCGCGGGTCAGGGCCGGATGGAGAATCGTCCACCGCCGATTGGCCGCAGCACATCGAAATGACGACGGTCGAGCGTCACAATCGTTCGCGTCTGGTACCGATCGGCCAACGCGACCATGGATGCGTCTGCCAGCCCGATGTCCTGATCGGAGTATTTCTCGATGATCGAGGTAGTCAGCTCGAGCTCGGCCACACCAACGACGGCCAACTCCCATGCGCCGCTTGATAGTTCCCGCAGGACCGCTAGCTCGGCGTCCACGCCGACACGCTTGGCGATGAGATAGTCAAGTTCCGCCAGGACATATGGCGAAACTACAAGTAGCTCGTCGTTAATGTCGATAACGCCGGACACGGCCTCGTGGTCTGGTTCGCGGGCGTTGAAATAGGCGAGCAGGGCACTGGTATCGACGATCACCTTTCGCCAAAGCCGTCCAGGAGTTCGTCAGTACGCCGAGCAATCGGCTCAGAACTGGAGTACAGCCCCCCTCTCGGCCGGGGCTTCGTACCAGCAACCCCTGCCCGAATGGATTCCCGAATGACGTCAGCCTCAGAGACGCCGCGCTGCTTTGCGGTGTGCTTGACCGCGGCTTTGAGGTCACTCGGCAGGTAGACGGTCGTCTTTTCCACGTATGTATGGTACCACAGCTGGTACCATACATGGACTGGTCCGCACGTGCCGCAAAGGACGGGCCCATCTCACCCACGGTCCCATCGGCGCGTCTGCGCGAGCCGCGAGCGCACCATGCGCTAGCTGTGAGTGTCCACTGGGATGGCGATCTCGTTGCGACGCCGGAACGGCAACGTCCAGGGTGGGTCGTAGAACCACGCGGTGGATTGACCGACGGGCGCGATGTCGTTGTCCCGCAACGTTGCGACCAGCTCGTCGGCGCGGGACGCCACGGCTTTTGGGCTGCGGTCCCCGCTGAAGCGCAGCACTGCGACGGTCTCGGCAGGGACCGTCACCAGCCTGACACTGTCATCGTCGGGTGTGGGCAGCGTCTCCATGGTCCATTTCGACGGCATGAAGAACCTAATCGTCCAATGTCCGCCGGTGTTTCGCGACTGCGTGACCGGGGCGGTCATGGCGATCTCGTCGCCGTCCCGGTTCGGCTGCTGGCCAACGGGTGCCGTCATGGAGATCGTCTCGTGGCGGTGGTTGGCACCGAAGATGTAGCGCGCGAGGCGCCGGAACCCGATATTGCGGGAGCGGTCCTCGTCGTCGGCAACCGTCGTTTCCGCCGCGATCCGCGGCCCGTATTGGCGTATCTCGACAGCGTCCGTCAGCGGCCGCCGAATGAAGTGCGGCTCTTCGGTGCCGACGCGAACACCGACGACCGATAACGCCGATTCGAAGACCTGAACGGGAATCTTTTTGATTTGCATGGGTGTTCCTCAGCGACGGTTGATGGCCCACGCGTGTGTGGACAGCGGCGTGGCGAACGTGCACCACTAGCTTAGGCGGCCAGCGGCGCTGGCTTTGCGCCGCACGCGGCCATTGCACGGCGGATCAGATCGCTATCGGTCAGGCGAACTCCAGCAACGCATATACGCCTCTGAATTGCTTGGTCAACCGAAATTGCCAGAACGCGGGGAAGATGGTCCCGAAAAATAGCCCTCGCCCTGGTGGCATCTGGACGTCGTGCACAGCTCGAACCCCGGGGACGGTATGAACCAGATCAGCGAGTTGATTCAAGGAAAGGCTGAACGGCATCGGCGGTACCCGGTAGTGCTTTGATGACCGCAGGCCTTTTCGGGCCACCTTCTTGACCATTACGGGCGGCAGATCGAAGAACATCTGACCACCAGGAAAACGCTTGGCGCACTGTGTGATCAACCCCATCGCCTCTTCGGGTTGCAGATACATCAACAAGCCCTCCGCGGTGATGAATATGCCGTGAGTGTCGTCGACGCTGTCCATCCAGGTGTCGTCCAGCGCGGACTGCGCGAGATTGACGATCCGTGGGGACGGCGGCAGGAGTCTTTCGCGCAGCGCGATGACCGGCGGCAGATCAACGGATACCCAGTGGAATTCGGCGTTGGGTAGTGCGCTGTTGAGTCGCCAGAAGGTGGTTTGGAAGCCTTCTGCCAGCGCGACAACGGTGGACTTGGGATGACTCGTGAGGTAGGCAATCGCACACTTGTCGACGGCCAATGAACGCAGTGCCATTTCTTGGCCTTTGCGGCCGAACTTGTCGAAGTCGAAGTCGATGGAGTCGACGAGCTTGATCGCCATCGGATCTTCTATGATCGCGTCCTGCCGATTGGCCTGGTAGGCCCTGCCGTTGAGCGTGAGCAATGCCGTTTCAGAGACACCGGTCAGCATTCCGACGTCCACTCGACGCTTGGCATGATCGTTCATCGGACTCAACCCTACCGAGATGCCCTGCTGGATTCCTCGAGCTGATTGAGGGCGGTTGATGGGGATCAACATCGGATGCCGGCCACCGGGGTTGGGTTAGTGCGGCAGAGGCAGGCCGGCGGTGACGAGGATGATGCCGGCCACTGCGCAGGCGAGCAGGGTCAGTACGACTCCGCGGCGGCCGACGAGCAGCGCGCCGGCTGCGGCGGCGAGCACGGCGTATTGCCACGGTTGGGTCAGCGCCCGGGCGAGGGTTATTGCCGAGCCGAGGATGGCGCCGATCGCCGCCGGCCCGGCGCCGTCGAGGAACGCCCGCGCGGTGCTGTTGGTGCGCAGCTGCTCGAAGTGGCGCGCGCCTAGCAGCACGAAAGCGAACGACGGGCTGAATGCGGCAACGGCAGCAACGACACCACCGAGTAGCCCGGCGGCGGCGTAGCCCACGACAGCGACAGTCTGCACGACGGGGCCGGGCGTGATTTGGCCCAGAGCGACGGCGTTGAGGAACTGTCCACCGGTCATCCAGTGGTAGTGGTTCACGGCGTCGTTTTGCATCAGCGGGATGATCACAAACCCGCCCCCGTAGGACAGCGCGCCGACCTTGAACGCCACCCAGATCAAGGAGACGAGCGTGCCGGCGCCAAGGGTGCCGATTGCCAGCAACGGCATGGGCGCGACCGCTGCCGGCCCGGCGGTGTCGCGGTGCTGCCGGCGGCCGGTGATCTCGAATCCGCCGCACGCCAGCAACACGAGCACCAGCCAAGGCCCAATGGTGGCTGCCGCGATCAGGCCCGCAGCCAGGTAGGCGATCCAACGTAGCCGGCTGTGGCCGCTGTCGGCGGCGCGCCGCCAGCTTGCCGGGAGCAGGCCGCCCGCGGCGTGCACAGCGACCGCGGCGACTGCCGATCCGGCGCCGGCCCCAGCGGCCAAAACCGGGCGCGGGGGTGCGTTCTCGAGGAAAAGCGCCGCCAGGGCGAGGATGAGGATCAGGCCGGGAATAATGAACGCGGCTCCGCCCAGCAGTGCGCCGAGACGGCCGCGGACTCGCCACGCACAGAAGATTGCGAGCTGGGTGGAAGCGGGCCCGGGCAGCAGGTTGGATGTAGCGACGGCGTCTTCGAACTCGACCGATGTCAGCCATCTCCTGCGCTCCACGCACAGTTCGCGCAGCAGCTTGATATGGGTAGGCGGTCCGCCGAAACCGATGCATCCAATGCGGCCCCACTCCCGCACCACCGCGGCCAGGCTTGGCGGCAGTGGGACCGTCACGCTGTCGACGCGCCCGTCGGCTCGTCGGGGATGCCGAGTCCGAGATGTTCGATGTGGTAGACGGCCTCGTCGAGGAGCATCGCTACGTGGTTGTCGTAGAGCGCGTAGATCACGCTGCGCCCGCTGCGGGCGCCGGTCACCAACCCCATTGCGCGCAGCAGGCGTAACTGGTGAGAAACCGCGGACTGTTCCATCTCCACTGCCGTCGAAAGGTCGTTGACCGAGCAAGCGCCGTGGCGCAGGCGGGTCAGGATCCGCAGCCGGCTCGGCGTCGCCAACGCTTGTAGCGTCGCTGCGACCGAGGCTGCGGAGTCGGCGTCGAGTTGCGCGGGCGGGGTGTTCCTGCCCTCGATGCCGTGACCCATGTGCGCATCCTACCTAATGATTATATGAAGACGTATTCATACATTCCTGTATGGTGGCGGTGTCTCGCCGTCTTCCCCCAAGTGGAGTTCCCGATGTCACCTCCGGTCCTGGACCGCTCCCGCGCCGCCGTCGGGGCCGATCGCCAACCGAGGACCCGGACACGTCCGTTCAGGCTGCCCGAGGTCCGGTGGGCGGCCGTTGCCACCGTCCTGTTCGTGTTCGGGTTGGCTGCCCAGTTCGGTGGCGCGCCGACGTGGATGTGGTGGTCGCTCTATCTGGCTTGCTATGTCACCGGCGGGTGGGAACCGGCGCTGGCCGGGTTGCAGGCATTGCGGGAAAAGTCCCTCGATGTCGATCTGTTGATGATCGTGGCTGCGATCGGTGCCGCCGCGATCGGCCAGGTCCTCGACGGCGGACTATTGATCGTTATCTTTGCCACCTCCGGTGCGCTGGAAGCGTTTCTGACTCAGCGAACCGCCGACTCGGTGCGCAGCCTGCTTGATCTGGCACCCGAAAGCGCAACCGTGATCACCGAATCCGGAGCCGAGACGATGGTCGATGCGGCTGCTCTGTCGATCGGGGACATGATCGTGGTGCGCCCCGGTGAGCGGATCGGCGGCGACGGCGAGGTCATCTCCGGGGCCAGCGACGTGAATCAGGCGTCGATTACCGGTGAACCGCTACCGGTGGCCAAAAACCCCGGCGATGAGGTGTTCGCCGGGACGCTGAACGGCACCGGAATATTGCGGATTCGGGTCGACCGGGCCGCCGCGGACACCGTCGTCGCCCGCATCGTCACCATGGTGCAGGAGGCGTCGGCCACCAAAGCCAAAGCCCAGTTGTTCATCGAGAAGGTCGAGCAGTACTACTCGATCGGGGTCGTGGCCGCTACCTTGGCGGTGTTTTGCGTCCCCCTCGCGCTGGGCGCTGCGTTGCAGCCGGCGCTGCTGCGGGCGATGACCTTCATGATCGTCGCGTCCCCGTGCGCGGTGGTGCTGGCGACCATGCCGCCGCTGCTGGCCGCGATGGCCACCGCCGGACGCAACGGCGTCCTGGTCAAATCCGCTGTCGTGATGGAACAACTCGGCTCGATCACCGCCGTCGCATTCGACAAGACCGGCACCCTCACCCAGGGCACACCTCGACTGACCGATGCAGAGGCCGTCGACGACACGCGCTACGACACCGACACAATCCTCACCTGGGCCGCGGCTGCCGAACATCCCAGCGAGCACCCGCTGGGTCAGGCGATCGTCGCCGCCGCCACCGAACGCGGCCTACTGCTGCCCACGGCCCAAGATTTCAACTCCACGCCCGGACGCGGTGTCCGTGCCACTGTCAACGGTCATACCGTCGACGTCGGCAGCCCGCGCCATCTGCTGTCCGACGCTGATAGGTCGACAACGATGGCCGCCGCGGTGGCCAATTTGGAAGCTGCCGGTAAAACTGTGGTCATCGTCGCCGCCGACGGTGTCCCAGCCGGGATCCTGGCGCTGGCCGACCAACTGCGTCCCGGCGCCGCCGGCACGGTCGCCGAACTGACCGCACTCACCGGCACCGCACCGGCTCTGCTGACCGGAGACAACGCCCGCGCGGCAAACACGCTGGCCGCGCAAATCGGAATCACCGACGTCCGCGCCGGGCTGCTGCCGCAAGACAAAGTCACTGCGGTTCGCGAGATTGAGAGCGCCGGGCGGCGCGTGCTGCTCGTCGGGGACGGTGTTAACGACGCCCCCGCCATGGCCGCCGCACACACCGGCGTCGCGATGGGCCGCGCCGGATCCGATCTGGCACTGGAGACCGCCGACGCCGTTATCGTCCACGACGACCTGGCCACCCTTCCCGCGGTGATCGCATTATCGCGCCGCGCCCGCCGCATCGTGATCGCCAATCTGGCCATCGCGACCACCTTTATCACCGGACTCGTGCTCTGGGATCTAGTGGGACACCTACCCCTCCCGCTCGGCGTCGCCGGGCACGAAGGATCCACCGTCATCGTCGGACTCAACGGGATGCGACTCCTCGCCCAGCGCGCCTGGGGGCGCCACTGCGTCGAGCCCGACAGCCCCTTGGCTCCGCCACGGACCGCCAACGGCGCGCCGACCGGAGTTCCGCTAGGCGTTGATGTTGACCTTTAATTCGCGTGGGTAGAGGCGCCATACCGCACCCGGTTGGCTGTCCATCGCTGCCTCCAGCGCGGCGAGATCGCTTTGGAACTGCAATATTGCCGCCCTGGCGCGGTAGTCAAGTGCGACTCGATTGAAATCGTCCATCAGTGCTCGCCGGTGCACGTTCAGGTTGTAGTTCGCGTTGACCAGCCGCTGGTAAACGTCCAGTGGCTCGCGCCGGAAGTCCGAGTACACCCGCGCCGGTTGGCGGTGCGTCCAAAGCTGGTAGTCCCACAAGTGACTGCCGAGGATCTCGTGCTGCACGGTCACCAAGTACAGCTGGCCCGCCAGCAGTCGCGCCAGCTTGTCCCAGGTGACATCGTCGGGGCTTACTCCCACGCCATTGGGGACGCGGGCGTTCAGCTCCTCGAGCCAAGCCAGTGTCTCGGTGTCGTCGTGCACGGCGCTCGCGCCGGTTGCGGCATTCCGCGGGTAGTAAATCTGCAAGTAGTTGGACACGAAGCGGTGAATCACGTCGAACAGCGCCTCTAGGTTCGTCTGCGTCGGCGTGTCGAAGCGGGCGCCGCGCACATCGCGCGCGTCACCGTCGGCCGCAGGGTCATTGACGAGGCGCGGGTAGGCGAGATACGTGTCGTCAAACAGCCGGCACATGCCGTCGAAGGTAAAGCTGAAGGTGGTCTCGAAGTCGCCACCGCGTGCCATCTGCCCGCGGGTGACCATGTCGTTGCTTTGCTGGGTGCCATAGATATACGGCCACAGCAGCCTGCACAGCGGGTGGCCGGCCGAGAGGCGATTACGCGTCGCAATGGCCAACTGCGCGCCGCCTGCCAGGTGCACCCAGTTGAAGTGGCGCACCAGCGAGAGGTGCGTCGAAGCGGCGCACAACACGATCTTGCAGGCCTGGTCCCATTCTGGATCGGTCGGCTTGATCGTGCCCAGCGCGCATTCGATGCTGTCGGCCCGCAGCGCACGACGCAATGGATCGAGGCGGAACAACACGCGCGAGCCGATCTTGATTAACCCGGGGTGGTGCTCGTAGTTGTTGAGTACGAGCAGATCCCACTCCCAGGTCGCGTCGTCGACGCGCTTTGTGTAGCAGGCGTAGGGACCGCGCACGGCCAGCGAGCCGAGGTCTGGACTGCCCAGGTACTCGGCCGGCAGTTCGGGCGCACGGAAGCGGGCGCGACGTGGCCCATTGAAAGCTCGCTTCAACGCCGCCTGCGGGTCGGCGTCTATTTGCGGCAAGCCCGCCTGCATAGGGGAAAACGCGCTGTAGAGCCATACCTGGAATCGATAGAACGTCGTCTGCACCAGCGAGCGTTCATCCCTCGGGATGTTGGCGCGCGGACAAACCATTACGTTGCGTAGCGGCACTTCGGGAATCGCCTCGATCATCGGCTTCGGTTCGATGCGGTCCCACTTGGTCGGTGGCTCCTTGATGTTCAGCGGCTTATTGACGGTGAATTTGAACCAGGCGATGAAGTCCCAAAACGCGCGCCGCAGAAACCATGTCAGCATTTTGCGCTCCCGAAGACGCTACGCATGGCGGTACGCGTTGCCGCGCCACGGGTCATGCTTCAAATCGGCGTCGCCTGCGCGCAACGGATGGCGGTCGGGCCTGAGCTTGGGCTCTTCGTCCCACGGCTCGAAGGCATTCTTGATGTTGGCCAGGCCAGTTTCCGCGAGCTCGGGGTAGTGACGCAGGATCACGGTCTTCAGGTCGGTTCGGTCGATCCACTGCAGGCCTTCCCAGGTGTAGACGTCCTCGTTGAACGAGTCGGTGTAGAAACGGTCAGCCTGCAGCCGGCGACTGGCGTTCAGGATGAAGATCTGGAACATGGTCTCGCCGAAACCGAAGCCGGTGGGCCGGTGGCCTTCGGCTAGCGTGCCGATCAGCAGGTCGAGCTTCTCGACGTCTTCCGGATCGTCGCCGTAAACCGATTTCAGCTCGTTCCGGACATTCGTATCTTCAGTGAGATCGTCAAAGCTCTGGATCGGATTCAGCCCAAGCTGGCGGCGGAACTCGTTATAGCGCGGCACGCCGCGTTCGCGAGCGCGCACGATATCCACAGTGCCCATGTCGAAGAACGGATTGCCCGGGATA
>Ga0302320_10019009_pt1 | contig 13827 bp, 15 predicted proteins | sample Bog_T0_3_FD_202130 | JGI IMG/M metagenome (GOLD analysis project Ga0302320, IMG submission 202130) | Peat permafrost microbial communities from Stordalen Mire near Abisko, Sweden - Bog_T0_3 | ecosystem: Environmental > Terrestrial > Soil > Wetlands > Peat | place: Sweden: Abisko, Stordalen Mire... | reverse complement strand
CGCTTTTTGAACTGGCCCCAGGACCACCCGTTCAAACGCTTCCTTTCATTCCCGCCGCCGTAAACTCCCGAGAGAACCAGAAGTAAGCTCGCGTGCCGCTCGATGGTGAGGGGCCAGAGTTCGCTGGAGTCGCTGCCTCTGTCCCTGTCGTGTTGTCCCGTTGTTCAGGTGCTTTTAGCCCCGCCGTTTCGCCCCGTCCATCGCCTCTACCGACCGCTTACCGCCGGGGGGCCGGGCGTGGCGACCTTCCGCAGGAATCCTTCCACTGGCCGCCCCGGCTGGCGGTCTCTCTGGTGAAGGCGACGGACAAGACGAACAGCAGGGCACTAAAAAAAACACCAATATGAAAACCAACACGACCAACAAGACCGGAGGGAAGGCTCTGGGCCAATCCGAACAGTTCACAGCACCGACCGGAGTGAGCAAATACATCGTCATCCAATGGCAGGGCAAGGAACAGGTAGTCACCTTTCCTTTTGAGGCCAAGCACGCGGACGTTTTCGGTTATGTCCGGCAGGAATGCCGGGAAGCAGTGCAGGCCATCAGCGCCGGATTTTACATCAGCGAGCGGGACAGTTTTTGGAGTGGCGGAGAGAGCGACAGCTTGAACCTGCCATCGCGGACCGCCGACCGTGAACTAATCCAAGCGTTCCTGAAAAGCGCCGACCGGCAGGCATGGGATTTAACGCTGTTGGCACAGGCGGCCAGGGCGAATTTTTAACCAAACAAAAACCACAGAAAGAAAGGAAAAATATGTTCAACATCATCAATCGCAACACCCGTTCGCTGGCTCGCCTTGAGTTAAGCGACGAGCAAATCAAAATCCAATCACCGAGCGTGTTTGCCGAGGCCCCGCAGGCGGGCGTATCGGCGCGTTACACGTTCCTGCCCACGGTGCAAATCGTGAACCGGATGCGGGCGGAAGGCTGGGCACCCGTGGAAGCCCGGCAGCAGGCCGTGCGGGCAGAAGGCCGCTTTGGCTTTCAGAAACACCTCATCCGTTTTCAACGGCGGGACCAGATAGCCACGCCGGGGGAATACACGCCGGAAATCGCCTTGGTGAACTCGCACGACCGGAGCAGCGCCTATCAAATCCACGCGGCGTTGTATCGGTTCGTTTGTGCCAACGGCCTGATGGTAAGTGACAGCACCTTTGAGGCGGTGAGCATCCGGCACAGCGGACGCGAGGCGGAGGAAGTCATTGCGGCATCGTTCACGATGCTGGCGCAAATCCCGCGACTGACGGAGCGCGTGACGGCTTTTCGTGCCCGGCAGTTGACGGCGGGCGAGCAGGAGCAGTTTGCCCGGCAGGCCATCGCGGCCCGCTGGCAGGACGCGGCGCTGGCGCCCATTGGCATGGACAAGGTGTTGCTGCCCCGGCGCAACGAGGACACCGGAGCCGACCTTTGGAGCGTTTACAACCGGGTGCAGGAGAATCTGGTGCGAGGCGGGCAGCGGGATTACCGCCAGCGGCGGACGGATGGCAGCCGCCATCAGAAGACGCGCCCGGTGACGGGGCTGGACGAAAGCATCCGCATCAACAAGCGGCTTTGGGAAATCGCCGAGGCAATGCACACCAGCAAACTCACAGAGAATTAAATCACCCAGGGCGGGGCCGCAAGGCTCCGCCCATTTAATCCCATGACCCGCGAAAAAATCAGCCGGGAGTTTGGCCTTTTCGGCACCATCATACCGGCCTCATCAGCAGACGCGACCCGCAGGCGCACGAGTTATTTTTACCGGCGGGAGGCGATTGCCTGGGCACGCATGGCCCGGCAATGGTGGCCTGGTAACAACATGCAAGGCACCTGCAAACGGCTGGCCCTTCATTATCTGGACCTTTACCGGCAGGCAAAAGCCAACCCCAGGAGCAACCCATGAAATTTATTCGAGACCTTTACTACGCGATGGCGACGGGCGCAATCATCGGCATCCTTATCGGCCTGCACCGCAGGCGTGCCCGCGAGCGGCGCGAGGCGGAAGCACGCGCCGCCCGTGTGCCGCCGGTGAATTATCACCGGCAGCGCCGGGCCTGGCGTCCCCGGCGGCGCATCAATTAAAATCAACGGATGCCGGGGCGGGCGAGGCGTTTGAAGCGGCGGGGCGCTGCGGTTTTGGCTGGGGCGCTTTGGGCGCTGGCAGGCTGTTGGCCGGCCCGTCGGAATCCGGGTTGCCGTGGTAGAGCCAGGCCACCAACTGGCAGTGAGACTGCGCCAGTTGTTGCAGGCTCTGGAGTTCGTCCCGCAAGCACGTCCAGGGCGACGGCGACGGCGAGGCCGGGCCGGAGGGTTGCAACACGAACAGCCGTGCCAGCAGCGTTCGGTTTTGTTGCGCCAGCAACCGGTAGAGCGGGAGGTTGTCCGGGTCCTGTTGCTGGAGGCGGGACAGTTGCACTTGCGCTTGGTTCAGTTGATTGGTTTGGTTCGAGCAGTGGTTCAACTGGCTGACCAAGCTCGATGTTTGAGGTGTTAGTTTCATAGTCGTGTATGTTTTCGGGTTGCGTGAGTTCAGTGAGAATGCCCTTGAGCGTGGCCACGCGGACCCGTTTGCCGCCCCACTCAAAGGAAATTAAAGAGCCATCGTTGCGACGGCGGAGGTTGGAAATTTTACCGGCCTTGACGAGGGCATCCCAGCGGTCTTGGCGCAGGTTGCCGTGAGCGTCCATGAGCAGGCGGGCGAGGTCACGGACGGCGAGCTTGCGGGAACGCGGATAGACCGGGAGCGCCTTGCGGCGACCGCGACCGCGACCGGAGATAAAAGCGGCCGTCCAGAGGAAGCCTTGAAGCTGGCGGAGAAGTTCGGGGCGCAAGTCGAGGGTGCGGCGGCCCGTGCTGTTCGGGAAAATCAGGTGGATATGGCGGGTGCCGGTGTTGCCATGAATCCAGCCGAGCATGGCCGCGACCTTGAGAATTTTTTGCAAATCGGCGGCGGCTTGGAGCAGGCGGTTGTCAATGTCGGCAAGTTGTTCCTTGGTTGCCCGGCGTGGAGTTTGGACGGAGATAAGGGCAGTGCGGCAGCAGCGTTTTGTCCGGCGGTCGTGATGGCTGGACAGGAGCAAATCCGCCAGGTCTTTGGCGGATCCAAAAGCGACGCCCGTCGTCAGGCCATCGTATGAGCCGACCACTTTGGCGGGGTTGCTGAAATAGCGGATGGTGGCCACAGGTTCAGAGGTGGCCTTGAAATTAACGATGGCACAGGGAGCATTCATGGCCAGAGGGCATTTATTTTTTTAGCCGCCAGTTCGACGGCGGGCAGGTCCACAACACGGCCACGGGAGAGCCGGAGCGACTGATTGATAAGGACACCCAGGCGGCGGAGTTCACTGGCCGAGGCGACCAGCTTTTGCAGGTCTAGGCCAGTGGTATGAGCCAGCACGATAAGCGCGACCGTCCGGCCACGGAGGCCGGGCGGGAGCGTTGTTAGTTGAGCCGCCAACGCATTGGGCAGGCGGGCGCGACCGAAAGAAACGGAAGTGGTTTTGGTGGTCATAGTCGCTCCCCGGTTGGCGGTTCAGGCGTCTCCGCCGTGGTGTCAGAGCTGGTGTCAGAGCTGGTGTCAGGCAGGTGGCCAGCTACGTCCGGTTGCGCACTTGGCGTGCGCCCCGGACTGCTGGTCAAAGGGGTGCCCCCCTTGAAACCCTGCGCGATGGCCGTTGGAGCGGCCAAGGCACGGGCGACGGCCCGGCCCACGGCGGGCGCAGTCACGCGCCGCTGAATCAGCGAGGCCAGCGCCGCGAACAAATCGGCTTCGATGACCAGCCGGGCGCTGGCGGGAAGGTTGGCAGCGCCGAGGGCGGCGAGGCGTTCAGCCAGCAAGCTGGCGACCGAGGGGCGGAGCGGGGAAGTTTTCATCCCCTCATTTTAATCGGCGGGGGGGTGTCGTTGCGCCGTGAATTTTATTCGAGCGTTTTACCCGTGCGCTGGACGATGAAGGCCGGGGGCGTGAACAGCACGCGCACTTCGTCGCCTGGCTCGGCGTCAAACGTGGCATACGGACTGCCCCAGGCTTCGTAAATCCCCAGCACATCGCCAGCGGCGTGCAGCGGGATGATGCTGCCGCCGCTGATGCCGTCCACCAGATACGAGGCGACCGTGGCCAGGTCCCGGTCTGGGGCCACGACGAGGATAGGTTTGCCTTGCCGGTAAACGTGCATGAAGTCGCAGCGCTCGATGTTGCGGCGCAGGTCTTCGATAAGCCGTTGCCGGTTGAAGTTACTGGCGGAGGGTTGCGGGTTCAGTGGGTTGCTTATCAGGTTGTCATTATCCATAACTAAAACGGGGCCTTACACCCCTCGTCTGGCGGGTTGCTCCCAGAGTCGAGCGACAATTTTTATGTGACGCCGTTTTCATTGGCGTCAGAAAGAAAGGAAGGAAGTGTTTTCCCTGGACTGGTGCCGGTGCCATACCCTAAAGGGATATGGCACCCGGCCCAGCCCGGTGTCAGAGGGGTGTCAGTTGGTGCTATTGGCACTTGTGGCACTGGTGACACCTTGCGGCGTGGCGGCGGGGAGCGACCACTTATCATCCGCAGTGCCGATGGCGGCCACGTCCTTGATGGCGGACTTCATCAGGCGGATGAAGGTGCTCTTGGACATGCCCGCCTGTTTTTCGGCGAGCTTGAGCCATTCGGTGGTGGTGAGCGGTCCGGCCTTGAGCAGCGGCAGGATGTCCGCCGTGGTGTAGCTCGCTTTGCGCCCGCCGACCTGCTTGAGCTTGGCGGGGTTCAAGTCCGGGCGGCGCACCATCAGCGGGAAGTTCCACTCGACGACGAACGGTTCCAGCGGCGTGAAGTTCCGCAACGTGGCTTCGACCGTGTAGGCGTTCGGGGAGTCATGCGCCGTCAGCGTGATGATGGCATCGGCATCGCGGGCGATGACGCCACTGCCGGAGATGCGGTCCATCGCCGCCTTGAGCGCTTGGTTGCCCTTGGAGAAGTGGGCCGCGAACACGACCGCCGCCCCCGTTTGCACGGCGAGGGCTTCCAGTTCGTTGCACAGTTCGCCCATCGCCCCGGCGCTGTTTTCATCGCGCCCGCCGAGGCCCTTGTAAATCGGGTCAATGATAATCATGGAGTAGCCGCATTGTTTGACCCGTTCAATAATCTTGGGCATCAGGATGCCCAGGTGAGTGGAGTAGCCGCGAAGGTTCCACGTGTCCACATTGCCATGTTCGGTGATAGCCGAGGCGGCGGCGAGCTTGAGGAAGCGTTGCTTGAGGAAGGCTCGTTGAATCTCGAAGTTGAGATAGAGCACGCGGCCTTGCACCGTGGGCAGGCCCCAGAACGGCGAACCAGTGGACACCGACAAGGCGAGGTGTTGAAGCAGCCAGCTTTTGCCAATCTTGCTGTTGCCCGCCAGCACGATTTTGCTGCCTTGATGAATCAGCCTTTGGATAATCTCCGGCGGCGTGGTGACGCTGAGGTCTTTCATCAGGTCATCCAGCCTTTCAATGGGCGGGAGTTTATCCGCAGCTAACGCGGGGGCGGCGGGCACCGGAGCCGGAGCGCAGACCCGCTGGCCGTGTTTGGCGGCCCATTCCTCTTTCCGTTTTTGCCGCTGCTCAATGCGGGTTTGCTCCGCCCGTTGGTTGAGCTCCGCCACCGGCAACCCAAACACGTCGCTGGTGACACGGATAATCTCGTCCCGCGTGGGGACATCATCGAAGAATCCCGCCGCCAGTTGGAGGGACCGTTTCAATGCGTTGTCGCGGGTGACGGCGGTTTTATCGGTGAGGGTTTTGAGCGCCTCGACTTCCCGGTGCAGCAACAGCAGCGCCAGGGCTTCCGGCGTGGCATCCAGTTTGACGGTGACGGACTGACTGACGATGGCATCAAACCAGCCGTTGAACTGGTCTTTGAGCACTGCCCGGCAATCATCAATGCCCTTGCCGGGGGCGTTGACGGGCAGACGCGGCAGCAGCAACGGCACCGGATGAATCAGCCGGGCCAGCGTGAGCATGGCCCCACTGAAGGCCGGAATCAGAGCCGTGTCGGCATCGCCGACGAAGGCGACGGCCCGAGGCGCGCAAACCTTGATGGCTTCGGCCAGTTCCGGCACCAGTGCGCCGCCGCCCTTGACGGCGCAATTATTGATGCCGCCAGCCCCGACGGCACAATAACCGGCTTCCATCATGGACAGGGTTTTATACTCGCCTTCCGGGAAGAAGAGCAGCCCGCCCTTGACCGGCTTGAAGCCCTTGGGGATATGGCCGTGAGCGCCCACGCCGCCGGGTTGGGTGTATTTGTTCCCGCCCTGGGGGTTGTCCCGGCGGCCCCGTCCGAACTCGATGGCCGGGAGCGTGACGGGCTGGCCGTTGACTTTGACGACGGGGTTGCACATCACGGGCGACTTATCCGCGTGATAGTAAGGAATCCACCAGCACGCGACGAACTGACCAAAGAGGTCGTAGGCTTCCTGGGCGGTGAGGTGACGGATGCCCTCGGCTTTCAACGTCTCGGCGCTGATGCCGGGACGCGTGAGGGTGAGGTTTTGGGTGTTTTCGGTTAACGGACTGTTCATGGGCTTTCTTTCTTTTTTTGCCCTTGCCACGGGAAACAGTCGGGAGTAGCGTAACAGTTGCTTAGACTTATTAAGCCGCTCTTACTGCGTCCGCGTGGTGAGGGCGGTTTTTCTTTTGCGGTTTACGGAAGCCAGCGCCCCAAACAGTGAGGCGCTGGCGCTGGCGCAACGGCCAGCTACAAAAAAAGAGCCGTGGTCGCATTGGCGCGACCACGGCTCTCGTTTACTGGCGGGGCTATTGGACTAAATGACTGTCAGGCAAAAGGGGCAAGACGGGTGGAAACTGACGGGATAATCTCCTGACAGATACAATCTCGCAGAGACACCACCGAGCGTCAGTTTTTATTTTCAAAAAAATGCAATTAGTTGGAAAGCGGTCGAAATCAACAGGTTTTAGCCAGACTGCGGGGGTTTTTTGGTGCCAGAATGGGGCGGGAAGGTTTTTTTCCTGACCGGTGCCAGTGCCATACCCTAAAGGGATATGGCACCTGGCCCGGCATGGTGGCAGACGGGTTTTTAGGACCTTATGACACCTTGAACGGCGGGGCGCTACGTTGCTTTGCTTGCGCCGTTGCTATGCCTTTCAACCATTGCCTCGACGACCTCGACAATCTTTTCCTGCTGACGGCGGGGCAGCCGGGCGGCGGACTCAAATACCAGTTGCAACCGGCCTTTAGCCGCTTGGCGTTTTGGCTTTGGAGGCGTGACGCCCAGCAGTTCATCCACGCTGACGCCCAGGGCGTGCGCCAGTTTAGGCAACACTTCCCCACGCGGCGGTGTGCCGCTCAGTTCCCAAAACGCGATGTTGGAATGATGGACGCCCAACTGTTCGCCCAACGCCATTTGCGTTAGGCCGACAGCTTGTCGCAGTTCAACCAGTCGTTGCCCCAAGGCCGGGCGCTCTTTCTTACGCATGGCGGCATCATACGCGGCAGTCTGAAAAAGTTCGGTCTGGTCGCAAGAAAGGGCTTGCTTTGTTCTTAGCATACTAAGAATCTTCGGGCATGACTCTTGTTAAAGCAAGAACTTCAACTCGGGGCTTGACGCCCCCGGCGAAAATCGCATCCCCGGTTCCCCGGCTTGACCTTAACGCCGTGCTGGGTTGCGCGTATGGCGATTACCCGTGGGACCACTGGCACCGCTGGGCCATCGCCCAGGGACTCGACGAGAATCTGGCCGGCTCCGGTCGGCTGCTTATCCGCGAGGCTTATCAGCATGGCTGGGAATCGTGGTTGCAATCCCGGTGCGGTTGGAGCGACGACGGCCAGACGTTGCTGGCCCACGCGCTACGCTTCCCCCAGGCCGCCCGCCGCCGCTGGGATATTTTGATGCGAACCGATGGACTGCGGGGCGACTATCGCCCGCGTTCCACCGAATGGGTATGGGCCTATCTGCGCCCGGACGCCCAGCGGTTACTTTCAACCCTCAACCCGCAACGCTAAATGCCCTGGCGCATTCCTGAAGCCGACCTTGACCGCGTGAAGCGCGAAACCGATTTGCTGGCGCTGGTGCGCAGCCGGGGCGTTGAACTCGCGAAGCACGGCACGAAAGATTTTATCGGGCGGTGTCCGTTCCACGACGACCAGAACAAACCGAACTTCATCGTGTCCCCGGCCAAAGGGTTGTGGCATTGCATGGCGTGCGGGAAGGCGGGCAACGTCATCCAGTTCGTGCAGCAGCATGACGGCGTTTCGTTCCGGCACGCCTTTGATTTATTGCGACAGGGCGGCCCGGCAGTGTTCACCAGCGCCGCGATTTTGGCGCGTGAAGGGCCGTTGACCAAGGCCACCGTCCCGCGTCTGCCGTGTCCGCTCGATTTACAGGCCGACGACGCGACGCTGTTTAGCCAGGTCGTGAGCTACTACCACGAACGGCTAAAACAGACGCCGACGGCACGCGCTTATCTGGCGAGCCGGGGCTTGGACAGTGACGAACTCATTGAACATTTTCAAATCGGTTTTGCCGACCGCTCGCTGGGGTTGCGGTTGCCGGACAAGCAGCGGGAGGCCGGGGCGGCATTGCGTTCGCGGTTGACGCAGCTTGGCCTGTGGCGGGAAAGCGGCCACGAACATTTTAACGGTTGCATCGTCGTGCCGTTGCGCAACGAGACGGGCGGCAGCGTGAGCCTGTATGGACGGCGGGCGCAAAAGGGCGAGATGAAGCACCTGTATCCGCCCGGCCCGCATCGCGGCTTATTCAACCGGGAATGTTTGCAGCAGCCGGAAATTATTTTGTGCGAAGCCGTCCTCGATGCGCTGACGTTTTGGGTGAACGGGTTCAAGAACGTGACGTGTCTGTTTGGGACGGAAGGCTTCACGGATGAATTATGGGACGAGCTGCGGAAGGTGCAGCGCATCCGCATCGCTTACGACGCGGACGACGCCGGCGACCGGGCGGCACAGCGGGACACGGAGCGTTTTCAAAAGCACGGCATTGAAGTTTTTCGGGTGAAGTTCCCGCACGGCATGGACGCGAACGAATACGCCTGCAAAGTAAAACCGGCGGACAAATCGCTGGCCTTGCTGATGAATGCGGCGCAATGGACAGCGAACGCACGACCACCGGCAGCACCGCCGCCAGAGCCACGCAAGCCGGTTGCCATCGTTGAGCCACCAGCGCCGCCAATGGTCGAGACCCACGCGCCCGCGCCCTTTCTTTCTTTAGCTGCTTCTGTTAGCAGCCCGGAACCGGCGACTAAAAAGGAAAGTGCCGCCACACTTGAGCAACGCGGTGACGCGTGGTTCATGGACCTTGAAGGCCGCGAGTATCGCGTGGCCGGTTTGGAAAAAACCGTCGGCACCGACGCGTTGAAAATCGCATTGCGCTTGCGCCACGGTGAACGCTTTCACCTTGACCAAGTGGACTTGTGCCGGGACATGGAGCGCCGCCGGTTCGTGGAACGCGCCGCCGAGGAAACCGGACTCACCGCCGACTTGTTGAAACGTGACTTGGGAAAATTATTGCTGGCCGTGGAGCAAGCCCAGGCCGACTGCCTTGCGGCAGGGCCACCAACGGAAAAGCCGGTGGTGGTTTTAAGCCCGGAGGAACGCGAAGCGGCGCTGACATGGTTGCGCGAGCCAAACCTGATTGGCCGTTTGCGGGCGGCGTTCCATCAGGCGGGCATCATCGGCGAAGAGACCAACACGCTGGTGGCGTATCTCGCAGGCGTATCCCGCAAACTGGAAAGGCCGCTGGCCATCATCATCCAGAGCGCCAGCGCAGCGGGCAAGACGACGCTCATGGACGCCGTGCTGTCCTTCTTCCCGGAGGAAGACCGCGTCAAATACTCCGCCATGACCGGCCAGAGCCTTTACTATCTGGGCGAGACGAATCTCAAACACAAAATCTTGGCGGTGGTCGAGGAGGCCGGAGCCGAGAAAGCGAGCTATGCCTTGAAGCTGTTGCAGAGCGAAGGCGAGTTGACCATTGCCAGCACCGGCAAAGACCCGGCCACCGGCAAGATGGTGACGCAGGAATACCACGTCGAAGGCCCGGTGATGATTTTTTTGACGACGACGGCCATTGACCTGGACGAGGAACTTCAAAACCGCTGCCTGACATTGGCGGTGGACGAAAGCGCCGAGCAGACCGGGCGCATTCACCAGTTGCAACGCGAACGGCGCACGCTGGCCGGACTCATCGCCAAGGCGGAACGGCAGGACGTGCTGAAAAAACTTCGCAACGCGCAACGGCTGTTGCAGACGGTGGACGTGCTGAATCCTTACGCGCCGAGCCTGACGTTCGCCACGGCCCGCACGCGGAACCGGCGCGACCACGAAAAATATCTGACGCTCATTGACGCCATCGCGTTGCTCCACCAGCACCAGCGGGAGGCGCGCACACTGCCCAACGGGCAACGCTTCATTGAGGTGACGCTCGATGACATCGCGCTGGCGAACGAACTCGCCCCGGAAATCCTGGGCCGTTCGCTGGACGAGTTGCCGCCGCAGACACGCCGCTTGCTCGGCTACATCCGCGAGTTGGTGAAAAAGAAATCAGGCGCTGCTGGTGGCCGTGCGCAAGCACCATTGGCCGGTGGCGCTGCCACCTTTAGTCGCAAGGAACTGCGCGACCATTGCGGGTGGAGTCTGACGCAAGTGCGCGTGCATCTGGAAAGGCTGGTGGAGTTGGAATGTCTGGCCATCCGGCACGGACGTTTGGGCAGCCAGTTCGTTTATGAAATGCTCCTCGACACGGACACGACGGAAGCCGTCGCCCATATCGGTTTGATTGACACCGCCAAACTTCGCCACGACTACAAAACCAACCTGACGGGTTTTACCGTGGGGGTGGCGGGGCAAAACGGGCACCTGACGGGGGGTGACGGAACACCCCCGCCAGCGGAAAACGGCACGCCTGCCTTGCTAAAATCACAACCTGACGGCCTGACGCAATCACGAATCAGGACGGGCCACCTTCAACCGGCATCGTAACTATGGCTGGACCCAAAGGCTTTGCCGCCGTCGAAAAACTCGCCCAGCGCACCCAGGCGCAACGCGGGGGCAACGAACGACGCGCCGACACGTTTGACCGGAGCGCCCCCGACGCGCTGGCGTTGTGGCGCGACGCCTACCTTGAATCGCTGGGCGCACGGAACTACGCGGAAGGCACCTTGGAAGGCCGACGCGACGCCTTGAAAGTTTTTTTCGCGTGGGCCAGTGAGCGTGACCTTACACGCGCCGGACAAATCACCCGGCCCATCCTCGAAAGTTATCAGCGCTGGCTTTGGCGTTGCACCAAGGCCAACGGCCAGCGGCTGGGTTGGAGCACACAGCGCAACCGGCTGGGCGTGCTCAAAGATTTTTTCCGCTGGGTGACGCGGCAGGATGTCATCATGCACAACCCGGCCAGCGAGGTGGAACTGCCCCGGCCAGAAAAACGGCTGCCCCAGGCCGTGCTGACACTGCCCGAAGTGGAACGGCTGCTCGCCGTGCCGGACGTGACCGACCCGCTGGGCATCCGCGACCGGACGATGTTGGAAGTTTTTTACAGTTGCGGCATCCGGCGCACCGAGCTTTGCCGCATTGACCTGCCCGACGTGAACACCGAGCGGCGCACGTTGCACGTCCGACTTGGCAAAGGAAAAAAAGACCGGGTTGTCCCCATCGGCACGCGGGCGGTTCACTGGCTGGAGCATTACTTGCAGGCCGTGCGTCCGCGTCTGTGCCTGGACACGCGCACGCAGGCGTTGTTTTTGACCGGCTACGGCGGGCCGTTCAATCCCGACGTGGTCTCGCGCATGGTGGCGGCGTGGCTGGCCAAGGCCGGGTTGAAACGCAAGGGCTGCTGCCACATCCTGCGGCACACCTGCGCGACGCACATGCTGGAAAACGGGGCCGACATCCGGTTCATTCAGCAGTTGCTGGGGCATGAAAAACTCGACACGACCGCGATTTATACCGAGGTCAGCATCAAGCAGCTTCAGGAGGTTCACGCCCGCTGCCATCCGTCGGCCCGACCGCAAAATGAGGCTTCCATCGCGCCGGCAAATCAGGCAGCTTGAAGGCGTGGTCGCAAATCATCCCAGCGGCTTTTTTGATTTAGCGGCGGCTCCCCGTCAGCCGCTGGCCGCCACCACATTGCCGACCTCCCCCCGCAAAACTCGCGTCGGGGTTTTTCGTCATCGCTCATCGGGTCAGACTTCATCGCGCCGCCGTTGCCGCTCAATAATCACGCCCGGTTCGCGGCCCTGTGTTTACAAAACCGTGTCGGGTCGGCATGAATGGCCAAATCAAGACCCGTTGGGCGAGGCGGGCGGAATCAACCTCTACCAGTTCGTTTATAACTCGCCACTAAATTACATTGACCCCGATGGCAAGAACCCGCTTTTGCTTCTCTTTCTTGCGGGGGCTGCATTTGGTGGTGCCATGACTCCATACGTTGCCAATGCGCCCGGCCCAAATGACCCAACGTATCCGCCGGCAGATTGGAGTGACATCGCAGGCAATGCGCTGGCAGGCGGAGTAGCTAATGTGGCTATTGGCGGTGCTGGAATGCTAACTGATGGAGCTTTGCCAAAGCCCAAATTGTGTCCCGTTTCACGATGGGGGTCGCCTGTTAAGCCGGGTGAAGATAATTGGGTGATGAACGGTCCGGTGTCATTGCCGAATTATGTGTTATCTGGGAAAATGCAGCCCTCATGGTTCCCGACTTTCGGCCAACCTCCAAACATTCCAGCCCCGTATTCATCGGGGGTAACTATTAATGTTCCACCAGCCTCGCTGTCTTGGCCTTCAGGGCCGTTAGGTCCGCTTAAGGGAGCGCTCGGCCAGCGTATTTATAGGCCGTGATATAATAGCCATTGCAATGATAACACTGTGGATAATAGCAACCATTCTAATTGCGCTGTCTTTGTGGATAGTGGTTGGAAATCTATGGATTACATTCGGTGGCCTCTTTATTAAGAGAAAGAAGTGGGAATCACTTTTGCCGTTCGTTGGTGGGGTTGTTGGCGCTGTTGGCCTGTTGGTCTTGCCAGTCAGTCACGCAAGGCATTTTTGGTGGGTGCCTCTGGTTATAGATTTAGGATGCGGGCCAATGCTTGTCGCCGTTCTAATAGACCAAGTTAAAAAGAGGCTACACCGATAGGCTCCGTCGCCAGTTGTGCCAGTCCTTCGCTTCCCCGTGGTGTCAAAACGGGTTTGAAGTTTTTTTCGTAGCTGGTGCCAGTGCCATACCCTAAAGGGATATGGCACCTGGCCCAGCACGGTGGCAGAAGGTGAATTTGGCACTTATGACACCGGGCACGGAACCCCGTCGCCAAGACTTGCCGGCATTCGCTTCCCCTCGTTGAGACTACGCCGCGAAGCCCGGCAAGACTTGGCTCCCCCGTGGGTGTTCCCTCGATGAGCTTTCCATCGGCATCACTCCAAAGTGAACTCGACAAGCCAACCATTAGCACCCGGGGTGCCAGTAAAAATAACGCTGAAATGGGTGGGCTTCCCAGCCGCCACCAGATGGTTATCCCAAGTGGTGATGTTCGCTTCGCGAACGGTGGCCTCGGCTACGAACGTTGGAAAGCTCGCCTACATCTGAATTAACCACCAAACGCCTTCGGCCTTCGCTAAAGCTACGGGCCGACAGGTGCCCGCCTTCCCGCGCTGTGGGACTGTCCCGGTTAACCAAGGGCGTTGTCTGGAGGCTCTTTCAACTCACAACGTCCGGATTGCTTTCGGCAATGGCTGCGACCATCTCGGCTATGTCGCGGCTAAGTGTAACGGCGGTTTTATTTCTTGCAATATGGGATTGAGCGGTGGCGATTGGACGAATACCGCCGTTTACAGTTACCTTGCCAATTCGCCGCTGGTGGG
>Ga0302320_10019000_pt1 | contig 13836 bp, 18 predicted proteins | sample Bog_T0_3_FD_202130 | JGI IMG/M metagenome (GOLD analysis project Ga0302320, IMG submission 202130) | Peat permafrost microbial communities from Stordalen Mire near Abisko, Sweden - Bog_T0_3 | ecosystem: Environmental > Terrestrial > Soil > Wetlands > Peat | place: Sweden: Abisko, Stordalen Mire... | reverse complement strand
GATGCCGATCACTGATTCACACTGAGAAAGCCTCGCGTCGCTTCGCTCCGCGCTGATCGCCATCACTTCGGAACGACTGATCGACATCATCGGAATCCGCACCTACGTGCATGTCCAAGGCGAGACGACGGTGCCGACCAACATTACGATGTTTGGCATGTCCGGTGGCAAATGGAACCTGATCGAGATTCCACAGTCGATTCTCGATCTTTCGCCAACCGGCCAGTTGGCGGCGTTGCCGGAACTGATGCACAGATACCTGCGCAAGTATAACGATGCGTGCCCGTTTTTTGGAATGGTGACCGGGTTCAGATTCGTCAGGCTGATCGACTATTTCCAGTTCGGCGCTGACGGCGTCCTGGTCGGCCAGGTGGATAAGCCGTTTCGCCGGGGTGTGGCGTCGATTTCATTTGCATAGTTATCACGTCCAACCTGCCGGTCATCTTCGTCGCAATCTGTAAAAGGTTCGGACGTTGAGTCAAAGATCGTGATTCTAAATACTCAGGCTCAAAGAAACCGGAGAATCCGAAGAATGAAGACGAAAATGCAAGAGACTGTGTCGGTCACAATCAGGCCGGAAATATCAAAAGAGTTGGATCGTCAATTATCACGGCTCGGCCTTGACAAAGACGCCTATTTACAGCGTTGCCTGGAGATTTCCGTCAAAGCGCTGTGCCAGTACACACCTGACTTCAACTGAACGCCATTGATCTCAGACGCCATCCAGGGCATTACTGAATCGTCTCGTGTGGATCTATATCCTCAGCCAGCGTCGTCGCAGCAAGCGCATCGGCAGTCGAATCCAGCAACGCCAGGAGAGCGTCCAGCTTTCTAATATTGATAGAATGTGGTTATGAGAAACGGCAACATTCTACTTGTTTGCGCAGCACTGATTGGCCTTACAGGATGCGGCGTCACTTCTGGACTCAACAGCCCAATCGACATGGTGAAGACCGGAATGCTTCCCGGTTACAACGCCACCACGGTCGGCAAAGCGTTCGAAGGAACCTTTCAGAATGCCCAGTGGACGTCGTTTGTTTCATCAAAAGGAGCAACTGTCGTACAACTGAACGGAACGATCAAGAACCGTGAAATTGGCAAGATAATGCCAAATGCGTTAATGCCGCTAATCAGCGATCCCCAGAATTGCGGGAACGATATGAATTGCCTACTTGCTTTGGACGTACCTGTGACATTCCAATTTACGGTTGCCGCCAACAAAAGGTCTTTCGAGATCACATCATATGACGAGACGCCATTCCAATTCCAACTTGTGGGTTCATCCGGCTTCGTAAGAAGGGCGTCTGCAAGCCTTAATCATATCTTAGCCTTTATCTACAACTAATCCAATGGGTCATCCTCGTGCTTCCGTGCGTAGCGATAAGCCCTGATGACATTGACGACAAACAGGACTACAAACACTCCAAGGTAGATCCAGAACCCGGTGTGACCAAGGCGAATCTCGAATATGCAAAGGCCGATCTGCGATACGCAAAAGAGAACTGAGAAGAGACGAAACAACATAAAACCAACACCCCTTATCGGTTCGCCACCTCTTGCTTTTCAGCGAAGATCCTTATCATTTCCGTTCGCTGTGCGATCATAGTGTTCACTCGGTCGAGATCAAACCGTCTGTGTTTCAACTCGCCGTAGGTATAGTAAGGCTCCACCGGACACTTCTCGACGAACCCAAAAAACGAATCGTCCACCCATGCCGGGGTCCAGCCGCCAGACCGACAGATGAAGATCCGGTCAAACTCACCCGGCACATTCTGTTCGTCATCTCTTGCGAACGGAACTACGCTGATTGGCCGCAGTTGTTTTGGTGGCGCACCGATGGGACGATCTTCGTTGGCGGAACGAACTGTACACGCTACGGGGTCCAGGTCTTCGAGTTCGTTTATCAGGGAACTGAATTCCGCAAGACTGGATATCTCTTCACAAATGAAAGTACTCTCCCAACCTATGCGCTTGACGATCTGACACGTGATTTGCGCCAGCCAACGTAGAGAATGCGTTTTGAAAAGCGTGAGGTGATCGATGGGCGACGGCAGGAAAGCGCTCCCTTCTCCCGCCACCAGCTTCAGATAGATTTCAATCGACTGCCGGTACAAAAGGACCACCGGGCACGCATCCCATTCGCTTGCGTCGTCATGGTCCATTGCGATTGTCGTCAGGAGGCTCCTGGCGGCTTTCTGAAGCATTCGAGCGTATAGGCAAAGTTCGACGTTGGCACCAGCGTGCCAGTCTTCGAGCGGCTTTCGGGGTGGGACCGTTTTTATAGAAAGGCGACTGCCGGGTGTCTTTTTCATCTGGTTGCCTTGTTCCAATTTTAGTTCGCTTATACTCGAACCACAGGGACTGGAGTGCCGGTTGAATGTGGAGGCTGAAGAGCAGACGATGAATGGACATGAGGTGAGGAATCAATTAACGACGTACGCCGACGCCATCACTGCCTTCTCGTTCGCTCAGGCCGTCGCCTTCTGCTATTCCATGGCGCTCGGTGAAGGATTCGCTAAGACGCTTTGGCGGGATGGTGGCAGTTGGGCTGCGACTATCGGCATCGTCGTTGGAACAGCCCTGTATTGCGCTCTTGTAAGCAGATGCATAGCGTTGACCAAGAAACTTGAACCGACTACCGGGACTGTTACTACGATCTTGTCGGCGATCCAAAAGACCCGCATCTCAATCGTCCTGTTGAGTGGCGGCTTGTCCTTGCTGGCGTTATGGCTCACCAAGTTCGGTCAGGCAGCAAAATAGCGAATGCGAGTTTGAAGCAAGCTTAATATTGGGTGTTGGACCCGCTTCTTTGCAGAACACTAGCATCGGTTTCCCTGATCCCACGCCTTCGGAGTTCCACCACAGGGAACAGGATTGCCTTGTGCATCCCGAACGACTGCACCCGTAACATCACGTTTCGGTAGCCGCTCCAAGTGACGGCGATACCCGATCTTCTTTAAGTCACGAGCGAATCCGCCGCCGCAATGAGGGCAGCGTTCATTCGGCTGGCGTTCGACGTTATCTGTTGCGGCCATCTGTGCCTCCAAGGATTGGATTCAAGTGCTGGAATAAGCTGTTGCGTGGCCGGTTCATGCGACTTTCTCGATTTCTTTCTTCAGGTAGGCGAGAAGACGTTCGGGTAAGCGCTGCTTGCAGTCACGTTCGAGGTTCGGTTGAGCGTCAACGGTAAGCTCGGTGGCACCTTCGATCAAATCTGAAAAACTTTCCTGGTAGGGGCCGGTTCCGTATCGTTTGCCGAGAGCGATGCCGGTTTCGGCGTCGAACGGACGAACGCTGGAGCTTCCCTTCGCATTAACGAATGCCAGGATGAGACCCTTACCGTTCTTGTCTCTCCCGTAGAACCAGGCTTTATTGCGACCAAGAAGCGGTGCGGTCGTTATGTCAATGGATGCCGGTTCTGGGCGAACAGCTTCACGAGTGTCTGTGTGCCCTGGAAGCGAGGATAGATTCACGGCGCTGTCGGCCATGGCGGTTAGTCGCTGTTGGAGGTTCACAGCGGATTCCCCTTTTATGGTTTCTGATCCGCCGTCCTTGAACTTCAGGTGGGCCGTTGCTGTCTTGCCACTGCCCTCGAAGCGAACGATGTTCAGAGCAGCGAAGTCGAGGAACAAATGGTCGTCGGCTTGAAAGAGTGGGTTCGGTGTGGATGTCATGAATCCAGATTAACACAAATACAACAAATATTACAAATATTCTCACAAAGATAAACATCTCAAAGAATGTCATTTGTAATTCAACTATGGTAATCTCGCTTCTCAAAGGCTATAATGGAATTTGTCCAATTTACCCATCCCGATCAGTTTTCCCGCTCCCGATCCTCTTGAGCGCTTGAAAGCCCTCGTTCTCGATTCGGTCACCAGTTCAGAGAGCAAACGAGCATACGGCAGAGGCATCACCGACTTTTTCAACTGGCGCACGGTCTCCGCTCCCGGCTCCCAGTTCACGAAAGCAACGGTCCAGGCTCACAAGGCTCACCTCGTCTCGCTCGGTCTGGCATCTTCGACGATCAACGTCCGCATGAGCGCCATCCGGCGACTGGCCGTGGAAGCCGCAGACAACGGCCTCATGGCCGCAGAACTCGCATCAGGCATCGGCAGGATCAAAGGTGTGAAGAGAGAGGGCACCCGCACCGGCAACTGGCTCACACTGCAACAGGCTGAGTCCTTCATCAATCTCCCCAACGTCGCCACGCTGAAAGGCAAACGTGATCGTTCGTTATTGGCGACTATGATCGGGTGCGGGCTGCGACGGGAAGAAACGGCGATTCTCACACTAGAACACATTCAGCAGCGGGATGGGCGCTGGGTGATCGTGGACCTGATCGGCAAAGGTGGCAGGGTGCGAACGGTCCCGATGCCGCCGTGGGCCAAAGCAGCGATTGACGAATGGACCGGCGCTGCGGACTTCGTGTCGGGCAGGGTCTTCCGGCCTATCAATAAGGGTGGACGCATTTCGGGCGACACGATGACGGCTCAGAGTATCTTTGAGACCATCAAATTTTATGCGGAGAAGATCGGGTTGAAGGAAATCGCCCCGCATGATTTGCGAAGGACATTTGCGAAGCTGGCGCACAAAGGTCGTGCCGCTCTGGAGCAGATCCAGCTTTCTTTGGGGCACGCTTCAATTCAGACGACCGAACGATACCTGGGCGTGCAGCAGGATTTGACCGACGCACCATGCGACCATTTGGGTTTGAAACTATTCAGCGCCACCGGGCAGCATTCGTACTTCGGTTGATCCTTCATGGCATTCGCATTCCACGGAATCATAACCTTCTACGGCGAACGTGAGTACGAGCCTGACGGATCGTTTGTGACGACCGAATGGTTTACGCTTGCATATTTGCCCATCTTCCCAATCACGAGCAAGAGAATGTGCGCCTACCCGAAAGGCGATCTTTCTACGTACGATGCCAGCGGATACTTCGTTCACGAGATTCTTCCCCTGAACCTAAACCAGGTGGTGGCGGTCTACGGATGGTTTGCTGCCATCTTTGCTCCAATTATCGTGTGGGGAACATTTCAGGACGCACTGACCAAGATGGTCGGCGATGAAGATTTGGCGGCAGGGCTGTGTCTGTTGTTCTCTGCAACCGCATTCGTGTCGCCATATTTCTTCCGACGATGGGCGAAACAGCGCAAGATGAAGGAGTGGCAGCGCCAAAGCTTGGGAATGCATGGACGACCGTTGTGAGGCTACGCACATGAGGGCGGCGGCACCAAGCTGACCTGTGACAATAGTGGGAAGAATGGGTTCCCAATTCACAGCGTCCGTGCTCGTACGAAACGTACAGCTATTTCCAACGTATGTTGCAAATCAGTTTGTCACCACGATTCGTCAGGAAATAGTGGACTTCGGAGAATTTACGATCCGAGAGATCGACTGGCGGGGCTTACCCGACGCCCAAAAGCTCTTTCCTTCCGACGACGCTTGTATCGGCGACTATTTGCTGGAAAAAACTTATCCGACACCACCTTCAGTCCCGCATCTGTCTCCCCATAACGTTGGCGGGATACCGGAGGACATCGAAGACGTGCTACTGCTTCTTCGTCTTTTTCGTCCCGGCGAAGTGGCGTTCGTAAAATTGGCTATTACTAAGCCCGATGGAAACGTTGTTCGCCAATTTCCCTATCGGATGATAAACGCATTGAACAGCTATTCAGACCCAACGGAACTTCGGGAAACCGCACGAGATGAATGGCGGTCGTTTGCTGACGAGCTTCGATCCAGCCAATCGTGGCCCGCACCTTGGTTCTCGGTTGCACGCCGTTTCTTTTTGTACGGCGGCAGCAAAGAGTTCAATCCCCGAAATCGAGAAGTGGACAGGATCGTCGATTATGTGACCGCTCTTGAAGCGGCTCTGATTCCAGAAAAGGGGTTCTTAGGAAAACGCCTTCGAAATCGTGCTGCCGCTCTCCTGTCTGCGGACACAGCACAACAAACCGCCGCCGCCGATCTCGTAAAGGAACTTTACAACGTGCGATCAGAGATCGTACATGGTAGCGTCCAATCAAAGAAGACAATCGACTGGCTGCAAAGCAACCGCACCAGAATTGAACAATTGGTCAGAGGCGTTTTGGTAGCTGCGGTCAAACAAGTCCCGGCACATGACCCAAGTCGTACCGCTTTTCTTACATCACTTTTCGATATTAACGACGACGACCGCATGAATTCGGTCATCCAGCAGTTCTATGAGATCAAAACCGATGCGGCCCGAGACGAGTGTGCTGCGAAGGTGAAACGAGGGGCTAAGAAGAAGGCCGCTTCAAAGTCGGCCCAGACGAAGAAAGCTGTTAAGAAAGTCGTTGTGAAGAAGACGGCTGTGAAGAAGAAAACAACGAAGAAACCTGCGCCGGTGAAAAAGGCGGCTGCGAAGAAAGCCACTGCAAAAACAACTTCAACGGCTCCCGTGACGTAAACTGCCCGTTAACGCCGACGACAAAAGAAGTTCATCTGAGCGCAACGACGATCAATGCAGCAACTAGCAAGACGGCTCCGATCACCAGCACCCACGTGAGGTTTCCACCGGCGTCCGGTGCGCTTGTCACCGGAGCCTTTTCAAGCTCTTCGAAGTCATTGGCATCAGTGATTTCGATGTTAGCTCCCAAACTCATTTCACCACCACCGGTAAGGCTTCCGATCCTGCATTTGAATATTTCTCCCCGATCCATCCGAGATGCAAGCCCACTGGAATCGTCACCACGAGACACATGTTCCGGAATGAAACCAAGGTCGTCTCCGTTCAGGCGCATCACTCTAATTGCGCCTTTATCGTGTCGATTGTCAGGGTCACGAACGAGCACAAGGCGTTCTCCGAGAGAACATCTCGCCACGATATGTTGACGCCCCTCGAACGTTACCCCGGCGATCTTGGTGAAGAACGACCTGGTTGTCGGAGCCTGTTCTGCGGCAGGAACGCAGCGCCAGGATCTCTCTGTCTCGATAGCCGGTTGACCCTTTTCAAGAGCATATTCCACCTTGATGTCGAGCCTTGCGCCATTCGGCTTGAACTTCTCGTCGTATGTTGGGAAAGCCTTCTCAATGGTGGCCGTAAACACTTGACCACCCTCCAGCGCCAACGCCACTTTCGCCGCAACCGGCTCGTCGAGGTCACCAGCGGCAACGCCGTCCAAAATGAGACTGACGCCGGAAGATGGTTTCCGTTCGAGGATGACGATCTTTCCGATGAGGGCACGCTGTTTGGCGGTTGCCCCAAGATCTTCGCTTACGCCTAGGCACGTGACTCTTGTTCTGAATACCCGTCGTTGGGCCATCGCTACTGATCCACCGCTCTGCGCTGGCACTCATCTTCGAGAATGCGTGTTTTCCGTTCGTCAGGGAGAGCCATAGCCGTGGGCTGTCGAAGGTCACCGTCGCTTAGGAATTTTTCGTGTACCCGCCAGCGCATCTGAAAAAGCCTCTTCGGGAAGGGATGTACTGAAATATCCACTGCGTCACGTACGGTTTGGCTCCTGGGGAGTTGCGATCAGTAAAAGTATCCCAATAGGAGATTCTTCCGTAAACGTAAAGCACTTGCGTGCTAAAACCGTCTCGCTCCTCCTCAGTCACTAACGCTTCGGGAAAAACCGGCTGAATTTCGAAGCTATCTCTACTGACGATCAGATTTTGCATGGGAAGCGAGAAAGGGGCTTGGAAATCCACCGGTGGTTCCGTGAAACCGACAGGATGCTTCGCCAACGCCAAATGCCCTTCATGAAACTCTGCTGGAGTTCTGCCAGCATTAAATGCTTGCAAGCTATATTCATCTCGTCGATCTTTCTTCGGTTCAACATTGACCAAGAGCCACGGACGTTCGGACTTAATGACGGCTTCGGCGTTCAGTAACGCAGCGTTAGCGGCATCTCTTCCAGAAACAGCCTGATCGCCTATTCGCCTTAGAGTGCAAAATGCCAATCCTCCAGCGATGCCACCAATGACGACGAGTGCCCAGGTCGAGAAATATTCTGGTCCGAACGCCACTCTCCAGTAGCCCAACTTCTCCGGGGCGGAAGTGCCTTTGCTCTTTCCTGTCGTAGCAGGGGAAATAGGATCAAGTGTTGGATTTGCTGCGGCCTGATTTGTCCGGTTGTGGTCTTGGTTCTCTTTCTGTTGCCCTGGAGCTTGGCAGGGAATGGGTAACTGTGTCGTTGCGAGGACCACGGCAATGCGCAAAAAACGTTTCCACATAAGGAAGCAATTTCAATCTAATCATCTCACCACCGGGTCACGGAATCAGCGTTCAAACGCCTGACGTCTGCCCTGCCTGTGAGGCCATCAACGGCTGACCTTGTTTCGCCGCTGCGACCGCTTCGGCCATCAAACGTTCCATTTCTTCCTCACCGAACAGCGCCTTCAAAAACATGGCGAACTGAATCGGACGAAACTTTAAAAGCTCGGCAACCCTGGCGAAGTCTCCCGGCGTGAGAGTCTGCTCGTCGATGCCGACCGTTACGTCGTCAAAATCTGCGAACGCCCATTTCAGTGCTGATGCAATACGCCAGACGTAGCGTCTCTCCAGCGGCAGTTCTGTGATGGCCTTCAACTGTGCAGTCGTGTCGTGCTCTTGCATCCCCGCCATCATGAAATCCAGATAGGGTTTCATGTCGGCAGATCTCGCCAATTCCCGTGCCCCTTCTTCAGACTTCAGTTCGTTAATTGGAATTCGTTTGATGTCGTCGCTCATGACAGTGGTCTTGGGTTGGATTTTAGCGCACTGAACTTGGGCTTCGGTGCCAGAATGAGCGTGAAGAAGCTGTGGTCACCCTGTAGTTCGGCGGCTTTACAAAAAGATTCACATCCCGCTCTAATTGCCCTTCGAGCCCGATCACGCCCTCTCGACCGTTTCTTGATCAGGCGCATCACGTTAAATACGATTGCCCGACCCTCGTTCACGCTGGCTGGTCATCTCCCGGCAGCGGCCTCTCTCGATTGTCGCCTTCCCAGTCACCGCCGTCGTCAGCCTGGTCCGAAAGCTGGACCCATAACCGACCATCGTGGACACCGAAGTTCAAATGAAGATATTTGCCACCGGCTTCCAAACCCATCCACCAATGGTCGTGCGACATCTGTTCCAGATGAACCGTTGCGCCATCAGCCACAATCTCATCAAGAGCCGGTCGGCCATCCGGCAACTCGCCCTGAGTTCTGACTTCCAACGAACTGTTCTCCTGCTTCCAGGTCATGTTTGCATCATATGATGGTTAAGTGCCGATGAAACTCACCAACGACATTCTCGAAGCTGCTATTCAAGGCTTCGAAGGTCAGAAGAAAAAGATTGACGACAGGATCGCAGAGATTCGCTCCATACTTGGCGGTGGTCCTGCTGAACAAACAGCCACTCAGGAGGCTCCGGTCGGGAAACGCAAGAAGTTCAGCGCTGCGGCTCGAAAACGGATGGCTGAGGCACAGAAATTACGCTACGCCAAACTCAAAGGCGAGACTCAGCCGCCGTCGCCAGTCACGCCGGAAGCTCCGAAAGCAAAGCGTAAGATTAGCGCCGAAGGCATGAAGAGGATAATCGCAGCCACGAAGAAACGGTGGGCTAAGAAGAGGGCTGCGGAAGCGGCAGTACCTGCGAAGAAAGCGGTTGTGAAGAAGGCCGCTGCAAAGAAGACATCGACGAAGAAAACTGCGCCGGTGAAAAAGGCGGCGGCGAAGAAGGGTGTTGCGAAGAAATCGGCACCGACTTCCGCCGTGGCGTAAGTTGCCGGTTAACGAAAGCGACGAAAAGGGATCTTCAACGTCCCGTACCTGACCATCGTGACACACTGATCGAAGATTTCAACCCCGCACCGTGGAAATCGGGTTAAGGAATCCATTAGAAAGCGGCTTAATAAGCCGATGGGCCGGTGTATCAGGGCCAGATTTGAAACGTGCGGAATGAATCCCGGACAAGGTGGAGTGCCAAATTCTGAGAAAATTTCGCCGTCCAAAATCTACGGACATACTGTTTCCCCGCAGCCGGTCGCTGTCCCGTTGCCCCAAATGCGGAGCCATTCCGCCCGTGCCCAGAATTCACAATTGTCGAATCGGGTAGACTTGTTCTGACATGGTGAAAGAACAAGCCCGTCAATCGGCAACCAAGCCATCGATACGCACGCATCGCACGACCGGAATAAACTTGCCTACTGAAACCCTGGAGCTTTTGCGCCGGGTGGCCTTTGAGCGTTCGCTGCGATCTCCTGGACGAGCTTCAGTCTCGGCTCTGCTTGTGGAATTGGTAGAGCGCCACAAGAAAGAACTGCAAAAGGAACTGGCTTCCGCAAGCCGCTAATCACGATGTTCCCAACCACCCGACACATAACCAGCAACCCGACTGAAGCGGACACCTGCCGCAAGTACGTCGTACCGAAGTTGCAAGCTGCCGGGTGGGAATCTGATCCGCATTCGATAGCGGAACAGCGGAGCTTCACCGATGGCCGGATCGTCGTCGCCGGATTGAAGGCCACCCGACAGAAAAAGAAGAAGGCCGACTATCTTCTTCGGTACACTCCAGACTTCACTATTGCCGTTGTCGAAGCGAAGGCTGAGTACAAACTTCCGACAGACGGGCTTCAGCAAGCGAAGGATTACGCTCAACTCCTCGGCCTCAAATTCGCATATTCGACGAACGGGAAAGGCATCGTCGAGTTCGATTTCAGCACGGGGAAAGAGTCCGAAATCGACCAATTCCCGACGCCAGCCGGTTTGTGGAGACGCCTCTCATCGTCGGACAGTCTGACGGAAGAACAAGGCGGTCGGCTCCTGACGCCCTCGAACACCTACGCCGGAAAGACTCCCCGCTACTACCAGGAGATTGCGATCAATCGGGCGGTGAGGTCAATTCTGCAAGGCCACAATCGCAATTTGCTCACGATGGCAACAGGGACCGGCAAAACGTCGGTGGCCTTCCAGATTTGCTGGAAGCTGTGGTCTTCTGGCTGGAACCGGGATGGCCGATTCGGGAAACCCCGCATCCTGTTTCTTGCTGATCGCAACATTCTCGTGGATGATCCCATGGGCAAGGATTTTCTGCCGTTTGGCGATGCCAGGATGAAGATTGAAAACGGCGAAGCTAACAAGAGTCGCCAGATGTACTTCGCCATCTATCAGGCCATTTCGCAGGACGAACGTCGCCCCGGCCTTTACAAAGAGTTTGGTGAGGATTTCTTCGATCTGATTGTGATCGACGAGTGTCATCGTGGCAGTGCAACAGACGATTCCAACTGGCGAGAAATCCTCGACTACTTCAAACCCGCTTATCAGTTGGGCATGACCGCCACTCCGCTGCGACAAGACAACAAGGACACGTACAGCTACTTCGGTGATCCACTCTATCAGTACAGCTTGCGACAGGGGATCGAAGACGGATTCCTCGCACCGTATAGGGTTCACCGAATTCTAACTACGGTTGATGCCGCTGGCTGGCGACCGGCAGTGGGTGAGACTGACCGCTTTGACCGGGCAGTACCGGACCAGTTGTATATGACGCCGAACTTCGAGAAGGATGTCGTCTTGAGGGGGCGCACAGACGCAATAGCCAAACACCTCACCAACTTCATGAAAGACGATCCATTCGGAAAAACAATCGTCTTCTGCGTGGATCAGGAGCACGCAGAAAATATGAGGTCGGCATTGAGCCGCTGCAATCCAGAAATGATGAAACAGTACCCGGACTACGTTTGCCGTGTGGTTTCCGACGAGGGGGATGTCGGTAAAGGCCATCTCGGGCGTTTCAAGGAAATCGAGACGGCCACGCCCGTCATCGTGACGACGTCTCAAATGCTCACCACAGGCGTGGATGTACAGACCTGCAAGAACGTCGTCATTGTGCGGAATATCGGCAGTCCGAGCGAGTTCAAGCAAATTATTGGACGGGGAACTCGGGTGCGTGAAGACTACGGAAAACTTTACTTCAACATACTCGACTACACCGGGGCGGCTACAAGACAGTTTGCCGATCCAGCGTTTGACGGTGATCCCGTTTTCGTCACGAACGTAAACGTCAACAACGATGGCGAGGAAATTGGGTCTACGACGGAACGGCAGCACGAAGCCGTGGAAGCCAACGAATCGGACGACGAAGCCGCACCACCGGACGGGCCAGTGAGCCTCGTCGATACGCCACCCACGCCCCCCAGAAAATTCTACGTTGACGATCATCCAGTCGAGATCGCTGGCACGGTCATCTGGGATCTGGACGCAGACGGTAGGCGACTTCGCATGGTTAGGCTCACCGACTATGCTGGCGAGAAGGTGCGAACGATTTGGCGCAATCCTGAAGAATTACGAGCCACGTGGATCGACATCGAGCGCCGGAACGAAGTGATCTCAGAACTTGAAAAGCGGGGCATCGATATTCACGCACTCGCTGATGCGGCAAACCAGCCTGACGCCGATCCGTTCGACCTTTTGTGCCATCTCGCATTCCAGGCTCCGCTGCGAACCCGGAAGGATCGGGCCGCAAAGCTGAAGGATGATCCCTCTGCGTTCTTTGGCAAATACGGCAAAGAGGCACGAGAGATTTTGAACGCACTGCTGGACAAGTATACGGAGCACGGCACAGAACAGTTCGTGATGCCCGATATCCTTGAAGTGCCACCGATTTCTGAGTACGGCAACTTTACCGAGATCGTCAATTATTTCGGCGGCGTCCAGCAACTTCGCAACGCAGTTAATGAAATGCAACAGCAGCTTTACGTTGCATAAGACCGCCCACGAATCACAAAGGAAATAGCATTGGCAAAGGTAAAGGCAGTAAAACAGCCCCTTACGACGGCTCAACAGCTTGGAAGCCTCATCAAATCCGCACGTGACATCATGCGGAAAGACAAGGGGCTAAACGGTGACCTTGACCGTCTGCCCATGTTGACGTGGGTGATGTTCCTGAAGTTCTTCGACGATCTTGAGACCATCCACGAACAAAAGGCGGCGTTGGCCGGGAAGCCGTACAAACCGATCATCCAATCGCCCTATCGATGGAGAGATTGGGCTGCGAAAGAGGATGGGATAAGTGGCGACGATCTGACCCATTTCATCAACGACCAAGAGGCCATCAGGCCGGATGGCAAGAAGGGGAAGGGTCTATTCGAGTACCTGCGCCAATTGCGTGGCACTAACGGCGGCAGGGATCAGCGGGATGTAATTGCCAATATTTTTCGTGGCGTCAACAACCGCATGAGTAGCGGGTTCTTGCTTCGTGAAATCGTCAACAAGGTCAACGCCATCCACTTCAGTTCCAGCGAAGAGATTCACACTCTCAGCCGTCTCTACGAGTCGATGCTGAAAGAGATGCGGGACGCCGCTGGCGATTCGGGCGAATTCTATACGCCTCGTGCCGTCGTGAAATTCATGGTTGCGGTGATGAATCCTCGACTCGGAGAGACCGTGCTGGACCCGGCTTGCGGTACGGGTGGATTTCTCGTGGAAGCCTTCAGTCATCTCAGCAAACAGGCGAAGACGGTTCGGGATCGCCGGATATTGCAGGAGGAAAGCATTTTCGGTGGGGAAGCGAAGTCTCTACCGTATTTGCTTGCCGAAATGAATCTGCTGCTGCACGGTGTTGAGTCGCCGCAAATCGACCCACGCAACAGCCTCATCACTCCTCTACGGGACATAGGAGACCGTGACCGTGTGAGCATTATTCTAACGAACCCCCCGTTCGGTGGTGAGGAAGAAAAAGGAATTCAGGGCAACTTCCCCGAAGACAATGTCATCGATCATCTGAAATCGTCTTTTTCTGAACTTTTGCCGGTATAGCGAAGTCCGACGACATCATCCGCGCCGCCAGGCGCAATCATCCGTCAATCATCAACACTGCCGCTGATAAAGTTCTTC
>Ga0302320_10018999_pt1 | contig 13836 bp, 13 predicted proteins | sample Bog_T0_3_FD_202130 | JGI IMG/M metagenome (GOLD analysis project Ga0302320, IMG submission 202130) | Peat permafrost microbial communities from Stordalen Mire near Abisko, Sweden - Bog_T0_3 | ecosystem: Environmental > Terrestrial > Soil > Wetlands > Peat | place: Sweden: Abisko, Stordalen Mire... | reverse complement strand
TGGCCACCCTACCCACGGTCAGCCATGGACTGTTGCAGCAGAACGCCAATCCCCATCTTCCCCCGGAACTGAATCGATTTCCCGACAGCAACCAGGCGAATGACATCAACAGCCAGCAGACCCAGAAGAAGGACTTTGAGGCGGCCAACACGGAACGAAAAAAGCAGATTGCCGACGACAGCGAAAAGCTGCTCAAACTCGCTACCGACCTGAAAACGGAAGTGGACAAGACCAGCAAGGACACACTCTCTCTCAACGTCATCCGCAAGGCCGACGCGATTGAGAAACTGGCCCACGATGTGAAGGAAAAAATGAAGCTGAGCGTGGGTCCGGGTTAGCCGGATGCAGGTTCCTCGATGGACAGGGCAGCATGCGGGAGGTCGCGCTTGGATTGAGGATGGTCCGCTATGAGTAAGAAACGGCCTGTATCGCTGAATTCCATTGCCGCCCGGCACGCGGGCACATCGCGCCTCGCGCGTCCTGGCCTGGTCGCGACTCTCGCCGCTTTGCTGGCAATCTGCCTGACGTTGCTGGCTGCCAGAACCGCCCATGCACAAGTCGGCGTTCCTGGCCCGCAAATGCCATTTCCCCAGCCCCTCGGCCAGCGCATCGGCGGAGGACTCGACGACGACCGGAGTGAGCCAGACCAGATAGACGCGGCCCGGCGGTTCCGCGCACTCAACGACATGCGCCAAAAGGAGATCGTCTCCGACACCAACAAGCTCCTCAAGCTGGCCAATGAACTCGACGCCGAGGTCCGCAAGGCAAACTCCGATTCGCTCACTCCAGAGCAGTTGCACAAGTTCGCCATGATTGAGAAACTCGCCCACAACGTCAAGGAACACATGAGTACCCCCGTGGCGGGAATGCCGGTCTATCTGCCGCCTCCGCCTCCCATAATGCGTTGACGCTCTGCGCCACGCCAGTCATGTGATTTGCGCCCGTGAGAAACTCGGGCGGAGTTGTTACAATCAGGTTTTGATTTGCATCCAAATGGTTTGGGGGAAGTCGGGAATGGAAGTGGCAGTTTCCGGAGCTCGTGAGCCCGAGACGGTTGAGGGTGAAGGCGCCTTGAGCCCTCAGCAGATGGTCGAAATCTATCGGCTGATGGTGCTGTCCCGCTGCGTGGACGATCGCGAAATCCTCCTCAAACGCCAGCAGAAAATCTACTTCCAAATCTCCGGAGCAGGCCACGAGGCGCTCCAGGTGGCTGCGGCTCTTGCTCTTCGTCCCGGATACGACTGGTTTTTCCCCTACTATCGCGATCGTGGGTTGTGCCTGGCTCTCGGCGTCACGCCTACTGACATGCTGTTGCAGGCTGTCGGCGCCGCTTCCGATCCGGCCAGCGGCGGCCGGCAGATGCCAACCCACTGGAGCAGCCGTCCCCTCCACATCGTCAGCACCTCTTCTTCCACCACCACCCAGCTTCTGCACGCCGTGGGTTGCGCCGAAGCCGGCCGCTACTTTAGCCGCCATCCCGAAGCCGCCGCCAAGCCCGAAGACGTTGCCGACTACCGCTCCCTCCACGACGTAGAGTTTCACGGCGACGAAGTGGTCTTCACCTCGCTTGGCGAGGGTTCCACCTCCCAGGGCGAGTTCTGGGAGGCGCTCAATACCGCCTCAAACCAGAAGCTCCCCGTCATCTTCTGCGTTGAAGACAACGGCTACGCCATCAGCGTCCCGGTGGAAATCAATACGCCCGGCGGCAACATTTCCCGACTCGTCGCCAACTTTCCCAACTTCTTTTTTGCCGAGGTAGACGGCACCGACCCCGAAGCCTGCCTCCGCGCTTTTCAGGCTGCAGCCGCCCATTGCCGCGCCGGACACGGCCCCGCCTTTGTCCACGGCCACTGCGTGCGGCCTTACTCGCATTCGCTCTCTGACGATGACAAGCTCTATCGCTCCGCAGCCGAGCGCGAAGCCGACGCCATGCGCGATCCGCTGGCCAAGATGCAGATGCGTTTGTTGCGCGAGGGCATCCTTACCGCCGAAGAAATCAACCAGCTTGAAAAGCAGTTGGACCAGGAAGCCGCAGCCGCTGCGGAAATCGCGCTTGCCGCCGCGCTCCCCGCCGTATCCAGCATTACCGAGCACGTTTACTCCGAAGACCTCGATCCCACCAGCTCAGCCTTCGCCACCGAGCATGCCGAGGCTCCCGGCTCCGTAGGCGGCGGAAAAGCCGGAGGCCAGAAGGGAAGCGATCCGCGCACCATGGCGGACCTCATCAACGCCTGCCTCCACGACGAGATGCGCCGCGATCCCCGCATTGTGCTCTACGGCGAAGATGTAGCCGACGCCAGCCGCGCCGAAGCGCTTTCTGAAGTAAAGGGTAAGGGCGGCGTCTTCAAGCTCACCGCCGGGCTGCAAACGGAATTCGGCTCCGAGCGCGTCTTCAACTCACCCCTCGCCGAGGCCAACATCGTGGGCCGCGCCATCGGCTACGCAACCCGTGGCATGAAGCCAGTGGTCGAGATCCAGTTCTTCGACTACATCTGGCCTGCCATGCACCAGATTCATAATGAGCTGGCCCTGATGCGCTGGCGCTCCAACGGCGCGTGGGCCTCGCCGGTCGTCTTGCGCGTCCCCATCGGCGGCTATCTCACCGGCGGCTCCATCTATCACTCGCAATCCGGCGAGAGCATCTTCACCCACATCCCCGGCCTGCGCGTCGTCTTCCCGTCCAACGCACTCGACGCCAGCGGCCTGCTGCGCACCGCTATCCGTTGCGACGACCCGGTCCTGTTCCTGGAACACAAGCGACTCTACCGCGAAACCTACGGTCGCGCGCCTTATCCAGGGCAGGAGTTCGCCATCCCCTTTGGCAAGGCCAAAATCGTTCGTCCCGGCACAGACATCACGCTCGTCACCTACGGCGCAGTGGTGCCCCGTGCGCTGCAGGCGGCGCAGCAGGCCCAGCGCCAGGGCATTGAGGTCGAGGTCATCGATCTGCGTACGCTTAACCCTTACGACTGGGAAGCCATCGCCACTTCCATTAAGAAAACCAGCCGCGTCATCGTGGCCCACGAAGACATGATCAGTTGGGGATACGGCGCGGAAATCGCAGCCCGCATCGCCGACGAGCTATTCGACTTCCTCGACGCCCCTGTGCGCCGCATCGGATCGATGGATACGTTTGTGGCCTACCAGCCCATCCTCGAAGACGTAATCCTGCCCCAGCCCGACACCATCCTGAAAGCCATCCTCAGCCTCAAGGCGTATTGAATCAGAAACGAGAGTCCTGTCTCTAAAATTCCTACACACAATGAACTGTCATCCTGAGCGAACGGGGCCCCAGGCGCTTTTCAGCCTGGGGGTGGTGAGTCGAAGGACCTGCTTTTGTCTCTCGGCGAACTCTATAGCTTGTTGGGAATCCGTACATCCCGTTCCTTAGCCGGAAAGTCCTTGGAATTCCGCGTCACCAGAAGCAGGTCGTCGAGCTGCGCTGTTGCCAGGATGATGGTGTCCGGCACCTTGAGTCTGGGGGTTCGGTGTCTGCGGATTTCTGACGAACGCTCAGCAACTTCCATTGTGAGCGGCAAGACCATGAAGGTAGCGAGGAAATCCCGCCGTACCTGCTCGTCGTCCGGCGTAGCGCCCGCCATCACTTCGATCCAGGTAATGATACTGATAGCAGGCATCGCGTAGCGTTCCACTTCGGCCCGTGCTTGAGCTATGCCCGCCAGGTAGTCGATCAGGATATTTGTATCGAGGAGAGCTTTCCTTACTCCCATTCCTGACGAATCCTCTCCTGGTACTCCATCCCGTCAATAGAACGTCCAGCTAGCAGGCCGAAAGCCGCTTCCCGAGCTTTTTCGATTTGTGCTTTGCGGTGTGCAGTCAGGCTCTGCGCGATGGCGCGTCGTATAAACTCAGCGCGTGAGATGGATTGAGCCTTGATGACTTTGTTGATGACGGCCAGATCGCCATCGGGAATGTCAACCAGAGTCCGCATTTATATTCCTTCTTCCCATGATATATATGCAGTATATCATTTATTGATTAATCGCCAGAAAGCCGTCTTTTTGAGCGAATTGTTTTTTGCACCAACTTGGACCGATTGGGCTTGGCTCGATAGAGTCTGCGCGATAGAGTTTGAGACGAGGCTAATTGAATGGCGAAGGAGAAGACTCCGCAAGAGAAGAAGGCACTCAGCCTAAAGCGCGACCGCCGAAATGTGTACGGCAAAAGCACCAAAGGAACCCGCGTGGGCATCCCCCGCAGTAAGCAGCAGAGCAGGCAAGCCGAACGACGCGCAGCTAAGCAGCCATTACAGACCGTGACGGGATCGATTGACGAAAATAGTGCTCTTGGAGCGCAGGATGAATCCGTCGCGGCAGGCACACTAAAGCGTTTGGAAGGGTTCCGTAAAATGCCGGACCTGAGTTTGGGGGAGGTTTTGCGTTTGAAGAAGATCCCTCTGAATAATGAGACCCGGAACAGAGATAAGTGGTAGCCGCCGAATTCGGTGACGACTCTTGTTATGGTTTCGCCGCCGCGACTGCCCCCCTCGCCGCCCCGCCCGCCAGATACAATACGGAGATGGCGCAGCGCACCAACCACCACCGGCTCATTGCACCGTCACCGAGCCCCCAGCCCGACACCATCCTCAAAGCTATCCAAAGCCTCAAAGCGTATTAAAGCAGGCCGCGCACCCGTCCTCCGGCGCAACCGCCGCCGATCCTTCCTCCAATCTCCCAACAGGAAATGCGAACCTCACCAGGACTGCGCTCAAGACCATTCCAAATAGAACCGGCGCTTCCATTCCCATTCTCCACTCGTAGAACAGCCAATTGGAGGCTCCGTCGAATCCTCCAAACAGGAAGCTGAAGGCGCAAATGGCTGCGATCGTTTCCGGCAGCACGGAAACCAGCACGAACACCGCGGAAATATAAGCCAGGTCGTAGAGAACGAATGCCGTCCAGCCCCGCTCCAGGAAGTAGCGGCTCAGTGCGTTGGCTTCATGCACCGTCTCAGGATGAGACCAATAGCTGCCCGGCTGGCCGATGAGCGTGAAAGCGAAATCGAGAGCCAGCGGCGCCGACACCACCCAGCGCAGCCGCTTCAGGTCCAATGCCCCAGTGCCCGGAGCTGCAAATGCCGCAAGCACCAGCACCGTACTCAGCACAATTGAATACACGGCGGGGCCTTGCACTCCCAGGCGCCAGCCGACGGCGAGCCAGTTCGATGCCCCATAGAGATGACCGAAGAGGAGCGAGAAAATCGCGGTCAGCCCCGACCTTCTGGGAAGGATCGACACCAGCAGAAACGCTGCCGCGAAATACACCAGGCAGGCGGCGACATAGGCCTGCCAACCATTCCCCAGAAAGAACTCGAACGTATGATTGGTCGGGTTGTGGATCGACAATCCATCGCCCCGGATCGCAGTTTCAGGATTGCGCCAGAAACTCTCGCTCTGGCAGAGAAGCGTGTTGATTGCGCTGAAGAGCATTGCGCCAATCATGACCCAGCGAAGCCGCTTGACCGTGCGGTCTTCCGTAAGTTTCATCGTGCGCACTCGAAATCGCATTCTCCCCACCAGGCGACCGCCATCAGAATAACGGACGCACCGCGAAAGTGGACGAGCACCGCACAAGGCGCACCGCCTGACCGGCCAGATACAATACTTGGATGGAGTTGCGCACCAACCAGCAACGGCTCATCGCAGCGTCACCGAGCCATCAGGCGGACCCGAAAGCATGAAGAACTTTCTCCGCCTTGTGCGCTACGGGCTGCCCTTCTGGTTTGAGTGGCTCCCCGGTGTGTTGCTGCTTGCAGTCGTCGGCCTGCTTGAAGCTTTGCGGATGGCGCTCTTTGTGCCCATCCTCGGCGTCGTGCTCAAGCCGGACAACCCCTCCAGCGCGCTGCCTCTCTTTCCCTTTGCTCCTGCAAGCTGGCAGTTCGACGTGCATCGCCTGGCCCCGCACTGGATGCACAATGCCTGGACGGTCGTGGCCTTCGCGCTGGTCGGTTCCACCATCATCAAGGGCCTGTGCGACTACCTGGGAACTTACCTGGTGAATTATGCCGGATACGGCCTCATCACCGACCTCAGAAACAACCTGTACGAAGCGACGCTGCGCCGGTCGTCCAGCTTTTTTCACAAGCACGCCACGGGCACCATTCTTTCCACGCTCATCAACGATGTGGACAAAGTGCAGACCGCGGTCAGCTCCGTCATCGGCGAGTTCCTGCAGCAGTTCTTCACCTTCCTTGCCACCATGGCCCTTGTCATTGCGCTGGGAGGCCGTCTCAGTTGGGCACTGCTGCTCTTTGTCCCGGTCGTGATTACTTCTTCGCGCCGCATTGGCCGCTCCGTCCGCCAGCGCACCCGCACCGGGCAGGACAAGCTTGCCGAGATACAGAACATTCTGCATGAAACCATCACCGGCAACCGCATTGTCAAGGCCTTCAACACCGAACTGTGGGAGATTCTGCGCTTCAAGAAAGCGGCCAGCCGCCTGTTCCGCGCCAACCTCCATAGCGTCCGCATCCAGTCCATCAGTTCGCCGCTGATGGATACCATTGGCTCAGTCGCCATTGCGCTCCTCCTCTGGATCGGCCGCAACGAAATCGTGCATGGCCGCATGACGGCTTCAGTCTTCATTACCTTCATCATCGCCCTCTTCAAGCTCTACGATCCGGTCCGCAAATTCGCATCCTTCTACAACAGCTTCCAGCAGGCCATGGGCGCATCGTCCTCCATCTTCGCCTTCTTCGACGCCAAGGACGATGTGAAGGAACGCCCGCGCGCAATCACGCTGAAGGGCTTTGCGCAATCCGTCCAGTTTGAGAATGTTGGCTTCTCGTACTCCACCGAAGAGGGCGAGCATCAGATCCTGCACAATGTTGATCTTGAAGTCCGCGCCGGCGAAGTTCTCGCGCTCGTCGGTCCCAGCGGCGCAGGCAAGTCGACGCTCGTGAATCTCATTCCGCGATTCTTTGACGTAACCAGTGGGCGCATTCTCATTGACGGTCACGACATTCGCGATTGTACCCTCGGCTCTCTCCGCAGGCAGGTCGGCCAGGTTACGCAGGAGACCATTCTCTTCAACGACACGGTGCGTAACAACATCGCCTACGGTCAACCCGAGGTGCAGGGCGACATCGTGGTTCGGGCCGCAAAAAATGCGCTGGCCCACGACTTCATTCTGCGCATGCCGCAGGGCTACGACACTGTAGTCGGTGAAAAGGGCTTCCGCCTCTCCGGCGGCGAACGTCAGCGCCTCGCCATTGCCCGCGCCATCCTCAAAGATGCGCCCATCCTCATCCTCGATGAGGCCACTTCCGCGCTCGACGCCGAAAGCGAGTCCCTGGTGCAGGCGGCGCTTGCCAACCTGATGGAAGGCCGCACGGTTCTCGTCATCGCTCACCGCCTCGGCACCATTCGCCGCGCCAACCGCATTGCCGTGCTTGAAGACGGCCGCATCACCGCAATCGGTACGCACGAGGAGCTGCTCATCTCCTCGCCAACTTATCTGCGCCTCTATCAGCTACAGTTTATGGACATGCAAGAAACACAAGCCCCCGACCAGCCCTCACCGGAACTGGCGCCGGACCTCACGCCGGCCCTGGCCAGCGGCCTTCAGGAGTAGAACGAAATGCCGATCAATTCGATGACTGGGTATGCGCGGGTTCAGGTTCGCGTCCAGGATGGGGAACGCGAACAGCTCAGCTATACACTCAGCCTCAAAAGCGTGAATCATCGTTTTCTCGATGTGCAGTTGCGCATTCCCTCTGGCCTGGATGCCCTGGAGATGGAACTGCGCAAGGCGCTCAAAGACAACCTTGTCCGCGGCCACGTCGACCTGACTCTAGCGGTCGATCGCACAAGCCAGCAGAAGTCCGGCTACAACCGCGAACTGGTGGCCAATTATGTGGCCGCGTTCAATTCCGCACGCGACGAATTCGGCCTGCAGGGCGAGCCGGATCTCAACGCAATTCTCCGTATTCCCGGCGCGATGCAAATGGAAAACCGCGGCAACGGCGATGAGGATATGACGGCTCTTGCGGCCAGCGTGCAAATCGAGATTGTCCCGTTGATCAAGCAGCTCAATGCCATGCGCAGCCGCGAAGGCGAAGCTCTCGCCGCCATTCTCAACGCCACGCTCGACCGCCTCACTGAATCCGTCGAAGGCGTTGCTGTCCTTCGCCCCGAAATCGAGCAGCGCTACCAGGATCGCCTTACCCAGCGTCTTCAAGCGGCCACCGGTCCTGAGTTCAATCGCCAGCGCCTGCTTGAGGAAGTCGCAGTCCTGGTTGAGCGCAGCGATATCTCTGAAGAGCTGGCCCGCATGCACACCCACATCGGCCACTTCCGCGAGTTGCTGGCCGCCAGCGGCGAAGTGGGCAAGAAGCTTGATTTTCTGCTTCAGGAAATGAACCGCGAAGCCAACACGCTGCTCTCAAAAACCGGCGGCGTCGGCGGCAAGGGAACTCAGATCACCGAGTTAGGATTGGCCATGAAAGCTGAAATTGAAAAGGCCCGCGAACAGATTCAGAACCTGGAGTAACAACACAGTTCTCAGTTTTCAGTTCTCAGTTGTCAGTTTCGATTAAGGAGCGCGAACAGATTTGGCAAACTCGATACATCTCTTCAATCGCCGCATGAAATGCGAATGGTTCGTTTGAAAACTGACAACTGACAACTGACCACTGAAAACTGAGCACTGACAACTACGAACTAAGAACTGAAAACTGACAACTGTCCAAAGGACACCATGGCAGGAATTCTCTTCATCATTTCGGCGCCCTCCGGCTCGGGCAAGAGCACCTTGGTCAGCGAACTGCGCAAGCAGGTCAGCGGCGTGGAGTTCGCCATTTCGTGGACCACTCGCGCCCCGCGCGGTTCTGAGGCGCATGGCCGCGAATACAACTTCACCACCCGCGAAGAGTTCCAGCAGATGCTCGACGCCGGCGTCTTTCTTGAGCATGCTGAAGTCTTCGGTAACTTCTACGGCACCGCGCGCCAATCGCTTGAAGAAGCCCGCGCCGCCGGCCACGACCTCCTCCTCGACATAGATGTACAAGGCGCAGCGCAAGTCCGCTCCAAAATGCCGGAAGCCGTCAGCATCTTTGTCATGCCTCCCAACCCCCGCGTCCTCCGCACCCGCCTCCGCAATCGCAGCCGCGCGGAAGGTGTCGTCAACGAGGAGGAAGTCTACCGGCGCCTCAACGCCGCAAGCAAGGAGATTGAGAATTATCGCGAGTACGGTTATATTCTGGTCAACGACATTCTTGACCGGGCCGTGGCGCAATTGGAGGCTATTGTGCTCGCCGAGCGGTTCTACCGCAATGGTGAGGCAATCGCCTACCGGTCACGACGCGTGCTGGAGGTTGCGGCAGCTTGCCTGCAAGCGAACTCCCAGGAACGTCTGAAGCCTGTGCTGGAGGCGTTTGGCATCTTTGGCTCCTCCCGCCAGCAGCAGTTCGAATTCGACGGTGACCCGGATGAAGGGGAATCGGACGAAGAAACCGATGTAGATGGAGAGGAAACCGATGATTGAGACCAGCTTCGATTCCAACTACCGCAAGGTCCTGGTCGCGGCTCGCCGCGCCCGCCAGATCCAGAGCGGTTCCCGCGCTTTAGTCTCCACACAGTCCACCAAGGCCTGCCGCATCGCCCAGGATGAAATCAATGCCGGCAAAATCGCCTACGTCAAAACCACGACTGAGGTCGTCAAGCCCCTTGTTGAAGGCCCGGCGATTCCGATCCTGCTCATTTAGCGCCTCGCCGCGGTCTTCCTCTTTCCGTTCCGCGCGCTCTATACTTCGAAACGTTCTACAATCGAGCCATGCGTGTCACGGTGGGTGTCTCCGGCGGGATTGCCGCCTACAAAGCGGCGGAGCTGGTTCGCGCTTTGCAGCGCCAGGCCCTTGAAGTCCATGTTGTTATGACCTCTGCGGCTGTCAGATTCATTCAGCCGCTCACGTTCGCCTCCCTCACCGGCCATAAAGTCCTCACCAGCCTGTGGGAAGATGGCAACGAAAGCGAAGCTTCAGCCGAACAGAACGGCATTGAGCACATAGCCGAGGCGCAGTGGTGCGACGCGCTCGTGGTAGCGCCCGCTACGGCCAATATCCTGGCTAAATTCGCGCACGGCATCGCCGATGATTTTCTCAGCACCATGTATCTCGCCACCCAGGCGCCCGTGCTCGTGGCCCCGGCCATGAATGTCAACATGTGGGAGCATCCTGCTACACAGGCCAACCTTGAAATCCTCCGCCAGCGTGGTGTCCGCGTCGTCGATCCCGGTGCCGGCGACCTGGCCTGCGGCATGGTTGGCGCGGGCCGCATGGCCGAGCCTGAAGCCATTGCCGATGCGGTCCTCGGCGCTCTCGGCCGCCGCCACGACCTGGCCGGCGAAGTCGTGCTCGTCACCGCCGGAGGCACGCGCGAAGCCCTCGATCCGGTGCGCTATCTCGGCAACCGGTCAAGTGGGAAGATGGGCTATGCGCTGGCTGAGGCTGCGCAGAGCCGCGGTGCAAAGGTCATCCTCATCAGCGGCCCGTCCGCCCTCCATCCACCGGCGCACTGCGAATTCGTCAAGATCGTCACCGCCGCCCAAATGCGCGAGTCTGTTCTCGAGCGAATGACTGAAGCAACACTCGTCATCAAGGCCGCAGCCGTGGCCGACTACCGCCCCGTCATCGTCTCCGAGCAAAAGCTCAAGCGCAGCGGCCCCCTCATGCTCGAGCTCGCGCCGACAGAAGACATCCTGGCTGAAGTCGCCCGCCGCCGCCGCCCAGGCCAGCTTATCATCGGCTTTGCCGCCGAAACGGAGAACCGTCTCGAAAATGGCCGCGCCAAGCTGCTCCGCAAGGGCGCCGACGCCATCGTCGTCAACGACGTTGCGGGCGAAGGTGTAGGCATCGACGCCGACGTCAACGCAGCCACTTTTCTTACCACCTCAACGGCCATCGAACTGCCCGTCATGCCCAAGCGCAAGCTCGCCGACCGCATTCTCGACGAGATTCTGACCCTCCGCCGCCCGCGTTCGCTGGTTCTTGAGTTCGACGAGCACGTGGACGAAAAGGTCCGCCAGGACCAGGTGCTGCAACAGGCCGTGCAACAGGCCGTTCCGCCACCCGCCAACCGCCGCCTCATCATCGAGGAGTAACAACCTTGGCGCAACCCCCAGTCTCCGCAAACCCAGTCCCCGCAATCATGGACCCGGCAACCCGTGCGGCGCTGATTGAGCGTGTCCGTTTCTACCGCGACCTCGGCCTGACCGAGTTCTACCGCCGCCCCGTAGACCTCGCGCTGCTCCAATCTCTGGATAACCCTCAAGACTGTCATCCTGAGCAAGCGCAGCGCGTCGAAGGACCTGCTTTTTCCATTTCACCCGACACGCCGGGTACTCCAGTTCTCGCTTCTGAGACCTGGGAAAACATGCCCCAATCCTCATCCCAGGAGAACCCACTCATCGCCCCCCGCAAGTCCATCCTCACTCCGCCGCAGGTTCTCCCTGTCGTCCAACCCGCCGACCGCGCCGCCGCGCTTCAACTTATCCGCGAAGACATTGGCGACTGCACCCGCTGCGCGCTTCACAAAGGCCGCAACAAGATCGTCTTCTCCGACGGGCCACCCGACGCGCGCCTCATGTTTGTAGGCGAAGGCCCCGGCGCGGACGAAGATGCGCAGGGAATTCCCTTTGTCGGCAAGGCCGGCCAGTTGCTCAACAACATGATTGTGGCCATGGGACTGCGCCGCGATGAGGTCTACATCGCTAACGTGGTCAAGTGCCGTCCGCCGGGCAACCGCACGCCGGAACCCGACGAGGGCAACACCTGCTCGCCGTTTCTCTTTCGCCAAATCGATGTCATTCGCCCGCAGGTCATTGTGGCGCTCGGCGCAACGGCCGCCACCTACCTGCTCGGCCAGCGCCAGCCCCTGGCCGGCTTGCGTGGACGCGTTCACGCATGGCGCGGAAGCCAGCTCATCGTCACCTATCACCCGGCGTTCCTATTGCGCGATCCGCGCCAGAAAAAGGAAGCCTGGGCGGACCTGCAAATCGCCATGCGCGAACTGGGCCTGAAGCCTCCAGCCAAAGGTTGAGCGGAGCCAGGATTGAGGACGAAGTGGGAAGATGGTCAAAAAACCATCCCTCAGGGACTAAACAGGCCGCGGCGAAAGTCCTGACGCTGGATCAGAACCGCATGATGGAGCGTAGCAGGGGCTGAACAGGCTGCGGAAAAACTCGATAAAAGCGCCATTCACGGCACCGTTTTGAAAGGGCACGATTTTAATCGTGCCATAAACACCCTGAAATGAGCGTCGGCTTTAGCCGCTGAGGGATGTCTCTCGCAAAACCCGATCAAAGATGGAGTTTTTCAGCAGCCTGTGAAGCCCGACTTATTCTATGGCTTTTATTGGCCCGGCTTAAGCCGGGCCCTTGTTACAAAGCCTGTCCGAAATGGGTTTTTCCGCAGCCTGTAAAGCCCTTTTGATTTTCGGTAGCTTAGCGGCACGGATAAATCCGTGCCCTTTCAAAACATCGGGTTCGTCATCAGCCTCGCGTAGCCATCAGGCTCGGTGGAACGCCTGATAGCTCAGAACTCAGAACTGCCTTACTGCGCCCCCTTGGCCTTTTCATACGAAGGTACGAACTTCTTGTTGTTCAGGACATAGGGAACGGTGATGCCGACTTCGGCCGGTTGCCCATCCACCAGGTATGGCTTGTACTTCCACTTGTTCACCGCATGCTCAACCGCATCGCGCACTTCCTCGCTCGGGGCATTTGCGAATTCCAGGTCCGCCTTCACGGTCCCGTCCTTGTGAATCACGACCGGCATCGTCACCATTCCCATGTAGGGATGGCCTTCCGGAGCAATAGGAATGGAGGCGCCCACCTCGAACGTCGATTCGGGAAAAGGCATGCCCGGCTCAACGTGATAAGGCTCCAGAACCGCGTCCTTCCCGGGCTTGGCAAGCCCCGCATCCGGTGTCGTAAGCGGCTCAAGAACCGAGACTTTTATCTCACTTTGCAAGTTGCCGTGCTGCAGGATCTTCACGTCCCTGGCCACAAAATGGTCCTGGAATGGCTGCAAGTCGCCGAACTGCACCACCGTGTCGTTGTTGGACTCGAGCTGCAGATGCATATCATTGTCGAAGCACATGTTAGGAAACTGCAGGTCGGGATTTGACTGGTCGCCGTAGCGCGACGGATTCACAACGGAAACGCAATTCAGGACGGTGCCGGCGGGGCTGAAGCGCTTCCCATCCAACTCGTAATCGGGCTTGATATTGCCGGCCAGGTAGAGCGGGTCAATCGCTGGGCGGCCTACGCGATCGTTCATCGTGGTGGGGTTGAATCCACCTCGGCTCTTGCTGCGATAGCGCTCAAAGCGCGAGAGGCTCAACTCCCACCCGCTGTACTCCTGTTCGCTACTCGAATAGGTGCGGCGCCACTGGTAGCGGCTGGTGTACCACTCTTCCACAGTGCCGGTCTTTGGCTTTTGGGTGGGATCGTAGCCCCACAACGTAAATTGCGCTTTCAGGTGCCATGGCTTCAGGTCGTCGCCTGCGAGGGCGTTGATCTTCATGCCGCCTTCCAGAATGTGGTGCGCGAGGGCACTCACCTGGGGTGACGTGGGCGCCGATTGGCCGGCTGGCTGACCGGTCTGCGCGGGAGGCTGGTTTTGCGCAGACGTTGTGGCGTCTGGTGTGCCGGCACGGCCGCCGCCGCGACCCTGCGCCTGGGCGAAGGGCGATAAGGCAACCAGAAGGATAACAGCCGGAACGCGGAGCGTTGCGGCGAATGAGAAGGAAGAGCCTGCATGCATTTTCATAAGTCCCCGCGTGAAGCGGCCCACGCTGCGCACCAGAACAGGGGTGAG
>Ga0302320_10018996_pt1 | contig 13837 bp, 11 predicted proteins | sample Bog_T0_3_FD_202130 | JGI IMG/M metagenome (GOLD analysis project Ga0302320, IMG submission 202130) | Peat permafrost microbial communities from Stordalen Mire near Abisko, Sweden - Bog_T0_3 | ecosystem: Environmental > Terrestrial > Soil > Wetlands > Peat | place: Sweden: Abisko, Stordalen Mire... | reverse complement strand
CAAGCACGCTCCCGCCGGGTACGAGGATGAGACAGGTTTCCATCACGGCATACTGCAGCGGTCCCAGGTGGCCACGGTTCACGCCGTTCCCTTCCACCACGAGACCGAGCACGCCGCCTGATCGGCGAAGCTCAAGGCGACTGGTTGGTGGTTAGGATTGAGTTCCGGGGCCTCATTTAGAGGCTCCGTTTTTTTTGTTTCTTGGTGGCACGGAGATACTTCCATGGCCCGACCACGATCTGCCTTGTGCAAATCCTTGCCATGGGAACTGTGTCGCACGATTTTCTTGTCGATACTTCGGGAAAACTACGACCACCGCCGATATTTTTGTTTCCCTTAGTCCTCCCGCACAGCCTTGGTTTCCAATACCTTGAATTCGTTAGGTTCCGGATTTTGGAAGTCGGCGGATGACTTTGGCGACCGGCCGGCGCTCGAAGTTGCCGGCGAAGTGGTGACCTACGCTGGACTCCGCCAGAAAGCGGCTGCCATCGCCTCCGCCCTCGACAGGATCAGGTGCGAGGCCGAGCCTCCGCTTACAGGCGTCTTTGCCTCGCGATCCGTGACCGCATTTGCCGGTGTGCTGGGCGCCCTGTTCCACGGCCACGGATACGTCCCGTTGAACCGCTCATTCCCTCCGGAGCGCACCAGGATCATGCTGCAGCGCTCGGGTTGCCACGCCTTGGTGGTGGACGCTGAGTCCGCGAAGCAGCTCGACCAGGTCCTGCAAGGTCTCGATCGGCAGCTTCACCTCATAATCCCCGATAGGCTCGATGTTCGCGAGCTGGCAGAGCGTTGGCCGGCGCACCGATTTATCGGAGGCGCTGATCTTGATCCCGCCGAACAACGGGAGCCCCGTGAAGTGGCCGCGGATTCAATCGCCTACCTGCTCTTTACTTCGGGAAGCACCGGCACGCCAAAGGGGGTCATGGTGTCAAACAGGAATGCCCGTCATTACTTGGACTTTGTGACCAAGCGGTTCGAGATCAGCCGGAACGATCGGTTTTCCCAGACATTTGACCTCACCTTCGATCTCTCGGTGGCAGACATGTTTGTCGCCTGGGAACGGGGAGCGTGCGTTTGTTGCCCCTCGGAAAAGACGCTGATCAATCCGGGGCAATTCATAAGGGACTCAGGGATTACGGTCTGGTTTTCCGTCCCGTCGATCGCGGTGTTCATGAAGCGCCTGGGCTCTCTCAGACCCTCGTCGTACCCGGGGCTCCGCGTGAGCCTGTTTTGCGGGGAGGCATTGACCGTGGAGATCGCCAGGGCCTGGGAGGAGGCGGCCCCAAATTCGATCGTTGAAAATATCTACGGCCCGACGGAGCTCACCATCGCCTGCACCTATTATCGTTGGGACCGGTCCAAGTCCCCTTCCGAGGCCGAGTTCGGCGTGGTTCCGATCGGCGAACCTTTCCCAGGCATGGAGGTTCTGATCGCAGACGAGTCATTGGCGGAGACGAAGCCGGGCGAGCCGGGGGAACTTCTCATGGCAGGGCCCCAGCTTTCGCTGGGATACTGGGGTGATCCCGCGCGGACTGCCGCCTCGTTTGTCAGGCCGCCGGGACGAAGCGGCGTCTATTACAGGACGGGCGACCGGGTGCGGCGATCCTCCGCAGGCGCCCCGCTGGTGTATCTCGGCCGCTTGGACAACCAAATCAAGATCCTGGGGCATCGCGTCGAACTCGGCGAGGTCGAGGCGGTGGTTCGCGAGGAGTCCGGCATCGACGGAGTGGTCGCATTGGGCTGGCCGCTGAATCCGGGAGGGGCCGGCGGCATTGAAGTTTTCCTGCAATCGCCCGAATCCGCGTGCCCGGACCTGAAGGAAAGGACGGCGAAACGCCTTCCCGCCTACATGGTTCCGCGCCGCTACCGTTACCTTTCGCGTTTTCCACTGAATGCGAACGGCAAGTTCGACCGCCGGGCATTGCTGGATATTCTCGGGGCTTCACAATGAGCAATACCCATCCGACAGCCGAGCAGGTTCGAAACCTTCTCATCAGCCGTTATTCGGCCCAGATCCGCGCAAAGGTGCCCGATCCGGCCGAGACCCCCGACTCCTTCGATTTTCTCCTGGAAGGAGTCATCGACAGTTTCGGAGTGCTCGAGATGGTCGGGGCGGTCGAAAGTGAGTTCGGCATCGAATTGGATATGTCGGGCCTCCCGGCGGAGCAGATGACCGTGCTGGGGCCCCTTGTCCGCTACATCGCGGCCCGCGCAGGGCGGGGATCGATCCCGGACGGCACTCCCGGAGCGGACTCGTCGGATCGGGAATAGAAGAGTGTTGAAAAAATAGGAAATGGAATGTCCGAACCCTACGCCACCCAACCCCTAACGATGTTGTTTGAGGCGCCGGGGGTTTATGTTTGGGGCTTCACCCACCAGCTTGGCCGGATGGGCCGGAATCTGGCGGAATTGAAGGCGGCCGGACTGCTTTGCAACGACGTGTCGGACCTCGCAAAGCTGGGATATGCGAATAATTTCGGGATAGCGGAGGATGAAAGCCTTTTCACCCTGGCAACCGGCCCCTTCCGATGTCTCCTGGAATTGTGCCCACAGCCCCAGGCGCTTGTTTTCCATCACTCCTACGCCTCCAGCGCCTCCGCCTCCCCCGTGGAATACCAGGGAACCGGCTTTATGCGACATGCGCGCTATTTTCCAGCGGAACTGCTGCGCGGGCTCGATCTCGACCATGTACCCTATCTCGGCTCCTTTTCCACCGGCTGCACGGGCTTTTTCTCGCTCATCATGATGGCCGCAGGCCCCTGCGCTTATTCCGGGAGCGGTCCGCTTATCTGCCTGACTGCGGACACCAAACCGGCGGACTCGACCTACGACGCCGAACGGGAAAAAATCCTGACCAGCGACTGCGCCTCGGGATTCCTGGTTGGCCGCGAGAGGCGCGGCTATAGGGCTCTCGGCCTCAGTTTCTATTCAAGCAAACGGGAGCTGGTGCCCCTGGTTGAAATCGTCAAACGCACCGTGCAGATGGTGCGGCACCTTATGGAGGCCCTGGCAATCAGGCGGGACCAATGCGAATTCGTCCTCCACTATCCCAACATCTTTCCGGCGGCCTGGCCGATGGTCACCGATTATCTTCAATTGCCCCGTGATACGCAGAACCCCGATGGACTCTCGGAGCGGGCCCACTGCCTCAGCTCGGATCCGGTCATTTCCCTGGCCGGTGCCCACCGCGGCCAAGCCGGGCGCCTGCATGTCGTCGTGGGTTTTGGCAGCGGGTTGCACCTGGGCGTGGGACTCTTCAGGGAGGAGCCGCGGGATGAATCCGGCGCCTGACCGATTTCCGCCCCGCCTGCCTGAATCTGTCCGCGACGCCGTCGCGGACGCGATCCAGGGCGGCTCCTGGATCAAGGTGCGCCGGGCCCTGTCCGCCTTCGAACAATGCGCCGCTGAGGATCAGGGTCCCGAGATCGCCGTCAACATCCTGGCTTCCTTTGGAATCGAGGGCATTGGGCCGGCACTCCAAATGGGGCTGCGTTGCATTCCGTCAAGGCCGGTGCTGCGGTTCGGGCCGCTGAACACAATTGAGCAGGAGCTGTTGAATCGGGACTCCTTTGTCTACACCGCCCCGGCCTCTGCCACCGTGATCCTGTGGCGCGCGGATGAATTGCTTGCCGATCACATTCACCCTGGGGCGCCGGCCGCGGGATCCCCGGACCGGCAGAAAACCGCGCAGATTGAGTCCCGGATCCGAAAAGCGGTGGAATCCCACCTCGAGTTCAGCCCGGCCCCCCTGTTCGTCGGCACCCTGCCGCTCCCGGGTTCGACCGGCGCCCCGCCCCTGGGGTCGCGGCAGCGGCCCGCCCTTGCGAGGGCGATTGCCGAATTGAACGCGGCCATATTCGGATTGGGTTCGCTGTCTTCGCGGGTTCACATCCTGGATGCCAATTGGTGGGCCGCGCAGGAGGGCCGGACCCATTATGACCTGCAGATGGACCTGCTCGCCAGGCAGCCGTTCACCGTGGCTGCGGCCGTTTCGTTCGGTTTCTTTCTCGCCCGCAACCTGCGCCCGCTGATCGTTCCGCGGCGCAAGGTGCTTGTGGTGGATCTGGACAACACGCTGTGGGGCGGCGTCCTCGGCGAGGATGGGGTCTCGCAGCTAAAGCTCGGACAGGATTCCCCGGGTCGCGTTTTCCTGCAGATCCAAAGGGAACTCCGCGATCTCAAGGACCAGGGGGTCCTGCTCGTCCTCGCCTCCAAGAACGATGAGCTTTCCGCACGGGAGGCCTTTGAGCGGCTTCCCGAAATGGTGCTGCATTGGGACGATTTTGCGTGTCGGAAAATCAACTTTGAGCCGAAATACCTGAACCTCCGGGCCGCCGCGGAACAACTTGGGCTGGGTCTGGACAGCTTTGCATTTCTCGACGATTCGGATTTCGAGCGGGAACAGATGAGGACGTTCAATCCCGAGGTTTTGGTGATCAACGACCGCGGCCACGCCCTCCATTTGCTCTCCAGCCTGCTTCAGACCGACGCATTCGATGCGCACCGGATCACCGACGAGGATTTGAAACGGCATCGGGAATACGAGTTGCTCCCCCTCCGGAACAAGCCCGCGGCGGAGAATCTCGAGGAGTTCCTGTCCTCGCTGGAGCTTCAGGTTGTGCTCGAGCCGGTGCAGCCGGACAATATCGACCGGATCGTGCAGATGCTCGGAAAGACCAATCAATTCAACCTCACCACACGCCGTCATGGAATCGGCGACCTAAGGCGGCTGGCCTCGTCGCCCGGCTCAGTGAGCGTGGCCCTGCGAATGGCCGACAGATTTGGCGATCAGGGGATTGTTGGCGTCCTTTTGGCGGTACCCGGCGGGGAGCCTGCGAGCCTGACCGTGGACAGCTTCCTGCTGAGCTGCCGCGCGCTGGGCCGGGGGGCCGAAGATGTGCTGTGGGCCGAGTTGGTCGCCCGTGCCGCCGCCGCAGGGGTGCCCCGGATTTTCTGCCAGTACGTGGCAACCCCGAAAAATGCCCTCGTTGCGAATTTATTCGATCGTTTCGGGCTAAAGCGCACAAAGGAATCCCCGGGCGCCACCGACTACGTGCTCGATCCCGTGCGGCCCATCGCCTTTCCTTCCTGGATTGCAGTTGATCGAAAGGACTTATGAACGAAAGCGATCCCGTGCGCGACCTCCTGGTTGAGTTTTTCCAATTGCCGCCGGCCACCCCTGCAAGCGAATTGGCACAATCATCGGTCGCCCAATGGGACTCGCTTGCCATGGTCCAGCTCATCGCCGAATTGCAGTCGGTCTTTGGCGTCGTATTCGAACTGGACGAAATCGAACGATTGACAAGCTACGCCGAAATCCGCGCCGCATTGGCGCGCCGGGGAGCCGTGTCGTTATGAAAACCAGAGACCACCTTATCAAGGGCACGTTGAATCGCCTCCTTCAGATTGCGGCCCGCTTTGCACCGGGCGCGACGACCTGGCGGGTCCGGTTCCACCGATGGCGTGGGGTCAAAATCGGGGAGGGAGTCTGGATCGGATATGATTCGATCATCGAAACCTCCTACCCCCACCTGGTGACACTGAAGGACCGGTCGTCGGTGGGCATCCGGGCCACCCTCATCGCCCACATGCGGGAGATACGCGGAATCGTGGTCGAGGAGGACGCCAGCGTTGGCCCGGGCGCGATCGTGATGCCGGGCGTCACGATTGGCCGGGGCTCGGTGGTCGCCGCGGGCAGCGTGGTCACCAGGTCGGTACCGCCGATGACGATGGTCCAGGGCAATCCGGCGGTGCCGGTTGCGAGGGTCGGGATTCCGCTCAAGCTTGGGGTTCCGATCCGCGAGTGGATCAAAAACCTGAAGCCGATGCCTTGAACCGATGCTGACAATTCTTTCGTGCGAAGAATCGCTCTCCTCGGACAGCGCAGTTTTCGAGCTGGCCCGGTTTCTCGGCCTTGAGGCGGAGATCGTGCCGCTTGTCGGCGACCTTTCGGCGCCTCCGCCGTCCTTCCAACATTCGCAGGGCGACGGCCTCGTCCTGGCCATGGGGGCCGCGACCCTGCGGAAGGTCTTTCGGAAGGCCTGGTTTACGGATATTCTTGGAGAAAGTCGCCTGTCCTTTTTCTACGGATTTGTGGCCGCCGGGGACGGGAATCCGGAACTGCAATGGCTGACGCGGGGCGCTCTTTCCTCGGTCGTCGGCCTCGGATCCGCCGAGAATCTGTTTACCGTCGATTTCGGAGCCGAGGAGGGGATCTTCCCTGTCTCCGGGAGATCCTTCAAGGCCGCACCGGTCGGTCCGGAGTCGACCGCCGCATTTCTCGTCCCCGCGGGGTCGACGATGCAGCCGGCCATCACCGTGAACGGACGACCCCATTTCGCCCGGGTCGACGTCGGTCGGTGCGGCCGGTTTTTTCTCGCTGAACGCGACCTTGTCGGGATCGACCGCGCCCTTTTGCCCGAGCAGACCCTGCGGCCCTGGTATCCCCAGTTGATCGCCGCCGTCATTTTTCTTCGCAGCGCGTTTGGAGACCGGTGCTGGACGAGCCCCGTCACGGGCGCCACGCTGATCATTGACGATCCGTACCTGAAGCCTCGTTACGGTTTCCTGCGGTACGACTCGCTCCTCCCGGAACTTCGGAAGACGGGAGGCGCGGTCACGGTCGGCTTCATACCGTACAATTATCGCCGAAGCGATCCCCGCACAGTCGCGTTTGTGGGCGGCTATCCCGAGAATTTTTCGATCGCCGTCCACGGCTGCGACCATATGGCCGCGGAGCATGCCAGCATCGACGAGACCTGGCTCGAGGGAACGACGGCCCGCGCCCTTGCAAGGATGGAGGCCCATGCGCTGCGAAGCGGCCTGTCTTTCGATAACATCATGGTCTTTCCTTACGGCAAGTTTTCAACAAAGGCCGTGCGGGCGTTGGGTGCCTGCGGAGTGCACGCTGCGGTCAATACCGAAGCCTGGCCGCGGGACCATGGGGGAAGTCATCCGACGATCCGCGACCACCTGGATGTCGCCATGACGCGGTACGAACCCCTTCCGCTCTTTATCCGGCGGTATCCCCGGGATGTCTTCGATTTTGCGTTCGACGCCCTCTTCCAGAAGCCGATTCTGGGGGTGGAGCATCACGAGTTTTTCCGCGACGGCCTCGAGGCCCTCGGAAAACTGGTCCGGGAGGTGTCGTCGCTAAGCCCAAGGGTCAAATGGATGCCGTTGGGCCGAACGCTGGAATCCAGCTATCTGCTCAGGCGAACGGGAGAGGGCCGGTGTGCCCTGCGCCATTTCATGCCCACCGTCCGCATTCGAAACCCCGACCCGAATGAGCTTCAGTTCGCCGTGGAAAAGCCGGAGTGGGAAGACCGCGTGGATGCCGTGCTTGTGAACGGCAGGGAGGTGCCGTTTGAAGTCCGCTCACGCAGGTTGACCTACGGGATTCGGCTTGGCCCCGGGGAGGAGGCCGACGTGAGGATCCGCAGTCGGGCTGCGCGGCGGCCGATCGTGGTGCCCTCGTGGAAATATCGCATCAACGTCCGGGTCCGGCGAATGCTGTCGGAAATCAGGGACAATCAGCTGGCCCGCAATAGGCACGTGCTGGCCCTGGCGGTGAAAACCAGGGGCCTGTTGAGGACAAAACAAAGCCGCTGATTCTCCCCGAGGACGGGGCAAATTCAACGGTCCTCGCCCACGCCGCCCGAACGCGTGAAGAGTTCGACGAAAACCCCCTTCCGCGGCCCGCGGTTCGCGCCGGCAAACCCTGCCTGCCCGAGCTTCCGGTAAGCGTCATCCACCGAACCTCCGGGAGGCTCCGCATGAAATTCAACGAGGATGTTGCGAAACCGCCTCAACGCCGAAATCGGAGTATGGCGCAGGATTGCGTACTCTGCCCCTTCGCAATCGAGCTTGAGTAGGTCATATCCCGAGCCATCGCCCGGATAGTCCTCCATGAGCCGCCCCAGGGAGAGCAGGCGCACGGCCGCGCCCCCCACCCCTCCGCGAATGCCGTAGATGCTGTCCTGGAGCGAGTCCGCGCCTGGGTGAAAATCAACGGTGCCATCCTCGCCCGCTATGCCTGCATTGATGAGGGTTGCGGCCACCCCGTTCGCACGGAAATTCACCCTGCACCTTTCGCAGGTGGCGGGATTGAGCTCCACGGCCACGCTTCCGTCGATCCCGAACCCCATCTCCATCACCTTCACGTCAAATCCGCCGATGTTGGCGCCGACATTGACGTATTTGCATCGGCCGTCCGTGGAGGCACACCTGGCGAGCAGGGAGTCGTAGATCCTTCCGCAAAAGATCTCGTGAAGGGAGAAATGGTCGTTGACGCGCGGATCCGCGACGAAGTGGAACCTCTTCTTCCACACATAGTGCTCCAACCTGGAGCCATGGCGGAAGATCCTGTTATAGCAGATCTGAAGCCCATTCGAATAGCGCATGTTTCTGTACATGCCCAAAGCGAGCCGCCTCAGGCTGGTCTTGATGCTCATGGTTGCACCAGGGATTGGGCCCGTCAGGCTGATGGAGCCGGTACCGGCACGATTTCAACTGGGCGCCTCCCCCGCAGAAACACCCTGCATCGCCTCAGGATAGCCGCGAGCACCATGGCCCAGCCGCCCGCCAGAAGTTTGAGAAACTGCAAGTAAAGCCCGAGGCGAAGGGTCTTCCGGAGCCAAAAGAAGACGATGCCCCCGAGAACGGAATACCGTTCGAATCGGCAGGCGCTGCCTCCGGGATAGCGATTGCGTCTTTCATTTCGGATCAGCCAGTGCACGCCGTCGATCAGCTTTTGGACTTGTCTGCTCGTATTCTCCGCATGCTGCCGGTACCCGGCGGTGGAGGGGGAGATTATGCCCAAAGTCCGGCCCGAATATCCGAGCTTCAGCATGAGATCGGCGTCGTCCAAGGGCCACGCGCCGGAGGTGAAGCCCTCCACGTCGTCGAATGCCGCCCGCTCAATGACCATTGCGCTGGCGCTGGCCCGATAGTTCCGGTCTTTTTTCATGAATGTCTCGTATTCCACAAAACAAACTTCCCTGGGGGGGACGCTCTTGTCCAACGAGGAGACCGGCCCTGTGAACCAGCTCAGTTTGCCCAGGATCAGCTTTGGCCGACGGGCATCCACGAGAAGGCTGAAAAGCTGGAGGGCCCAGGGCTGCAGCACATCGTCCCCGTCGAGGTAGGCGAGAAAATCGCCGGTGGCCACCGCCGCACCGTGGTTGCGCGCCGCTGAGGCGCCGCCATTGTCCCTGATCGCGACAAACCGGATGGCGTCGCCGTAACCTTCCAGAACCTCCCTTGAGCCATCGGTCGACGCATCGTCGACCACGATAACCTCGCCGGCCGGATGCGTTTGTGCAAGCGCGGACGACACAGCATCACCGATAAACGCCTTATGGTTGTAGCACGTGATGATGATGCTGAAGCTCGCCATGGGAAACGGGCGCGGTTTGGGGCTATTGGCCTTCAAGCCCGCTCCCCGTGAGCGCCAGTTTGGAGAGAACCGCGGCGTCCGGGGTCACCGGCAGGTGGGAGCAAAAGCCGATGCCGACGTAGTAGGGTCCGTCGATGTGCAGGGTGACGGGTTGCCCCACCTGGTGCAACGGTTCACCCTTCAGGCTTATGAAGAGCACGAATGAATCCCCGTGTTTTTCGATTCCGATGCGCTCCGGCACCCCCGAGGGGGCATCGCCGGGATGGGTGGCTTGGATGCGGTAGGCCTCCCTGATGTCGGCGCCTTTTTCCGGGCGCAGCGCCAGGTGAATCAACCCGGCCCCGTGCAGGGCCGCCATGGCCTCCTTGGAGTCATCGTCGAGGTCCTGGCGGATGACGAGGACAGCCTTGCGGTCTCCGTAGCCGCCCGGGTTCGGGAAAGTGACGTCGGCCGCCAGCGACACATCGCCGGAGACCTTCTTCCAAAGATAGCGAAACTCGTCCCTCGTGTACCATATGTTGTAACCCGCGGAATTGATCGTGTAGCTCCCAGCCCCGGCGTCGTAACTGGCGCCACCCGGGACGAGCGCGCCGCCTATGTCGGACTGCCCCTCAAAGAGGCCAAGCGGCAGGTCGAAATTCCTTGTCGGCCGGTGGAAATCAGCAGGCGGAGGCACCTGCACATGGGTGGCCGAACCCGGCTGGGCCCACGCCGGAACGTCGGAGGTTTGGGCCCGCAGCGGGAGCAGCGAGGCGCAGAGGATCGGGAATAGGAACTGGCGGAGGCAGGGAGTTTTCATTTTAGGGCAGGCGACCTAGCAGGGTGTTGGACCTCTTGTCTTGCAGCCGGAAATGCCAACCATACGAGCGGTCTGTTGAAAATCCAGCCAACAGGGTCTTGATTTCAACCGTCCAGAAGGCCTGTTGCAAACGCCGTAACCTCATGAAAACACACGCCGCCATTCTCATGGCCGTCGGGTTGTGGGCTGCACCAGCCTCTGCGATGACATTCATCCACCCCGGCGCACTCGATTCACGGGCCGGACTGGATTTCGTAAGGTCGAAGATCCGCGAGGGCGCCGAGCCATGGAGCGGGGAGTTGGAGCGAGTCAGGTCTTCAAGGTACGCCCGGCGCACGCCGCACGGGCTGGACCACGTCAATTCCAAGAGCGACGACGCCAACATCTCGCGCGATGACGCCATCGCCGCCTATGCCCAGGCGCTCCTGTGGTACTACTCAGGCGGGGAGACCTACGCCCGAAGTTCGGTGGCGATCCTCGACTCATGGTCAGGCTTCCAGGGATTCACAGCAGGCACCGAGCAGGACCGGCTCCAGGCCGGATGGATTGGGGCTGTTTTTGCCCCGGCGGCCGAGATCATGCGGGGATACCCCGGTTGGAGCCCCGCGGCGGTTGCGAGATTCCAAACCATGTTCAGGAGGGCCTTCTACCCCCAGTTGAACAAGGCCAGCTTCTGGAATGGAAATGTGGACCTTACCCAGATCGATGCGATGATGGCCGTTGCCGTGTTCTGCGAGGACGAGACGGAATTCCGCATGGGTCTCGGGAGGCTGCGGCTCCGCAGCCCGGCGTATTTCTATCTGACCTCTGACGGGTCCGAACCGAGGGCGATCGCGGGCGACCGGGGCAACCCGCAGAAATTTTGGTATCATCCCGCAAAATGGATCGACGGGCTCACCCAGGAGACCTGCCGGGACAACGGGCACCACGCCCAGTTTGCCCTGGGGTCGGCACTGCATGCCGCCGAGACAGCCTGGCACCAGGGCGTGGACGTTTACGCGGAAAATCAGAACCGGTACTGTGCCGCCATGGAACTCATGGCAGCGCAGTTTCTCACAGGTTCGATGCAGGGTGTGAGCGGCAACGACCTCCCGACCCATGACCGTTACGACACCTGGGAGGTGGGATTCAGCCACTACCACAACTCGGCCGGGGTCTCCCTGCCGAACACGCGCAGGCTTATCATCGAGCAGATCCGGCCACGGGCCACAAGGGCCGATTGGAATCTGGATTTTGAGACCCTCACCCACGCCGACCTTCCCGCTGGGATAGACGGGGGCCGGGTGCCGGATTCCGGCAAAGGTTCTGTGTTACGATGAAGCTATGGTCAGCGTGATCGCCGCGCTGCCCGTCCCACCGGAATTGCTTGCCTTGATCGTCACGGTGAATGTGCCTGCAGCCGTCGGAATCCCGGAGATCAGGCCGGTGCCCGCATTCACCGACAATCCTACCGGGAGACCGGAGGCGCTGTAGCTCGTCGGCGAATTGGTGGCCGTGATCGCATAACTGAAGGCCGAACCCACGATGCCCTTGGCGCTGTTCAAACTCGTGATGACGGGGACGGCTTGGGCGACCGTGAGCGTGACGCGTTCGCTCATTGTGCCGCCTCCGTTGGTGGCGTAGACATAGAAGCCAAAGGTGCCGGCGACTGTTGGAATCCCGGATATAGTTCCTGTGATTGTGTTGACGGTCAGGCCCACCGGCAAACCGGAGGCAGCGTAGCTCGCCGGCGAATTCGTCGCTGTGATCGCGTATTTAAAGGCGGTCCCTGTCGTGGCGGCCGCGGTCGGCGGGCTGGTGATGACCGGAGCCGGCGGATTCACCGCCATGATCAGGTTCATGGTGCCCGTGCCCGCGGCGTTGCTGGCGCTCACCACGACCACATAGGTGCCCGCGGCCGTGACCACTCCGGAAATGACTCCCGTCGCCGTGTTGACGGATGCGCCGGCCGGAAGGCCTTTGGCGTTGTAGCTGATCGGGTAGTTCCCAGCCGTGATCGCATAAGAGAAAGTGACTCCGTTTCGGACCGTGACGTGGAAGATGCTCGTGATGACCGGAGGCGGCGGATTGATCACAGTCAGCAAAAGGGTCGCGTAACCGGTCCCTCCCGCATTCGACGCGCTGATCACCACCGAAAATATGCCTGCCGCTGTGGGAACACCGGAGATAACGCCGGCCACCGGGTCCACCGCGAGCCCCGGCGGAAGGCCCGATGCGCCGTAGCCCGTGGGAGAGTTGCTGCCAGCGATCGAGTAATTGAATACTGCGCCGAACTGCCCGGTTGCCGCGACGCCGCCCGATATCACGGGAGGGGGAGGAAGAACGATGATCGTGATGGACGCCACGCCGGTCGACCCGGCGTTTGATGCGCTGATCAGGACGGTGTAGGTGCCGGCCTGGGTCGGAACCCCTGAGATGACGCCGGTGACCGGGTTCACGGTGAGCCCGGGGGGAAGTCCCGTCGCGCCGTAGCTCACCGGCGAATTGTTGGCGGTGATCGTGTAATTGAAGGCCGAATTGACCGTGACTGTGCCGCTCACCGCGCTGTTGATGACCGGCGTCCCCAGGAACTTGTAGGCTCCGATGTCCCAGGGGCCTTGGGCGGCCAGGGAAAATCCGTCGGCATCCTCGGAGAAGTATTGCGACAGGTTCACCCCTGCTCCGATGGCCCCGCTGGGAAGCTGCGGAACGTAGGCCGCGTCCAGATTCGGGTTCGCATTCGTCCCGTCGACATCCCAACCCAGGAGCTGCCACTGCGAAAGTGTCCGAAAGATGGAGACTCCGTTCGAGGAACACGTGTACTGCTGCTGAGGGTTAAGGTTGTAGCCAAGATTGTAGTCAACATTCACGGCGATCGGCGAGTTGATGTAGTACATCGCGATGGCCGTCCCCACGCCCGTGAAGAGATTGTTTTCGATGGTGTAGGTCTGCGCCAGTCTGCTCGTGTGGCCGGCAACGGGATCGGGCCCGGCGTTCACCGCAATCCCGACCCCCGCTCCCACGAAAGTGTTGTTGTAAACCGAGTAGGCCCCTGCGATATCAGGGTAGGGATTGAGGAATATCAGCCCGTTGTTAGCCTTGTCGTTGGCGTTTTCCAGGAAGGTGTTGTCGTAACAGAGGAGGTCCGAAACCCATCCCTGGATGAACAAACCGCCCGCGGTGTATTGGCCGAAATTCGGACCGACTACGTTGTTGTACATGGCCGCAGACGACAGCGTGCCGCCGGAGACGGCCCATGCAAAGAACCCGTCATGATGGAATTTGTTTGACCCCGTGGTGTCGTCCCAATTCGCGAAGTTGCTGAAGGAATTGTCGTGGACCAGCAGGCCCGTCATGGTCGCCGAACTGTTGGCATCGCCGCATATCCCGCCCCAATTGCAGTTGTACACGCTGTTTTGCGAGAACTCGAAGTTCTGCGACCCGGCCTCGTAATTCGAGAAGATGCCGGTGTAGGCGTCGTGAACGATGCAGTTTGTCATCAGGATATTGGACATTCCGGAGCGGCCGTAGTAGAAAAATGTGACCGCGCTCCAATCCCTCAGTGAACCGGTTCCCGGCGCCAGATCCGTCGTCGAGGTTCGCACGTAGAGATTGTAGAGTCCAATGTTCCTGACGACGATGTTGCTGGAGTCCGCGCA
>Ga0302320_10018993_pt1 | contig 13839 bp, 8 predicted proteins | sample Bog_T0_3_FD_202130 | JGI IMG/M metagenome (GOLD analysis project Ga0302320, IMG submission 202130) | Peat permafrost microbial communities from Stordalen Mire near Abisko, Sweden - Bog_T0_3 | ecosystem: Environmental > Terrestrial > Soil > Wetlands > Peat | place: Sweden: Abisko, Stordalen Mire... | reverse complement strand
GGCCTATTCGACCGCGCCGCTGTCGAGCTACGCCCTGGCCAGTCGGCTGAGCTATTTCATCTGGGCAAGCACGCCCGATGCGGAACTCCTGCGGCACGCCGCGGCGGGCGACCTGAATCAGCCCCAGGTGCTGCTGGCCCAGACGCGCCGCATGCTGAAGGACCCCAAGGTCAGCGGGCTGGCCACCGAATTCACCGGCAACTGGCTGGCCTTCCGTCAGTTCGAAACCAACAATACGGTGGACCGCGCGCGCTTCCCGACCTTTGACGCGGACCTGCGCGAAGCCATGTTCCAGGAACCGATCCGGTTCATGCAGGACAATATCCAGAACGATCGATCGGTGCTGGATCTGCTCTATGCTGACTACACCTTCGTCAACCCGCCCCTGGCGCGCCACTACGGCATGCCCGAGGTGAAGGGCGACACGAGCCACTGGGTTCGGGTGGATAACGCGTCCAAGTATGGTCGCGGCGGCGTCCTGCCCATGGCGGTGTTCATGACGCAGTATTCACCGGGGCTGCGGACGAGCCCGGTGCAGCGCGGCCACTGGGTCGTGTCCAAGGTGCTGGGCATGGCGATTCCGCCGCCGCCGCCGGTGGTGCCCGAACTGCCGAGCGATGAATCCAAGACCGAACTGCCGATCCGGCAGATGCTGGAGCAGCATCACAAGAACCCGTTCTGCGCCGGCTGCCACCAGCGTTTCGATTCCTTCGGTCTGGTGTTCGAAGGCTATGGCCCGGTGGGCGAGGCGCGCGGCCAGGACTTGGCCGGACGCCCGATCGACGCCTCGGCCACATTCCCCGGCGGGGTGGACGCCGCCGGACTGGATGGCCTCAAGAGCTATATCCGCGCGCACCGGCAAGATCAGTTCATCGACAACCTCAGCCGCAAGCTTCTGGCCTACGCCCTCAACAGATCGCTGCAACTGTCGGATGACTCGCTCATTGACACGATGAAGCGTAAACTCACGTCGAGCGGTTATGAATTCAGGTCCCTGGTCGAAACGATCGTGCTCAGTTCCCAATTCCTCGATCGGCGTGCCGGCGAGATGGTCAATACATCATCCGCTCCCACGCGGCCTGTGGGCGGCAAGCTCGTCAAAACCGCGTTGAGAAAGGCGAATTAATCATGGCCCGATCGATTGAACGTCCTGTCCGATCTTTCGTTTCTCGCGCCTTTTCTCGACGGGCGGTGCTGCACGGCGCTGGCTGCGCCATGGCCTTGCCCTGGCTGGAGTCGGTCAGCGCCATGGCCGACACGCCCAAAGCCGAGGACTTCCCCAAGCGGTTCGGCGTGGTTTTCCTGGGCTGCGGCGTGCACGAGGATCACTGGAGCGCCGAAGGCTCCGGCGCCGACATGAAGCTCAGCAAATCGCTGACGCCGCTTGAGCCGTTCAAGCAGAAGATCAACGTCATCGACGGCCTGTACGTCAAGGCGTTGACCCGCCAGGGCATTCACCCGGCCCAGACCGGCAGCATTCTGTCGGGCGGCCCGATCACCAAGGGGGCCCTGATCCACTCCGGCGTCAGTGTCGACCAAATGATCGCCAATCACGTGGGCGAAGATACGCCCCAATCCAGCATTGTCCTGGGCTGCGATCAGCCGACGACGGGCTACCACGAGACCAATTTCTCGATGGCCTACAGCTCCTACATTTCCTGGCAGTCTCCGGAATCCCCCGTGCCGCTGGAGCTGTATCCCGCCCTGGCCTGGGACAGCTTGTTCGACAATCGCGGCAGCCTGCTGAACCTCAGCGTCCTGGACCGGGTCAAGGACCGCGCCGCCGATCTGTCGCGCAAGATCAGCGCCGGCGACCGCGGCAAACTGGACGAATATCTCACCAGCGTGCGCGAAGTCGAAAAGCGTGTGGAAATCATGCGCAAGGGCATGAACGACGCCCAGGACAACGCCAAGGCCCGCAACACCTCGCTCGCGGTCATGGAGCGGCCCGCCAACGGCCTGCCGGACGATCTGCGCGAACACGCCAAGCTGATGAGCGACATCGTCGCCATCGCCTTCCAGACCGACAAGACCCGCGTGGCCTCGCTGATCCTCTCGCGCGACATGTCGACGATGTACTACCCCTTCCTCAACGTGAAATTCAGCCACCACGCGGCGTCGCACGACAACAACTCGGACGCTTACGAGAGCATCGTGCGCTTCCACACGGATCAGTACGCCTATCTCTGCTCCAAGCTGGACGCCATGAAAGAGGGCGACGGCACGGTGTTGGACCACAGCTGCATCATGTTCCTGTCCAGCATGTGGATCGGCCGCACCCACGACAACTCCAAGGTGCCCGTGCTCCTGGCCGGCGGCCTGGGCGGAACGCTGCAGACCGGCCGCTCGCTCAGCTACATGAAGGACGGCGATGACAATCGAAAGCTGTCCAGCCTGTATCTGTCGCTGATGGATCGCTACGGCGTGAAGCTGGACCAATTCGGCGACGCCACGACGCGGCTGCAACGTCTGTAGCCGCATAGGCCAAGGCCGGCCGCCGATTAGCCGCGGTCCAAGGTCGCCGCCGATATCCAATGGTATTCAGTGAGTCACTCGGCATGCCCGTTTGCTCACAAAAGCGAAGGCTGCTTGTATGGCCGCGTGGCGTCCGGCGCTTCGTGCGCCGGCCGTAGTTCAGTTGACACCCGCGCAAAGCGGGAAGGGGAGGAAGATGACGGAGCACACTTCGCGTCGCGGGTTTCTCGGCGCCACCGCGGGCCTGACCGCCGGGGCGGGGTTCTCTGTGCTGGCCGATCCGGCCGCGGCGGCCGCGGGCGCGGTCGGCGTCAAGAGCGGAGATCTGCCCGATCTGACGATCAAGGAAGTGAAAGTCTACGTCTCCGACGTCAGCAAGTATCGCCGCCTCAATTCCACCGAGACCGGCGAGATCCTGTCTGTGGTCACCGCCAGCGGGATCGAGGGCAACTACACCATCGGCAACCGCAACCTGACCAAGGGCTGGCTGGAGTGGGCCAAGGCCCGACTGCTCGGCAAGAGCGTGATCGACGTGCTGCCGACGCTGACCTCCACCAGCGGCATGAAGGGCCCGGCGGGGTTTGACAGCGCCATTCCGCGCGGGCGCCCCGGCGCGGCGCACTTCGTCCCGTCGCCTCCTGGACCCGGCTGGACGCCGGCCTTCGGCGGGGACGCGGTGGAGGGCTCGGGCCTGATGACGCGGGGCGGAGGAACCTGGCCGAACTTCTACGCCGCCGCCGCCGACGTGTGCCTGTGGGATATCCTGGGCAAGGCCGTGGACCGGCCGATCTACAAGATCCTGGGTGGCGGAACGACCAGCAAGGACAAGGTTCTGGCCTACGCCAGCTCCCAGCACCTGGACTCCATCGAGGACTATGTGGCCGACGTGCTCAAGGCCAAGGCCCAGGGCTACAAGGGCTACAAGATCCATCCTGGCGCCGGTCAACACGCCAAGGGCGCCCTGATCCCCAGCTACATCGGCCACATGGAGGAGATCCGCGAGGTCCGCAAGGCGGTGGGCGACGAGTATGTGCTGATGCACGATCCGGTTCAGCGCTACAGCTTGTATGAGGCCATGACCGTCGGCCGCCTGCTCGATGAGCTGAATTTCCTCTGGTACGAGGACCCGGTGCAGACCAACGATCAGGAGAGCCTGATCAAGCTGTGCGCGGCGCTGGACCTGGCCATCCACGTGGGCGAGTTCATCTATTCGGTCTCGGATTTCGCCGACTACATCAAGAAGGACGCCCTGGATGTGGTCCGCCTGATCGCCGACAACGTGGGCGGCATTTCCGGAGGGATGCGGGTGGGCCTGCTGGCGGATGCACACGGGCTGGAATGCACGCCGCATAACTGGGGCAACGGCTTCGATCTGGCCCTGCACCTGCAGCTGGAGCTGGCCCTGCCCAACGCCTATTGGTTCGAGATGCCGTTCGTGGCCGAGTACGCGGACCGCGACTACCTCGACTACAAGTTCCGCATCGACGAGGACGGCTACATCGCCGCGCCGACCGCGCCTGGGCTGGGCCTGGCGCTCAACATGGACGCCTTGCACAACAGCCTGAAACGGATCGATCGGTAGTCAGGCGGACGCACCGTCGCCGGCGCGTCCGCGAGCGAAGGCCGAGGTCTACTGGCCCTGGCCGGTCTGATTGGTCTGACTGTTGGTGGTCGTGGTGGTGGTCGTCGTCGCCGGAGTGCTCGAGGCGTCAGGCGCGGCCAGATCGGAGGCGGCCGTCGTATCCGACTGAGTGGTCGTGGTGGTGGTCGAGGTGTCCGAGGTAGCGGTCTCATTGGAGCTGCTCTTGTTGCAGCCGCCGATGGAGAATGCCAGTCCGAGCGCCATAATGGTGGCCAGAGCAGTGCGATGGTTCATGGGGTGTCCCTCCTGTCCAGGCCACGGTAACGGTCACGGGCCCGTGAAGGTTCCTGAACGAACGTCTCGGTCGCGCGCGGGCCGGTGCAAAATGATAAACCGGCGGCGGGGTCCCCACTTTGGCCTTGCCAACCGGACGCACGGCGGCGAAGGGGATGAACAACAAAAGGGAGGATTTGCCGTGGTCGACACCTTGGACCTTGAGCGTCCCGCGAGGCGGGCGTTTCTGCAAAGCTCGGCCGCCGTGGCCGTTGGCTTGGGCCTTGCCGGTCCGGCTTTCAGCCAGACGACCGTCAAACCGATGCGCGGCCTATTCCCCATCGGCCAGACGCCCTTCACGCCCGACAACAGGCTGGACCATGATTGCCTGGCGGCCGAGGTGAACTTCTGCAATCGGGGCGGAGTCCCCGGCTTCATCTGGCCGCAGATCGCCAGCGGCTGGTCCACCATGTCGGAGGCTGAAAGGCTCGCCGGGGCGGAGACGATCCTGTCCGCCGGCAAGGGCGGCAAGACCTCGCTCGTGATCGGGGTGCAGGCCGTCGGCAATGATCTGGCGGAGTCGATCCGTTACGCGAAACATGCAGCCCAGCACGGCGCGGACGCCATCGTTTCCCTGCCGCCGGAGAAGGCCGACGATCAGGCCATGATCGACTACTACAAGGCGATCGGGGCGGCGACCGATCTGCCCCTGGTCGTTCAGAGCCAGGGCAATATGAGCGTCGACCTCATCGTCTCGCTGGCTCAGCAGATCCCGAACATGACCTGCGTGAAGGACGAGGCGGGCGATCCACTCGCGCGCATCGGCGAAATCAGGGCGCGCACCAAGGACCGGATCGCGGTGTTCGCCGGCAAGGGCGTGCGCACCATGTTGGACGAGCTGCACCTGGGCTTTGCCGGCTTCTGCCCCACCCCGGGCCTGGCCGACCTATTCCAGCAGACGGCCGATCTATGGCAGGCCGGTCGTCGCCGCGAGGCCTACGACATGTTCGGCCGCATCCAGGCCTTCGAGACCATCGCCGGCCAGGGCCAGTACATCATGGTCGCCCGCGGCGTGTTCAAGGATACAACGACCTATCGACCGACGCCCGGCATGGGCGGTCATGAAACGCCGCCGAGCGAAGCCCAGAAGGCCTTCATTCGTCAGGCCCTCAACGAATTCCTCAAACCCTATATGCGTGCATAGCGAAAATGACAGTGTTCCCGGGACGGTTCAGCGGACGGACGGCGGTGGTTACCGGGGGCGCCTCGGGGCTGGGCCTGAGCGTGGCCTCGCGCATCGTGGCGGAGGGCGGCAAGGTGGTCCTGTGGGACCTGAACGCGGAGACCCTGGCGAGTGCGGTCACGGCGAGCGGCGCGGTCGGATCGGTCGCGCTGGACGTGTCGAACCACGCCGATGTGGCCAAGGCGGCGGCGCAGAGCTTTGCCCTCCTCGGCCGGATCGACATCCTGGTGACCAGCGCCGGGATCACGGGCGCCACCACGCCGGTGAAGGACTTTCCGGTCGATAGCTGGCTGCGCGTGATCGACATCAATCTGAACGGCGTCTTCTACTGCTGCCGTGAGATCACGCCTTTCATGCTGCAAAACGGCTATGGCCGCATCGTCAATGTCGCGTCGGTGGCCGGCAAGGAGGGCAACCCCAACGCCTCGGCCTATTCCGCCTCCAAGGCGGGTGTGATCGGATTTACCAAGTCCCTGGGCAAGGAACTGGCGACGCAAGGCGTGCTTGTGAATTGCATCACGCCCGCTGCGTTCGAGAGTCCGATCTTCGACCAGATGCCACAGTCCCACATCGACTACATGCTGTCGCGGATTCCCATGGGACGGTTCGGCAAGGTCGAGGAGAGCGCGGCCATGATCTGCTGGCTTGTCAGCGAGGAGTGCTCCTTTTCCACCGCGTCGACGTTCGACACCTCGGGCGGCCGCACCACGTTCTGATCGGCGTGCGGCTGGGTTAGGGCTTGGAGGCGGTCGGTCCCACCGGCTGCACGGGCTCCGCCAGCGCGGGTTGGGCGGCGGTCCAGGCTTGACCGGCGATCGCGGCGGCCTCTCCGGCGGAGAACAGGCTCACGATATGCGCGTGGCTGAAGTCGAGTGAATCGTCGACCACGGTGTCCGGCAGGGCGGAGACGCTGAGATCGCACCCGTTGCGCTGACAGAATTCCAGCGTGGAGATCAGAGAGGAACGGACCGAGGCCTTGGTGGCGGCGTCGATCGTGCGTAACAACACCGGAATGGTCGCGCGTGGAGTGACCGAAAAGGGGCTATTGAGCTGGCCGTTCACCAGAATGAACAGATGGTGTTTGAAACGGGGCGCTTGCGGCCGCATGCCCAGAAGAAGCGTCTGGGGCAGGGCGAAGAAGGCGCTGTCGGCCTGCCCGTCCACATGCATCTCCGCGAACCGGCGCCCCTCGCCCTCAACCTCGATCATGGTGGGCGCGAACACGCCCGGAACGCTGGCCGAGGCGGTCAATACCTGTGCGAACAGGGCCCGCGCCTCAGGTCCCGGACGAGAGGCGATCGCGCCCATGTCCCATACGACCAACTGTTCGGTGTCCAAGTCGGTCGTGGCGACCAGTAGACGGCGTCCCTTGGCGTGTTCAGCGGCCACGGCGCGAAGGAGGTCTTCCGTCACATAGGCGCGCACCAGGTCCTCGAGGGGGGCTTTGCTGAAGAAGCCCGGGGTGAGCAGGCGCAGCAGGAAGCGCGCCTGAAGAAAATGGTCGAGTTTGCCGCTCAGATAGGTCTGTTTCAGCGACTCGTCCCAGTCCGATCCGAGGAACGCAAAGGGCGCCGCCAGGGCGCCGGCGCTGACGCCCGTCACCAGCTGGAATTGAGGCCTCTGCTTTGTCTGGCTCCAGCCATAGAGCACACCGGACGCATAGGCGCCGTTGGCGCCGCCGCCGGAAATGGCCAGGGTGTTGACCACGCCCTGGGCGTCCGGCTCGATCCGGGCCAGCATCTCGGCCAGCGCGGGATCGTCCTGCGAATAGCGAACCTGGCCGAACCCAGCAGGCGTCGCCGCCGACTGCTGGGAGGCCGTGAACTCGGTCCGGGGCAGGGTGACGCAGGCGCACAGCGCGGACGACAGCAAGGCAATGAGCAACGGCAGCCGCCATCCGGACGCCCTGTTCATCGCCGCCACGATCCTTCAGACCTCGTCCCTGCCAAGAGCGCCTCCCACCCTTGAAGCCGGTCAATCCCGCCAAACACTCAAGGGAATTCTCAGCGCCCGCTGACGCCGCGGACTTCACGCTTGGCGCCTCGGATCGACGGCGGCGGCAACTTCTGTATATTGCCCGTCAAAAGACTACAGGTCTTGAGAAAACAGCAATAGGGCGGACGAGATGAAGCGCGGAATTCGATTGGCGTTGGGCGCGGCTTGGGGCGTTTTGGCCCTGGCCTCCACATGGACGGTCCAGGCGCAGACGCCAACTGCCCCGGCCCCGGCTCCGCCGTCCACGGCGGGCATGAAGCCCTTCATTGTGCAGGAAGGGATCACCCGGCGCATCTCCGAGCATGTGTGGGAGATTCCCGACATGAGCCGGCCCGGAACACCCAATGTGGCGATCGTGGTGGGAACCCGGGCCACCTTGATCCTGGACACTGGCATGGGCCCCAAGGGCGGCACGGCCGTGGCGCACGAGGCGCAGAAGCTGAGCGGCAACACCAAGTTTTATCTGGCCACCACCGACTTCCGTCCCGAACACATTTCCGGCGAGATGGCTCTGCCGCCCGGCACGGTCTGGATCGTGCCCACGGCGCAGAAGGGCGACATCGCCACGGGCACCTGGAAGTACATCAACAATTTCAGGGCGAGATCGCCCGACCTGGCCTATGCCCTCGCCGATGTGACCCTGCGCGAGCCCGACGTCACCTTCGATCAGGAGTCCACTGTGGACTTGGGCGGCGGGGTCAAGGTCAAGTTGATGTCCTTTGGCCCTGCGTTGTTCCCGGGCGACCTGGCGCTCTACGTCGAGCCCGACGGGGTGCTGCAGGGCGGCAACTTCCTGGCCAGCCATTCCTATCCTCCCATTCCGGACCATAATCCCGAACTGGCCAACTATTTCGACGCCCTGGACAAGATGGAGGCGCTTCATCCGAAGATCGTCATGCCCCACCACGGCGACATGCGCGACGGCACGCTGATCGCCGGCGAACGGTTGGTGCTGCGCGACCTGGAGAAGCGCTCGCTGGAGCTCAAGGCGGAGGGCAAGTCGGCCGCCGAAGCCGGCAAGATCCTGGTCGCCGAATTCGCCGCCAAGTATCCCGACTGGGGCGCGGGCCCGGACAATATCCCGCCGGCGGTCAAGAGCTTCTACACCGAGACCGCGTCGGACGCTGCGCGACGCTGACCGCCAAAGAAAACGCCTTTCTCCGGGGGCATGGAGAAAGGCGCCAGTTCGTCTTCGCGGCTGTTAACGCCGCCCAGTCGCCCGCGTGGATCGAGGATCGGCGCGGGCGCTGGTTTATCAGTAGGTGTAGTTGATGCGGACGCCGAAGGTCAGAGGATCGCCTGGGGTCGTCTCGACGACGGAACCGGCGGCATAGCCTTCATTGACGTTCTGGTTGGACAGGTTCTTGCCCCACAGCGAGAAATCCCACTGCGGGAATTTGGCCGGGTGGAAGCCGATCGACGCGTTGAATAGGCTGTAGGCCGGTTGGCTGACCAGCGGCGCGTTGGTCGGGTCGAAGTAGGTGGTCGACGTGTAAACCCACTCGCCGCGGATAAACGCCGTTCCGGTGCTGCCCAGGTCGAAGTCCTTCTGGGCTGTCAGATTGAGCGACACGTCAGGCGCGTTGACCAGTTGATTGCCCGTGGCGTTATAGACGTTGCACTTGAGCGCCGCGGGCGTCACGCACTTGGGAGACAGCCCGATGTTCGGTATGCCGCCCGGTGGGGCGAATTTGGGGAAGTAGTCATAGCGCGAGCTGAGCAGCGTGGCGTTGCCGGTCAGGGTCAGCCCTTCGATCGCCTGAGGCTTCCAGATCACCGTCGCTTCCAGGCCGTTTTCCGACGCACGCCCGGCGTTGGACGTGATCGATATGGATGGCGTGTTGGAGATCAGGGAGTTGAACTGCAGTCCCGACCAGATGTAGCGGAAGACCGCGACGTTGACGCGCAGGCTATGGTCAAACCACTCGGTCTTGGCGCCGCCTTCGTATGACCACAGCAGTTCCGGCCCGTAACTGGCGCCTTGGGTCAGGCGGGCGGTGTAGTTGAAGCCGCCGGAATGGTAGCCTTCCGAGGCGTTGGCATAGAGCAGGGCGTTCGGCGTGGCCTGCCAGTCGACGCCGATTTTCGGCGTTGTGGCGTGGGCGTCCTGGTTGAGATCGGCGATGTAAGGGTCGGGATACCCAGCAGGCACCAGTCCGCAAGCGGGGCAGGACGCCGCGGCGACATTGCCGGGTGCGGGATAGATGGGCACTACCCCAGGCTCGTATTGCGTGGTTATGTTGTCTGTGACGAGGGTCTTGCGTTCCCAGGTGTAGCGAATGCCCGCGTTAACCGACAGAGTCGGCGTGATCTTATAGGTTTGCGATACGAACACCGCGTTCGACATCGTCGGCTGGTAGGTGCTCTGGAAGGTGAAGTTGCCCGACGAGGGGTTGGGCGTCTTGGGGTTGCCGCCCACGGTGTAGGACGTGCCGATCAGGCGCTCGTGGTCGTCATAGGCATAGTAGCCCAGCACGCCGGACAGGGGCCCGTAGTTGTCCAGCAGGTTGAATTCCTGGCTGACCGAATATTCACGCGCGAACGACGCAGGCGCCGGGTATCCGGCCCCGCCCCCGCCCGTGGCCATGCCCACCATTGCGGGGGGGACAATAAGGGCTCCGGAGGTCGTGCCGTCGACGAGGTCGAGGGGGACGCCTTGATCGTCGTAGCTCCAGTCCGTGCGCAGGGCCGTGATGGACTTCAAAGCGAGGTTGTCGTTGATCTTCCAGTTCAGTTCATTGCTCACGCCGTAGGCCTTCTCGATCTGCAACGGCAAGACGGCCATATCGACCTTCCCCGGCTGACCGATGATCGAGTTTTGCAGCGGATCGGGGAACGAGCCTGAGTTCAGGCTCGTCGTAGGCAACAGAAACTCGTCGGCGGTTTCCCAGGCTTCATGGGTGTAGGTGTTGTCGAAGCGCAGGGTGTCGGTGATGTCGGAGGTCGGCTCCCACTTCAACTGGACGCGAACGCCGGTCCGATTGGCGGCGTCAACCTTGCCCCCCACCGCGGGATCAATGTTGGTGACATAGCCGTCGTGCTGAACGTGGCTGACCGACAGGCTGCCCTGCAGGTTGTTGAGCAGAGGCCCGCCGACGCGGAACGCTTCGTCCACCAGGTTGTAGTTGCCGACGTTCAGGGTGTCTTCGAACTCGAAGTGGTTCGGCGGCGCCTTGGTGATGAAGTTGATCGCGCCGCCCACGGCGTTGCGGCCGAACACCACGCCCTGCGGACCTTCCAGCACCTCGACCCGGTCCAGGTCGTTGAAGTCGGTCTGAATGACCACGGTCTGCCGCGCTAGATAGACGCCGTCCAGGTACATCGACACGTCCGCTTCCGCCTCGCCGCCGATGAAGCCGCCGATGCCGCGGATATAGACCTGCGGGCTGACGTTATTGACGGTGAAGTGCAGGCCCGAAACCTCGTTCACGAGGTCGCGGGCGTTCTTGATGTCGTCCTGCACCAGGGTGTTGCCGCCGACCACGTCGACGGACAGAGGCGTTTTTTGCAGGTTTGTGGCGCCGGTCTTGGTGGCGGTCACGATCACTTCTTCGACGCCCTTGGACGGCGCGGTTTGCGCGTGGGCCGACAGGGCTGGCGCAAGCGCCAGCACCGCCAGGGCGGCGCCGGTCATTAGATGGATTTTGTGATTCATGATATGTTCCCCATTTTTTTTGGCGAGTTGATTTCCGGCGCTGAATATCGCCGTGGCACGCTAAGCTTTACGGGTACTGACTGCGGGCTATCGGCCAACAGCATCGGTTGGCGTGTATCGTTTTTTTAAATTGCAGATTAATGTCAAAGTACTGCTGAGACGCAACAAAGCGTCGGTATTAATACAAATATTGGACGCCTGTATCAAAAAAAACACGCCTTCCAACGCGGGTGCGGTGGAAGGCGCCAGTTCGTCTTCGCGGCTGTTAACGCCGCCCAGTCGCCCGCGCTGATCGAGGATCGGCGCGGGCTCTGGCTTATCAGTAGGTGTAGTTGATGCGCACGCCGAAGGTCAGAGGATCGCCCGGGGTGGTCTCGAGGATAGAACCTGCTTGGTAGCCCTCGTTGACGTTCTGGTTGGACAGGTTCTTGCCCCACAGCGAGAAGTCCCATTGCGGGTATTTGGCCGGGTGGAAGCCGATCGACGCATTGAACAGGCTGTAGGCCGGCTGGCTCGCGGCCGCGGCGTTGGTCGGGTCGAAGTAGGTGGTCGAGGTGTAGACCCATTCGCCACGGATAAACGCCGTTCCGGTGCTGCCCAGGTCGAAATCCTTCTGGGCGGTCAGATTGAGCGACACATCCGGCGCGTTGACCAGTTGATTGCCCGTGGCGTTATAGATGTTGCACTTGAGCGCCGCCGGCGAGCTGCACTTCGGCGAAAGACCGATGTTCGGTATGCCGCCTGGAGGGGCGTAGGCCGGGAAGTAGTCGTAGCGTGAGCTGAGCAGCGTCGCGTTGCCGGTCAGTGTGAGCCCCTCGATCGCCTGAGGCTTCCAGATCACCGTCGCTTCCAGGCCGTTTTCCGACGCGCGGCCGGCGTTGGAGGTAATGGAGATGGACGGGTTTTGGGAAATGAGGGAGTTGAACTGCAGTCCCGACCATATGTAACGGAAGACCGCCACATTGACGCGCAGGGAGCGATCAAACCACTCCGACTTCACGCCGCCTTCATAGGACCACAGCAGTTCCGGTCCGTAGCTGGCGCCGTTCGTGGCCCGGGCGGTGTAGTTGAAGCCGCCGGAATGGTAGCCCTCCGAGGAGTTGGCATAGAGCAGGACATTCGGCAGCGCCTGCCAGTCGACTCCGATTTTCGGGGTCGTCGCGTGGGCGTCCTGGTTCAGGTTGGCGATGTACGGCACGGTAAAGCCCGCGCCGATGTTCGCGACCTGGTTGCCGGGCGCCGGATAGGTCGGCAACACGCCGGGTTCGTATTGGGTGGTCGTGTTGTCGGTATCCAGGTTCTTGCGTTCCCAGGTGTAGCGAATGCCCGCGTTGACCGACAGAGTCGGGGTGATCTTATAGGTCTGCGAGACAAACACCGCGTTCGACATCGTCGGCTGGTAGGTGCTTTGGAACGTATAGGTGCCCGACGCGGGGTTGGGCGTCTTGACGTTGCCGCCGACTGAGAAGGAGGTGCCGATCAGGCGCTCGTGGTCGTCATAGGCATAATAGCCCAGCACGCCGGACAGAGGCCCGAAGGTGTCGAGCAGGTTGAATTCCTGGCTGACCTGGTATTCACGCACGAACGAAACCGGGAGCGCGGATCCGGCCCCGCCGCCTCCGTAAGAGATCCCTATCAGCGACGGGGGAACCGCGTAGGTCGTGGGGCCGCTCGTCGTCGTCGGGATGCCAACGACGTCGGTGACCGAGCCTTGGTTGTTCCAGCTCCAGTCGGTGCGGCCGGCTGTGATCGACTTCAAGGCGAAGTGGTCGTTGATCTTCCAATTCAGCTCATTGGTCACGCCATAAGCCTTCTCGATCTGCAATGGCGCGACGGCCATATCGGTCTTCCACGGCTGACCGGTGATGGAGTTTTGCAGCGGATCGGGGAACGAGCCTGAGTTCAGGCTCGTCGTAGGCACCAGGAACTCGTCGGCGGTTTCCCAGGATTCGTGGGTGTAGGTGTTGTCGAAGCGCAGGGTGTCGGTGATGTCGGAAGTCGGCTCCCACTTCAGCTGGGCGCGTAGGCCGGTCCGATTGGCGGCGTCGATCTTGCCGCCCACCGCCGGGTCGACGTTGGTGACATAGCCGTCGTGCTGAACGTGGCTGACCGATAGGCTGCCCTGCAGGTTGTTGAGCAGAGGCCCGCCGACGCGGAACGCTTCGTCCACCAGGTTGTAGTTGCCGACGTTCAGGGTGTCTTCGAACTCGAAGTGGTTCGGCGGCGCCTTGGTGATGAAGTTGATCGCGCCGCCCACGGCGTTGCGGCCGAACACCACGCCCTGCGGACCTTCCAGCACCTCGACCCGGTCCAGGTCGTTGAAGTCGGTCTGAATGACCACGGTCTGCCGCGCTAGATAGACGCCGTCCAGGTACATCGACACGTCCGCTTCCGCCTCGCCGCCGATGAAGCCGCCGATGCCGCGGATATAGACCTGCGGGCTGACGTTATTGACGGTGAAGTGCAGGCCCGAAACCTCGTTCACGAGGTCGCGGGCGTTCTTGATGTCGTCCTGCACCAGGGTGTTGCCGCCGACCACGTCGACGGACAGAGGCGTTTTTTGCAGGTTTGTGGCGCCGGTCTTGGTGGCGGTCACGATCACTTCTTCGACGCCCT
>Ga0302320_10018991_pt1 | contig 13840 bp, 9 predicted proteins | sample Bog_T0_3_FD_202130 | JGI IMG/M metagenome (GOLD analysis project Ga0302320, IMG submission 202130) | Peat permafrost microbial communities from Stordalen Mire near Abisko, Sweden - Bog_T0_3 | ecosystem: Environmental > Terrestrial > Soil > Wetlands > Peat | place: Sweden: Abisko, Stordalen Mire... | reverse complement strand
GGCGCGACATCCACAGCCTGTTCGATGCCGGCTACGTCACGGTCACGCCCGACCTGCGCTTTGAGGTGAGCAAACGGATCCGCGAGGAATTCGAAAACGGGCGCCACTATTATGCGCTGCATGGCCAGAAGATCGTGCCGCCATCGCGGGCTGAGTATCGGCCGGATCGGGATGCGCTGGCGTGGCACAATGAGGAGCGTTTCAGGTGAGGAGGCGATGGAAACAACCGCGCTGGCCAGTTCGGATGCCATTTGGGTCCGTCGTCAGGGCTAGCTCGGTACACCCCCGATGACGACACTTCAAATCCTGCGTGCTATGTTAAAGCCAAGCGTCGCATAATCAGAAAGCTCACGAAACAATTGGGATGGAAACGGCAAGTCTCGACACACTCATGCGGGTGTCTGCCTTCGATCATGTTCGGAGGCTGACTGAAATTCATGACCATCTCACTGCCAAGGAATTTGAGCCTGGGTTCCTCTTTCGAGGCGAACGCATTCCGCTAATCAACCCTCAGCGAGGCATCTTCAAACCCAGGCAGATGCGTTTCCTGCTGTCCATCAAGACCGTGTTTCCGAAGCCGGGTGGGAGGATCTGGTACGATGACCAGCGGGAAGTTCATCGCCAGATATTTCAAGGCGATGAGGCGGTCGACTACGCGTTCATGGGCAAAAACCCGGATGCGGCGGATAATCGATGGTTGAGAGAGGCATACGAGCATCAAATACCCGTTATCTATTTTCTTGGAATAGCGCCGGGCCGCTACCAAGCCCACCTTCCGACGTTCATCTCCGGTTGGGACGGTAAATCCCTAAAGACGAGCGTAACGTTTGGACCCAATCCGGAAACACTCGCACCCCCAACGGATAGCATGGAGCGGCGATACGCCCTGCGCACGGTTAAACAGCGGCTGCATCAGGCGACTTTCAGAGAGGCAGTGATCGCGGCATACGATGGCCGCTGTGCTTTTTCTGGCATTCCCGAGCCCCTTCTGATCGACGCTGCGCACATCATCGCCGACAAAGACGAGCGACAGGGTCAGCCGATGGTCACGAATGGAATTCCTCTGTCGAAGATTCATCATGCGGCCTTTGACGCCCATTTAATCGGAATCGATCCAGACTTTCGTATCCACGTCTCAGATCGAATACTCTGCCAAAACGATGGCCCGATGCTGGAAGCATTGAAGCAGCTGAACGGTCGGGACATTCGCCCGCCGATCCGGCCGCAGGACAGCCCTGACAGAGATCGACTGGCCATGCGTTTTGAGCGTTTCAAATCGGTGGCGTAACTCCAGATTCGATTGATTGATCTCGACGCTTAGGACCCCCGTATGCCTCAAGGTTTCGTCTACGTTCTCGTCTCACCGAACAGCAATTATATCAAGATTGGCGGCACCGAGAGACCGATCAGCGAAAGATTGCGCGGCATAAACGGAACTGAGTCATATTCGGAGCACGGGCCTTGGGAGCTGTCCGACTTTCTGCACGTGACCGACTGGAGGCTTGTCGAGGGCGAGATGCATCGGCACTTCCACGCGCAGAATATTCGCGATGTCGTTGGAACGCGGGAGCTGTTTGGTACCCCGCCCCATGAGGCCCGCAAGCAATTGCGGTTGACGGATGTTTCATTGCGCGTCGGCCACGAAAAGACCAGCGAGCTTTTCTCTGACCGAAGCGTCAGCCTTTTCCTCTACAAGCTGTTCCAACTCTCGGGGCTGTTTGGAAACCTTGACATCCAGGGAGCATGGACACTGAGCGTCCTGCCGAAAACCAGCGGCGGCCGATGGTTCACGGTGAACATCGGGCCTCATGAAGTGGCGTTTAGTGTGCGGAAACCGGTTGCTGGAAAATTCACGCATTTTCTAGTCATGGATCGACTGATCCTTGAATATCCCGACACCATTATCTGGATCGGAAAGCGGGGAGGCGCAGTTCGAGATGCCCACTACGTTGCAGCCGACCGAGCCGTGATCATCAATTTTGACGAAGACTTTGCCAATGCGGAGAAGTTCTTCGGCCTTCCCGGCGTTCGCCGGGCGCTCATTGTCTATTGGGCGGAGGCGTTGGCTGATCTCCGCCAAAGAAACGCCAAAAGCGTGTACGCCCGGTATCATTCGTACGATGCCGTTTCCCAACTGCTTGAACAAAAGCGCGCGAGGCAGAATGTTTTTGGCGGCTGAGCAGCAGCCTGGGACGGTGCGGTAGTGCAGCGCGTCATCGCGGTTCAGACCTTCCCAATTCAATCCCACTCCTTTAAATAGAATCCTATTTGGAGGTGGCATGCTGACAGGTGAACTTCGGTCCAAGATCGATGGAGTATGGAACGCATTTTGGGCGGGGGGCATCGCCAATCCGCTCGAGGTCATCGAGCAGATCACCTATCTGCTGTTCATGCGGGGGCTGGACGAGGCGCATACCCGCGAGGAAAATAAGGCCAATCGCCTGGGCAAGCCGATCGAGCGACGGATCTTCCCGCCGGGCAAGGACAAGATCGGAAAGAACGGCGGCATTGCGTATGAGGACATGCGCTGGTCGCGGCTGAAGAACCGCGATCCCGCCACGATGTTCGAAATCGTCTCCGAGCACGTCTTCCCATTCCTGCGCAACATGGCCGAGGCCGATAGCGCCCACGCGACCCATATGAAAGGCGCGCGCTTCACCATTCCGACGCCGGCGCTGCTCGCCAAGGTGGTCGACCTCCTGGCCGAAATCCCGATGGAGGATCGCGACACCAAGGGCGACCTCTACGAATACATGCTGTCGAAGATCGCGACATCAGGCCATAACGGCCAGTTCCGCACTCCCCGCCACATCATTGCGTTGATGGTCGACATGATGGCGCCGAGTCCAAAGGACGTGATTTGCGATCCCGCCTGCGGCACCTGCGGTTTCCTGATTGCGGCCAACGAATATCTGCGCGACAATCATCCGAAGCTGTTTCAGGAGAAAGCCAGCCGCGATCATTTCCACGAGGAGATGTTCCACGGCTTCGATTTCGACGGCACCATGCTGCGGATCGGTTCGATGAACATGACGCTGCACGGTGTCGACAGCCCCGACATCCGCTACAAGGATTCGCTGGCGCAGGAGCATGCCAGCGATTCCGATCGTTACAGCCTCGTGCTCGCCAATCCGCCGTTCGCGGGTTCGCTCGACTACGAGACCACCGCGAAAGACCTGCTCGCGGTGGTCAAGACCAAGAAGACCGAGCTTCTGTTCATGGCGCTGTTCTTGAAGCTGCTAAAACCCGGCGGGCGGGCGGCGGTGATCGTACCGGATGGCGTGCTGTTCGGCTCGTCCACGGCGCACAAGGAAATTCGCCGTATGCTGGTGGAAGACCACCGGCTCGATGGCATCGTCAAACTGCCGTCCGGGGTGTTCCGGCCCTATGCCGGCGTCTCAACCGCGATCGTTTTGTTCACCAAGACAAATTCCGGCGGCACGGATCAGGTCTGGTTCTACGATTGCCAGGCCGACGGCTTGTCGCTGGACGACAAACGCAACCCGCTGCTGCCGGCCGACAAGATCGGACCAAGAGCGAAGCTCGGAGAAGGCGACCACGCCAAGAACAACCTGCCTGATATTGCCGCGCGCTGGGCGCAGAGGCACGGCGCCGAACGCGAGCGTCTAAGGACCGCGCAGAGCTTTTGTGTGCCCAAGACCGAAATCGCGGCGGCCGGCTATGATCTGTCGATCAGCCGCTACAAAGAAGTCGTGCACCAGACGGCCGATCACCGCTTGCCAAAAGAAATCATCGCCGAGTTGAAGGCGTTAGAGCGGGAGATTGTAGAAGGGCTCGATGAGCTGGAGGATATGCTGTGAAGTGGGGCGCTGCGCCGCTGAGCGAAGTTGCAATGCTTGAGCGCAACAGCATTTCGCCCGCAGATATTAAATCCGGCTCGCGCTACGTCGGATTGGACCACATCGAAGCTGGAGGTGGTTCGATCAGGTTCGGCTCTGTGACGAACGGCGAGTTGGCAAGCAATAAATTCCAATTTGGTCCCAACCATATTTTATTCGGCAAGCTGCGCCCCTACTTAGCCAAGGTGGTGTGCCCAGACTTTGAGGGAATATGCAGCACCGATATTATTCCAATTGCGCCGGGTAAGCTCATCGACAAGCGGTATTTGCTGCACTTCCTGCGTCGCCCTGAAACAATCACATGGGCCACGGGTCGGGCGACCGGAGTGAATTTACCTCGTATAAGTCCCAAGGAACTAGCCTCCTTGGAAATCCCGCTTCCCCCTCTGGACGAGCAACAGCGGATTGCGTCGATCCTGGACAAGGCGGATGCGCTGCGTCGCAAGCGCAGACGCGCCATTGATCTGCTCGACAGCCTACCCCAATCGATTTTTTTGGAGATGTTCGGTGAAGCTACAGAGAATCCTCATAATTTTCCACCGTGTGAGCTTGGCGAACTGTGCGAGTTTCGCGGAGGCTCTCAACCACCTAAAAGCACATTCAGTTACGAGCCCGGGCCGGACACGGTTCGGCTGATTCAAATTAGGGATTATAAGAGCGACGATTACGCGACCTACATTCCAAGGAATTTAGCGAAGCGTCCATGCTCAACGAGTGACGTCATGATAGGACGATATGGCCCCCCGCTGTTTCAGATTTTGAAGGGTCTTGAAGGTTCTTATAATGTGGCGTTGATGAAGGCCGATCCGAAACCGAAAATAACTCGCGTGTTTCTCTTCCATCTATTACGTTCTCCGAAACTACAAGCGGATGTTATTTCGCAATCAGAAAGGTCAGCGGGTCAGACGGGCGTGAATTTGAAATTCCTAAACGTGTATCCCGCCTATTTCCCACCCGAGAAGCCACAATTCGCCTTCGAGCAAATAGTTAAACGCCAAGAATTCATCAGAGAGCGATCGATGAAAGCGATGTCACTCGCGGACGGAGCTTTCTACTCCCTGCAATCCAGCGCCTTCTCCGGTCAACTCTAACCGGACACACCCATGTCCAACTTCGCCTTCCTCGCCGCTGAATTCCCCGCCGTGCACGAGGCGGCGGTGGAGGCGGAGCGTCAGGCAGGGGTGTCACCGACGGCGGCGGCTTTCTTTGCCGGCAAGGCGGTCGAGGTCGCGGTCAAATGGGCGTTTCGCAGCGATCCCAATCTGAAGCTGCCCTATCAGGACAATATCGCCGCTCTCCTGCACGAGCCAAGTTTCAGGCGCGCGGCGGGCGAAGCGGTGTTTGCCAAGGCGCGCTATATCAACACGCTGCGCAATCGCGCGGTGCATGAGGAAAAGACCATCAGCCCCGGCGATGCTACCGGCGCCGTCAAGGAGCTGTTTCATGTCTGCTTCTGGCTCGCCCGCACCTATGCGCGGAAGACAAAACCGGCCGATGGCCTCGCCTTCGATGCCTCGGTGCTGTCGCGCCGCGACGAGGTGCTGAAAAAAGCGTTTGTGCAGCTCAAGGCGCAGCAGGCCGAACTTGACGCCAAGAACGGCGAACTGACCAAGCTTCTCAACGACAAGCAAAACATCGATGATGAGCTGAAACTGCTCCGTGCCGCTGTCGCCGCAGCCCGCAAGGCCGCCGAAACGCGGCCGGATACGCACAATTACAACGAAGCCGAGACCCGCGACCGCTATATCGACCTGCTGCTGCGCGAGGCTGGCTGGGCGCTCGACAGGCCGGAGGATACCGAGTTTCGCGTCGAGGGCATGCCGAACAATGACGGCACGGGCTTCGTCGACTACGTGCTGTGGGGCGCCGACGCAAAGCCGCTCGGGCTGGTCGAGGCCAAGCGCACCCGAAAAGACGCGCGCGTCGGCCAGCAACAGGCCAAACTCTATGCCGATTGCCTGGAGGCGCGGTTCGGCCAGCGCCCGGTGATCTTCTACTCCAACGGCTATGAGCACTGGATCTGGGACGACACCCGCTACCCGCCGCGGCAGACCGGCGGCTTCTACAAGCGCGACGAACTGGAGCTTTTGATCCAGCGCCGCAGCGGGCGGAAGAAACTGGGATCGGAAGCGATCAGCCGCAGGATCGTCGAGCGCCCCTATCAGCACCGCGCCATCCGCAACGTCGCGCGAAGCTTTGAGCAGGACGGCGAACGCAAGGCGCTCTTGGTGATGGCGACCGGCTCCGGCAAGACCCGCACCGTGATCGCGCTGGTCGATCTCCTGATGCGGGCGGGCTGGGTCAAGCGGGTGCTGTTTCTCGCCGACCGGGTGGCGCTGGTCAACCAGGCGGCCGGCGCCTTCAAGGCGCATCTGCCCGATGCCGCACCGGTCAATCTCGTGACCGAACGCACCAGCGAGGGCCGGGTATTTCTCTCCACCTATCCGACCATGATGAACCTGATCGACGGCAGGCAGGAGGGCAAGGCCAGGTTCGGCCCCGGTCATTTCGACCTGATCGTGATCGACGAGGCGCATCGCTCGGTCTATCAGCGCTTTCGCGCGATCTTCGAATATTTTGACAGTTTTCTTGTCGGTCTGACCGCCACGCCGAAAGACGAGATCGACAAGAACACCTATTCGCTGTTCGACCTCGAAGACGGCGTGCCGACCGATGCCTATTCGCTCGACGAGGCAGTGGCTGACGGCTGGCTGGTGCCACCGAAAGCGATCTCCGTGCCGCTGAAAATCGTGCGTTCCGGCCTGCGCTACGATGATCTCACCGACGAAGAAAAAGACCAGTGGGACATGCTGGAATGGGGCGAGGAGGAAATCCCCGACAACGTCGAGGCCGCAGAAGTCAACAAACGGTTGTTCAACGAAGACACCGTCGATCGCGTCATCGCGCACCTGATGCAGAACGGCCTCAAGGTCGAGGGCGGCGACCGGCTCGGCAAGACCATCATCTTTGCCAAGAACCAGGACCATGCCGAATTCATCGAGAAGCGGTTTAATGCCGCTTATCCCGCCCATGCCGGACATTTCGCACGAACGATTACGCACAAGACCGGAGCCTATGCCCAGACCCTGATCGATGATTTTTCGATCAAGACCAAGGCGCCGCACATCGCGATCTCGGTCGACATGCTCGACACCGGCATCGACGTACCGGAGATCGTCAATCTCGTGTTCTTCAAGCAGGTTCGCTCCAAGACAAAATTCTGGCAGATGATGGGACGCGGCACGCGGCTCTGCGAGAACCTGTTCGGGCCGGGCCAGCACAAGGAGTTTTTTCGTGTCTTCGACTATTGCCAGAACCTCGAATTCTTTGGCGCCAACCCGGAGCTGAAGGAGGCGAGTACCGCAAAATCACTCTCGGAGCGATTGTTCGCGGCAAGGTTAGATCTGGTGCGTGCCCTGGATGAGAAAGCCGGCCAACCGGCTGGCTTCTCGGCCGGCGAGCAGTCAATCCTCTCGCCTGCCTACGCCGACGCGCCGCCGCCGAGTGAGCCGGTGATCCGCGACGGGGCGTTGAAGACCTTGCAGGATACGGTGACCGGGCTGAACCTTGATAATTTCCTGGTCCGCCAGCATCGCCGTTCGGTCGAAAAGTACCGGGCGCCGCAATCCTGGATTCCGGTCACCGACGACAAGCGCAAGGAATTGGTCGCCGAGATCGCGCCACTGCCGTCCGAACGGGGACTTGGAACCGAGGAGGCCAAACGCTTCGATCTCTTGATGTTCTCGTTGCAGCTTGCGCTCCTGAAGGGCTCTAAGCGGTTCGACACCTTGAAAAAGCAGCTGCTTGAAATCGCCTCGGCGCTGGAAGACCAGATGGGCATCCCGGTCATCGCGCATCAGGCTGTCCTGATCGAGGAAATCCAGACCGACCTGTGGTGGGAAGGCGTCACCGTCCCGCTACTCGAACTGGTGCGCCTGCGGCTGCGCGACCTGATCCAGCATATCGAGAAGTCGAGAAAGACCGTGGTCTATTCCAACTTTGCCGACGAGATCGGCGATGGCGTCGAACATGAATTGCCGCAGGTCGGCGAGGCCGATTTTGCCAGATTCAAGCAGAAAGCTCGGCATTTCCTCAAAGCGCACGAGGATCATATCGTGCTGCACAAGCTGCGGCAGGGCAAACCGCTGACGCCGTCCGATCTGGGCGAACTCGAAAAGCTGCTGCTCGATGCTGGCGTCGGGGAGGCCGGAGACATCCAGCGTGCGCGTGAGGTGAGCCAGGGTTTTGGCCGATTCGTCCGCTCACTGGTCGGGCTCGATCGCGCAGCGGTCAACGAAGCCTTCGGTGAATTCTTGGCGACAGGTATCGCGACGGCGGCACAGATCGAATTCATCAACATGGTGATCGAGCATCTGACCGATCAAGGCGTGATGGACGAGGCTTTGCTTTACGAGCGTCCGTTCACGGACGTGGCGCCGACCGGGCCGGACCAGCTGTTCGATGAGCGGCAGGTGACGAAGTTGTTCAAGAAGATACGGGCGATTAATGAGAGTGCTGTGGCTTGAGGGTATAGTAGCTGAACCGTCGAGGCATTCGGGGCGCCGAGGGTCACTAGAAGATTTGCATCCCGCATTGCACCGAAAGTTATACATCATGAGACCTGGACGGAGCCTCAAAAACTGGCTCAACTGGCAGTTGACGGTATAACGGGATTTATTGGGAGCGACAGTTCAATGCGCGCCGGGGGGACGCCGTCTGTTAAGCCAGCATTGTCGGCTCTAGTTGCCTCGGCCCCATTTCCAGAGACCATGTCAAAGTGGATTCTAGAGGATTTCCAGGGAAGTCCGCCGCGCGATAGCGATTTTGACCCGTGGGAACCTTTGTACGTTTTCCGGGTTCCTGACGCTCCGAAAGCCAAAGATCATCCGATTGAGCCGCCCGTCTCTGAGGATTTTTGGGATCCGACTTATCCAAGCAGTCTCGATTTCGAAGTCGGTGATCTGGGCTGGCAGGAGCATCTACGTCTTCCCGGCTTCGTTCCGCATGCGGCGGAAAATCCGTTCCGCTTATTCCTAAGGGCCCCGAGCAGCGAAGACAAAGCCATTCAGCGCGCTCGGTGGCTCGTGTCGCTGCTCGACCTCCCACAGCTCGAACGCAGAAGACTCTTTGAAAGCCGCTTTTCGGAATTGTTTTCAGTCTATCCCCATGCAGCGACATTCTCTGCACTCGCAGACCTAGCGCTTGAAGGCGCAACTGCTGACGATCTTTGGTGCGCCTTCGAGCTAAAAGAAATTTGGGCATCGTCTCCTTCGTGGTGGAGTATGCGGCGCAGAGGGTCGCGTCAGCCTCTCACGCCAGATAGCGGAATGACCATGCTTGGCTGGGCGCGCTCGCACCGGTTCATCCTCGATAGAAAGGGCCTTCCGGCAGAGGCCATTATTGATACCGATTGGTACGACGACTGGCTGGAGTTATCCATTGGCGATCCACTTTACTGGCGTTTCATCGATTATGCGGAGGCCAGGATTGAGGCGTTTGCTGCTGGAACGCTCGATTCTCCGTTTGCTCCGCGGCGGCATGTCGGTTCGCGCCCCATCGTTACGATCGATGGCTTTGATATCTTTGATAGCTTTTCGCGGACGGCTCTCTTGTACCGTACCGAGACGGAGTCCTGGGCTTTGACCCTAGCTCGCTCTGAAGACGTGCTTAGCCCCACGAAGGTCCGCGCATGAACGATCTGGTCCCGATAGAGAATGCGTGGGTATGCCGAAGCAACAACCCGGCTGAGATTGGCTTCGTTAAGCGAGTCTTCTCCGCCGGCGAAGGGGCGTCTATCGAGGTGGACTTCGGGCCAAACGGAGTCGCACGCCTCAGGTTTGGAGAATGGGGCTGCGGTTTGCGGGCAGGCTTCACGGTACAGGACGTTCCATTATCGGGCGTGCGCGAGACCCTCGGAACCGGAACCGTCATGAAGACCCGCGAACTTGCTACGCGACATCAGGCGCTCGTTCAATTTCATTCCACCGGCCATTCACTTTGGTTGCCGTTTGAACGCCTTCGCAGGATTATGGATCCCGCATTGCGCTTTCGTCGCTCCGAGCCGGCAACGAAGGATTCAGCAGAACGCCTGGCTCTGAACGTCATCGCTCATCTCTTGAGATCCTGGAACGAAGCCACGGGTGCTCTGGACCGACTGGATGTTGATCCTCTTCCCCACCAAATCGGGCTTGTTCATCGCATTCTGAATTCCGGCCAAACAAATTGGCTGATTGCAGACGATGTTGGACTAGGCAAAACGATCGAGATCGGGCTGCTGCTGGCGGCCCTTGAAAGACGGCAAAATATCCGTCGCATCCTGGTCGTGGTTCCCTCCGGCCTGACCCGGCAATGGAAAGAGGAAATGCTTATCAAATTTGATAGGCGGTTTCTTATCTATGGAATGGATTTCCGTGTGTCCGACCCGCGCGAATGGGGCCTTTACGAACGCGTCATCGTTTCTCTCGATCTCGCGAAGCCCCGCAACGCCCAGGACGATGGACGGGATATAAATACAAGTTTCGGTATGTTCATGGCGGCGGGCGCCTGGGACATCATAATTTTTGACGAAGCCCATCGCTTGTCCCGTGATGAGCAGGGTCGTTCTACGTTGCGCTTTCGGCTTGCGCAAGGACTACGCGACCGAACGGACGCCTTGGTCTTGCTTACAGGTACACCTCACCAAGGCGATCAGGGCAAATTTCGGAACTTGCTGACACTGGTCCGCCCCGATCTGGCGACCTTGATCAAGAATATCGATCAAACGCCCGATGTTGTCCGCGAAATCATACTCAGAAACCGAAAGATCGATGCGGTCGACATCGACGGTAACTTCCTTTTCCATGGCTTGCTTGTCCGACGTGTGGAAGTGGAAACCGACGAGCAGTTCACGATCTTGGAATCGCTATTGCGGCAGTATCTTTCTAGAGGATATGGGGCCAGCAACATCATAGGAGGTAAAGAAGGCAGGGCCGTCGGTTTTGTGATGACAATTTATCGGAAGCTCGCGTCATCGTCGGTTGCGGCGCTTTGGCTCGCCCTTCGACGACGCCTTGATCGACTATCCCAGGAACCGGCGCCTGCAGATGAGGGTTCCGAAACGTTCGATGAGGATGATCAGCCCGAGGCCGATGATAACCCAGACCAACATGGCCCGACGCAAAAACGTCAACCTTTCTTTGAAGGCGAAGAAATTATGCTGAGGGATCTGATTGCACGTGGCGAGGCATGCATGAGGACCGACAAGAAAGGCGTGGCGCTGGTCGCGATCGTGCGCGAAGTGGTGCAGGACCAAGGTGAAAAGATTCTCATTTTTACGGAGTTTCGATCAACGCAGGCGTATTTGCTTCATCAGGTTGAGAAACTTCTCGGGATGAGACCGGTCATAATCCACGGCGGAATGACGGTGGATGAAAAGCGCGCGGCAGTTCAATCTTTCGAAGGAGACATTCCGGTCCTTATCTCCACCGAAGCGGGTGGCGAAGGTCTGAACTTGCATCGGCGATGCCATATCCTTGTAAATTTTGATTTGCCGTGGAACCCGGCCCGTCTCACTCAAAGAATGGGACGGCTTTATCGATATGGCCAGAAAGAACGAGTCGTGGTGATCAATTTTCACGCTCGCGATACCATTGATAATGAGATCGTTTCGACTGTGATAGACCGCGTCGGGACAATTGTACGCGAGATGAAGAGCGTCGGGCCGGAGTTTGATGAGCTGTATGCTGCAGAGGTTATGGGCGAGCTCCTGGAGCGGGTTGATATTTCCGAGCTATTGGATGAGGCGCGCAACGGACACGTCGAACGGACCAAAGAGCGCATCGATGCCGCAATTGCAGAGGCAAGCAGGGCTAAGAGACTACAAGATGAGATTCTTAACCAGGTTGATCGCCCAGACGTTTCAGGGGTTCAGTTACTCGGCGGATATACTACCGCTAATGTAGCGACGTTCGTACAGAGGGCCGCTATTCGATTCGATATCGAGGTCGAGGCGTCCTCTGACCTGGAGAATTTCACCCTTCGGCTTCCCGCCAATCTGCGGGGCGCTTTTCGGGAGTTTGGAAATCGAACAGTTATCTCGGTTACAACTCGTCGGAGGGGTTGGAATCCAGACGGCGAAGTAGTCTTGATCGACTTCTCAGGCACTTTCTTGAGATATCTCGTGAATGCTGTGACAGCAGCTGATTTTGGCGGTTCATATGCCACGTTCGCCGAAAGTAATAATCTTCCCCAATTCTTCGCTGTTTTTCTGGCACGGTTCCAAGATGACCAAGGTCACCACCAGGGAGAGAACTTGATTGTTGTTAGGCAAGACAACGATTCGATTGCAGTGGACGGCCAATTCCTGAGCCGCCTATTTGATGCGCCTCTTCGCGATGCGGACCCAGTTAGAAAGGATCCGGCGATAAAAAAGGCTGAATTGGATGCGGCAAGAGATCGAGCAGAATTGGCGATGGCCAACGATGTCACGCAATTCCGCCATCCGAACGACTTGGTTACATTGGCGGTGGCTGAATTGGGTTCGCCGCCTGATATTTTGCTGTAGCGGCGGGGAGAAGCACCAGCGCGGACCTCGCGCATCATCTGAATAATGGTGCATCAACGCCCCGCCGCATCCACCCTCGGGCATTGCCGATCGAGCACCGCCCCGAGATCCACGCCGACGAATTTCTCGCCCGCCTTGAAGGTCACGCCGGGGCCCATGGAAACCCGTCCGCCATTGAGGTTGGGGATGGTCATCTGCCGCGACGGCGACCAGGAGCCGTCCGGGTTGCGGTGAAAGTCGGCGCAGTCGAGCTCCTGGGCATCGGCCGCGGTGCCGATCAGCGCCGCGCACAGGGCAAGCCATGGAAGCCGGGACATCCGGAAATCTCTTCGGGTGGGGAATCAGGCAGCCGCAGCGTTGCCGCGCCGGCCGGGTTCGTCAAATGAACAATCGTCAAGGGGAGGGCGGGGCGCGGGCTGGCCGCAGCGTGACTGAAGCGCGGAGTCGCGACGCCGCAGGACACGCCGCGGCGCGCGGGATCGTGCGCTTCTGTTGGGAGAGGGCTCGATCCTGCCGGCAGGCGACTCGGGCCGGGTGAGAGGTTGGTGCAGGGCACGCCCCCTCACTTGGCAGAATGGGTTGCAGGCGCTCACGAGCCCTCTCCCGCAAAGGGGGAGAGGGCACAGCCACGGGCGCCGTCGTGAAGAGCCTGTCTCACCGCCAGCGGGGCGAGATGGATTCGAGCGCGCGTGGGTTCGGGGGCGGCGCCGGCGCCCGCGATCGGCATCGCGGCGCCTTGGCGTTCAAGATAAACAGGAGGGCGGCGAGCGCGGCCCGGACCAGCAGGGCGAACCAGCCGGCACACCATCTGGCGCGCGGGCCGTGCTTGCGCGCCGTCCGGGGCACGCAGGCGGGTGCCGACCCCAATCGTGGCGCGGGTGCGGACCTGGACGCGGGATCATCGCCTGATACGCAGAATTGACCACTGTATCGTCGAATGATTCATCTTGTCGATGATCGGGAGCTTCCCGGACAAGACCACCGAAGCTGTCTTCAACGGTGAAAGCGCAAAGGGCTTTCCGGCCGATCTGGTCAGGGCGGCGCGCCGGAAATTGCGCTACCTCGACGCCACGCCGCAAAGGCATAGCGCGTCGAAGACGCGCGTGAACCCGCTGATGGCGCTGCGCGGCGTCCGGGGCACGCAAGCGGCAAATCAAGCAGGCAAGCTTCGGCTCCGTGTCCCGGACGCGGTGCAGCGTCCTTCACGCTGCGCCGCAGAGCAGGGACCCAGCAGGCCATGTCGAAGCGCATGGCTTCCGCTTCTCCGGAACATGCTCTGGTGCATCGTTTCCGAAGTTCGTATCATGCACCTCGTCATTCCGGGCCTGTACCTCCGGCCGGCTACAGCCGGCCAGAGGCGCATCCCGGAATGACGATTTGCTTCACGGAATCGCGGCACCCTACCCACTCCGAGATCACCTCTGCACGAGCCCCCGAT
>Ga0302320_10018989_pt1 | contig 13840 bp, 9 predicted proteins | sample Bog_T0_3_FD_202130 | JGI IMG/M metagenome (GOLD analysis project Ga0302320, IMG submission 202130) | Peat permafrost microbial communities from Stordalen Mire near Abisko, Sweden - Bog_T0_3 | ecosystem: Environmental > Terrestrial > Soil > Wetlands > Peat | place: Sweden: Abisko, Stordalen Mire... | reverse complement strand
CCCGGAAGAGACGTGGCGGCAAGCGGAAGACTTGTTGAATGAATTCCCCGTGCTCTATCCGGATGAGAAGGTGTTCCGGATTGCTATGCTCGGAATGGCGGCCTACAGGCTCCCCTGGTACGACGCCACCTGTGGGCATACGCTGAGCACTGTGGGTTGCCTGAACTTCTCTCGGAGGATTTTGAGCATGGCCGAAAATACGGAAGCGTACGCGTAAGAAATCCATTCTTGGGGGCTAGTCTCGGGTAGTCTGAAAGATGTGAAGACGCCATGCACTGCCGCTTTGCTTTCCGCGGCTCAGCGACGTCGCTTTCAAAAAAAAATACTCGCCTGGTATGACCTTCACCGCCGCGATCTGCCCTGGCGGGTGAATCGCGATCCCTACCGTGTGTGGCTTTCCGAAATCATGCTGCAACAGACGCGCGTGGCGGCCGTGATCGCGCACTATCACGAATTCCTGCGGCGCTTTCCGACCGTGCAAAAACTGGCGGCCGCGCGTGAGGCGAGCATACTCGCGGCCTGGAGCGGACTGGGATACTACCGGCGGGCGCGCATGCTGCATGCGGCGGCGAAGGTGATTGTCCGCGAGCATGAGGGAAAGCTTCCCTCGACTGAAGTGGGATTGCGCAATTTGCCGGGGATTGGCCGCTACACGGCCGCGGCGATTGCCAGCATTGCGTTCAATGAGCCGGTGGCAGTTGTCGATGGCAATGTTGAGCGAGTGTTGCAGCGACTGGTGGGGCGCCGCCTTGCCGGAGAAGAATTGTGGGTTGGGGCGAACTCCTTCTTAGATAAGCTGCGTCCCGGAGATTTCAATCAGGCGATGATGGAGTTGGGCGCGGAAGTGTGTACGCCGCGGAGGCCGGCGTGTCTGATGTGTCCGGTTGTAGCGTTATGTGCGACGCGCGGAGAATTGCCGGTTGATACGAAAGCCGCGAAGCAGAAGAAGCGAGAGATACATTATGCTTTGCATTGTCGGAACGGCGACGTGCTGTTGGTGCAGCGGGCGCGGGATGCTTCGCTGATGCCGGGGATGTGGGAGTTGCCGGAGTTGGCTGTATCGAAAGGAGGAAACCCATTGTTCACTGTGCGGCATTCGATCACGACGACGGATTACACAGTGCGAGTGTGGGCGAACGCGGGATCGTCCGGCGTAGCCGGGAAATGGATTTCGCTGGGACGGATCGATCGGGTAGCACTCACCGGCCTGACACGCAAAATTCTACGCAAGGCGGAAACGCTTGTCCGGGGCTAGAATCCTAGGCAGGAGATGGCGCTTCATGTCCGCTACCGTGCGACTTGCCGTCGTGGCTTTCTGTTCCGTCGCGATCGTCAACAGCTCTGCCGCTCAAGAGACGACCGGTAAAACAAAGCAGCAGACCGGAGTCGCGATGAGCAAGCTGGCCCCACCTGTCTACCCCCCGCTGGCGAGACAGGCCCGCATAAGCGGGGACGTTGTGTTGAAAGTCTCAGTCAGTAAGGACGGCAGCATTCAGTCGGTAGATCTGTTCAGTGGTCACCCGATGTTGATTGCAGCCGCAACGCGGAGCGCGAAGCAATCGACGTTTGAATGCCGAGGATGCGAAGAGACTACATCTTATTTGTTAACGTACACATTTAAGATTTCAGCCGAGTGTCCGCACTTTGGCCCAAACTGCGAATTCGAAGAAGGGCGTGAACCTGAAGTGACGCAATTGCCGGGGCGCATCACACTGATAGTTGAACCTGCATGCGCATGCGATCCGGTGGTCACGATTACCAGAGCGCGGGTCCGAGCGGCGAGGTGCCTTTATTTGTGGAAGTGCGGATTTGGCGAGGTCACGGCTGTGAGATAACCAGAGTCCCAGCGGCCGCTCCAATATCCCGCATCATCTACAATAAAACTAGATCACCGAAGATCTTATGAGCTGGCTGCAAAAAATCCTAAAGCGACGAAGCGGAGGGCGGTTGATGGCGGCATTAGCAGCAGGCGCGAAGGCGCCGGAATTTGAGTTGAAAGCGATGGACGGCAAGCGATTTGTGCTGCGCGACGAGTTGGCGAGCGGACCGTTGGTGCTGGTCTTCTTCAAAGTGTCGTGTCCGACCTGCCAGTATGCCCTTCCGTTCTACGAGCGCTTGCAGCAAAGACATGCTGCCGCGGGTATCAAGATTTTCGGCGTATCCCAGAATGATGCCAAGCAGACCGCCGCATTCGCCAAAGAATTTGGCGTGACGTTTCCTGTTCTACTCGACGATACCGAGGCCTACCCCGTGTCGAACGCCTACGGACTCACAAATGTTCCCAGCATCTTTTGGCTCGGGCAGGACGGCGAGATTGAAGTTTCAAGCGTCGGCTGGGTCAGAGCCGACTTCGAACAGATTGCAAAAAAGATGGCGGGGGCTCAGAACATTCCTCCGACCAGCGTGTTTAAGCCCGGGGAAGACGTGCGCGATTTTCGCGCTGGTTGAGGCTCGAAGAATTGATCCCGCGGTCGCGGGAGAAATAAGAGGTTTGGCGGAATCAAGTGGGACGCGCTTCCCGGAAAACCTGTGACCATCCGATTGCGTCCAACCAAAAGTCTTTACCGCGAAGCTCGCCAAGAAAGGCCGCCAGTCCGCGAAAGCTCTCCCTCTATGTCTAGGAACTTCTCCTCCCTCTTTACTTATCTCGTTTCTTGCCTTGCGATTTTTGTTTTTACAGGCTTTCTGGCCAGTTGCGGCGGCGGCAGTTCCAGCACACCAACTCCCATCCCGCCCCCTGCGACCGGACAATTCACGCACGTGTACGTAGTGTTCCCTCCGGCGAGCGGGGTGAACAACCAGCACTTCATGTCCACCGTGATGAACCAGGCGGCCATCAACGGCGTGACTGTGGCGGTCTCGTGGAACCAGGCGGAAACGAGTACGCCGGGGACGACAACCTGCACGCCGGTGGGCACTGACATCTGCCAAAAGGACGCCGCCGGTCTCTACCATACCTACAACTGGTCGACGGTGGATGCCAACAATGCGCAATGGTTCAGCGCGCAATCGGGATCGAAAAAGGTCAACATTATTCTGAACGGGATCGGCGGCGCCGCGCCGAACTGTGCGCTGACCAACAGTTGCATCAATCCGCTCACGCCGTATTACGTCACCAGCTCGACCTGGGTGGCAGAGATGGCGGCGCTCGGGGCGACCACTCAAGATGTGCTCAACGGCAACATCGACAACGGTTGTACCAACGACGTTGGGCTCAACACAACCTCGATGACTCGCGACTCAACCGGCCTGGTGACCGTGACCGAAAATAATCATGGCTATATGAACGGCGACATCATCTGGGTGGGAGGAACGACTCCCTCGGATTACAACGTCACTGCGCCGGGGGGAGTTCCGGTTCAAAACGCCACCACCAACACCTTCCAATACCAGTCGGGGACGAACACTGCCGGCAGTGCCACGACTCCAGGGACGGTGATCAGCCGGCAGCAGTCCTATCCCGTTCCTTACGAAACGCCTTACGTCACGGCTTGGGAAGCGTTCATCGCGGCGGCGATTTACCATTTCAATCAATCGCCTAATCTTTCTCAGATCGACTACATGCGCGTGGGCCGGTCGGTCGGCGGAGAAGCTTATCCATTTTGTGTTCCGGACATGGAGGCGTTGCCTGCTCCGAACGCCTACACCAAGTCGGGATGGCTGGCTTATTACACGGCCATCGACGCATTCGTGGCGGCCCAGAAACCGACGATGCAGATACTGGATCCCTTAAATCAGGAGGGAACCGGCAACTCAGGCGATCCCATCGATCAAACTTACGGCTCTTCGGAGGCCGGGATTGCCGTCATGTACCAGAACGCCTCCGGCAGCGTGAACGGTTTTGGCAGCCAGGGAATGCAAGCCAGCGACATCACCAACTACGCTGCGGGCAATGACTGCTCCTCCGACTGGTGTGCCATGTTCAACAACTACTACCAGAGCAACGACAACCTTGAACTGCAGCAACTGGGGCTGTCGGCGCCGGTTACGGTCGCAGGGGTGAACAGCGCGACCGGTGATCTGCGCCCCTTGCTGCCGTTTGCGGTCTCGCGGCACATGACAATTCTGGAACTCTACAATCTCGATGCCCTGCTGGCTTACGATCCGAACTATTGTGTGCTGCCTCTGGTGAACGGATCTTGCGGAAGCGGAAGTGTGGAAATTCCCACGATTCAATTGCCGGCGACGGTTCCGCCTGTCTACTTTCAGGCGGTCGGCCAGCCTGGACAGACAGGCGCTACGGGCGATGGATCGTACGCCACTACAATCAATCAGACGGAAGGTCAGCACTAATAAAAATTAATTGTGGTCTTCGGGACAGTGTCCGAGAGGACACTAGGGACACGCCTGCCGTGTTCCTTATTTACCGCCATCCGTCCCTTACAATGTGAATACTTTCTAACATTCTAATTTTTTAGGGGACGATGCTTCATGCGTCTGATCAAACAGCTTGCGTGGCGGGTCAGTCCAGGCCTCTTTCCCGGATTAGTGTTCCTAATGTCGACAGGAATCGCAGTTGCGCAAAATCCGCCGAAAAAAGAACCCGTCTCAGTCCGCCTGCCCGGCGCGGCTTTTGCGGCGATGCAGACCATTACTCCGGAGCACATTCGCTGGCATGACCGCTATCTATCCCATGACCTGCTGGAAGGTCGTGGAACCGGTCAGCGCGGCGGCGATATCGCCGCCGAATACATTGCCACACAGTTTGCCGAATACGGATTGAAACCGGCCGGAGACAACGGAACTTATTTACAAAAGGTTCCTCTCGTCGGCATTACTCCGTTGCCGGAAACACAATTCTCCATCGTGTCCAGGCAAGGCGCGGCCATCAACTTAAAGCCGCTCGATGAGTACGTTGCCTACGATCAAACCCAGCAGGCGCAGTCGGAGGTGGATGCCGAGATCGTGTATGTCGGTTACGGGATCGAAGCTCCCGAATACAACTGGGACGACTACAAAGGCGTGGATGTGCGCGGCAAGGTTTTGCTGATGCTGGTGAACGAGCCGTCCTCCGACGATCCAAAGTTCTTCAAAGGCAACGCCCTCACCTATTACGGACGTTGGACTTATAAATACGAAGAGGCGCTGCGCAAAGGCGCGGTGGGCGCGATTCTCATTCATAAGCAGGAGATGGCCAGCTATCCCTGGGAGGTGGTGCGGAACTCGAACTCGGGGGAGAAGTCGTTCCTGAAGCTGGAAGGCCCGGCGCTGAACGTTGCGTCGTGGGTGACCTATGGCGTGGCACAAGAAATTGCGGCGTCCTCAGGCATGGATTTGGAAAAAATGATGGCCGATGCGGGCACACGCGAGTTTCATCCCGTGAGCCTCGGCACAAAACTGAGAGCGCGCATGGTGAGCCGCGTGCGCAGTTTCGAATCGAACAACGTGATCGCAATGCTGCCGGGATCGGATCGCAAGCTGAAAGATGAAGCAGTCATCTATACTGCGCATTACGATCATCTCGGAATTCGTCCGGAGATGGCGGGCGACAATATTTATAACGGAGCCTCCGACAATGCCACGGGCTGCGGCATTTTGCTGGAACTGGCGCGGGCTTACGGCATTGCGAAAGATCGTCCGGGGCGGTCGATACTTTTTGCGTCGGTCACGGCAGAAGAGCAAGGGCTGCTGGGCTCGGAATATCTGGGCAAGCATCCTCCGGTTCCCGCCGGCAAGATTGCGCTGGATTTGAATTACGACGATGTGAAGCCTTTCGGGGCGGCGGAAGAAGTGGAAGTTTCAGGCGCGGAGCGGACGACTTTTTATCCGTGGGTGGTCGCAACAGCGAAAGAATTTCGGCTGGCGATTCGTCCCGATGCGCAGCCCGGTGAGGGACAATTTTACCGCTCGGATCATTTCAGCCTGGCGCGCGCGGGCATTCCATCGTTCTCGATTAACGAAGGTATCAAGTTCAAAGGTCACGACAACGCGTGGGGCGTGGCGCAGTACAAAGAATTCACCGAGAAGCATTATCACCAGCCCAGCGACGAGTATCGTCCGGACATGGATTTCACTGGCGATTCGGCGATGGCGCGCTTCGGCTTCGCGCTGGGATGGGAAGCAGCCAGCTTTAACAAGTTGATTGGATGGCAGAAGGGCGACGAATTCGAGGCGGCGCGAGTGAAGAGTCAGTAGCGAATGGCGGGGCAGCCTTACATATGCGTACGAAGCTTCGGAATGATCGCTCCGAGCGCGAGACGCGCTCGGGACAGCCGCCAGGATGCGGCGGCGCCACGCGTAGAACTAATTCGCCGGGCACGGCGCACCCGCTGCCCGCCATGCCTTCACCTTCGCGGAAAATTCATCGTGCGGGATGGGCACCGGAGTGCGGCCCTGGCCAGGGTTCCATCCCCACATCACCAGCTTGTCTTCCGTGAGGTGCTCGACCAGTTGATCGAGATTGCGTCCGCGATTCTGTTTGGGATCTTTGATCGACTGGCAAAGTTGCGCATCGGTCAGCCCTTGCCAGATCATGGGCATGCTGGGAGGCGGCAGGTGCCAGCCGGGCGCTCCGGGCGGCAGATGTGCGCCGTTGAGATTGTGGTCCTGATGACAGGTGCTACATTTTTCCGCCGTTACGCCCATGCCGGCAGGACCGCGGCGAACGTTCATGGTATGCGGATGGCCGTCATCGCCCTGGCGGGGAAAATCTCCCTGCGAATGGCAGTTCATGCAGCGGGGATGCCGCAGCACCGGGACGAACGCAGTGAAGAGCCCGCCGTCGCCAGACGCTGCGGGCGAAGCAGGTTTAGCGGCGGCCGGTTCGGCAGCAGCCTGCGAATTCCCGAACCATAACCCTGCAGCTACTCCGATAACAATAAAGCTCGCCAGGAAAATACGAGTCAATACGCTCGCGCGCTTCATACGGCCTCCGTCATGCGAATAGGCAACCGGCGTACGCGTTTTCCGGTCGCGGCGAAAATTGCGTTGGCAATCGCGGGAGCGGCGCAGGGGACTCCCGGTTCTCCAATTCCACCCGCCTTTTCTTTGCTCTCGACAATGTGAGTTTCAATCTCAGGGCACTCATTGATGCGCATCACCGGGAACGTGTGAAAGTTGGTTTGCTGCAAGCGGCCGTTCTCAAAAGTCAGTTCCTGGTAGAGCGCCGCGGATGCGCCGAAAATCGCACCGCTTTCGGTTTGCGCCTGGATAATTCCAGGATTTACGTACTGGCCGCAGTCAATGGCGCAGACCATGCGATGGACGCGAACTTTATCGTCCTTCACGGATACTTCTGCCACATGCGCCGAGTAGCTGCCGAAGGCGAAGTGAACCGCGATGCCGCGTCCCATACCTTTGGGCAAAGGCTTATCCCAGCCAGCTTTTTGCGCGGCGAGATCGAGAACGCCGAGATGACGAGGCTGTTTTTGCAAAAGCGCTTGGCGGAATCGATAGGGATCTTTTCCGGCGAGAGCGGCGAGTTCGTCGACGAAACATTCGACTGCAAATCCGGTGTGCGAATGGCCAACCGAGCGCAGCCATTGCACGGGCACGCCAACCTCCGCCTGATGCGATTCCACCGTGACATTGGGAATCGAGTAAGGCAGATCGTCCACGCCTTCGACCGATGCAGGATCGTAAGCTTTACCTTTCAACATCATCGCGGCAAACGGCGTGCCAGCCATGATGGATTGCCCCACAAGACGCGATCTCCATCCGACGGCATCGCCGCTGGCATCGACGCCCCCTTCGATGGCATGAACAAATGCGGGACGATACCATCCCCCCGCCATGTCATCTTCGCGCGTCCAAATTACTTTGACCGGGACACCCGCAGCCTTGGCAACTTGAACCGCTTCGACCACGAAATCGGATTGCGGATTCGCACGGCGTCCGAACCCTCCGCCCAAGAAAGTTGTATGCAGCTGAACTTTCTCTGGGGGCAATCCCGCAGTCTTCGCGGCGTTCGCACGATCCACGGTTTGAAATTGCGATCCCGTCCAGACCTCGCACGAGCCGGCTTTCAAATCTACGGTGCAATTTAACGGCTCCATCATCAGATGCGAGAGATAAGGAACCTCGTAGAGCGCCGAAATCTTTTTTGCGGAACTCGCCAACGCGCTCTCGAAGTCTCCATCTTTGCGGACGCTGGTTCCCGGAGTCTTGGCGCGCTCGCGGAAATCGGCCATCATCTTGCCCGTGTCGAAGTCGTGCATGCTGCCTTCGTCCCAATCGACACGGAGAGCGTCGCGCGCAACTTTGGCTTGCCAGAATGTGTCGGCAATGACCGCCACGCCTGCGGGAATCGCGGCGATTTTACGGACACCCGGCATCGAGCGCGCGCCGGAGTCATCGAAGCTTTTCATCTTTGCTCCGAAGATCGGAGGACGCGCCACGACGGCGTTCAGCATCCCGGGCAGCTTTACATCGATGCCGAATTCCGCTTTGCCGTTCAACTTCACTGAAGTGTCGAGCCGCTTGATCGGTTTGCCGATCAGTTTGAAATCTTTCGCATCTTTCAGCTGAACGTGCTCGGGTGGCGGTAGTTTGGCGGCCGCCGCAGCCAGATGCCCGTAGGTTAACTTGCGATTGCCGTGCAGCACCGCTCCTGATTCAGTCCGGCAAGTGGAGGCGTCGACGTTCCACTGTTGCGCTGCCGCTGCAACCAACATGGCGCGCGCCGCCGCACCGGCCTGGCGGAACTGATCCAATCCCGACCACACGCTGGAACTGCCTCCAGTGATTTGCATACCGAAGGCGGGGTGATTGTATTTGGGATCGACGGGAGCTGGCTCGTATCCGACTTTGCTCCAATCGGCATCGAGTTCATCCGCCAGCAACATGGGCAGCGAAGTGTAGACGCCTTGGCCCATCTCAGAGTGGTTCACGATCACGGTGACTCGTTCGTCGGTTCCAATGCGCACAAACGCATTCGGCATAAACGTAGCGGGGGTTGTCTGGGCGGAGACCAACGAGCTCAGACCCGGAAATTGAAATCCAATCAGCAAGCCTCCGCTGGCCGCGACCGAAACCTTCAGAAAATCTCTGCGCTGGATTCCGCTCGCGTGCCGGCTCATTGTGCGCCTCCCTTCGCGGCCATCTCCGCAGCACGGTGAATTGCCCTACGAATCCTGGAATAGGTTCCGCACCGGCAAATATTCCCCGTCATCGCCTCGTCGATTTCATCATCCGTGGGCTGGGGCTTGGCGCGCAGCAGCACGGCGGCGCTCATCAGCTGTCCCGACTGGCAATAGCCGCATTGAGGGACGTCTTCTTCCAGCCATGCGCGTTGCAGAGGATTGCTTAAATCCGGTGACAGGCCTTCGATGGTGGTCACACTCTTACCGGATGCTCGCGAAACAGGAGCTACACAGGATCGCACGGCTTCTCCATTGATATGAACCGTGCACGCGCCGCATTGCGCCATGCCGCAACCATATTTTGTACCGGTCAGGCCGAGTTGTTCGCGGATGACCCAGAGCAACGGGGTGGATGGGTCGACATCGAGATCAATGCGCTTTCCGTTCACGGAGAAGTCGATCATCTTAATTCTCCCAGTTAATTCTCCCAGAGGGTTCTTATGGTTTGTGAAGCGATCAGACTACTCATTTGAATCGATATCATACTCCTGTCGCCTTTTGGCTGCGACAGCGTGGCGAACGAGTTTTTCCGTTAAGAACCGGCCAGATCACCTCGGTAACTTTAGCCTCTCCGTGCCCCATGCTAGCCTCGATATGTACATGTGTAATCAGTAGCTTCCGATATTTTCGGATCGATGATGCCTCGACTACCTCTTTTTAGATTGGGCGGAACCCGCGAAAAACTGGCGCTGCCGGAAATGGTATCGGCCGTTCCCTCGATCGCCCTGGAGGGCCTCGCCGTAGGAGTGGATAACCTGCGGCACGATGTAGCTCTCAGTCCGCGGCTGGTGGAAGCGGCGAAGGCGCAGATCATGCGCTCCATCGTGCGCCATGGCGAATTGGAAGGCCTGCTCTCCGCCGAGGCGCCGCCGCGATCGCAACAGGCTCCGGCGTGGATGAAGAACGTTGCCGGGCGGTCCGAGCGCAGCCTTCCAGAAAAATTGGATTGGAAGCCGCTGCTTACCGAATTGCTGCTGGCCGCGCTGAACCGCGCCAAGAAAGAAGAAAACATTTCTTTGGACTTGCTGGCGCGCCTCGCGGTGACCAAGTTTCTCCGTACGGAAATGCATCAGCAGTTTGCCCAGCTGCTGGAACGCTGCCGCCTTTTGCTGAAGAGTTACGAAGGCATGCGGCACGGGAAAGGTGTGGAGTACCGCGAGAGCGTCGCCAACTTTCAGGTGCGCAAGAAAATTATCCTGCGTAAGACGGGGCAGGATTTGTTCGAGACGTTGCGCGAGATTGAGAAGGAAACTTTGGCCCGCACCCGGCGGTCGCTATTTGGCGAAGCCAGGTTTGGCGACGCAAAGCTTGGCGAAGCAAAGTCTGGCGAAGCGAAAAGCGGGCACGCGAAAAATGGCGAAGCCGGCGACGAGCAGGCGAAGGCGAATGCGCTCAACTCCGGCCTGGGAAGCTATGGCCTGTTCATGAACCGGCTGGCGTTTTCTGAAGACGGACGCGACGAATATTTATGCGCCGAGCATTACGTCATGCTGGGCAACTGGGACCGCGACCCCGACCGCTATCCGCGGCTGCAAGACTTGTTGTGGGGTTATATACGGTCGTTGTACGGAGAAGATACCAGCAGCGAGACGATTAGCGCATGGGTGTGCGCTCCGGAAAATGCGAGTGCGCTGGTGGGCACGGGAACGCCGGATGGCTCCAGTGAAGAAGGTCTCGCGCAGCAGGAACGCCTGGCGAAATGGGTCCGGCTGCTCGAAGACGAGCAAGTCATCGAGTGCGTGATTGCTTCCTACTATACTGTGCCGTTGCTGGGAGAATACGCGCCGCGAATCAATCCGCAGCAGTTGAAGAATGCGTTGATCTCGCGTCCGGAGTGCGACCGCGTGGAGCGCATGATTCAGGAACACGGCAAGCTCTCGCCGACCAGCTTGTATAACGCTGTGGGCAAGGTTGCCGGATGCCGCGGCGCCGAGCGCGCTAAGCTAGCGGCGAGGTTCCTGCAAGATTTCTCGCAGTATCATCGCGATCTGCGGCGGCTCGAAGTTCTGAATGCGGCGCTCGATTCCATCAACCTGGTGAGCACCGAGAAGCTGCGTGAACTTTCCCGCATGAACGGGACGCTCTATGAATTCCTTCTGCCGGAAGAGCAGCAGCAGCCGCAGGAAGATCGTGTGCTGCGGCATGTGGTGCTGAAAGCCGATGTGCGCGATTCGACGCGGCTGACCCGCACGCTGATGGATAAAGGCTTGAATCCGGCTTCGTATTTCAGCTTGAATTTCTACGATCCCGTGAACAAGTTGTTGGGAAAGTACGGCGCGCAAAAAGTATTTCTCGAGGGCGATGCCATCATTCTCGCCATTCTCGAACGCGAAGGCGAGCCTGGACTCGCGGTGAGCCGCATGTGCGTGCTGGCGCGCGAAATCATCGAGATTGTTCGCGGCTACAACGAATTGATGCGGGGGTCCGGGATTCCGGGATTGGAGCTGGGCCTCGGCATTACACTGCAGGAATCCGCTCCGCTTTATCTGATGGATGGCGAGCACCAGATCATGATTTCCGAGGCGCTCAACGAAAGCGACCGGCTTTCTTCCTGTAACAAAGGCGCGCGCAAAGTGATGGAGTCGCAGGCCGGGCCGTTTCACGTGTATGCGTTTCAGGCCACCGAAGCGGCCGAGGGAGCGAATCCCGAGGATTCGATCATCAGCTTTAACCTGGGCGGCATCCGGATGAACGAGGCGGCGTTCCGCAAACTCGAGCAGGAGATTTCGCTGGTGCCGTTGTCGGTGAAGCTGCCGCATTCGATCGCCTCGTCCGATAAAGGCGAATACAAGTTGTTCAGCGCCACCGTGCCGGTGGACCGCGACATTTTCCGCAAAATCGTGGTGCGGGCCAGCCGCGTGCCGCGCATTGACATCCATGCGGAAGACTTCTCCGTGCAGGGCTGGACCGACCGCAACTACTACGAAGTCTGCACCGACCCCGCGATCTACGCCGCGCTGGAGAAGAAGAAAGCGGCGAAGGCGTAGCGCTACTTTCTTTCTAATTCTGACGAAAAACAAATTTGTATATCTCAATACCTGTCATGCTGAGCGCAGCCGAGAGGATCGCGGAGCGATACTCCCTGCGAAGTCGAAGCATCCCTACTGGCATCGGCTTCATCCCCGCTGCGACTGGGCCGCCAGACCCTTCGGCTGCGCTCAGGGCAGGCTCCGAGGGCGTCCGTCCCAACGCGATTCGCGAACGGCGGGCTACGGTCTCATCGGATCCACATTCTCTAACTGGGTATAGGTTCCGCGCAGGTAGAGGTTCGGATTGATGTCGTTGGGGTTCTGCAGCAGGATGTTGTTGGTGCCGTCCTGCTGGAATGCCCTGGTACCATATTTATTGGTGACAGTGCTCACCGCCCCAGTCTGGGGATTGCGCACGAGTTGATTGTCTCCGGCATAAAGCGTGTAAGCCTGGGCGCTGCGGTTCATGTAGTCCATGTGCTGGGCGAATTGCTGCTGGCCGGCGTTGAAGCGGTCGTTTTGAGCTTTCTGGAAATTTGCGTTGCTGGTGTTCAGCGTATTCCGCAAAGCTGCAGCCTGTTGCGCCATCAGCGCTTGAGAGGCCGCCGCTTGGCGGTTGAGCATGGCCTGATTGAGCGCGGTGTCGTTGGCCAGTTTTTGTTCGAAGCGCTGCATCCACTCCGGGGTGGCGTCGAATGCGCCGGTCAACATGGGGCCCAGAATCCGCATGACCTCGTCGAGTTGGCCCTTGGGCGCGCGAATTGCCCGCACGTTGGCACTGGTAGAAAACTTGTAATAATGCTGTTGGCGGGGCAAGCCCATTTGAAGCCTCCATGTCTGTTGATATACAACGAAGTCCTCCTCCATGGCCTGGCCCCGGTAAACGTATTGAAGGCGGCTGTGAACCGCGCCGCCGCTATCCGGCGTAGTGCCAAATGCGGCCATGGCTCTGCGGTTGTAGCCGTCGATTTTCTGTTGAAATTGCTGGGCGTCATCCGCCGGCTCAATGGGGCCAAGCGAGGGATTGGGGCGCACAAAGGGCACTATATATTGCAGAGTTTCCGCGGGGCTGAGCGGCTCCATGAGCTTGCAGTGGAAGCGCTGGTATTGTTGCAGGGCAAAAGGATTGTCGGTCCAGTGGGAGCCAAATTCTGGCATTCTCTGGACGCCGTAGAGGCCATCGGGGCTGGAAGCCCGCCATGCGAGGGTGGGGGCGAAGTCGCAGCCGTCGTCGCGAATCAGAATTCCGTCGAAGTTCCAGTCGGCGGGAATCTGAAAACGCGCCGCCACAATTCCCCATGCCGGGTCTTGAATCTCGACCCAGCGCGTGCGGTTGGCGATGTTCACTCTGCCGGGCGGGGCGCTTCTCGTTTCGCGGCTTGGCTGCGGAATCTTGGTTTCGTAATCCTGCGTGGGAAGCGGACTCTCATTCCTTGGACTCTGCCCGGCGAACCACAGAGTGCCAGGCATCGCAGATAGCGCCGGAGTCGCAGCTTGCAACTCGCTCTGCGGAACCGAGGATTCAGCTACGTAAAACCTCCCGCCCGGGGCCGCGATGCCGATCACCACCAGCGACACGCCTTCGCCGTTCTCGTCGATGCCCGTGAAGTGCCCGATGGCGATGTCCAGGCCGTTCAGCTTGTCGGGATCATTCTGCAGCATCTGGAAATTTTGGTACTGCGAGCGCAGATGCGCGGCGACATTCCTCACCACGTCGGTTGGCTGCCTGCCATCTCCCGAATACGGCGCAAGAAAAGCCCAGCTCCTGCCCGGCGACTGAATATTCACTCC
>Ga0302320_10018988_pt1 | contig 13841 bp, 12 predicted proteins | sample Bog_T0_3_FD_202130 | JGI IMG/M metagenome (GOLD analysis project Ga0302320, IMG submission 202130) | Peat permafrost microbial communities from Stordalen Mire near Abisko, Sweden - Bog_T0_3 | ecosystem: Environmental > Terrestrial > Soil > Wetlands > Peat | place: Sweden: Abisko, Stordalen Mire... | reverse complement strand
GAAGGCGGTGGAGCGAATGGGGGCGGAGACGGAGTTCAGGATTGCCGCGTTGAGCGGAGCCGTGTTCAGCAATAGGAAGAATTCGCCCATGAAGATGGCGGGATACATCCAGGTGCCCGCCTGAAAAACGGCCAGCAAAACGGCGGGCAGTGCGAGGGTCATGCCGATGGCCGAGATGAGGCAGTGTCCGCCGCGTTTACGGGCCTCCATCTTGTCTCCGAGCCAGCCGCCGAGCATGGTCGCGAGAATGCCCGCAGCCAAGGTAAGGAGGCCGAATCGGAGGTTTGCCTGCGCGAGAGGGACACCCCTCATCCGGGAGAGAAAGGTTGGCATCCAGACCTGCATTCCCCCGATGACAAAGGTCATCATGGCCATGCCGAGGGTTGCAGTCCAGAAGGCGGGATTGCGCCAGAGTCCAAGGAAGGTGCCGCGCTGAACGGTAATGGCTATGTGGTCTTGCGCGCCACGCTCGGGTTCCGGGACGAGGAGCAGGAGAAGGCCCAGAATGACTCCGGGGACGGCTCCGAAGAGGAACGGAGCACGCCAGCCCCAGTGTTCTCCTGCTGCGCCGCCGAGCAGGTATCCGAGGGCGGTACCCACGGGAATTGCGAGGTAGAAGACGGATAGCACGCGGGCGCGGCGATTCTCGGGATGCAGGTCGGAGAGGAACGAGGGGGCGATGGCGACGAAGGTGGCTTCGCCGACACCTACGAGGGTGTGCCGAATCATCAGTTCGGTGAAGTTGTGGGTGACGGCGGTCAACAGGGTTGCCGCACTCCAGAGCAGCGCGCCGGTATACATGATGATGCGACGCGGATAGCGATCCGCCAGCCAGCCCACGACGGGCGCGGTGACCATGTAGCAGAAGAAAAAGGCCGTGGTCAGGAGCCCAAATTTGGCGTCTGAGCCAGGAAACTCCTTCTGCACGAGAGGCTGCACGGCGAAGAGCACCGAGCGGTCAATGTAGTTCACGAAGTTCAGCGCCGTCAGAACGACCAGCGCTGTCATCGCCCAATGCTTTGCCCGTCCCTGTGCTTCGGTCAAGCGGTTCGCCTCATGATCGATTCAGATGCGGGCAGGTCGCCCTCTCACAAAATGTCGCGGTTGTGCCTTACTTCTTGCGCGGCCAGCGCGCTTCTACGAGCGTCCCGAGACCACCGCGCGGACGGAAGTGTCCTCGCACCTCGCACCATACGGGGCGAGTGGCTTTCACGACATCCTGAAGAATGAGGTTGACGATGTTTTCCTGAAAGATGCCGAGATTGCGGTATTCGTTGATGTATTCCTTGAGGGATTTCAGCTCCAGGCACGACTTGTTGGGGACATAGCGAATCCAGATGGTGCCGAAGTCGGGCAGTCCCGTCTTGGGACACACGGAGGTGAATTCGGGAATGTCGATCTCAATCTCGTAGCCGGGAAACTGATTGGGCCAGCATTCTATCGCTGGAAACTTATGATCCAACCCGCTAGCGGCGTGGTCTGGAGTGTAGCCGAGGCGGGTTGCGCCCGCAGTGGTGCTTCTTTTCCTGGTAGCCATCCAGCTATTTTAGCCGACTAGTCGACGTGATTGCCCAGTCTCATTGGCGAATGTGGTGCTGATCGACGGTGCTTGCTGCTTCGTTCTTGATAAAATCAATCAAGCGACTTGAATAACGGAAATGAACCACCTAGTCTGAAGGCATAGGGCTTTGCGAATGCGTTGCTCAGATATACTGAAAGTTGTTACTCATGGCTAACGGATCTTCCAATGGCACCAACGGCGAAACACGCCGCACCGGGATTACGGCGCTCCTCATCCTGCTGATTATTTTTCTTGGCATCGGGGCCTACGTTCAGTTCCGCCCCCACCGCATCCGGGTTTCGGTTGTGAAACCGCTTCTTCAGGATGTTTCCAGTTCCATCACAACAAATGGCAAGGTGGAGCCCATTCACGGCTTCGAAGCCCATTCTCCTTTGCCCGTTACTGTTCAAAAGGTTTTGGTAAAAGAAGGCGACCAAGTGAAGGCCGGTCAGCTGCTGCTTGTGCTGGATGACATCCGCGCCCGCACCGACCTTGCGATTGCTGAAACCCGTCTGAAAGGCGCGCAGGAGCGCTACTCTAACCTACTGGCCGGAGGCAGTCAGCAGCAATTGCTTTTCCGCCGCACCGACGTTGAGAAAACTAAGACGGAGCTTGACGCCGCACAGCGCCAGGTTTCTGCATTGGAAAATCTGCAACAACGCGGCGCGGCCAGCGCAGACGAAGTGAAGGCCGCTCGTGATCGTTTAGTTCGCGCACAGGCGGATTTTGCCCAACTGAAAACGCAGGTCCGCTATTCTCCCGAAGAACAGACACGCGCACAGGCGGAGGTCGCGGATGCCAAGATTAATGTGGCGTTTGCCAGAGAGGTTTTGAGCAATTGCAACGTGCGCGCTCCCTTTGACGGCACCGTTTATTTTCTGCCTGCACGCCCCGGAGCGTTTGTAAATGTGGGAGAGCTGCTGTTACAGGCCGCTGACCTTTCGAAGCTACAGATTCGCGCCTTCGTTGATGAGCCGGAGATCGGGAGACTGGCGCTAGGCCAGAAGGTGCGCATCACATGGGACGCACTGCCAGGACACACGTGGCAAGGATCGGTCGCATCGGTTCCCTCCACGGTGCTGAATCGCGGATCACGCGTAGTGGGTGAAGTCCTTTGCAAGGTTGATAACTCCGAACATATGCTGCTGCCGAACGTAAACGTGAACGCTACCATCGTCGCCGTTAGCAAGGAGAATGCGCTGACGGTGCCGCGAGAGGCGGTTCGCGATGACGGCGCACATAGCTATGTTTACGTTTTGGAAGACAACCGACTGCGCCGCCGAGACGTACAACTCGGAATCTCCAACCTGACCCGGGTTGAGATCCTCAAAGGCATCTCGCCGGGGGACGTGATAGGCGTGCAGTCCTTCAGCCCCTCGCCGATGGCGGATGGCGTAGGGGTGAAGATTGTTGAGAATCCCTCGTAATGATTGGTGCGCGTTTTCTTAGTGCTGGGTCGATTTGGCGCCGACAATGTTCGTGGCTTCTGGTGGGTTGCTTCATGTTCCTGTTGCCCACCGCATTGCTAGCGGCTGCGCCCTCTGCGCGCGAGTTGCTTGACTCCGGACATGCTGATGAAGCACTGCGAATACTGACTCCGTTGGCAACCGGGAACGACGCTGCCGCCTATAACTATCTTGGACGCGTGTATTTTGAACTTCGTGACTGGGACAATGCAGTCCGATATTGCGAACGCGCTACCCAGCTTGCACCTAACAACGCAGAGTTCCAGCTTTGGCTAGGACGCAGCTATGGAGAAAAGGCGGACTCCGCCGGTCCCCTGACGGCATATTCGCTGGCACGCAAGTCCGTTGCCGCTTTTGAGACCGCGCACGCGCTCGACCGCCATAGCCTTGCCATTGCACGCGACCTGGCGGAGTATTACGGAACCGCGCCTTCGATTGTGGGTGGAGGCACTACCAGAGCACTCGCGCTGGCCGCAGAGATTGCACCTGAGTATCCCTCGACGGCGGCATGGATTCGGGCCATGGTGGCCTCACACGATGGAGACAACGAACAAGCGGAGCGCGAGTACGAGCAGTCTATCCGGCTTGATCACGACTCAGCGGCAGCGAACCTGGAATATACTCGCTACCTCAAGGGCCGCAAAGACTGGAAGGGCTTCGATCAAACAATGGAGCGTGCGTTGCGGAGCCCACGCATTCGGCCCGTGGACCGCTTTGACGCAGCAGAGAGACTGCTGAAAGCCGACCGCAATCTGGCGGAGGCGGCTTGCCAAGTGCGAGGGTATATTCAGAGCGGGCATCCCGAAGAAGATGCGCCACTGTTTCGCGCTCATCTCGTGCTTGGCGATATTTTAGTGAAGACCGGAGACACCGAACAGGCGGCTGCCGAATACAGGGCGGCACTTGCGCTGGCAAGTTCTTACCGTCCGGCGGTTGATGCACTTCGGCGCCTTGGCAAGCGGTAGATTCGCTCCAGGACCGGTAGATAGAGCAAGCTATGCGGAGGAGAACGACCGAACGATGACAAGACCGACTGCACCCACCCGGATCCTTCTCTGCGCACTGTTGCTGTCTGCCTTGTTGGCCGTTGCCGCGACGCCGCTGGCTGCACAGCAGGTTGAGTTCCGCACCGCGATTGAACTGGCCCTCAAGCACAGCGGCGCGATGCGCGCGGCATCGGCTGACCGCTCGCGGGCAGCGTCACGTTACCACGCCGAGCGCGACGCATTCTATCCGACCATAGTTTTTGGCGTGAACCCGGGATATAGTTTTGGAACGGCAATTACGGTCGCGGGTCAGGTTCCTTCGATCTTCAACATTTCTCACAGCCAGACGCTCTTCAATTTTGCGGTGAACGATTTAGTCAAGGCGGCGCACAGCGACTCGATCTCTGCCGATATTGACTACACAGACCGCGCCGATCAAGCGATTCTCGATACTTCCCTGCTTTATATTGAGCTTGACAATACGGGGCGCAGACTAGCGGTTGCCAGCGAACAGAAACAGGCGGTGGACCACGCGCTCTACATTGCGCAGCAACGTCAGCAGGAAGGCGTGGGCAGTTTGCTGGATTCGAAACGCGCGGAGTTGGACCTGGCTCGCGTCGAGCTTCGCATCGATGAGTTGGAAACATCGGTGGACGTGCTGCGCGAGCGACTGGCGCGAGCGATAGGACGCCCAGCCGCTTCTCTCTCCACGGTGAGCGACTCCATTCCCACGCCACCTCCGTTACATACGGAAGAGGATCTGTACTCGGTCGCACTAGCCAACTCTGCCGCCGTGCGCGTGGCCGATGAGCGTATCCGCGCCGCTCGCTTACGAGCCCGTGCCGAACATCGGGTGAACTATCCTTCTATCGACCTCGCAGGACAGTACGCGCAATTTGCGTCTTACATCAACTATGGGCTGACGCAGACTCCGACACACAATTACAGCTTTGCGGTGAACGTTCATATCCCCATCCTTAACTTGAGCCAGAATGCCCGCGCCGCAGTTGCCGATGCCGAAGCGATGCGCGCCGAAGCGGATGCGCAGACGTTGCGCGATCAGGTGGCCGCAGACGCGGTTCGAGCACAGCACGCGATTCGCCAACTGGAGGCATTCACCAAGGTCTCCCGACTGGAGTATGAAGTGGCGCAGGCCAACATCGACGCTGTGCAATTCCAGGTGCAGAACGGGCACGCCAACGCGCGCGATGAGGAGATGGCAAAGGCCGACGTTGCAAATCGCCAGGTCGTCCTTCTGCAGAGCCAGTTCGAGTACCTTCGCGCGCACCTTCAACTTCTACGCCAGACTGGCGAGCTACATGCGTGGGCTCTAGGGGATAAGTAGCGCGCCTGACTAGAATCGGGCTGTCCTACTTCCTCCGAATGGGCGGGATTGTTAACCCTCAACATAGTTCAGGAATGCATTTTGACCTTTCGCAAGTACTTGGTTATTCTCTCGGTCGTGATTTTTGGCTCCATTGGAGACGCGTTCCTTGCACGGGGGATGAAGCAGGTTGGAGCCATCGATGTGCATCACTTGATGCAGGTGTTCACGGCAGTCGCCAATCCTTGGGTCATCATGGGAATCTTCAGTTTGCTCGCCTTCATGGCGAGCTACATGACGGCGCTTTCCTTTGCCGACCTGACCTACGTGCTGCCTGCAACGGCTATTGGCTACGTCAACATGGCGCTGATTTCCCGCTTCTGGCTGCATGAACATGTCAGCCTGACGCGTTGGGCTGGCATAGTCCTGATCGTGACCGGCGTGGGCCTGGTTGCGGGAGGACCATCGCGCACTGAACATCTGGGAGAGGTGGAGCCCGCAACCCAAGGCTCCGGGGACCGCGCATGAGAACCACTTACACCTGGATATGCATCGCGTTTACGGTGATTGCCGCAGCCTCCGGAGACGTGCTGATCGCGCTGGCGATGCGCCGTATTGGAGACCTTGGCGACTTCCGCCGCAAACATGGGTTTCTAGCTGTGGGGGCTCGCGTGCTGTCGGAAAGCGCCCTATTCGGCGGCGTCTTTTTCATGGCCATGGCGTTCTTCAGCAACCTTGTCGGACTCTCGTGGGCCGACCTGAGCCTGATGGGACCTGCCTCTGCGGCTCTGACGTTTGCTACCAACGCCGTGGGAGCCAAGTTCTTCCTGCATGAAAATGTGGATAAGCGCAGGTGGATTGCCACGGTTTGCGTCTGCGTTGGAGTTGTGTTGCTGACACACACGTAAAGCCCTTGTACAAGGTAGCTACGGACGTTCCCCACAGCTGTTAAAATGTCTACAGGAATGTCCATCAGAAGCAGCACCTCATCTCCCGAAAAGAATGCTCCACCCGCAGCGCGTCCGCGCATAGGCTTTGTCAGTCTCGGCTGCCCCAAGAACCTAGTGGACTCCGAAGTCATGATGGGCATGCTGTCCACCAGTGGCGCGGAGATTACTCCGCGCGCTGAAGACGCCGACATCATTGTGGTGAATACGTGCTCATTCATTGACACGGCAAAGCAGGAGTCTGTGGACACCATTCTTGAGATGGTGCGCCACAAAACGCATGGCCGCGCCACAAAGCTGATCGTCACGGGATGCCTCGTCGAACGCTATCGCGACGAGATCCAGAAGAACATTCCGGAGATTGATGCCGTGCTCGGTACTGGAGAGCTGGCCGACATTCTTGCTGCTGCGGGAATGGTACCGGAGGATGCTTCGCCTACGCCGTTCACCATTCTGAACAGCGGTGCCCACCCTCACGCCAGTGCATCGCAGCAGCTGAAAAGTGGACAACACGAGCCCAGCTCTCGACCTGAGGGCGATGCGCGGGAGAAGGCGGGACGGTTTGCCCGCGACACCTGGGACGGCGCTACGGCGGAGCTGCCCAGCTATCTTTACGACGAAAACACGCCTCGACTGCTGGCTACCGCGCGCCACTCGGCGTACATCAAGATCGCCGAGGGATGTGATCATCCGTGCGCGTTCTGCATCATTCCTCAGCTTCGGGGTAAGTTCCGCTCACGCACGATTGAATCTGTGGTGGCTGAGGCACGCCGCTTGGCGTCGCAGGGCGTACGCGAGATCAACCTGATTGGACAGGACACTACCTGCTTTGGAGAAGATCTTGGCGTGCAGGACGGACTGGCGGCATTGCTGGAAAAGCTCGCGCAAATTGAAGACCTGCGCTGGGTGCGTTTTCTCTATGCTTACCCGAACAAGATTACGCCGCGATTGCTTGAGGTGCTGGCTAGCCATCCGCGCCTGTGCCGCTACATTGATGTGCCTCTGCAGCACGCTGCGCCCGCAGTGCTGAAGCGCATGAAACGCGGCGGTTCTGCTGATATCTTCCTCAAGCTAATTGCCAAGATACGGCAGACGGTCCCGGGCATAACTGTACGGACGTCGTTCATCGTCGGATTCCCGGGCGAGACGCAAGACGATTTCCAGCAGCTCTGCGATTTCGTCACCGCTGCACAATTTGATTGGCTTGGCGTGTTTGCTTACTCGGACGAGGAAGGCTCGCCTGCTTTTCATCTCACCGACAAGGTTGCGCCGAAGGAAATTGAGAAGCGCCGCCGCAAGCTGATGCAGTTGCAGAAGCGCATCAGCCGCAAGCTTCGCAAGCAGTGGATTGGACGCGAGATCGAGGTTATGCTGGAAGGGCCTAGCGAAGAGACGGACCTACTTTGGGAGGCGCGCACCCCTGCTCATGCTCCGGAGATTGACGGCAAGGTCTTCATCAACGATTTTGGGGAGCACGAAGCACCGCAGGTTGGAAAGTTCTATCGCGCTATTGTGGAAGAAGCTCACGAGTATGATTTGGTGGCAAGACTGTTGTAACCCAGGAGAAAGAAATGGCGGAGATTACTGGTCTTGGCGGAGCCTTTCTGAGGGCGAATGACCCGGAGGCGCTATACGCCTGGTACGAACGACACCTGCATCTGGAGCGCAAGAATGGCTGCTTCTGCTTTGCTGCGGCTCAGCAACGGGCTCAAGCGGTGGTCGCTTTCTTTCCGCGCGCTTCGGATTACTTCCCTGCTGCACAACCGGCCATGCTGAACCTGCAGGTCGACGATTTGGATGCTGTGCTCGACCGACTGACCGCCGAGGGCGTGAACGTTGAACCGAAGCGCGATCACTATGATTTTGGCAACTTCGGTTGGTTCACCGATCCCGAAGGAAATCGCGTGGAGCTTTGGCAGCCTTTGGAGCGTCCAAGCTAATAGATTGTGCAAGTAAGAACCCTGAACTCTGACATTTGTCCTATGCCAAAAAAGAAAATTACGTCGCTTCGTTGCCCGACCTGTCACAAGATCGTGTTGGCCAAAGACCCTGAATTCCCGTTCTGCTCCGACCGCTGCCGCTCCATCGATCTTGGCAAGTGGCTCAGCGGAGGCTATGTGATCTCGTCTCCTGTGAATGACCCAGAATCGGGCGGCGAGGCCGAGTACACCGAGCCGAGAGATCGCCGCATTGCGGGTGTGCGCAAAGGTCCAGAAGTCTCCGGCTCAGCCGATGAAAGCGAGAAGCATGAACACCGTAAGCCCAACTGAACCGCCCGCGATGGAGCATACGAAGAAGGGCTCGGCGCGTCCGACTCGGCCTTACTGGGCGTGGACAGTTGCGACCTTCTTCGGTGCTGGAGCGCTCAAGCCCGGGCCGGGTACATGGGGATCCGCGGGAGCTTTGATCACTTGGTGGTTCATCGCCCATCGCCTGCCGACGAACATGCTTATACCGGGAGCGTTGGTGTATTGTGCGCTGGCCACGGCGATTGGGATTCCCGCGGCAACGCTTACGGCTCGGGCTTGTCATCGCGACGACCCCTCGCACGTGGTGATCGATGAAGTCGCCGGGCAGATGCTCACGCTGGTGGCAGCTCCGCTGACATGGAAAGCGCAGTTGGCGGGCTTCATACTTTTTCGGGCGTTTGATATTGTGAAGCCACCACCTATTCGGCTTTTGGAACGCCTACACCCTGAAGGTGTCGGAATTGTGGTGGACGATCTTGGGGCGGGAGTCTACGGACTCATTGTTCTCCAACTCCTGCTACACTTCGGCATCGTAAGATAAGAGGGTTGTAAGAAAGCGTTGCGCCCACAACTATGAGTCCTCAGACACCAACATCTCCTGTGATCCTCTCTGTTGAGCCCTCGTTCGCGCTGCCCGGCGGAGAAGTGGTTCTGCGCGGCCGCGCTCTGCTGGCCAGCCTCACCGAACCGACCCAGGTTTTTTTTGGCGAGGCAGCTGGCACAGTGGTTTTTGCTTCCCGCTCTCATTTGACAGTGCTGGTTCCGGAGGCCGCGGTTGGGTGCGATTCCATCAATGTCACAACACCGGGCGGCTCTACGTCTGTAGCCTTCACGGTGGGCACCCTGCTTTCGGAAAACCTTCACCCGGTGGCCAATCCCGCAGTGGATGAAGGTTCCAATATATATGTGACCTTCTCAGGTGGTCGCGGACAGTCGGTGCCGACATCGCTGTTTCGCATTGACGACGAATCCACACTGCACACGATTGCTGCCGAGATCATGAACCCGACGGGACTGGCGCTGGATGCAGCGGGAAATCTCTACATATCTTCACGCCACGATGGCACTGTGTACCGCCTCTCGACGGAGGGCGAACTGAGCACCTATGCCGAAGGGATGGGAGTGGCGACCGGGATCGCGTTCGACGAGATTGGCAATCTGTATGTGGGTGATCGCAGTGGCACAATCTTCAAGGTTGGGCCCGACCGCCAAATCTTTGTTTTCGCCACGATTGAGCCCAGTGTAGCGGCTTATCATCTGGCTTTCTCACCGAATGGAAACCTCTACGTGAGCGGGCCGACGACTTCCTCCAACGACTGCGTTTATGAAATTGACCCGCATGGCATGGTGACTCCGTGGTTCACTAACCTGGGACGACCGCAGGGCATTGCATTTGATCTGCAAGGTCACCTATATGTTGCCGCCTCATGGCGCGGACATCGCGGCATCATCCGGATCACTCCGGAGAAGCAGGCTTCCTTCATCATCGCGGGAACCAACATGGTGGGACTTGCGTTCGATCCCAATCACGCGCTTGTCCTTGCAACTACTTCGGCAGCGTATTTTTTGCCTTGGAGTATTCCTGGATATACGGTTACGCCTGAGCTGCCGGAGCGGTAGGGCGCGAAAAAAGCGCACCCGGCTTGGATGCGCCTCTCTTGACTCGAAGAACCTCAGCTACTTCACTTCCAGCAACTCGACATCGAAGATCAGGTATGCGTTGCGTGGAATGTCCGGCGGTTGTCCACGGTAGCCGTAGGCCAGCTCCGGCGGAATTCTGAGCTGGCGTTTGCCGCCAACCTTCATTCCTGCCACTCCCTGATCCCACCCCTTTATGACCATTCCACCGCCCAGCGTGAACTCCAAGGGCTCTTTGCGGTCGTAGGAGCTGTCGAACTTTGTACCTTCTTCGAGCAGCCATCCGGTGTAGTTCACACGGACAGTCATACCCTTGGCGGCTGTCTTGCCGGTGCCGATGGCGAGATCCCAGTAGGCGAGACCGTTAGGCAATGTAACGGGAGTCAGTCCATCGACGGACGAAGGATGCTGATGCGTGTCCTGCGCGCCCAGCATCAGCGCTGAGGTCAGCAGCAATATCATGATGATTGCTTTCCGCACGTTCTTTTAATCCCTTCCTACAGCGTCCTGCTTTACGGCCGTATGCGCGGCGTGTAGTTCCTGCAGGTTGCAAACGCTGATCTCTCCGGCTTGCAGCACCGGGATGGCTTCCACCACGGCGCGAGCCGCTGAGAGTGTGGTGATCGTTGGTACGCGAGCCGTGATGGCCGCACGTCGGATCGCTTTTTCATCAAACCAAGGTTCGCCGCGCGCCTGAGGCGTGTTGATGATGAGCTGAATGCGGTCGCCCTTGATGAGATCCACGACGTTCGGTCTTCCCTCTTTCACCTTGTAGACACGCTCCACGCGCATGCCAGCCTCTTCCAAAGCCTCGGCGGTACCGTGAGTGGCTACGATTTTGAAACCCATGTCCACGAACTTGCGTGCGACATCTGCGACGTTCGGCTTGTCGCGCTCATTTACGCTGATGAAGACGGTGCCCTTGGCAGGCAGGGCTTGTCCGGCAGCCAACTGCGCCTTGGCGAAAGCTTCGCCGAAGGTTTCGGCAACACCCATGACTTCGCCGGTGGAGCGCATCTCCGGACCTAGCACGGTGTCCACTCCTGGAAATTTATTCCATGGGAATACTGGAGACTTGACATAAAAATTATCGCCGGTGTCCAAATCTTTGCGGGCCGCTATGTTCTCTGGCAAGAACTCTTTGAGCTTTCGGCCTGTCATTAGGCGGGCTGCGATTTTCGCGCAAGGCACACCCGTGGCCTTGGAAACGTAGGGCACGGTACGCGAGGCTCTGGGGTTCACTTCGATCACGTAGACCTTTTCGCGCTGGATGGCGTACTGAATGTTCATCAGTCCTATGACGTTGAGGGCGCGAGCCAGTTTGAAGGTGTACTCGCGGATGGTCTCCAGCACCTGCGGCGAGAGATCGACGCTTGGCAGCACGCAGGAGGAGTCGCCGGAGTGAATACCTGCCTCTTCAATGTGCTCCATGATGCCAGCGATAACTACGTCTTCGCCGTCGCTGAGGGCGTCCACGTCCACTTCTGTGGCAGCCTCAAGGAAATGATCAATGAGAATGGGGCGGTCCTGCGAATACTCGACGGCCTGGCCCATGTATTCCTTCACACCTTTGGCGTCATAGGCAATTACCATGGCGCGTCCGCCCAACACGTAGGAGGGGCGCACCAGAACGGGGTAGCCAACTTTTTCGGCTGCCGCGAGCGCCTCGTCCACGGAGCTTGCCATACCACCGGGAGACTGCGGAATATCCAGCTTGCGCAACAGAGCTTCAAAGCGCTTGCGGTCTTCGGCGAGATCGATTGACTCGGGTGAGGTGCCGATGATCTTCACGCCTGCGCGCTTTAGCGGCAGAGCGAGGTTCAGCGGAGTCTGTCCGCCGAACTGCACGATCACGCCGATTTCGTCGGTGCCCTTTGCCTCGTGCTCATAGATGGCCATCACGTCTTCAAAGGTGAGCGGCTCGAAGTAGAGGCGGTCGCTGGTGTCGTAATCGGTGGAGACAGTCTCCGGATTGCAGTTCACCATGATGGTCTCAATGCCATCGTCGCGCAGGGCGAATGCGGCATGACAGCAGCAGTAGTCGAACTCGATTCCCTGTCCGATGCGATTCGGTCCTGAGCCGAGAATGATGACCTTGCGCTTCGAGGTCGGCGTTGCTTCGTCTTCTTCCTCGAAGGTGGAGTACATGTAGGGCGTGAAGCTTTCGAACTCGGCGGCGCAGGTGTCTACGCGCTTGTACACCGGGACTACGCCCATCTCCTGACGCTTCTCGTAGATTTTGATCGCGCCTTCGCGAGTGGGCAGATCCCAGATTTCGCCCAGTCTTGTGTCGCTGATGCCCTTGCGCTTGGCATCGCGCATTTCATCCACGGTGATCGATTCCAGCGAGTTCTTCTGCAGTGCAGCCAGCTCGTCGCTGAGTTCTTTTAACTGGTAGAGGAACCACGGGTCCATCCCTGTGAGTCGCGCGATGTACGGGACAGTCCAGCCGATGCTCAGGGCGTAGCGGATGTATTGCAACCGCTCCGGGTGCGGCGAAACGAGCCGCTTGGTAATAATCTTCGGCTCGATGGCTTCTGCTTCCAGGCGCTTGCCTGTCTCCAGAGAGCGCACGGCTTTCAGCAACGATTCCTTGAAGGTGCGACCGATGGCCATGACTTCGCCGACGGACTTCATCTGCGGCCCTAGGCTCTCATCCGCGCCGGGGAATTTTTCAAACTGCCACTTCGGAATTTTGACTACAACGTAGTCGAGCGTTGGCTCAAAGCAGGCTGGAGTTTTCTGCGTGATGTCGTTTGTGATCTCGTCGAGCGTGTAGCCGACTGCCAGCCGTGCCGCGATCTTCGCGATCGGAAAGCCGGTGGCTTTCGACGCCAATGCCGATGAGCGGGAGACACGCGGATTCATCTCGATGACGATCTGGCGGCCTGTCGTGGGGTTCACGGCGAACTGCACGTTGGAGCCGCCAGTCTCTACGCCAATCTCACGCATGACCTTGATGGCACTGTCTCTCATACGCTGATACTCGCGGTCAGTGAGGGTCTGCGCAGGAGCAACGGTGATGGAGTCTCCGGTGTGAACACCCATCGGATCGAAGTTCTCAATCGAGCAGACGATGATGACGTTGTCGGCCATATCGCGCATGACTTCGAGTTCGAATTCCTTCCAACCCAGAACGCTCTCTTCGATCAGAACTTCATGCACGGGAGAAAGATCAAGCCCGCGTGCAAGAAGGTCGAGCAGTTCTTCGCGATTGAATGCTATTCCGCCGCCAGAGCCTCCCAAGGTGAACGATGGGCGAAGGACTACGGGAAAACCGAGTTTGGCCGAAAAGTCCAAGCCGTCTTTGAGATTGTTCACAAGTGCCGAGCGCGGCACGTCAAGGCCGATGCGCGTCATGGCATCTTTGAAGAGCAGGCGGTCTTCGGCCTTCTTGATGGCTTCGAGTTGGGCACCAATCAGCTTGACACCGTACTTCTCCAGAACGCCGCCATCGGCCAACTCCACGGCCAGGTTTAAGGCCGTCTGACCGCCAACGGTAGGTAGCACGGCCATGCCTTTGCCGACTCCGCGCTCTACTTCCTGGCGGATGATTTCTTCCACGTACTGCCGGGTAAGAGGCTCGACGTAGGTGCGGTCAGCCATCTCCGGATCGGTCATGATGGTGGCTGGATTGGAGTTCACCAGCACGACTTCGAAACCTTCGGCC
>Ga0302320_10018984_pt1 | contig 13843 bp, 14 predicted proteins | sample Bog_T0_3_FD_202130 | JGI IMG/M metagenome (GOLD analysis project Ga0302320, IMG submission 202130) | Peat permafrost microbial communities from Stordalen Mire near Abisko, Sweden - Bog_T0_3 | ecosystem: Environmental > Terrestrial > Soil > Wetlands > Peat | place: Sweden: Abisko, Stordalen Mire... | reverse complement strand
GACTGGGACGCGCTCTGCTTCACTAGGCTCATACTCACTTCAATGGATGGTGCGTGGCGGCGCCTGGCCCGGCCTTAGCGGCCGGCTGGGCGCCGTGAAAAGGTGAACAAGAAGCCTGCGGCCAGCACCAGGCCCAGCAGGCTGATCCACTGGCTGGGGCTCAGCGCCGACGAGACCAGGACGCCGCGCTCCGGGTCGCCGCGCAGGAATTCGATGCCGAAACGCCAGGCGGCGTAGGCCAGCACATAGACCCAGAAGACCTGGCCGGCGAAGCGCTTGCGGCCCCAGAACCAGAACAGGGCGCCCGACAGCATCAGGCAGAAGGCGGCCTCGTAGAGCATGACCGGCAGGTGGGGGACGTTGTCGGCCAGGGCCGGGAAGACGACGCCCAGGTCGTGGTCCTCGCGGCCGTAGCAGCAGCCGTTCAGGAAGCAGCCCAGGCGGCCCGTGACCTGGCCCAGGGCCAGGCCCGGCGCCAGCACGTCGGCGTAGGACCACACCGGCATGCCCTTGAAGCGCATCACGCCGTAGGCGGTCAGCGCCGCGCCGATCAGGCCGCCGTAGTAGACCAAGCCGCCCTGCCACACCGCGAAGACGGTCCAAGGCTGGGCCTGGAACTGCGGCCATTCGACGATGCAGTACAGGATGCGCGCGCCCAGCACCGCCCCCAGCATGATCCAGGTGCCCAGGTCCAGCAGCTCGTCAAAGCTGCGGCCCTCGCGGCGGTTGAGCACGTTGGCCAGGCCCAGGCCCAGCAGGAAGCTGAGCGCCATCATCACGCCATAGCTGCGCAGGGTGAACGGCCCCACGCTGAACAGGATGGGATGCATCTAAGCCTTCGCTTTCAGGGGGAAGAAGGCGCGGTAGACCAGCAGGCCCACGCCCACGCACACCGCGCTGTCGGCCACGTTGAAGATGGGCCACACATAGACCCCCCGCACGCCCACCTCGATGAAGTCCACCACCTCCATGAAGCGCAGGCGGTCGATGGCGTTGCCGATGGCGCCGCCCAGCACCAGCCCCAAGCCCAGGCGGCTGAAGCGGTCGGCCTTGGGCGTGCCCTTGAGCATCCACAGCACGGCGATGGCGGCGGCCAGCGTCACCGCCACGAAGAAGGGCAGGCGCACCTGGGTGGGCGCGTTGGCCAGCAGGGAGAAGGCCGCGCCGGGGTTGCGCACGTAGGTCAGGGCCACGCCCGGCGCCAGGGGCAGGCTTTCATTGAGCATGAAGCGCGACTGCACGGCCGCCTTGCTCCACAGGTCCAAGCCCAGGGCCAGGCCGGCGCTGAGGATGAACAGCAGGTCCGGGCTCAACGGCCCACCTTGCCCTGGGCCTCGCGCACGGCGGCCAGGATGTAACCGATGGTCTGGTGGATCTCGTCACCGACGAAGGGCACGCCCGCGGAATGGGCGAAGGCCTTCTTCAGCCCGAAGAGCATGAGGCCGCCGATGATGGTGAAGCCCACCACGAAGCCCACCCCGCGGGCCGCCCCGGCCAGGAAATTGAGCCAGATGCTGCGGCTGGGGCTGTTCACGATGGCCATGAAATCGGCCAGGTTGGCCTTCTCCAGGAAGGCCGCGGTCTGGCGCAGGGCGTGCCAATCCACCGCCTCGGGCGGCGTCAGGTCCTCTTCTTGGGGCTCGGCGCTCATGCTCTCTCCGTTCAATCGGGCAGGATGAAATGCTCCAGGCTTTCCAGCAGGCGGTCGGCTTGGCTGAGGTCGTGGTGCCGGGTCAGCGCGTTGGGCACGCAGACCGCCGTCAGCCCCGCGGCCTTGGCGGCGGCGATGCCGGTGGCCGAATCCTCGAAGGCGAAGCTGGGGGCCGCGTCGGCGCCCAGCTCGGCGAGCACCTCCAGGTAGGGCTCGGGGTGGGGCTTGGGCCGGGCGGCGGTGTCGCGGCTGCGGATGGCGCCCACATAAGGCCACAGGCCGAAGCGCTCCAAGCCCGGCCGGACCCAGCCCATGGACGAGTTGGACGCCACGCCGATGCGCCAGCCGCGCCGACGGCCCTCGTCAAAGAGGCCCTGCACCCCCGGCAGCAGGGGCTGGCGGCTGAAGATGCTGTGGTAGTGCTCGATGCGGGCCTTGTCCACCGCCTCCCAAGCCACACGACGGCCCAGGCGCCGCTCCAGTTCCAGGCGCATGTCCACGATCACCGCGCCGCCCACCACGTGCACCCAATCCTTCACGGCCAGGTCCTGGCCATGGTCGGAGAAGACCTTCTTCCAGCATTCGTACTCGGGCGTCTCCGAATCGACGATCAATCCGTCGTAATCGAAGACCAGGGCCCGGGTCACGCCAAGGCCGCCTGACAGCGCCCGCACAGCTGCCCATCCTGGGCCACGTCCCCGGGCCGGCGCCAGCAGCGCCCGCATTTGTGCGCCGCGCTGACGCCGACCTGCACCTCGTCGGGGCTCAGCACCAGGCCGTCCTGGGGCGCGGCCATGGCGTAGTGCACCTTGCTGACGATGAAGAGCTGGGGCAGGAAGTCCACGTGCTTCTGAAGGACGTTCTTCAGCCTCTTGCTGTGCGGCGTCAGCGTCACCTCGGCGTCGTAGGGGTGGCCGATGGCCTTGGCGGCGCGGGCCTCCTCCAGCTTCTTGCTGACCACCGGGCGCACCGCCTCCAAGAGCAGGCGGAACTCCTCCTCCAGCTCCGGCGCCCGCCACTCGGGATGGGCCTGGGGCCAGCGGCTGAAGTGGATGCTGGGGCCGTCCTTCCAGGCCTCGGGCTGGTGCTGATAGGCTTCCTCGGCGGTGAAGGCCAGCACCGGGCTGCTGAGGCGCAGCAGGGCCTGCAGGGCCTGGTACAAGGCCGTCTGGGCGCTGCGGCGGCGCGGGTCGGCCTTGGCCAGCGTGTAGAGGGTGTCCTTGTGCAGGTCGAAGACCAGGCTGCTGAGCTCGCCGGCGCAGAAGGCGCTGAGGCTCAGGAAGGCCTTGTGCAGGTCGTAAGCCTCCATCGCCTCGGTCATGGTGCCGATCAGCACGGCGGTGCGGGCCAGCAGCCAGCGGTCCACCGGCTGCAAGCGCTCCAACGCCACGGCGTCCTGGGCGGGGTCGAAATCGTTGAGGCTGCCCAGCAGCCAGCGGAAGGTGTTGCGCAGGCGGCGGTAATTGTCGGCCACCGCCTTCAGGATGCCGTCGCCCACGCTCAGGTCGGCGGTGGCGTCCTCGCTGGCGGTCCACAGGCGCAGCACGTCGGCGCCGTAGAGCTCCATCACCTTCAGGGGGTCGACGGTGTTGCCCAGGCTCTTATGCATGGCCCGGCCCTGCGGGTCCAGCACCCAGCCCGTGCTCAGCACGGCTTTATACGGCGCGCAACCGTTGGCGCCGGCGCTGACCAGCATGCTGCTTTGGAACCAGCCGCGGTATTGGTCCGAGCCTTCCAGGTACAGGTCGGCCGGGAAGGCCAGGTCCGGGCGGGCCTTCAGCACGCTGACGCTGCTGCTGCCGCTGTCGAACCACACGTCCAGGGTGTCCTTCTCCTTGGTGAACTCGGCGCCGCCGCAGTGGGCGCACTGGGCGCCGGCGGGGAGGAAGTCGCCGATGGCGCGCGCCTCGTCGTACCAGGCGTCGCCGCCGTCCTTGGCCACGATGGCGCGGACCTTGTCGTAGCAGGCCTGGTCAAAGTGGGCCTCGCCGCAAGCCGCGCAGTAGAACATGTAGATGGGCACGCCCCAATAGCGCTGGCGGCTGATGCACCAGTCGGCGCGGTCCTTCATCATGTTGGTGAAGCGCTCGCGGCCCCAGGGGTTGATCCACGCCACCTTGGCCGTCTCGGCCAGCACCGTCTCGCGCAGGCCGTTCTTGCTGAGGCTCATGAACCACTGCTTGGTGGCGCGGAAGATGACCGGCTTCTTGCTGCGCCAGTCGTGGGGGTAGCTGTGCTGGAATTTGGCGCTGTGGACGTGGTGCCCCTTGGCCTTCAGCAACGCGATCACGGCCTCGTCGGTCTTGGGGTCGGCGACGAGCATCCCCTTCCACTCGATGGGCTGGACCTCATCGTTGTATTTGCCGTAGGCGTCCACGGGGCAGAAGATCGGCAGCCCGTAGCGCACGCCGGTGACGTAGTCGTCCACGCCATGGCCCGGCGCGGTGTGGACCAGGCCGGTGCCGGCGTCGGCGGTGACATAAGGGGCCACGCAGAAGCGGATCTCGCGGTCCTCGATGAAGGGATGGCGGGCCTGGAGGCCCTCAAGGAGCGAGCCCCGCTGCAGGACGACCGGGGCGTAGCCGCCCACGCCCATCGCCCTCTCCACATCCTCTTTGTTGACGCCCTTGGCGGCGGCGATGACCCCTGCCGCCAGCGCCGACGCCATGAGCCAATATTCACCGTCGATCGGGTAGAGCCCGTATTCGAATTTCTCGTTCGCCGTCAGCGCCAAGCTGGCCGGCAGAGTCCAAGGGGTGGTCGTCCATGCCACGGCGAACGTCTTGCCCGGCGATCCATGCAGCGCGACAGCGCTGCTCTCCACCAGCGGGTATTTGACGAAAACGGCGGTGCTGGTCTTCTCCTGGTACTCCAGCTCGGCTTCCGCCAAGGCCGTCTGGGTGGCCCAGCTCCAGTGCACCGGCTTCAGGTCGCGGTAGACCTGGCCCTTGCTCAGCAGGGCCCAGTAGGCGTCCAGCTGGCCGGCCTCGAAGGCGGGCTCCAGGGTCACATAGGGGTGCTCCCAGTCGCCCCAGCCGCCCAGGCGCTTGAACTGCTGGCGCTGGGTGTCCAGCCAATGCAGGGCTTCGGCCTTGCACAGCTTGCGCAGCTCCAAGGGGCTGACCTTCTTGCCGGCCAGGTCCTTGCTGACTTTGAACTCGATGGGCATGCCGTGGGTGTCCCAGCCCGGCACATAGGGCGCGTCGAAGCCCTGCAAGGACTTGTAGCGGATCCACACGTCCTTGAGGACCTTGTTCAAGGCGGTGCCCATGTGGATGTTGCCGTTGGCGAAGGGGGGGCCATCGTGCAGCACCCAGCGCACGGCGTCGCTGCGCTCGGCGCGCAGGCGGGCATAGAGGCCGGCTTCGTCCCAGGCTTTCAGGCGCAGGGGCTCGCTTTGGGCCAGGCCCGCCCGCATGGGGAAGGCGGTCTCGGGCAGCAGGACGGTCTTGGAGTAATCGGGGGTCGGTTCGCTCATGATCCACGCAGGGACGGGTGCCGGGGAAAACGCCTAATCTAATTGAAATCGCCTGCGTTGTCAGGATTTAGCTGACCCTGGGGGGCCGCCTCGCCCAGGCCCGCCCACACGCTGGGGCTGCGCGGGTGCGGGCGCGCCAAGGCTCGGGTTGAGGCCGGGAAAAAGGGCCGAAAAGACGGCGCCGCTCCAGCCCGCCAGCGCACGGCCACGCAGCCCTGCAGGTCCGTGCGCCAAAGCCGCGCCGCGCCCAGGGCCGCCAGGGCCTGCGCGCTGGGATGCCCGAAGCGGTTGCGGCTGCCGCAGGAGATCATGGCTTCGCGGGGCCGCAGCGCCGCCGCCCAGGCCGGGCTGGTGGAGCCGTGGCTGCCATGGTGGCCGACCTTGAGCACCTCCACCGGCGCCACCACGCCCGCCCGCAGCAGGCGGCGTTCGGCGGCCTTGGGCAGGTCCCCGGTCAACAGCAGCCAATCCTGCACCCGCAGCACCACGCTGGCGCCGTTGGTGTCGGGCCGCTTGGGCGGCCGGCGCAGCGCGCGCGGCGGGCGCGGGTTCAGCACGGCCCACGGCCCGTCGCCGGGGTCGCGGCGGTCCGAACGCAGCGCCCGCAGGGGCACGCCGCGCGCCTGAGCCGTCGCCCGCGCCGCCACCCACCAAGGCTCGGCGCTGGCTTGGCCGTTCCACAGCAATTGCCCGCAGGGCACCTGGTCCAGGACGCTGGCCAGCCCGCCGACATGGTCCGCGTCCGCATGGGTGGCCAGGGCCCAGGTCAGGCGCTGGATGCCCAGCGCCCGCAGGGCCGGCACCACCACCCAGCCGCCGGCGTCGGGGCGGCCGGGCCCCGCATCCACCAGCAGCGTGCGCCCATCCTCGAACTCCAGCAGCAGGCCATCCCCCTGGCCCACGTCCAGCATCCACAAGCGCGTCTCGCCGGGATGCTGGTGGGCCCAGGGCAGGCCCGGGGCCAGGAGCCACAGCAGGCCCGCCGCCAGCCCCGCGGCCAATCCCGCGCGGCGCCACGGCCCGGCATAGAACAGCAGGCCCAGGCACCAGGCCAGCGCCAGCCCCATCCACGCCAAGGACGGCACGCCGATGGAATACGCGGCCCCGGGCCAGTGGGCCATCCACGCGCTCAAGCGGTCCAAGCCCAGCAGCAGCTGCTCCAGCGGCCGCCCCAGCAGCAGCGACGCCCCGGGCAGCCGGCCGCCCAGCACCCCCAGCGGCAGCCCCAGTCCCAACAGCGCGCCCAGGATGGCGATGGCCACGGCCGACGCGGCCAGGCCGGGCCAGCAGAGCTGGTGATAGCTCCACGCCAGCAGCGGCACCAGGGCCGCCTGGCCGGCCAGGAGGGCGCCCAGCGGCAGGCGCCAGCGCTGGGGCCAGGCCCCAGGCAGGCAGGCGGCCAAGGGGCGGCTGAGCGTCAGCACCGCCAGGGTGCCGCCCACCGACAGTTGAAAGCCCGCCTCCCACAGCGCCCCAGGCTGGGCCAGCAGGATCGCCACCACGCCAAAAGCCAGGCTGACCGGCGACTCGCATTCCAGGTCCCACAAGCGGGCCAACAGCCACACCGCGAACAGCGCGAAGGCCCGCTGAACCGGGGCCTCAAAACCCGTGGCCAGGGCGTAGGCCAGGCCCAACCCCAGGCCCCACGCCGCCTGCACCCGCCGCCGCTGGGTCAGGCGCCGGGCCAAGAGCAGGAACAGGCCCAGAGCCAGGGCGAAGTGGGTGCCCGAGACCACCAGGAGGTCGGCGAAGCCGGAGCGCGCGTACTGGGCGCGGTCGGGCGGCTCCAGGCCGCTCTTGTCGCCCAGCACCACGCCCCGGGCCAGCTCCAGGGCGCGCGGCCCCAGGCCGCTGGCCAGGCCCCGCAAAAGCCACTGCTGCAGGCGCCAGGCCAGGGCCGCCGGCGCCCAGGCCGGGCCCGCCGCCAGGCGCAGGGCCGGCTGGCCGCGGCGCGCGCTGAAGGCCGCGTCAATGCCCCGGCCGATGCGATAGCCGCGCTCGTCGAACTCGCCGGGGTTGCTGGGCGGGCGCAGCGGGTGCTCGTCGCCCAGCAGCCGCACGGCGTCGCCGGGCGCCCAGCCCTGGCAGGCGTCCTCGGCCACGCTGACGCGCAGGCCCTGGGGCAGGGACGGGTCCACGCCGCCGGCGAGGTCGTGCAAGCGCGTGGGCCGCAGCGTCCAAGCATGGCTGCCGCTGCCCGGCCGGCTGCCTTCGTCGGCGCGCAGGCGGCCCTCCAGCAGCAGGCCGGGGTGGTCCGGCCCCGGGAGGGCATCCAAGCGCGCGCGCAGGCCCTGCACCCTTGCCAGGCCCAGGGCCAGGCCCATCAGGAACAACGCCAAGGCCAGGCGGCCCGGCCGGGGCCGGTGCAGCGAATGCAGCAGCAGGCCCGTGGCGCCAGCCAGCCCCACGCCCCAGCCCGGCAGCCATAGGCTTTGATGGCGGCCCCAAGCCAAGCCCAGCGCCAAGCCCAGGGCGGCCAGGCTGATGGGCCGCTCCAGCCAGGCCGCAGCCAAGGCCCTGGCTCCGCCCGGCGCCCAAAGCGGCGTTGTCTGCCCCTGTGGCCCCACCTGCCCCTCCATGCTATCCTCGTGCCTCCTATAAGGAGGCCCAAGTGAAATGGACCGACCGCCTGGAACGCCACCTTGGCTTCCTGGCCATACCCAATCTCATGCTCTTCATCGTCGGCGGCCAGGTCTTGGCCACGCTGCTGGGCCTGCGCGACAGCAGCGTGCCGCTGCAGATGCTGCTGGACCCCGAGGCCGTGGCGCGGGGCCAGTACTGGCGCCTGCTGACCTGGGCCTTTGTGCCCAATCTGGACCGCCTGGGCCTGCTCTTCGCCGTGTTCTGGTTCATGTTCCTGTGGCAGGTGGGCCAGGCCATGGAGCATGCCTGGGGCTCGTTCCGCACCACGCTGTACATCCTGCTGGGCCTGGGGCTCCCGGCCCTGGGCACCATGCTGCTGTGGCAGGCCGGCGGCCCCGTGCTGATCTTGAGCGGCGGCACCTTCAGCATCAGCCTGCTGCTGGCGGCGGCGGCCATCTCGCCCGACACCACGCTGTACCTGTTCTTCATCCTGCCGCTTAAGCTGCGCTGGGTGGCCTGGGCCCTGGGCGCCTACCTGGCTTGGCAGGCCCTCACCGGCGGCATGGGCGCCATGGTGGAAGTGGTCTTCGGCGTGGGCAACTACCTGCTCTTCTTCGTGCCCGAAGGCATCGAGGCTTGGCGCCTGCGCAAGCAGGTGGCGGCGGGGCGGCAGGTCTTCGAGCGCGCCAAGCGCGAGGGCGCCAGGGTGGCTGAACGCGCCTGCGCCCAATGCGGGGCGGGCGCGGCCGCCGACCTGCGCCTGTGCACCTGCCCGCGCTGCGGCGAGGACGGCCGCTCGTGGTGCGCCGAGCACCTGGGCCCGCACCTGGGCCCAGCCGCCGCCGCGTCAGAGCCTCCGCCTCAACCCCCCGAGGACCCGCTGCCCAAGAAAAAGGGCAGGCCCACGGCGGCAAAAACAAAGAGGAAGGGCTGAGGCCCTTCCTCTTTTTCTTGATCAGCGTCGCGGGAGCTTCAATCCCCCGAGCAGTTCTCGATCAGCGCGTGGCAGCGCTTGCACCAGACCTTGCACTTGTCCACGCTAAGGTCCTCGCTGCCGCACACGAAGCAGACCAGCTTGACCACCGGGGTGGGGTCGGCCTGCGCGCCGAAGCCCCGCCAGGCCCTGTCAGCGTCGGCGCTCATGCGGGCTTGGCGCAGGCGCGCGCCTGGGCGCGGTAGCGCTGGCTCTCGGCCTGCTGCCCGTCCTCGGCCAGCAGCTCGGCCAAGGTCTGGTAGACGGGCGCCAGGCCGGCGGCACCTTCGCCCAGCTTCTTCTTCATCAGCTCGGCGGCCCACAGGGCCTGCGCCACAGCCTCGTTGATCTGACGGGTCTGGCGGTAGAACGCCACCAGCATCTGCAGCGATTCGGCCACCAGGGCCGGGTCGGCGTAGAGCTGGGCCGCGGCCTCCAAGGCCAGCAGCAGGCTGCGCTCGGCGTTGCGGAAGTCGGCTTGGGCCTGCTGCAGCCGGGCCTGGGCGAGGGTGGCCTTCACGTCGGTCATGCCGGGATATTACCCCCGCCGTGGCCCAGCGGCAAGCCGGGCCTCAACGCAGGCGCAGCACGTGCTCGGCCACGTTGTAGTCGGCGCCCGCGGGCGCGGTGAATTCATCGGCGGTGACAGGATGCTCGGCGGCGTCCAGGACCTTGGTGCTGCCCTCGCCGGAAAGGCGGGTGAAGCGCGTGCCCGGGCTGAAGCTGGCGCGGTCGAAGGCCAGGTCCATCTGCGCCGCCGAGCCTTCCACGCGCAGGCCCGGCAAGCGGGCGCTGACGCCCTGCACGAAGCGGGCCTGACGGGCGTCCACCAGCAGCTGCCAGCGCCCCGCGCCCATGATGCGCAGGTCGCCCGTGGGCGCCAGGGGGCTCTCGACGCCTTCCAGCGGCCCGCCCACGCCCGCCAGCAGGCCCAAGGCGGACGCGGCGAAGGCGCGCTCGCCGGCCGAGCCGGCGCGCTCGTCGGCGGCCTTCAATTCCACCTGCACCTGGGCCCATTGGCGCTGGTTCATGGCCATGGCGGCGGCCTTCCAATCCCAGAAGCCATGGGCGTCGGGGCCGCCCTGGGCCGGGGTCGCGGGCTGCGCCCCGGCGGCGGCCGGCGGCGCAACGCTGACCTGATCGAAAGCCGCCAGGCTGCCGCCGCGCAGGGCGGGGCTGGGCGCCTGCAAAGCGCGGTCGATCATGTCGTCCACGGGGTCGGCGGCCAGGGCCTGCTCGACCACGCTGGGGCCCTGCTCGGCGGCGGGCGCGGGCGCAGCGTGGGCATGCCCCTTAGCCGCCGCCACGCGGATCGAGGCGGTGCCAGGGCGCGTCGAAGCCTTGGCCATGGGCGCCATGACCGCCTGGTCAAGGGCCGGCGCCAGCGCCGGCGGCGAAGCCGGGCGCGGCAGCGCCAGCCACAGGGCCAGCCCAGCGGCCACGCCCAAGCCCCAGGCCGGGGCCCAGCGGCGGGTGAACAGCCGTTCCCGCCAGGCGGGCAGGACCACCGTCTCGGGCTGGGCCACCACCCGCGCACGGATGCCCACCCACAGGCGCTGGCTGTCGGCCGCGCTCAAGCGGGGCCGAGCCGACGCCAGGCCCTGGCGCAGGCCGCGCAGGCTCTCCAGGCGGCGGGCCACGGCGGGCTCGGCCAGGCGCTTCTCCAGCGCCCGGACAGCCTTGGGCGCCAGTTCCCCGTCGATGTAGGCGTTCAGCGAGTCATCCAACCTGGTGCTCATCTATCCCGATCCAAATGAAAGCCCCTGAAGGCAGAACGCTCGGTCCCACCCAAAGGTTTCCAGCTTGTTACATTTTTAAAGCCATTCTTTCAGCGACTTCTCCAACAGGGCCCGGGCCCGGAAAAGCCTCGATTTCACGGTGCCGACGCTCAGGCCCAGGGCCAGGGCGATGTCCTCGTAGGGCAGGTCCTCCCATTCCCGCAGCAGCACCACTTCGCGGAAGGTGGCCGGCAGGGCGTCGACCGCCGCCCGCACCGCCACGGCCTTCTCCTTGGCCAGGACCTCGCCTTGGGCGTCGCGGCCCTTGGCAGGCACCCGCTCACGCAAGGCCGTGCCCTCCATGGGCTCCTCGTCCAGGCTGGTGACCCGGCGGACCTTCTCCCGACGCAGGTGGTCGATGGCCTGGTTGCGGGCCAGGCGGAAGAGCCAATGGTGGAAGGGCGACTGGAAGCGGTAGCTGCCGATCTTCTGGTGCAGCTTCACGAAGATGTCCTGCACCACATCCTCGGCGCCCTGCTGGGACCGCAGCATAGCCACCAGGTAGGCGTAAAGCTGGCGGTGGTAGCGCTCGTAAAGGCCTTCCAAGCCGGACAGGTCGCCGCGCTGGCAGGCCTCGATCCAGGCCCGCTCCTCGGCCAGCTCCGCCGGGCTGCTCTCGCGCCGGGCGTTCACGCCGGGGTCCCGGCGTTGACCCGGTTCATCAGCTTGTTCAGGTCGGGCTCCTTCAGCCACGCTTGGCAAGCCAGCTCGGCCCGCTCCACGGCGGAGGCCAGCAGGGCGCGCTCGTCGGGCGGGATGCCGGCCAGCACGAAATCGGCCCAGGCGGCGGGGTCCTGGGGCCGGCCGATCCCCAACCGCAGGCGCGGCACCGCCTGGGAGCCCAGGCGCTCGACCACGTCGCTCATGCCGTTGTGCGAGCCGCCGCTGCCGGCGGGCCGCAGGCGCAGGCGGCCCGGCGCCAGGTCCATGTCGTCATAGATGACGAGCAGTTCGGCCGAAGGTTCCAGGCCCTCGCGGCGCTTCCATTCGGCCAGGCTGGTCCCGCTGAGGTTCATGAAGGTCTGCGGCCAGATCAACGTCACCTTCACGCCCTCCACCACCCCGCGGCGGTACAGGCTCTTGTGCTTGTCCCCGGCCTCATCCAGGCGCCAGCGCCGGGCAAGCGCATCCAGCACCCACCAGCCCACGTTGTGGCGGGTGCGCGCGTACTTGTCGCCCGGATTGCCGAGCCCGCAGAAATAGCGCCGTTGCATAAGGCCCACATCCTAACAAAAAACCCCCGCCTTGTGAGGCGGGGGTTTCCTGCGCTAACGATTCCACACAAGGCAGGCGGGCCTGCCCGGCGGCCTACTTCTTGCCGGGCGCCTTGGCGGCCGGGGCGGCCTTGGCAGCCGGGGCGGCCTTGGCGTCCTTGGCGGCGGGGGCGGGCTTGCCGTCCTTGCCGACAGGGGCGGCCGCAGCCTCGTCGCCCTTCTTCTCCTTGATGACCTCGGGGCCGGCCGTGGCCGCGCCGGGCACCGGCTCGGGGGCCTTCTCCTCCTCCACCGCCGTCACCTGCGCCAGCAGGATGTGGCTGTCGCCCAGGAACACCACGCCCTTGGGGGGCTTGACGTCCTTCAGCAGCAGGCTCTGGTCCAGCAGCATGCCGCTGATGTCGATGCGGATCTCGGCGGGGATGTCGGCGGGCAGGCACTTCACCACCAGGTTGCGGGTGGGATGGTTCAGGATGCCGCCGCTCTCCTTCACGCCCACGGGGATGCCGTCCAGGATCACCGGCACCCGCAGCTTGATGGGGTGCTTGGGGTCCACGTGGTAGAAATCGATGTGACGGAACTTGTCCTTCACCGGCTCGCGCTGGATCTCCTTGAACATGACGGTCGACTGGCTCTTGGCGCCGGCCGCGTCCGTCAGCTCCATGGTCAGCAGGGCGTTCTTGCCCAGCGTGCGCAGGTAGAGCAGCGGGAGCTCCTTGGCGCTGACCTCCACGGTGTAGGGCTTGATGCTGGCCCCATAGACCACCGCGGGCAGCTTGCCCGTGGAGCGCAGGGCGCGGGCGCCCTTCTTGCCGCCGGGGGTGCGGGCGGAAGCTTCAAACTTGTACTCGGCCATGGTGTCTCCTTCTTGCAGGTGCCCGCGGGTTTAAGGCGGGCTGGGTTCCCCTGTATCCGCCGCCGCCGGCCATGGCGGTCCAGCGCGGTCGGGCAGGGGGGTTGAAAAGGCTATTCGAACAGCGACGAGACGCTGGTCTCTTTGTGGATGCGCAGGATGGCCTCGCCGAAGAGCTTGGCGATGCTCAGCTGCTTGTAGTTGGGCTGCTGCTTGTCGGGGGCCAGCGGGATGGTGTTGGTCATGATCACCTCCTTGAAGCCGGCGCCCTTGAGCTTCTCCACCGCCGAGCCCGAGAGCACGCCGTGGGTGCAGGCAGCGTACAGGTCCTTGGCCCCGTTGTCGCGCAGGAACTGGGCGGCGTTCACCAGCGTGCCGCCGGTGGCGATCATGTCGTCGGGGATGATGATGTTCTTGCCCTTCACGTCGCCGATCAAGGCCAGGGCCTCGACCTTGTCGTCGCCGCTGCGCTTCTTGTCCACGATGGCCAGGGGCACGTTCATGCGCTCGGCGAACTTCCAGGCGCCCTTGATGCCGCCGACATCGGCGGTGCAGATGCTCAGGTTCTTGATGTCCAGCCGCTTGAAGTGCTCGATCAGCACCGGCAAGGCCAGCAGGTGGTCCAGCGGGATGTCGAAGAAGCCCTGGATCTGCTGGGCGTGCAGGTCCATGGTCAGCACCCGGTCGGCGCCGGCCTCGGTGATCAGGTTGGCCACCAGCTTGGCGGTGATGGGCACGCGGGGCTGGTCCTTGCGGTCCTGGCGGGCGTAACCGAAATAGGGCACCACCGCGGTGATGCGGCGGGCGCTGGCGCGGCGGCAGGCGTCGATCATCACCAGCAGCTCGACCAGGTTGTCGTTCACCGGGGGGCAGGTGCTCTGCACGATGAACACGTCGGCGCCGCGGATGTTGTCGTGGATCTTGACCTTGCACTCGCCTTCGGGGAACTTGCCCACCTCGGCGCGGCCCAGGCTGACGTTCAGGCTCTCGGCCATCTCGGCGGCCAGCACCGGGTTCGAGTTGCCGGCGAAGATCTTCATCTCGTTTTCCATGGAGCCATGCCCCTTCGACGTTGGGATGGGGACGGGCGGCCTTAAGGCCGCCCCTACGCCTTGCGCTTCTCGATGGCCTTGGCCGGCACGCCCGCCACCAGGCCGTTCTTGGGGACGTTGCGGCCGCGCAGCAGCACCGCGCCCGCGCCGGTCACGGCCCCATCGCCCACTTCGACGGGGGCGACCAGCACGGTGCCCGAGCCGATGAAGGCCTTCTTGCCTATCTTGGTGGCGTGCTTGGCCTTGCCGTCATAGTTGGCG
>Ga0302320_10018983_pt1 | contig 13843 bp, 15 predicted proteins | sample Bog_T0_3_FD_202130 | JGI IMG/M metagenome (GOLD analysis project Ga0302320, IMG submission 202130) | Peat permafrost microbial communities from Stordalen Mire near Abisko, Sweden - Bog_T0_3 | ecosystem: Environmental > Terrestrial > Soil > Wetlands > Peat | place: Sweden: Abisko, Stordalen Mire... | reverse complement strand
CTGCGCAGTTACGCCGAGTGGCAAGCTATTCTCACGCGACCGTTGGGAGAGATTTGCGAATTGCTGTGTGCGGAAACGGACGAAGGCCAGCGTATTCGCCAAAGCTCCCCGTTTGCCGGCGTGCTATCGCCCGCCGAAGTCTGGAAGATCAAGTCGGCTCACCGCCATGCAACGGTCACAGCTTGAACACATTATCCGCGCCGCAACCGGCATCACTTCATCTGCGCGAGAATCTGGTCGGTGATGGCTTTCACAGCGGCTTCGGCGTCGGGGTCTAAACCGATGGTAGCTTCGGCGGATTGCGGGGCCGGGCAGGTGGCGCCGGGACGCCAGTCGCCGCTGTCGCACAGCTCGCATTCTTTCATGCCAAAACGCGGGTCCACGAAACCAAGGCTCTGCTTGATATTGAGCAGTTCCTTCATTTGGGGGCCGGTGAAGGTATTGATGGGCTTGCCCAACTGGCCGGCCACGACGATGGTGCGGCAGTAGGCCTCGATGATTTCCATGCGCCAGTAAGCTTCCTCAATGTTGTTGTGGCTCCAGGTCACCACGCCGTGATTGGCCATGAGAATGGTGTTGTACTGGTCGGTCAGTTCCGCCACGAGCTTGCCCATGTCCGCCGAGCCGGGCGTGCGATAAGGCGCGACGCCCACGGAACAAAACACTTCATACTCCGGGAGCATGCAGGTCGGCGGCGCGATGCCCGCCACCGCGAACGCGGTGGCGTAAGGCGGATGGCAATGGCAGGTGGCCACGGCCTGGGGCTGCCGCTTCATCATCTGCAAGTGCATCAAAATCTCGCTGGTGCGCTTCTTGGCGCCCAGAAGCTGGTTCCCCTCAAAGTCCACGAGGCACAGGTCCTCCGGCTGGAGCGAACCTTTGCTGACGAGCGTGGGGGTGCAAAGCGCAATATCTTCGCCGACCCGGATGGCCATGTTGCCGCCGTTGCCATCCACATAAGCGCGCTTCCAGAGGCGGTGGCCCATCTCGCAAATCTGCAGCTTGAGGCTGTGCGCGTAGGGTGAATTAAAAAACGACTCCAGCTCCGACTTGGGCGATTTCGAGGTCAGCGGCTTGGCCGGCGGCGCCAGCGGTGCGCAGTTGGAGGCATTGGCATTGTTCTTGGCAACCAAGGCTCTGGCATTGTCGCTGGTCTCCAACTCGCTCAAAAAATCGCGCGCGGAGGGCGTGACGAGGGCATCGTCGGGAATGTTTACGCCCTGACCATGGCGGACCATCTCTTGAATATCACGGACACTGATAACTTGGCTCATATTTGTTCTTGATTAAATTCTCTCCTCCGGAGGACCGGGGTAATGACGAAATCCAAATGACGAATGGCCAAGCCGCGAAACTCTCGGGCCGGGACAGGCATTAATCTTAATGTTCTCGTCATGCGTCTTCTTCGTCAACCCTTCCAGGGGCTGTAAAACATTTCATCCACTAGCGCGGCGTTGATGGCATCGATGGGGGTTGGCTGGGCAAACGGTTGCGCGGCCTCGCGGCCTTCCTCGTAGCCAATGACCTGGCCCACCCCACCACCGAGGTCGTCATACACCACCAGGCTCGGATCCTGGCCCAGCCCAGGCTCGGCAGCCAGGCCGGCGGCGTATTGCGCGCGGCTGAATGGGCTGACGACCAGAAAGCGTCCGCCTTTCAGCGCCGCCACGCTGCGGCTCAAGGTCACACGACCGATGACGGTACCAAGTTTCATGCGATCTGAAATCCGAATGACGGATGACGAATGACGAATAAAATCCGAATTTCAAAATCCGAATGGCGGCCAGCACCCTGCACCAGTTGTTTGGACTTTGTGCTTTGAGCTTCATTGGTCATTCGCCATAAGGCATGCGTCATTTTCATATTCTCTTTCCCGGTTCATGCTCATCCACCACGCCGACCACCAGCCAGCGCACGGGGCTCCGGTCCACGCCCACGGCTTTGCGCGCGGCCAGGCCGTCCGAGGAAATGATCACCTGCTGATGCATCCCGGCACCGTGGGAATCAATCGCCACCACCGGCGCGCCTTCCACTTCGCCACCCGCCCCAATCGGCTGGCAAATCACCAAGCGCCACCCTTCGAGACTCGGATGTTTCCGGGTCGCCACCAAGTTGCCTTCGACGCGGGCGAGTAACATATTGTCAAAATCCGAAATCCGATGACCGAAATCCGAAAGAAGGCCGAAATCCGAAATCCGAATTCAAGCGCGGTTGGCCGTGCGAATGGGCCGTTTCGATATTCGGAATTCGGAATTGTCTTGAATTTCGGAATTTGGTCATGGGATTTACTTTCTCCAAATTCAACCAAAAATCAGGTTCAACTCTTTTGCCTCCCGCCACAATTCGCGCGCTTCTTCTGCCAGACTTTCTTCCGAGGCGGCAAGCATGCGAAGAAAGAACATGGTTTCTTTGGATTCCTTGCGGCTGATTCCAATCTTGTTCTTGAAATCCTTGCCCGAATCTGCGTCATCCGCTTCGGAATAGTTTGCCCCAATACTGGTTCCAGCACCGACCAACTGGTCAACTAGCCGGTTGTTTTCAGGATAGTTAACCCCGCGAGGAACCTTTTTCACAAAGCGGATGATGCGTTCACCAAATTGGGCAACGCGCTCCAGCAAATCTGGTGGCGGGGTCTTTTGAGAAGCCTCTTCACCCAGCGCAAAATCGTTCGTAGAGGCGTTGTTTCCCCAATTCCAAAAAACCGAATCTTCGCGGTCCATTTGATCAAGCACGCGGTCCAAATCAGATTTCGGTTTTCGGATTTCTTTCGGCATTCGGATTTCGGTTTTCGGATTTAGTATATCCGGAGATTATCCACCATGACGCAGCGACGGATGCGGGTGAAGGTCTTGGGATTCGTAATGCCTTCGCCGGTGGGGGTGGCGATGGAATAGCTCAAATAACCTTCGCCGCCGAGGCCAAGGCCAGCCATGCTCGGGCCGTTCTTCACAAACAGTGTGGTGTCCAGCGCGCGCGCCATCGCGGTCATATGCTCCACATCGTGCGAGTGAATGATGCTCGTATGCTTGTAATTATGTTCGGCTGCCAGCGCGCACTCGATGCCTTCCTCAACGCTTTGGACGCGCACGATGGGCAGGAAAGGCATCATTTGCTCCTCCTCGACAAAGGGGTGTTTCGCGTCGGTCTCGCCGAACAACAACTGGGTACCCGACGGCAGATTGAGGCCGGCCGCCTGCGCCAAGACGGACGGATCCTTGCCGATGAAATCCCGGTTCACGCTGGCATGAGCGCAACCACCGCCCTGCCCTTCCTTGAAGGTAAACGCGGCCTGCGTGAGTTTTTCCAACTGCCCGGCAGTTAATTTCACCGCGCCGTTCTCGGACATCTTTTGCATCAACTGGTCCGCGAAATGGTCGAGCACGAACACTTCCTTTTCGCCAATGCACAGGAGATTGTTATCGAAGGCCGCGCCTGCAATGATGGCTTTGGCGGCGCGCGTGGCACAGCAGGTGTCATCCACGAAGACCGGCGGATTGCCCGGGCCGGCGCAAATCGCACGCTTGCCCGTTTGCATGGCCGCCTTCACCACCAGGGGTCCGCCAGTGACCAGCAGCAGCCGGGTGAATTCGTTTTTGCAGAGGGCGTTAAACGAATCCAGCGTCGGTTTTTCGATGATGCAGGCGATGTTTTCGATGCCGGTTTCGCGGTAGATCGCCTCGTTGTAGGCGCGCACCGCCATAGCGGCGCATTTGGCCGCGCTGGGATGCGCATTGAACACCACGGAATTGCCGGCGGCGATGATGTTGACGATGTTGCCGCTCAAGGTGGGAATGGAGTGCGTGCTGGGGGTGACCGCGCCCACGACGCCAAACGGCGTGAATTCTTCCAAAGTAATGCCGTGATCGCCGCTGCGAGCATCCGGGCGCAACCAGTCCACCCCGGGCACAAGCTTGATGATTTTCAGCTTGGCAATTTTGTGGTCGAGCCGGCCGATCTTGGTTTCCTCGAATTCAATCTTGCCCCAAGCCTCGGCGTTGGCCTCTGCCATCGCCTTGACGAGCTCCTCGATTTTGCGGCGGGCCCCCACGCCCTGCTGTTTGAGTTGCAGATACGCTTCCTGCGCGGCGGCACAGGCTTCGTTGGCATCGGGAAACACGCCGAACTTGCCGCGCAACGGGACCTTCGCGGCGGAAGTTGGCCGGGAACCGCACGCATCGGATTTTGGCGCGGCCGCAGGCGGGACGGGAGATGGCTTGGACGTGGCAGTCGCGGTGCCGCCCAGTTTGCCCAGCACTTCGGCCACCACGTCGCGGATCAAGGTTTCATTTACAGCAGTCATATAGGAAAATCCGAAGCCCGAAGTCCGAATGCCGTAAGAAGCCCGAAGCCCGAAATCCGAATATTCATCGTAACGGCAATTGGCCATGCCGTTCTGAATTCGTCATTCGGATTTCTTTCGGGTTTCGGCATTTGAATTTCGAGTTTAATCATTGTCTTGCGCTAAAAATCTGTTTTCCGAACACATCCACGCTGTCCACGATGCCGATGATGACGGCGTCCACGGGGGCATCCTTGAGGCCGCCGGCCAGCCGCGCGCTGCTGCCCTGGCAGAAGAGCACCAGTTCGCCCTCGCCGCAGCCGACGCTGTCCACCGCCACAATCGTGTTCTGGCCCGGACGAAATTTGGTGGGATCTTTTTCGTCCACGAGCTGCGGCCGCACCAGCAGGAGCTTGCGCCCGTTCATGGACGGATCTTTCTTGGTCGCGACCAGCGTGCCTTCGACTTTGGCGAGGAACATATTTTTGCCTTGGTGGCGGCGACTCGTGAGCGCGCCGCAATATCAACACAAGTCAGCCGCGCTCGCACGAGCGCAGCCACAGTTATTTTTTCTTCGGCAACACCGCTTCCACATCGTTGTGCGGGCGGGCGATGACGTGGACGCTCACCAGTTCACCTTTGATGGCTTTGATGGCTTGCGCGCCGGCATCGGTGGCGGCCTTGACGGCAGCGACGTCGCCGGTGACACACGCCGTCACCAGCGCGTTGCCGACCTGCATCATGGGGCCCATGAGCTCGACGTTGGCGGCCTTGAGCATGGCGTCCGTGCCCTCGACGAGGGCGACGAGTCCGCGCGTTTCAATCATTCCTATGGCTTGAGACATATCTTTAGTTGGTTATTAGTTAATGTTGATTTTAATTTTTCTGGGCTTCCAAAAACCGCTTCGCTTCGCGGGCCACGACGAGTTCCTCGTTGGTGGGAATCACAAACACCTTCACCTGCGAGTCGGCGGCGTGGATGACCGCCTCGGCGGCGCGCGTGGTGTTGTTTTTCGCGGCGTCCAATTTGAGGCCGAGGTTCTCCAAGTTCGCGCAGATGGCGGCCCGGATGAGCGCGCGGTTTTCTCCCATCCCGGCCGTGAACACGAGGGCATCCGCGCCGTTCAGTTGCAGAAAGTAGCTGCCGATCCAATGCCGGGCGCTGGCCACAAACACGTCCAGGGTGAGCCGGGCCTGCGCGTGGCCTTGGTCGGCGGCCGCGAGCACGTCGCGCATATCGTTGGAGACGCCACTGAGGCCCAGCAGACCGGATTGTTTGGTGAGTTGCTGTTGCGCGTCCTCCACGGTCAGGCCGAGCGTTTTCACCGCATACGGCAGGGCCTCGGCGTCGAGGTCGCCCACCCGGTTATTCTGCGGCAGGCCGGATTGCGGACTCAGGCCCATGCTGGTGCCGATAGACGCGCCGTTCAAAATACCCGTGATGCTGGAGCTCCCGCCGAGATGGCAGGAAATCACCCGCAAGGGTGGGCCGGTGATTTTGGTCGCGCCGCCATTCACGTAAAGCTGGCGGGCGCGCTCGGCCACGTCCGGGCGGCAGAGCAGCTCCGCCGAACGTTCGGCAATGAACTTGTGGCTCGCGCCGTGAAACCCCCAGCGGCGCACGCCGATTTGAAACCAGGATTCCGGCACGGCGTAGCGCTGCGACGCTTCCGGGGCAAATTGGTGAAACGCCGTTTCAAACAGCCCGATGAGCGGCACGTGCGGGACGCGCTGCGCGAACAGTTTGATGCCCGTGATGTAAGGCGGATTGTGCGCGGGCGCCAAGCCGTTGTAATCGGTCATGGCTTGCAACACCCGCTCGTCCAAGTACACACAGCCGGTGACGTTCTTGGCAATGACGGTCTTGAATCCGACGGCGCTCAACTCGCTTTCGCTGGCGATGGCGTGGGCGGTTTTCAGTTCGGCGAGGCAGTCCTCAATCGCCTTGGGATAGTCGGTGACGCGCTCAAAGCCGCCCTTGTGCAACAGGCGTTCGGCGTGGTTTGAGAAATCAAACAACCGCCACTTGAGCGAAGTCGAGCCGAGATTGGCGACCAGAATCTTCATCGAATTTACGATATACGATATACGATTTACGATTTACGAGTCCGGTTGAAACGCGGCATTTTCTGCCAGCGCGTTAATCGTAAATCGCAAATCATTCGAGCCATTTCCCCAGCCCGCTCAGCCCGTCGTGCGGGCGCGGAATCACCTGGACACTGACCACCGAGCCCACTTGGGCGGCGGCGGCGGCGCCGGAGTCCGTCGCGGCCTTCACAGCGGCGACATCGCCCCGGAAAAACACGGTGACGTAGCCGCTGCCGACTTTTTCCCAGCCGGTGATGTGGACGTTGGCGGACTTGAGCGCGGCATCCGCGGCTTCCACGGCGGCGCAGAAACCTTTGCATTCGATCATTCCAACAGCTTGTTTTGACATAAAATGAATGGTATGGTCTGGAGGTTTGCCTGGGGTTATTTCTTCACGCCGTTGCCGAGGAAGGCTTCGAGGAGTTCCTCGTGCGGGCGGGCGATGATGTGGGAGCTGACCAGCTCGCCGACCTTGGCGGCGGCCTTCGCGCCGGCGTCCACGGCGGCCTTGATGCTGCCGACGTCGCCCCGGGCCAGCACCGTGATCAGTCCGCCGCCGATGGCGACGGTTTTGATCAGCGTGACGTTGGCCGCCTTGACCATGGCGTCGCTGGCTTCCACACTGCCAACGTAGCCCTTGGTTTCAATCATTCCTAATGCTTCGCTCATATTGTCTTAGTTGATGGTTGTATGTTGATAGTTGATAGTTGTCAGAAATTCATCTCACCAGTTCCACGGGCGTGTCGGGCTGCAAGTTGCTCGCGTTGCCCTCGTCCGTATCAATGTGGACTTCCAGTTTGAAACTCTGGTCCACGCGACAGAGCATCCGGTCCAGCGAGATGGCGCAGTCGCCACCAATCTTCAGCCGCATGAATTCGCCGTGTTTCACACCGTAAAAGTCCGCGTCGGTCGGGCTTAGATGCACGTGCCGCAACGCGCGGATCACGCCGTCCTTCATCTCAAAAAATCCTGCCGGCCCCATCAGCATCGCGCCGGGGGTGCCCTGGATATCGCCGGACGCGCGCAAGGGAATGTCAAACCCGAGCGCGATGGAATCAGTATAGGCCAATTCGACTTGATTCAAGTTCCGGCAAGGGCCAAGAATTCGCAAATTGGAAATCACGCGGCTGCGCGGTCCGATGAGCGTGACGGTTTCCTTGGCTGCAAACTGGCCCGCTTGATACAGCCATTTGTGAACGCCGAGCTGATGACCTTTGCCAAAAAGGGCTTCCACCGCCTCAGGCGTCAGGTGGCAATGCCGCGCACTAATGTTGACGACCAATGGATTCGGCCCGCTCGCGGTCCGCGGCAACGGCTTGCCGAGGCGCGCGTAAACCGCCTGCCGAACCAAGTGTTCGACCACGGCGCGATGAGGTGCAGGTGCTGCAACAGCCATAATGTTTGAACGACTTTGACACTTTTTAGAATCAAGTCAACATTTTTCTTGCAAAAACTTCCAAAATCTTCCAAAGTGATGCAAATATGACCGCCGAAGAGCGAAAACATCGCATTGAAGCCTATCTTCAACGCGTTGAATTTGCATCGCTGGAAGAATTGTCGCAGCACGTTGAAGCGTCGGTTTCGACGGTACGGCGGGATTTGTCGGTACTTGAAGTGGCGGGCAACTTGCGTCGCACGCACGGAGGCGCGCGGATTGTAACGCCGAAGACGGATGAGTTTGCCTTTTCCTCGCGCGATGCGCGTCAGTTGGCGGAAAAGGAACTCATCGGCAAAGCTTGCGCCGGGCTGATTGGTTCGCATCAGAGCGTGATTCTCGACGCCGGCACGACCGTTTATCACGTCGCGCGGCATCTCGAAGAGAAGGCGCCGCAGATTGTGACCAACTCGTTGCCGGTGGCAAACCTGTTTGCCTCGGCCAGCCAGGTGGAAGTGATTCTGGCCGGCGGCGTGATCTATCCCCGGCTCGGCGTGCTGGTGGGGCCGATGACGGTGGAGGCGTTTTCGAACATGCGCGCGGACGTGGCCATCATGAGCGCGGGTGGCATCACGCTCGAAGGCATCACCAATTCGCACGCGCTCTTGATAGACATCCAGCGCGCGATGTTGAGGGCGGCACAGAAGGTTATTTTTTGCCTGGACCACACCAAATTTGGGCGGCAGTCCGTTTCGCCGTTGTGCGGCCTGGATTTGGTGGACGCGATTGTGACCGACAGCCAGGCTCCAGAGGATGTGGTCGCCGGTCTGCGTGCGCTCGGGGTGGATGTGGTGGTGGCACCGGCCAGTCCGATGAATGGTGCGGGATGACTTATCATGCTCATCCTCATCGTCATCGTCATGCTCATCCTCGCGGTGATTTGAGGATGAGGATGAGCATGAGGATGACTGGGAGACGAACAGCATGTGAGAGCATTTTATTTTAACAAAACATGAATTTGGCAGAACAAGTCCGGCAGGCGGGCGTGGTGGGCGCGGGCGGCGGCGGTTTTCCGACGCACGTCAAGCTCACCGCCAGGGCGGAAACCGTCATCGCCAACGGCGCGGAATGCGAGCCGTTGTTGCACAAAGATGCGGTGATCATGGAGCGGAACGCCGCTGAACTCGTGCGCGGCATGCAGCTCGCCATCGAGGCTGTGGGCGCCCGCGAAGGCGTCATTGGCGTCAAAGGCAAGAAGCAGCATGCCGTGGAAGCCGTGACGGCTGCATCCAAAGGCACGAATGTGCGAGTGCAATTGCTGGGCGATTATTATCCGGCGGGCGATGAATATGATCTGGTCTATAATGTCACGGGCAAATTGATTCCGCCCGGCGGCATTCCCATCGCGGTGGGCGTAGTGGTGAACAACGTCGAGACGTTTGTGAACATCGCCGCCGCTCATGACGGAAAGCCGCTAACGCATAAGATGCTCACGATTGCCGGTGCGGTGAACTCGCCGGCCACGCTCCGGGTGCCCATTGGGACCACCTTTCGCGAATGCATTGAATTTGCCGGCGGACTGGCCACAAACGATCCGGTGCTCGTCCTCGGCGGCTTGATGATGGGCACGCACACGGACAATCTCGACACGCCCGTCACGAAAACTTCCACCGGGGTGGTGATATTGCCGCGGACACATCATGTAATCGAGCGCAAGCTCAAGCCGCAAGTGGCGCAGGCAAAAATTGGCAAATCCGCGTGCGACCAATGCCGCTACTGCACCGAATTCTGTCCGCGCTTCCTGTTGGGCTACGCCGTGGAACCGCATCAGGTGATGCGCACGCTCGCTTTCACTGGCACCGGCGCGGATTATTTCAACCAGTGGGCGGCCATGTGCTGCTCGTGCGGACTCTGCACGCTCTATGCCTGCCCCGAGGAATTGTTCCCCAAGGAAGCCTGCGACGACGCCAAAGCCGTGATGCGCGCCAAGCAGATCAAATGGACCGGACCGATGAATCCGAAAGTCCATGCCATGGCGGACGGACGGCGCGTGCCGATCAAAACGCTGGCGAAGAAATTGCACGTGCTCGATTACGATTTGCCAGCGCCGCTGCTCGAAAAAGAAATTTCACCGCGCCGCCTGGTGTTGCCGCTCAAGCAAAGCGCCGGCACCCCCTGCCTGGCCAAAGTGAAAGCCGGCGACCGCGTCAGCGCCGGGCAAATCATTGGCGAGCCCGCGCCGAATGCGCTGGGCGCGATTTTGCACGCGCCGATTTCCGGCACGGTGCGCGAAGTGAACGACAAGCATATCCTCTTGGAGAAGTGAATTTATGGCTGAGAAATCTGTTGGATTGATTGAACTGTCGAGCATCGCCTCCGGTTTTCTGGTGGCGGACACCATGCTCAAGGCCGGCGATGTGCGGCTGATTTTGTCGCGCTCGATTTGTTCCGGCAAATACATGGTACTGATTGGCGGCGACACCGCGGCGGTCACGGCTGCGGTCGAGGCCGGGTGCGAAGCGGCGGGCGGCTGTCTGATTGACAGCTTTGTCATCGCCAATTTGCATCCGGACGTCTTTGTGGCGCTCGGCCGCTCGCAACCGGTGGAGACCAACGGCGCGCTGGGGATCATTGAATCGTTCAATGTCGCCACGCTGATCCAGGCCGCCGATGCCGTGGCCAAAACTTCGGCCGTGCAACTGCTGGAAGTCCGGCTCGCGATGGCGATGGGGGGCAAAGCGTTTTGCTCGATGACCGGCGATGTGTCGTCCGTGCAGGCCGGGGTGGCGGCTGGCCGCGCGGTGCTCGCCGAAGCCGGCGTGCTGGTCAACGCCGTGGTGATTTCGCGTCCGCACCCGGATGTCTATCGCGAAGTCGTGTAGCGCAATCATTCAGTTCAACCGCAGATGAACCCAGCGCGCCTGACGCCGCACCCAAAGAAGCTGGAAGATGGAAACAACATGACCACTGCAAGCGACTCAGCCAAGTATTTTACGGGTTGGCTGCTGGCGTTCTTTCTGACAGTTATTGGGGCGCACTTCTGGGTGGTCTGGCTCTACGGTTCGGCGCTGCCGTTTTGGGATCAGTGGGATGAAGCGCTGAGGCTTTTCAAGCCGTGGGTGGAAGCCCATCTGAGCTGGGCCGACATTGCCGCACCGTTCAACGGACATAGAATCATCCCGACCTACTTGTTGGATATGAGTCTTATCTGGCTGAATGGCCGGTGGGATCCCATTCTGCAGATGACCGTCAACGCTTTTATTCACGCGACCTTTGCCTCCGGACTGGCATTTAGTTTGTGGCATTTTGCGGGGCGCGGGAACGGCTGGCTGGTCTGTGGTTTGCTGCTCCCATTCTTCACTTTCCCCTATGCGGGGGAAAATGCGCTTTGGGGATTTAATTCCATGTGGTATTTCCCATACGTTTTCGGATTGGTGGCAATCGCTGGTCTGGGATTTTGCCGCGCCGGCAGTTGGCCTTGGTGGATTGGGTTGGCTGCGGCGTTGCTCGGTTTGTTTACCCAGGCTTTGGGCTTGGTCGCGCCGACGGCAATTGGCGGACTGTTGGTATTACGTGCCATCAGAAACCGGAAATTTGGAAGAGAGGATTTAATCTCCCTGGGGGCGTGTTGGCTGCTGGTGGGCATCGGCGCGGCTTTCAACGTCCGCGGGAACGTTGATAGCCCCTTGCAGGCGCATTCCTTTGCGGAATTTGCCAACGCCCTGATTCGCCAGCTTGACTGGCCTTTTTACACCCGACCGGAAATGGCGTGTGTCATTGTGCTGCCGCTAGCGCTGTTGCTGGTTTATTATCTGCGGCCAGGCTTTCAGGCTTTGCGGCTGGCTGAATGGCTGCTGACGCTCGCGCTGTGGAGCGTGCTGGGATCCGCCCTCGTTGCCACCGGGCGGGCGAATTACGGCGAAATCATTCCGTCCAGCCGCTACACGGAAATCTTCAGCGTCCTGCTCATTGCCAGCCTGTTTGCAACCATCCTGCTGGGCGGGCAATGGCAGCAAAACCGTTTCCTGAGATGGACTGGGCGTTGGTTGCCGTTAGTGTTTGCGGGCGTCATTTATTGGGGCATCGCCCAAATGTCAAACCTCGTCGTGGATAATCTCCTGGTTCCCACCCGTGCCATGAATCTGATTGCCGAGGAGCGCGTGGCCGCCTTTATGGCCTCAGGCGATGACAGTGTCCTGCTGAAGCGACCGACAATCCGGCCAGACCCAAAGGTTGCATTGGAAGTATTGCGCCACCCAAAGCTGCAGGCCATTCTGCCGGCCGCCTGCGTCCCCGCGACGTCCGCGCCCGAGGTTGGCAGACTGGCGACGGCTTCGCGATGGCTGTTGCGACAGGCCGTTATCATCGTGGTCATGGGCCTCGTTCTTTTCGTGGGGCTGAGCGGCTTTGGCTTGGTCCGTGCAACCAAGGGCTTGGCCGTCCCGAAACCGGAGGGAATTCTGGCCTTGCTGGCCGGGCTGACAGCGCTGGGCTTTGTTTGGTCAAAGCATTCATTGCAACGCGACTCGATCGAATACGGCCTGCAACAACAACTGGCCGAGAGTTTTAAATCCGCCGGCGCCCTGGACCGTGCGGCATTCCATGCGCACAAAGCAGACGAATTGAAACCTGTCAAATAAATTTCCTGGAATCTTAATCTCCTCACGTCGGCTGGTACGAGGTTCGTGGGGGGTGGGCGTCAAATTGATTTTTGGGGGCCGTCCGCACCACCGCCTCAAAACGACTCCAGCACATGCCAGGCGTACATATACGCCAAGCCATCAGTCTGTGCCCAAATACGCTTTACCAATTGTTCGTTGCCATTCACTTCCGGCCATTGCGTCTTGACGCGATCCCACGGTTCGACGGAGCCGGGGGGAGTGCGTGTCGGCCGGCCAATTGTTTGCGGCGCGGGTTTGGGCGACGCCGGCGCGGGCAGTCGTCCACAGGAATAGACGCCATGCTCCAGGGTCGCCTCGGTCATGGCTCGCATGTTTTCGATATTCCCGTCATTCTGAATGATCGCGCTGGCGTCCATGATGTACGCGCCGTCTTGGGCGCAGAGCTCCAGGATTTCCCGCACCTTGGCGCGGACCTCTGCCGGGGTGCCGAAGGAGAGCAGCGCATTGGGGATGCCGCCAGAGAGACAGAATTTGCCCCCCAATTTGGAGAACACTTTCGCGGGATTGCCCCGGTCGAGATGATAGACAATGCTGTGCTCCGGCAGCGTGGCAAAATCGTCGAGGTGATAGTCCCAATTGCCTTCGGCATAAAACAAGGTCTGCCGGCCATGCCGCCAGAGTTCCTCAATGATCGGGCACAGCGTCGGCCAGAAAATGTTGGAAAAATGGCTGGGCGACACCAAAGGTACACAACTCCGATGCATCCAAAAACCAATCGGCACGGTGCCGGTCGGGTCGGAACTATCGAGCGCAATCTGATACAGGTGCGGTGCCAGCGCCTCGCACGCGGCCAGCACCTTCTCGGGCTGCGTTTCCAAATCCGACAGCAAGCCCAAGTAACCCCGGAACTTGTCCGCCAGTATGTCCATGGGCGCCTTGAGGATGCCGGCGATCGCGGCGACGGTGCCGGTTTCGGTTTTCATGCGCTCCACTTGCGGGCCCAGGCTGTTGAAGTATTGCATCATCGCCATGCCGCCCTTGAGCTGCGACAGCGCGGTGCCGTGGGACACGCGCGGCAACCAGGTGTTGAACAGGTATGCGGTCGGGTCGTCAATCAACGCATCGTATTCGTCGGGCCGCATGAAGGCTTGGTCTTCCGGCGGCTCGTGATACTGGAAGCCGGTGTCGGCAGGAATGTGGATGCCCGGAATCGCGTAATACTTCAAGCCCAGCGCCTGCGCCAAGCCGGTCCAGACCCAAACCATGCTCGGCACCATGGCGTCCCATTCAAAATCCTTCGCCGTGCGGATGACGGACTCGAAGGCCTGTTGGTAATCATGCGCCACGTCCTGGCAGGTCAGGCCGGCGTAACGGGCGCAAAATTCCGCCACAAACGGGCGGATGGGCACACGATCCGGCATCCCGCCGCGCATCGCGGTGGTGTATCGGGCAAGTCGCTGTGCGTAAAGCTCTGACCTG
>Ga0302320_10018982_pt1 | contig 13843 bp, 13 predicted proteins | sample Bog_T0_3_FD_202130 | JGI IMG/M metagenome (GOLD analysis project Ga0302320, IMG submission 202130) | Peat permafrost microbial communities from Stordalen Mire near Abisko, Sweden - Bog_T0_3 | ecosystem: Environmental > Terrestrial > Soil > Wetlands > Peat | place: Sweden: Abisko, Stordalen Mire... | reverse complement strand
GTGTTTCCACCACATCGACCAGAAAACGGGCCAAGTGATTTTCCGGGAGCCAGTCATGTAACGAAGGAGGCAAAAGAAGCGACTGGTTCAGGTCGTCGGAGCGGAAACTCTTTCCCATAAACAACATTTTAAAAAAGGTCCGCCACCAACGAAATACTTTTGTTGATGCCCGGAATCTATTCCCGACATACTCCTAGGCACAGGCGTTATCGCAGCAATCTGCAAATCGCCCGCAACCCTGCCGGAATGCGGACTGAGACTCCAGTCAAAGTTGCGCTTTCGACAACAGAGAAGGCCGTGATAAGGTCCCCCTAGCGGATTTTTCTGCGAGAGAGCGACCGATGCAGAGACGCACATTCTTCAGCATGGCGACGGGCGCGACCGTGGCCTTGGCATTGAAACCGGGGGTTCTTGCCAGTGAGCAAGAGCCCAAAAATCCGATTCCGTATCCCGATCCGGCAGTCGAAGTCGTCGATCCTCGCTTCGTGAAATATCGCGTCATCAGCGCGGCAGTGGAACGCCTGTTTACCGGTGCGCGCTGGACTGAAGGCCCGGTGTGGTTTGGCGACGGTGGGTACCTTCTCTTTAGCGACATTCCCAACAATCGTATGTTGCGATGGCTGGAGGAAACAGGCGATGTGACGGTGTTCCGCAGCCCTTCGAACTACAGCAACGGCAACACCCGTGACCGCGCGGGGAGACTGCTCACGTGCGAGCACGACTCACGCCGCGTCACGCGGACCGAATATGATGGCACCGTCTCCGTGCTGATGGATAGCTATCAAGGGAAGAAGCTCAACGCTCCAAACGACCTGGTCGTGCACTCCGACGGGGCCATCTGGTTCAGCGATCCCGGTTACGGCATTATGTCGAATTACGAAGGACACAAAGCTGCCTTCGAACTCCCCGCCAACGTTTATCGGCTCGACCCGAACACCAGCATGGCCACCGTTGTGGTTAGCGATATGGAAAAACCGAACGGCCTGTGCTTCTCTCCCGACGAGAAATTGCTTTACATCGTCGATAGTGCAATTCCAAAGCACCCGGACGCTCCGCGCCCCATTCGCGTGTATGACGTTGTGGATGGCGTCAAGCTTACGAATGGGCGAATGTTCGTGAACATGGCGCCGGGTACTTCCGATGGCATTCGCTGCGATGTGGACGGCAATATTTGGTCCGCTGCCGGGTGGGCCGGAGACAGCTTCAACGGGGTGCATGTGTTCGCCCCCGACGGCACTCTCATCGGCAAGATTCATCTGCCTGAAACGTGTGCCAATCTTTGTTTCGGTGGCGCCAAGAGAGACCGCCTGTTCATGACGGCAAGCCAATCACTGTACGCCCTCTTTGTCGGGACAGAAGGCGTCCGGGTGGCTTGATGCCTTGGTTGACCCGGAGTAGCGCCGACCTCCAGGTCGGCTGTTCTGAGGGCCCCCTGGCCTGCAGTAGCCCCGCGTGATCCCGTATTCCGTTGATGAGCGCCGCCTGTAAGAAATCCAGGTTCGAACGTACCGGCGCGTGCTGAATCACCTTTCACCGCACCAGCGGCGTAAACCGCAGCTCAATGCCAGCGTCCCCCTCCAGTGTCGTGACTTCGATCTCCGTAAGATCCTCCACCAGGTAGTCCGCCACCGCCAGCGATTCCACGGAATGCGAGAACGTCGTCGCAATCACCGTGCATCCCGCCGCGTGCCCAGCCTTCGCCCCGGAGGCCGCGTCCTCAAACACCACGCACTCCTCCGGCTTCAACCCCAGCAGCGCCGCGCCCGCCAGATACGGCGCCGGATGCGGCTTGCCCTCGCTCACGCTCTCCGCCATCACGAACCGCTCCGGCACAGGAATGGTCCCCGCCGCCAGCCGCACCCGCGCCAGCGGGCCGGTCGCGCTCGTCACCACTGTCCAGCGGTCCTTGGGCAGTGCCTCCAGCAGCTTCAATACTCCGGGCAGCACCGCAACCCCGTCCACGTCGGCCATCTCCGCGCTCTCGATGATCATGGTTTCCGCCACCGGATCCAGATCCGGCCGCAAAATCGCGATCGTCTCCACGCTACGGCATCCATGCGCAATGCGGATCGCATACGTGGGGTCGACACCCCGCATCAACGCCCACTTCGTCCAACTCCGCTCCACCGAACCGAGCGAAGAGATCAGAATGCCGTCCATGTCGAAGAGAATGCCTTTGCAGCGAACCGTCACTGGGGAAGAAACCGGAGAAAAAGCCATGTCCCCATTTTAGCCGGAGCTTTTAGGTTCATACCGGCAGCGGACTGTGCTGCAAAGGTTAACGCTTGGCTTGCGTCTCCTTCGCCGGAGCCCAGGTCACGCGGGGCGGGCTGGCCAATGTTAATGCGCCTTCCATGGGCCGTTTGCGCGCACCTTGCAGAACCTGGCTGTTCTTCAACGTCACTTTTCCGTCCGCAATCTCGGCGTCCGCAGTCCACTTGTCGAACCGGGCCAGGGTCGCGGGAACGGCTTCCGCAACTGGCGGAGCCTCGTCCCCCATCCCTACGGCCCCGTGCTCCCAATCGAATTTGAGCGTCCCCTTCGCCGAAGCCGCCAGTTCTTCCTCGGTAAATCCGGAGAGCTCCACCTTTGCATCGCCGGCCAAACTGCGCCCGGTCCAGGTTTGCCCCACAACCCGGCCAACCGCCGCGGGGCTTAGTTTCTCAAAGTGTCCCTCGATCGTGTAGGCCGGCTTGGGTTGGCTGGGGCCGGCGCCGCGCAAGGCGCCGCGCCCGCTGAAGTGTCCGTCCAGCAGGTCGGCATCGATAGCGGAGATCTCGGCCGCGCCGTCGGCAATGCGCAGCTTCGCCGTCACACCGTTGAGCGTAATCGACCCAAGCACCAGCGAATCCGCATGCACGGATCCATCCACCACCGGCCACGCCGGAGCACTTGCCGGGTGGAACCGGGCCAGCAGCGTCGACAGCATGGTGCCTGGCTCGCGTGCCCCCAGGATCGCCGCCTGCATGGCGCTCGCATCCAGCTCATCGAATTGCACCTGGAAAGTTGGCGTGCAGTTCCCCCCCTCCGCGCAGCGAGCCGGAACATCCAGACGGGCCGTTCCCTTCACCGGCCCGTAGGAGAAGTTGATCGGATCCCAGTGCAGGTTCTGATCTTCAAGATGCAGCGTGGCCTGCGCAATCTCCACATGATTAGCCAGGTAGCTCGCCGTCCAGTTGGCGTTGTGCAGCGTTACCGTCCCCGTCAAGGTGTCACCAGGCATCGCGACAGCCCCTTTTGCCAAGAGGACCGCTGCCGGCAAACCGGCGCCTGCGGCAGCTGAACTCTCCGGTAAAACTGACGCCGGCCACCAGGGCCCATCCGCAGTCAGATCCAGCGTAGCCGCGTCTCCGGCCAACTCGTCCAAGGAAGCCACGTTTGCCACTCCGGCCATGCGCGCAAGTTCGCGCGCCCGCGCCAGGCTTGCCAGCCCCCGCAGCGTAATCTGGTATCCCGACAAGACCAGCCGGGCCGTCACAGTGAGCGGCGCCGAAGCCCCCGCACCAATCCCTACCTTGGTCTCCAAACCAACCGGCAGGGCGGAGCTTGGCTGGTTCCCTGCCGCCGCAGCCATCGCTGCGGTGGCCGGAACCAAAACCAGTTTCGCCGCCTCGATCGGCTTGCTGAGCCCTTCCCCGCTCAGCTCAAAACCGTCCACCGTGAAGCTCCCGGTCAACGGGCTTTGGACCGCTTCGCGTCCCTTTGCCGATCGCGAACCAACCCGCTCCTTCCGCGCCGGCAGCTTCTCCGCCGCCTCCGCAGCCACGGCGGCGTAGTTGATTTTGCCGCTGACCGATCCTTTGACCTCCAGCCCCGCACCGAAATCGCTGCGCACCGTGCGCAGCGCATCCAATCCGGCCGCTACCGGAAATCGTTCCAGCTCGACCGACAGGTGCGGTGAGCCCCCGCTTCCGGGCAAATCCCCTGCCAAACGTACCCGGCCATCGCCGAAAGGGGAATCGCATGCCAGATTCTCCACCGCTCGCTGCGGAGAATGAAAGAGCAAGCTGCAGGTCGCGTCGAAATCCATCGCTGCAGCCGGGGCAAACTCGGCGCGATGCACCCCCGCGGCGCGCAATCGAGTCTTGATTTGCGCCGACTCCGGGGTGCCGTCCAGGTGCAATTCTCCCGTCAGGTCGCCCCTCCATCCGGGATCGGAACCAATCAGCAACCGCGTCAGTTGGCCCAGTTGCGCCTCGCGCCATTCAACATCCAGATGGATCGGCATGTGCCGAAGAACCTGTGCACTCTGCGCCTTCGCTTCCAGCCGCACCACGCCCGTATCGGCGAGGTCCAGGCTCACGTCCGTACGCGCTGGCTGGCCGCGCAAGCGAACGTTCCATGCGCCGGGCCGGTCTTGCCAAAAGGAAAGCTCGGTGTCCACCAGGCTGAAAGGCAGCTTCTCCGCACCCTGCTTGAAGTTGACCCGCGCGTGGGTCGCCTCAATGTACGGCAGCGGCATCGGCCGGGCAAGCTTGCCTTGGCCCGCGGTCTGCGTCTTCGCTGCGGCGGTCCGAAACAGCGGGTCCAGATTCCACCGGCCTTCCGCCGTGCGCACCACATTGAAGCTGGCTTCGTCCACGCTGATGGTGGCAATCTCGACATGCCCGCGCCAAAGCGAAAGGAGCCGGATTGTGGCTGTCACCGTGTTGGCGCGCAACACAGGTTCGGCCCCGTAGGCTGGATCTTCTTCCACCGTCAAGTCCGTCAGTACAAATCCAGGAAGCGGCAGCAAGCGCAGCTCAACCGACGACAAGCGCACCGGCCTGCCCAGCGACTCCGACAGTAATTGGGTGATGCGTGTCTTGTAGCGGCTGATGCTCACCATCGGCGGCATCACCACAATGGCCAGCAAAACCACCAGCAGTGCCAGCGCCAGCCAAAGCCGTCTCCGCTTCCATTTCGATGCGTGCGTGTCGTTCATCCTCTTCTAATCTAGGTCATTCAGCGGCAGCGCGCCCAGTACCCTTCCCGCATCGCTCTGTCATCCTCAGCATCCTGACTTTCGTCAGAATTAAAAAGGAGCAGAACGCCCCGTGCCCCATCCTTCCGCGCTCTTTGCGGAAGGGTGGGAAACCTCGGACCTCGACGAGCCTTGTTCGGCGGCGAGCGCAGCGAGCCGAGGACCGGTGATTCTTCGAAAACCACGCGGTCCATTCACCGAATCAAATGCAGCGTCCGCTTCCAACGTGTTTCGGTGAAGAAGTGCGTCGCCTCGTGCATGATCCAGCCTGCGCTTGCACTCCCGCTTGCCTCGTCATATGCGTTGTCCGGCGTCTCAAACGACCAGTAGTTGAACAGCGGCCGGCCCAGAATATTGGCACGCGGCACAAATCCCCAAAACCGTGAATCGGCGCTGTTGTGCCGATTGTCGCCCATCATGAAGTACATGTCCGCGGGAACCACCAGTTCCCCGTTCTCAATGTGGTTGTGAAAGTCCACCGCCCAGCTCGTGGTGATGAAACTTCCCGGCTCCGGCACGGGAGTCACGGCCGGAAACTCATCCAGAAAGTCCCGGTGATTCTCCGCGGTGGTTGGCTGCGCCTGCGGCTGGTCTTGCGCCACTCCGTTGAGGATGACGATCCCATCGCGTAAGCGAATATGGTCGCCCGGCAAGCCGATCAGCCGCTTCACCAGAGTCGGATAGTCCAGATTTCCGTCTTTGTCGAAATCAGCGACCGGCTTCTTAAACACAACCACATCGCCGCGCTTGGGCTCGCGATAGTGCACCAGCGGCATCCAGCCCGCCGGCGGTGCCAGCGTGATCCGGTCCACCAGCAGGTGATCGCCCACCAGCAGGGTCTTCTCCATCGACCCCGACGGAATCACAAAATTTTGTCCCAGGAACGTCAAGATGAACATCCCCACCACCAGCACAGTACAGGTACTGGCAAGCGCTTCGAAAGGCGTCTCGCGCTCAACCGGCGCGGATCTGCCTGGCGGACCTTCCCGCTTATCCATCGATCGCTCGTTCCTTCCCGCCAAGATCTCCCGCGAGCTTGGGAAACCCATCAATTCCAGCTCTACACCATTTCAGAAACTGCCAAAGAACTTCAGGCATGTCATCCGGAGAAACTCGACTTGCGCTGCAGTTACATTTTGCAGGAACGCTCACCCGGCAGCGCCACAAACGTTCCGTGCCCCGTCCATGAGCTTTTTATCTGGCGCATGGGCGGGAAGCCTCTCGCCTCAACAAGCCCGTTCATCCGGAGCGCAGTCGAAGAATCTGCGGCTGTCGTGAGCAAGTTCCATCCGATTTACCGAATCACGTGCAACGTCCGCTTCCACCGCGTATCCGTGAAGAAGTGCAGCGCCACGTGAGCCATCCAGCCAACGCTGCTGCCCACGCCCGCCTGTTCATACTGATCCTCCGGTGTCTTGAACGACCAGTAGTTGAACAAGGGGCGGCCCACGATGTTCTCCCGCGACACAAACCCCCAGTAGCGGGAGTCCAGGCTGTTGTGCCGGTTATCGCCCATCATGAAGTAGTGCCCCGGGGGCACCACCAGTTCCCCATTCTCCAGATGGCTCGGTGCCTCGACCGACCAGGCCTCGGTCGCGCTCGGATCGTTCGCCGGAACAATCGACGGAAACTCGTCGAGGAACTCGCGCTCTCCCGGATTGGCCGGCGCAATTCTGCCATCAGCCGGCGGCGTTTGCGCCACACCATTGATGATCACGATCCCGTCGCGCAGATGAATATGGTCGCCGGGTACACCGATCAGCCTCTTCACCAGAAACGGATATTCTGGATTGCCATCTTTGTCCAGATCCGCCACCGGCTTGAGAAACACGATGACGTCGCCGCGCTTCGGTTCGCGATAGTGCACCAGCGGCATCCAGCTGCTCGGTGGAGCCAGCGTGATCCGGTCCACCACCAGGTGATCGCCCACCAGCAACGTGTCTTCCATCGATCCCGACGGAATCACGAAATTCTGTCCCAGGAAAGTGAGAATGAACAGCCCCACCACCAGCACAGAGCAGATACTGGCAGCCGCTTCGAAGGGCGTCTCTTCGACCCGGGTTTCTGCGGGCGCTTCCCCCGGTGCGGGCAGTGCTTCGGAGGTCGTACTGCCATTCAGCGCATTTGTCTTTGTCATCCAGTCGCTCTTTGAGAATGATCAGCACTCGGTAGGCAGTTCCACATTTGACCCCTGATCCCTGATCCCTGCCTTTAGTGCACCACGTGAAAAATGCGCTTCCAGCGCGCAAAGCCCGTGAGCCTCGCTGAAATTTCCCTATCGTGTCCGAGTCTATCATCCGCCGCCTGTTGCACATCCGTCGTGGACGGCCTCACAACCGAGAAGTAGATCACCAGCGGACGCGCCACGATTTGCCGCCTCGCCACAAACCCCCAGAAGCGCGAATCTTTGCTGTGATTGCGATTATCTCCCAGAACAAAATACTCGCCCTCGGGAACAATCAATTCGCCATTCCGCGTAAGACTCTGCATCTGCTGCCACCAAACCGGGTCCACCTCCGGATCGGTGTAGACCTTGGCGGGAAACTCATCGCGAAACGGATTGCTCATCGCCGGCTCAAATGCGGCATAGGGCTCGTTCTGCGCCTGCCCATTCACGAGCACACGCCCATCTTCGATCCGCAACCGGTCCCCCGGAATCCCCACCACCCGCTTCACAAGATAAGGAGGATCCGCATGGTGAAACACCACGACATCCCCGCGCGACACATTTCTGTAGGGCAGCAGCCTCCGGCTCAACCAATCCGAGGGAGCATAGAGCTGTTTATTCACCAGGAGGAAATCGCCCACAAGCAACGTATGTTCCATGCTTTCCGATGGAATCAGGTAAGGTTGCAGAAAAAATGTCAACAAAAACAGAGCGATGACGATCGTCTGCAGCAACGACGCCAGCGCCTCCGGCACGGTGGGCAGATGAATCCGCAAATGATGCGCTTCCCCTTGCGCCACCGGGCTCGGAATTTGAGCGGACGTGCTCATTCTCCTGCGGTCTCCTCGTCGTCTGACGGCCATCCTTCGATCTTGATCGCTCCAGCCTGAAGCCCTTCCAGCGCACGCCGCGCCGCTTCTTGTTCCCCACGCTTCTTGGTGCTTCCCGTCCCGAGTGCCAAAGCCTGCCCCAACGATCCGTCCTGCCTCTTCATCAGCACTTCAATCAGAAACTTCTTGCGATGGTCCGGTCCGCTCTCGCTCTTGACATGGTAAACCGGCGTTCCTACCTGCGCCGATTGCAAAAACTCCTGAAGCGCTGACTTGTAATTGCCCAGCGATGCGCCGGACTGCAATTCGCGCACCAGGATCTCGGCGGCCTCCCCCAGTACATACTCCCGCGCGAACCTGCGTACCGGCTCCAGCCCGCCATCCAAAAACAACGCGCCAATCACCGCTTCCATCGTGTTGGAAAGAACTGTCCCCTTGTTCCTCAACCCGCCGCGCTCTTCCCCGCGGCTCAATCGCAGATAGCGGCCCAACCCCACCGCTTGACCCACTTCCGCCATATGCATGCGGCTCACCAGTTGCGCCCTTACCCGGGTTAGCTCCCCTTCACGCCATTCCGGATGCTCCGCAAATAATATTTCGGCCACCACCAGTCCCAAGACGGCGTCCCCAAGAAACTCCAACCGCTCATTGTCACCGGACGCGGGAACCCCGTCTGCATCGCACTCACTGCCGGCATCGTTTGCCGTCTCGTTCGCTAAGGACCGATGCGTCAGCGCCCGCACCAGGTGTTGGCGCTCGCTGAACCGATGACCCAGTGAGCCTTCCAACTCAGAAAGTGTTTCTTTCACCCGCTCCTCATTCAATCTTCAATGCCGCGCTCGGTCTGGCCTCAAATACCGTGACCCCGTGATTTCGGAATCCCACTCTGACCATGGGTGCCCCCGGTCTCGCCTTTGAGACCGGGGAGACCATGGACCGATATCGTTCCGCCCCTTGCTCCCGAAACTCCTTCGCGTCCAGCCGCAAGCTATTGCTCGCCCTCGATCGCAGTTTCCTGCAACCCGCGTTCCCGCTGGTCTACTGCGGCTTCCCCGTCCCCGCCGACACCGCCGCGCTCGGCTTCCCAGTCCCGCTCCCGGGCTTGGCCGGATCCGCATCGTCATCGGAATCTTCGTCGCAGCTATGACCGTTCACCGCATAGGCCGACTTCACGCCCCGCTCCGCCGCCAATCGCGTATCCTGCTCGCCGTCCCGCACCGTCAGCGCCAACTTGTATTCGGAAACCGCCTGCTCCCGCTTGCAGTCCAAGTCCAGCATCCGGCCGAGGTAGATATGCGACCAGGCCAGCAACCGTTGATCTTTGCTCGTCGCCAGCGTCTTCTGGAAGCGATCGATCGCGTCCTCCGGATGGCCCGTCAAGATGGCCGCACGCGCCAAAATGAAGTTGGCCCGAGAACCCGCTGCCACCGCGTCCAGCGTATCCGAGCGTTCCGCCAGCGCCTGCCGGGCAAGCGCGCTCGCCGTCGCCGCATCCCCCGCCGCCAGCCGCGATTCCGCCAGGTCCAGCCCCGTCAACTTCCGCGGGTGCGAACGGCCCAGCACTTCCCCGTCCGCTTCCTTGTCAAACTCGAGCTGACGCGCCCGATGCACCTGCTGGTCCACATCCATGCTGTAAACCATCTCGCCGATCGAGTCCTTCAAGCTCGCCGGGTCCTTCTCAAACGCGACCAGTTGCTCGTAGAAGTACTGCGTCAGCACATATCCCTGCGTCATGTCGTGGCGCATCGTCGCCACTCGCACCGCATCCACCTTCTGTTGGTACACCTGCCGCTCGTGCTCGTACTTCGGCATGTCTTCCCGCAGCGCGTTGGCCGGAATCTTGTACACCGGGATCCCCGTGTCCATCGTGCGCGCCTCGATCGCCTTGATCAAACACTCAATGGTCAGGGGAACCGTCTCTGACCGGTAGCGAAACTCCAGCGGCGCTTCCTTCACTTCCTTCAAGATCGGCTGCGTCCGGTCAATCGCGTTGGCCCGCGCATTCAGCAAAGGCTCAATCACATAGTGAAGATACGTATGCCGCACATCCACCATGCGAATCTGCCCGTTCACCGGCGAAACCACCACAATAAAATCCGTCCCATAGACCCGCGCATTCACCACGCTCGGCGAGAGCATCGGCTCAATCACCACGACGAAACGGCGCCCATCGTACGTAGCCGCCGGCATCTTCAAGTAGAGATTCGTGCCATCGATCATCTTCGACAGCGGATCGTGCAGCCGATCGGCCTCTTTGTCATAAATCGTATGCACCGTGAGCCAGATCCCGTGCAAGTCCACCGCCGCCGCAAAATCCTTCAGCAGCGGCACAATCTCGGCCACCTGCGTCGAATCCGGCGGCATCTCCGTCAACTCTTCTGACAGTTCCATCTCCGGCGGCGGCGTCAGATAGAGCGCCAGCGAAATATATTGCGCAATATCGTGCTCCGAACCGGTCATGCGATGCTGCGCAATGTACAGGCACACCTTGTCTCGCCTGTTGCGCGCATCTTCGCTCTTGCTCAACGCCTCGGCGATCTCATCGCGCACGCGCTGCCGCACCGCCGCACTGTCTTCCAGACCCTCGTTGTATCCGCACGCGTTCAAAGTCGCTGCCATCACAAAAACCGGCTCGGAGCTGACCAGGGAGATGGTCGGCCCCGCCGGGTCAATCAACGACGGAGCCTTCTCCTGTTCAAAAGGCTGGGAAGACGAACTCAGTTTTTTGGGGGAACTTTCACTCGAAGAGGGGGCCTGCGCAAGCAGCCCTATCGAAGGCCTGAGCACACACCAAACAAACGCCGGAAAAAGGAATACGGTTGGAAATACGCGCAACGTCATCGGAAATGCCTGTCGGTCGACTTCAAGCCGCCCTACTTATGTTAGACCGGCCGCTTTCCGGGAGGTTTTCCTCGATCACAATTTTTGCAGTACACCTTTGGTTCGCACCGTTGCCCTGCCTCGATCCCCGCCAATCGGCGCCGCCTGTTTTCCCCTTCGCATTTGCGCATAATTACCCCTCAAACGCGCACACTGGTTCCAGGTGAACTCAATATGACCCAACTCAACCCAATGCCCGTTCCCGCCCCCGAATCCCCCTCGCACATCCCGGCCATCGACCGCTGCCGTGCCGCTCGCAAGCGCTCCCTTGAGGAAAGCCAAGGGAAAAACATTGAACCTTGGCAAAAAAGAGAACGCGCCAATCAAGAGTATTGCGACGCCATGCCCGACCTTGCCGGGCGCGAAAACATCCGCGACTTTATCGCCTGTACCACTTATGGGATGATCGCGGGAACCATTGGCGAGGCGCGCGGTCCCAAGCTTCTCTATGCCGCTCAAGTCGCACTCGCCGCGCTCAGCCAGGAGCCCCCAAAAACCAAAAAACGCCTCCCCCCACCCCCCAAAGAAGTTAGCAACCACATCCGCTGAGAATCGGTAATCAACTAGGTGATGAAATGGTACATAAGCGGCGTACAGTACTTTGTCATCCCGCGGGGGCAATACGGATCTGAGCGCCTCAGGCTGGCGCTATGGCATTTTTGCTTTTGCTGTAGACGTCCGTGCCCCATCCTTTCCGCTTTTTCCTGCGGAAAGGGTGGGAAACCAATCAATTCCAGGCCTAAACCATCTCAGAAACTGCCATCGAACCACCCGGAAGCGCGCTTCGGAACAGGCCACGAGGGAATTTTCTCTATAAGCTTCCGTGCCCCATCCTTTCCGCTTCTTCCTGCGGAAAGGGTGGGAAACCCATCGATTCCAGGTCTGCACCATTTCGAAAACTGCCATTGCCCCTGCGGGACGCCTTTGTTAATTGCTTCCGAACCGTCGGGTTTTTCCGCTGCCCGTTTCAGCCCCTGCGACATTTCCAACAGTTTCCAATCCAAGCTCCCTCAAATGCACTTCGCGGCCGTTTACCCCCTCACCGAAACTCCGGAGAAGGAAATCACTGCCAATCCGCGCACCGGCTGCCCGAAGAACCGGGCCGGCTCAAAGTCGCTATTCACCAGCAAGCTCTCAATCTGAGCACGCGTGGCCTGGTCTGTCGGGCCGGACACGATGCGGTAGTCGTACATCTTGCCTGCGCCGTTCACGTAGGCCTCCACTACCACGGGGCCGGGCAGCGTATTCATGTCCGAATCTCCACCCGCGGTCGAAAGGCTGATCAAGCGGGGCGCCGTCGGATTACCCAGAGGCTCGTCCTTGGTAGCTTGCGCCATCTCCGGTTGGGCGAACATGCCCACCAGCACCGTAATGGAACCCAGCAACAGGACCGCGCTCGCGAAACCGGCTCCCGCCTGCAGCAGAAAAGGACCAACCGTGTTCTTCCACACCAGGCCCCATTGGTCAAAAACGCTACGGCGCCTGCGTGCCCGCTCCTGGCTCACCGCCACCCGAATGCGCAAAAGCAGGTCTGCCGGCTCGGCAACCGGACCCAGCGCAGCCAGCGACGATTGCATCTGGCGAAGTGAAGCCCATTCCCGGGAGCAAGCACTGCAACCTTCAAGATGGCGTCCAATTTGCTGCATCTGCTGCCCGTTCAGCCGCCCATCCAGGTACTCCGAAAACTTCGCTTGCACTTCACTGCACCCGCTCATCGCGCCTCCTCTCCCAAAGGGTGTTCAAAACCAGACCGCACTTTAAACTCGGCGTTGGCTGTCGCCGGCGGCGCTGCCAGGATTGCACGCAACGCTGCTCGCCCACGCACCAGCCTCGACTTCACGGTACCCAGGTTCACGCCTTGCATCTCCGCCACTTCTTCGTACACAAACCCCTCGATATCCCGCAGAATCAATGTAGTGCGGTACGGTTCTGGGACCAGTTGCAAAGCCGCTTCGACGCGCTCCCGGGTCTCCGTATGCACCGCAATCTCGTAAGGCGACTCGGCACCATCCACCAGCATGTCCTTCAAGGCAACCTGCGTCCCGCATTCGCCTTCATTCACCGGCTGATCGATCGCCACTTCCCGCTGCTTGTGCCGCATCCACCAGCGCCTCTGATTGGAGGCCTCATGCAGCGCAATCCGGTAAATCCACGTCCGTAGCGACGATTGACCGTGAAAGTTGCCCACGCCCCGGAACACCTTCACAAAAACTTCCTGGGTCAGATCCGCAGCCTCGTTCCGGTCCTGCACGGTGCGCGCCAACAGCGAGAATATCGGCTGATGATACCGCGCGATGAGCCAGGAGAATGCCTCCTCCGAGCCGGCACGCAACTCCTCGATCAGTGCCGCTTCTTCGGGTTGTAGCGCCAGCGCGCTAACCAAGTTGCCCATGGTGAGGTCCGCCTGCAAATCAGTGTCCTCCCACGTTAACGCAAGACCGGCCCGTCTGGCATCTCAAAAATGCGGGGCCGGCCTTCGCGTCCTGAAACTTCACCGCGAATCACCGACGAGCCGGACGAAGAGGACCAGGAGCCTGGGTTGACCGATTGCTCCCGGGGCGATCCGGCTGCCAGCGGCGCCGTCGCTTCCCGAAAGGACCGATTCTCTATGCCGAAGCGCGGAAGTCGTACGGGCAAACCTGCCAACCCGCGCCCTCATTCTCTTAGACACCGCGATACCCCCAAAGTGTTCCCGGTCACGGCCGTTTTTACGGGTCTCAGGACCAGGTCTGTACTATTTCCGGTGGAAGTTGCAGTCCGCTGCGGTCGCCGCGCCAACGCCCCACCCACTAGCCGCGGGAGCCGCGTTCCTCGTTTGACGAATCCAGCCCTACCGGAGACAATAGGAGAGTTGCATCCCCGCAGCACGTGGGCCTGTGGCGCAGCTGGGAGCGCGCTTCCATGGCATGGAAGAGGTCATCGGTTCGATCCCGATCAGGTCCACCAAGAACTCCTTTCGTGACATAGGGTTGCGGCACCGCCATTTTTTGGGCGGCTCTCCCG
>Ga0302320_10018981_pt1 | contig 13843 bp, 7 predicted proteins | sample Bog_T0_3_FD_202130 | JGI IMG/M metagenome (GOLD analysis project Ga0302320, IMG submission 202130) | Peat permafrost microbial communities from Stordalen Mire near Abisko, Sweden - Bog_T0_3 | ecosystem: Environmental > Terrestrial > Soil > Wetlands > Peat | place: Sweden: Abisko, Stordalen Mire... | reverse complement strand
CGGTTGCGTCATGCAGATTGGCGGAGGACTGGATAAACGCGGCTCCAAAATCAAGGTGGAGCACACTGCACAACGACTGGCAGACATGCTCGAATAGCTACATAACATCTGGGACTCCCGTGGGGATTGGAGTCCCAGATGTGTTTTGTCCTGCAACTCAATGATTGAAACAGCTTTTAAAAACGAAGAGACAGATCAAGGATTAGTTCAGGTTTTCAATTGTCTGACATGCTGACATGCACGAGATAGATTTACGCGAATACCTCTGAAGTATGGAGTTGAGTGATGAAAAAGAGAGTCACAATTGACGGCAATGAAGCTGCTGCTTACGTTGCACATAAGACAAACGAAGTCATAGCTATTTATCCGATTACTCCCAGCTCGCCGATGGGCGAGTGGAGCGATCAGTGGTCCTCTGAAGGCAAGGCAAACATCTGGGGCACTGTGCCTTCGGTGTTCGAAATGCAGAGCGAGGCCGGTGCCGCCGGAACGTTGCATGGTGCGCTGCAGGCAGGAGCGCTGACCACTACGTTTACTTCATCGCAGGGCCTTCTGCTGATGATTCCCAACATGTACAAGATTGCCGGAGAACTCACGCCCTGCGTGATGCATGTAGCGGCACGCGCGCTGGCTGCGCAGGGGCTTTCGATCTTCGGCGATCATCAGGATGTGATGGCAGTGCGGCAGACCGGATGGGCGTTGCTTTCGTCAAACTCCGTGCAGGAAGTGATGGATCTGGCGCTGATCGCGCAGACGGCGACACTGGAATCGCGCATTCCGTTTGTGCATTTCTTCGACGGCTTCCGCACCTCGCACGAAGTTGCCAAGGTTGAACAGCTCGAAGTGGAAGTGATGAAGGCGATGATTCCGCAGGAGCTAGTAGAGGCGCACCGCAACCGCTCGCTCTCTCCGGATCGCCCGGTGCTGCGCGGCACTGCACAAAATCCCGACGTTTATTTCCAGGCGCGTGAAACCGTCAATCCGTTTTACATTGCGCTGCCGCAGATTGTACAGAACGCGATGGATAAATTCGCGAGCCTCACTGGCCGCCAGTACAAGTTGTACGAATACCTCGGAGCTCCGGACGCTGAACGCGTGATTATCCTGATGGGATCTGGCGCGGAAGTCGCAGAAGAAACCCTCGAGGAACTGCTGGCCCAAGGCGAAAAGGTTGGCATTCTCAAAGTTCGTTTGTATCGCCCCTTTGCTTCCGAACTGCTTCTGCAGGCTTTGCCGCAATCCGTCAAGTCGATTGCCGTGCTTGATCGCACCAAGGAACCCGGATCGTCCGGTGAGCCGCTCTACGGAGATGTGCTCACGGCACTTGCCGAGGGCATTGCATCCGGCAAATCGCAGTTTAAGTCGTTCCCCAAGGTGATCGGCGGACGCTACGGATTGTCGTCAAAAGAATTTACTCCCGCCATGGTCAAGGGCGTGTTTGACGAACTAGGTGCCGCAGACAGCAAGAATCATTTCACTGTTGGCATTGTGGATGACGTTACTCACACATCCATCGCCTACGACGCGGCGTATAACACGGAGCACGCAGAAACCGTGCGCGCGCTTTTCTACGGGCTTGGTGCGGATGGCACGGTGGGCGCCAACAAGAACTCGATCAAGATTATCGGCGAAGACACGGAGCACTACGCACAAGGCTATTTCGTGTACGACTCGAAGAAGTCAGGCTCAGTCACAACTTCACACCTGCGCTTCGGCCCCAGGCCGATTCGCTCCAGCTACCTGATCAACCGCGCCAGTTTCGTTGCATGTCATCAGTTCACATTCCTGGAGCGGATGGACGTCCTGAAGTATGCGGATCAGGGATCGGTGTTTCTGCTCAACAGCCCGTTCGGCGTGGACGAAGTGTGGGACGAACTCCCGGTCGAAGTTCAACGGCAGATCATCGCCAAGAAGCTGCGCTTCTACGTGATTGACGGATACAAGGTTGCCAAAGCTACGGGCATGGGCGGTCGCATTAACACCATCATGCAGACCTGCTTCTTTGCAATCAGCGGCGTGTTGCCGCGCGATGAGGCAACAAAAGCAATCAAGAAGGCGATCAAGAAGACCTACGGCAAGCGCGGCGAATCGGTGGTGCAGAAGAACTGGGCCGCCGTTGATAGCACGCTTGAAAACCTATTTGAAGTAGAGGTTCCCGCTGCCGTAACCAGCACTCAGAAGATTCGTCCGGCGGTTCCCGACGCGGCACCTGAATTTGTGAGGAATGTGCTTGGGCCGATGATCCTTGGAAATGGCGACGACCTTCCAGTGAGCGCCATGCCGATTGACGGCACCTATCCGACCGGCACTGCGCAATGGGAAAAGCGCAACATCGCACTGGAAATCCCAGCATGGGATGAAACGCTCTGCATACAGTGCGGTAAATGCGTATTGGTTTGCCCGCACGCTGTCATTCGCGCGAAGGTGTATTCGAGCGACAAACTAGTCGGCGCTCCGGAAACCTTCAAGTCCGTGGAAGCGAAGTGGAAGAATTTTGCCGGCCAGCGTTACACCTTGCAGGTTGCTCCGGAAGATTGCACGGGTTGCGCCCTTTGCATTGAAGCGTGCCCGGCGAAATCCAAGGTAGAGGTGAAGCACAAGGCAATCAATATGGTTTCGCAGTTGCCCTTGCGCGAACCCGAGTCCGAAAACTGGGAGTTCTTCCTTTCGCTTCCAGAGACCGACCGTACCGCACTTAACTTTAGTCAGGTGAAGGACGTTCAACTGCTTGAGCCGCTGTTTGAGTTCTCTGGAGCATGCTCTGGTTGCGGCGAAACGCCATACGTCAAACTGCTCACGCAAATCTCCGGTGACCGTTCTGTCATCGCCAATGCGACGGGTTGTTCCTCCATCTATGGCGGCAACCTTCCTACTACGCCCTACACGGTTAACAAGGATGGCCGTGGCATAGCCTGGTCCAACTCTTTGTTCGAAGACAATGCGGAGTTTGGCTTGGGCATGCGTTTGGCTATGGACAAGCACAAAGAGCAAGCGCACGAACTACTCTTCAAGCTTGCAGGAGCCCTGCCGGAAGAACTCGTCAAGGGACTGCTCGCGACCGATCAGCGATCTGAAGCGGGAATTCGCGATCAGCGGGTTCGTGTCAGTGAACTGAAGAAGCTGCTTGCCGGCCTGGACAACTTCGAAGCGCGCAATCTCCTGGGGCTGGCCGACAGTCTGGTGCAGAAGTCAGTCTGGATTCTGGGCGGCGATGGATGGGCCTATGACATCGGTTACGGCGGCCTCGATCACGTTCTCAGCTCGGGCCGCAACGTAAACATCCTGGTGCTGGATACCGAGGTTTACTCGAATACCGGCGGGCAGATGTCGAAGTCTACGCCTCGTGGTGCCGTGGCAAAGTTTGCCGCGGCGGGCAAGCCACGCGCCAAGAAAGATCTGGCGCTGATGGCAATGCACTACGGCGCAGTGTACGTTGCGCGCGTCGCCATGGGGTCGAGCGATTCTCACACCTTGAAGGCGTTCCAGGAGGCAGAGGCTTACGATGGACCTTCCATCATTATTGCCTATAGCCACTGCATCGCACACGGCTACGAACTGGTACATGGACTCGATCAGCAGAAGCTGGCAGTACAGTCCGGACATTGGCCGCTGTTCCGCTACAACCCAGCGCTTGTGGAGAGCGGCAAGAATCCTTTCGTCCTCGACAGCAAGGCGCCAACAATACCTTTGGAAAATTACATCTACAACGAAACCCGCTACACCATGTTGCGCCAAGCCAATCCGGCAGTGGCCGCCGAGTTACTGATCGAGGCCCAACGCGATGCGGACTTACGCTGGAAGACTTACGAACATCTGGCTCATCAGCCAGGTGCCAACATCGCCGCCGCTCTTCAGTCGGTGGTAGCTTCCGATGAGAAGCAGGCAAAGGGGACTGCGAACAATGGTTGATCTCTCTACAAACTACGCTGGACTCACGCTAAAGAATCCACTGGTTGTTTCTTCTTCACCGCTGTGCAAGGAGATCGGCAACCTGCGTCGTATGGAAGACGCAGGGGCCGCGGCCATCGTGCTCCACTCGCTGTTTGAGGAGCAGATCAACATCGAGTCGGATGAATTGGACAAGTACCTGTGGAACTCGGCTGAGGTATCTGCCGAGGCTACAAACTATTATCCAGGCGCGGAGAACTTCAGCATCGGGCCAGACGCGTATCTGGAGCATATTCGAAAGGCCAAGCAGGCAGTTGGCATCCCCGTATTCGGCAGTCTCAACGGTGTCTCTGAAGGCGGATGGGTAAAATACGCGAAGTTGATGGAAGAGGCGGGTGCCGATGGCGTAGAGCTCAACATCTATTTTCTTGCCATCGACGGGGAAGAAGACAGCGCCTCGGTTGAAGGCCATTATGTAGAACTGGTAAAGGCCGTAAAGGCGCAACTCAAGGTGCCCTTGGCAGTAAAAGTCGGTCCTTACTTCAGCTCCATGACCAACATCGCCAAGCGATTGGACACTGCGGGCGCCGACGCACTCGTAATTTTCAATCGCTTCTATCAGCCGGATTTCAACCTCAGCACGCTGGAGGTTGTTCCCGACCTTCAACTCAGCAATTCCTCCGAACTAACGCTTCGTCTGCACTGGGCAGCGGTCCTGTTCAGCCGGATCAAAGCCGACATTGCCATCACAGGTGGCGTACACTCACCAGCAGATGTGATCAAGGCGATGATGGCCGGAGCTCGGGTGGCGATGACCACTTCAGCTCTGATCGAGAACGGGATTGGTGCAATGAGGTCGATGCTGAACGGGATGGAAGGCTGGATGGAGAAGAACCTTTACCAGTCTATTCTCCAGATGCAGGGCAGCATGAGCCAAGAGAACGTCGCAAATCCCGCGGCCTTCAATCGAGCTAATTACATGAAAGTCCTCAGCAGTTATTCGCTTCGAGATCTCGCGGCAAAGTAGGACAGACGGCCAAGAAAAGACACTTGGATCATTCAAACGCGAAGCGCGTTCAGCGCGCTTCCGCCAGCAAAGGTGAGCATTCATGAGTACAGTTGGCAAAGTTGGAAAAATCACATCGAGCCCCGCACTTGACGTTCTAAAGGCGGAGAGCCATCCTCTCGACCCAATTTTCAACCCGAAGAGCGTAGCCCTGGTAGGGGCGTCGGAGCGTGCCGGCAGCGTAGGCCGCAACGTATTGTGGAATCTGCTTAGCAGTCCATTTGGCGGTACTATCTTCCCAGTCAACAACAAGCGAAGCAACATTCTTGGAGTGCGCACTTACCCGAGCGTACGTGAACTTCCCGAGGTTCCAGATGTTGTGGTGATCACAACTCCGGCCGGCACGGTACCAGGAGTCTTGCGCGAAAGCGTGGAACTTGGCATCCCGGGCGGCATCGTCATCTCGGCGGGATTCAAGGAGACCGGCGCGGCTGGTATTGAGTTAGAGCGCGAGATCATGGAGATCATCAGCGGCAAGATGCGCATCATTGGTCCGAATTGCCTGGGCGTGATGAATCCCGTGCAAGGCTTTAATGCAACCTTTGCTGCCACGGTCGCCAAGCCGGGCAATGTTGCATTCATCAGTCAGAGCGGCGCGCTCTGTACGGCCGTGCTTGATTGGAGTCTGAGGGAGAACGTAGGTTTCAGCTCATTCATCTCCATCGGTTCCATGCTGGATGTCAACTGGGGCGATCTGATCAGCTACTACGGCAACGATCCGAAAACCAGCGCAATCGTCATTTACATGGAGTCCATAGGCGACGCAAGTTCATTCCTATCCGCCGCGCGTGAGGTGTCGCTCACCAAGCCGATCATCGTCATCAAGGCTGGCCGCACGGCGGCAGCGGCCAAGGCAGCGGCCTCGCACACCGGCTCGCTCACGGGCTCAGACGATGTGCTGGATGCGGCCTTCCGCCGCGTCGGCGTCTTGCGCGTCAATTCCATCGCCGACATTTTCTACATGACCGATGTGCTTGCCAAGCAGCCGCGCCCCCAGGGCAACCGGTTGTGCATCGTGACCAACGCGGGTGGCCCCGGCGTTCTCGCCACGGACGCGCTGGTGCAGGGCGGCGGCACGCTCGCCGAGATCTCTCCCGAGAGTATGGATGCGTACAACAAACTCCTGCCCGCCTCGTGGTCGCACGCCAATCCCGTTGACATCCTGGGAGACGCCGAGCCGGAGCGCTACGCGAAGTCGCTGGAAATTGCGGCGAAAGATCCGAACATCGACGGCATGCTGGTCATCATGACGCCGCAGGGAATGACCAATCCGACGAAGATCGCGGAGGAACTCAAGCCCTACGCGCATTCTCTCGGCAAGCCTGTCCTTGCGAGTTGGATGGGCGGAGATAGTGTAGCTGCCGGAGAAACTATCCTGAACGAAGTGGGCCTTCCCAGCTTTGCCTTTCCGGATACGGCCGTGCGAGTCTTCAATTACATGTGGAAGTACGCCGACAACCTGAAGGGCCTTTATGAAACGCCTTCGCTTCAGACCGGAGATTCGGGTGTTGATCGGGAGGCGGCCCGGAAGATTATCGGAGACGTACACACCACCGACCGCACGATCCTCACCGAGTACGAGTCGAAGAAACTGCTGGAAGCATATGGCATTCCCACCACGAAGACAGAGATCGCGGCGACCGTGGACGAAGCAGTTGCGTGGGCGGAGAAGATCGGCTTCCCCGTGGTGCTCAAGCTGTACTCGCTCACCATCACTCACAAGACGGACGTTGGCGGCGTGGTGTTGAATCTGCGCAATGCCGATGCCGTGCGCGAAGCCTTTGCCAACATCCAGAACGCGGTTGCCGAGAAGGTTGGAGCCGAGCACTTCCAGGGTGTGACCGTGCAGCCCATGGCCAAACTCGATGGCTATGAACTGATCGTCGGTGCGTCGCTCGATCCGCAGTTCGGTCCCGTTCTGCTCTTCGGAACCGGCGGTCAGCTCGTAGAGGTCTTCAAGGACAAGTCGCTGGCACTGCCGCCGTTGAACTCAACCCTCGCCCGCCGCATGATGGAGACCACAAAGATCTATCACGCGCTGCAAGGCGTGCGTGGACGCAAGAGCGTGGACATGGCGGCGCTTGAAAATCTTCTGGTGCGCTTCAGTGAACTGGTTGTCGAAAATCCCCGCATCAAGGAGATCGACATCAATCCGTTGCTGGCTTCGCCGGAACGCCTGCTCGCGCTCGATGCCCGCGTGGTTCTGCACGAGGCCGAAATCGCGGATGAGAATCTGCCGCAGTCGGCCATCCGTCCCTACCCGGAGCAGTACGTTTCAAACTGGAAGACGAACAGTGGTGAAGAGGTTGTGATCCGTCCCATCCGTCCTGAAGACGAGCCGAAGATCGTCGAGTTCCACAAGGAACTCAGCGAGCGCTCCGTCTATCTCCGTTACTTCCAGCCCCTGAAACTTTCGCAACGCACTACGCATGAGCGTCTCACGCGAATCTGCTTCATCGACTATAACCGTGAGATGGCGCTGGTTGCCGAACGCGTGAATGACCTGGGAAAGGCCGAGATCATCGCCGTGGGACGCATGAGCAAGCTTCATGGAGTTGCAGAAGCCGAACTGGCCGCACTCGTTCGGGATGGCTTCCAGGGCAAGGGGTTGGGCAGCGAACTCTACCGCCAACTGTTGCAGATTGCGCGAGCCGAGAGGTTGCACAGGATCCACTCGAATATGCTAAAGGAAAACATCGAAATGAAAGCGATCTGCAAGTCGCTCGGGTTCAAACTCTCCGACGACGCCCACGACGACAATCTTGTTCTTGCGGAACTGGCTCTTTAGCCTCCTGTGTGGCGATTGATTTGCTTTGGCTCGCGCAATCCTTGCGCGAGCCATTTTTGTGTACCATCTTCCGTAACGCGATGGCAGACAAATGGCAGACAGCAGACAGCCCCGCCTTCATGCGGGACTCCAGGGTTTGAGGGAGTGTAGATTCGCCCCGGCCCGTCATCCCGTCCGGAAAGGCGCCAATTGGCTGACAACCCTGCCACAAGCCGACTTCGGCGACTTATGTAGTTCGTTCCCCACACCCTTAACGAATGGGGGACGCATACATCAACCCACCATGTGTCCAGAGATTGTTAGGACCGCGCGCCAGCTTCATTATGGAGCCGGAGCCAAGGTCGCGTTCGTACATCTCTCCGTAATTGCCAACAGACTCTATGACCCGCGCAGCCCAAGCATCATCGAGTCCAATCAACGGCCCATAACCGCGGTGGGAGCCGAGAAGACGTTGGACCACTGGGTCGTCGCTCTTCTTCATCTCAGCGAGGTGCGCCTGAGTCACGCCGCTCTCCTCGGCTAGGATCAAAGCTTCGACCGTCCAATTGACAATGGTGGCCCACTGCGGGTCATCAAGACGATAGGCGGGAGCCAATGGGTCTTTGGCGATAACGTCAGGCAGAATTTCAAAGTCTTTCGCCATGCCCTTGAATGCAATTCGCTCGTAAGCTAGTTGCGAGACGTCAGCGCTAATTGCTGCGCAGTTGCGCGTGATAAAAGCAGCTTCCATCTCACCTTCTTCCTGGAAAGAAAAGGGCAGCCACTTGATCTTCTCGCGCTGCATGTATCCCTCCAACTGGTTCTCGATCTCAGTGCCGCCGAGGAAGCATACTTTCTTGCCGGCGAGATCTTTGGGAGAAGCGATGCCCATGGTCTTGTTCACAAGAAATCCCTGGTAGTCATAGAAGATCATTGGCGCAAAGCCGAAGCCCGTGTTGGCGGTATTCATTAGATTGGGAGATCCGGTAGCAAGCAGCGCAATCTCGCCGGACTTGAGAGCTTTCAATGCGTCCTGCTCATCCCTGTAAGGCACGACGATGAACTTAGCGTTTGGTCCGAGCACTGCCACAGCCACCGCTCTACAGATGTCCAAGTCGAATGCTGAGTGGTTCCCGTGAGCGTCTTGCGTAGAATACTCGGGCTCTTCGGTGTTGATTCCGCAGGGGAGAGAACCATTGGACTTGATCTTGTCGAGTGTCACACCTGCGTAAGCAGGCGCGGTTGCACCAGCCATCAGCCATGCAATCGAAAGTAGAAGTGCCAGAAGTCCGTTCATTCGTGTTCGGTCCTTTCAAAGACCAATTACTGGCGCAGAGATGGAAATGCGGCGACCGGGGGAGAATCCGGCCGCCGTTACTGCACTGACCAAGAACGTTAGTTTGTCGGCCAGCTACCCGAAGTCGGTAGACCAGGGTTAGTGCTGGGACGAGGGTTGAAGTCCGCGGGTGCTGGATCGATCAAAACACCCTTGACGATGTCGGTTGGGGTGATCTGCAGAACGCGGCAACCTTGCGCACCATAATGCGGAAGGCTCAGCACTTGATCAGTCGGAATCTTCGCGAACTCCGGTGGCACCGGCGCTGCTTTGCCAGTCAAGCGGCGATTGTCAAAGGCTGAAAACAGGTTGCCGACGCCGGGGGTCTGGTCATCGGAGGGTCCCATGTAATCCTGGCCATACGTCGCCTTGCCAAGAGCGCGCGCGGCGGCTTCGTCAGGAAGATCGGCAAGTGGAGTCAAGTTGAAGAGCTCGTCGATGAACTTGATCACCGAACCATGCTCGGTGGCTTCATGGGAGATGGCGTGGACTTCGCTGTAGGGCGAGATCACGATTGTCGGAATGCGCGGCCCCTGATCGAGAGCTTCTCCGAGAGGATCGAAGGAGCGAATCTGCGGCTGAGTATGGTCATAGAGGCCATCAGTTTCATCGTAGGTAATGATGATGGCGCTCTCCGGCCAATACTTGCTGCTTGCAATCGCGTTGATGGAGTCAGCCAACATGGCCTCGCTGATTTGCGCATCGGAGTAGCCCGGATGGTCGTCATCTCCGGGGTAAGCCGCCTTGACCGCCGGGCTCGGTGAGCGAGGAACGAGACCATCGAGGTTGTTATACCCGCCGCGGACGTAGAAGACACCGCCATCCTTGGGCAGAGCATTGTCGATGATTGCGGCATAGAAATCGCCGAGCCCCTTCAGGTGCGCCTCGGTTTCACCCGGATTATTGGCCTCGTAGCCGAAGTATTGCGGGGCATTGTGATGGGCGATGTAACTGAGATGGGTTGCTGTGGCAGAAGGGTCGGTCGACTCGTGATCGTAGCCTTCCTGGAACCAGGCCCAGTTTACCGGCTTGTTATGATCGCCGGCGATCTTCTTGATGTCCCCCTGAACATCCAGGAGATCAAACGCTGGGTTGAGATCGTTGGCGGTGATGGATTCAATCTGGTCTCCCATGAAAGAGAGCGGCAGTGTGGCAAAGGTCAGATTCGGGGCCGAGTTCTTCGTCTGTGCTGCCCCTTCCTCGGTAGGCTGGAATGGCGGATTGGACTCCACAAGAGGAGCAAGAGCGTTACCCCAGAACGGCTGGCCATCGCCGGTTATGGGCAACGCTGCGTTGGATTCGCCGGTGTAAGGCGCGGGATAAGTGGAAGGGAGGGCGGCTGACGACAGCGCGGGATGCTTGACCCACTGCGTCAAACCCGATTGGCCCGCGATCATGGCGATGGCGTTGGGCGTCGAAGGCCCGATCACGGTGTCAAAGAAATTATCGAAGAGCGTAAATCGGTCCGCGTACTGCCACAAGAATGGCGCAGTATCGCAGTCCACGTGGCCAACAACCAGCTCGCCCTTTTGCACCTGCTGCTCGGTCGGTGCAGGTCCGGTGTAGGTTGTTCCGTCGGCGCTCAGCGTCCCGGTCAGGGCCTCCTCGGTGAAGGAGTAGCGATTGTTCTGGGCGACCTTGCTGCTATTCAGGTTCAGCTTGGCGTCGATTGCGGTGTGACCGTGATTGACTGAGTCCGTGTCCTCCGGGAAAAGGAGCACGGTCTTTCCGTTGACGTCGGTAACCGACTGAGGAATCTTGAATGGGGAGATGGTTCCGACCGTTCCGTTCGTCAAAACGATAGGCTGAACAAAGCCAGGGGTGTTGGCGGCAGATTGGGAGAACAGACCTCTGGCACCGGGGTAGGTGCCGAAGTAGAAGTCAAAGGAACGGTTCTCCTGGAAGAGAACGAAGACGTACTTGATTTTCTTACGGAGCAGATCAAGTTTCTGATCATGGCTGAGATAAGGCGCGTCCTCGATGCGAAGCGTGTAGCCTGCGACTTCATCGCTCGATTTCGGAGCAATTTCGACCACCTTTTTCTGGTCTGCAAATCCGGCATACTTCTGGTCTTCTGCCATCAGCGCGAGTGGTTGCATCATCAATGCGGCGATCATCAGAGAAGCGCAGGCCTTCACACATCTACTGGCATCCATAGCTATTCCTTTCGTGGATCACGATCCGTGCTTGTGGTTTTCACCGGCCACCCAGGTCACCGCGAGAGCGGGTGGCGATCCGGCGAGGAAGTACTTGCCCAACTCGCCACAAGTTACCAAAGTCACTCGATGTGAATGGTGAAAGGCAGGTGAAGATCTTGTGAAAGCTGACGCTCTCTCAGTCCGCGAGTTTAGCGCCCAGAGTATTGCAACTGCTCTGTGGATGTTTATCGAGCATTTTCTACACGAGAGGTTGCGCGCGGTTATAGTTGCCGTGGGCAATCATCTTCTCAGCCGCAGGCAGTTGCGACCATGCCGAAACCACAAGCTTGGAAGAGCAGTAAGACAATACACTTCACACGCGCGCAGATGCCAGACAGTACCCTGCCTCCCGAACCTGAATGGCTCGACAAACATGAATGCACAAACCTGTGTTGCTGTTACTTGATTCCCATCCGTAGGAGAACGTTGAACCCGAAAGCAAAGACTCCGGCACCTAGTAGCACACATACCGGCAGCGTCAAGACCCATGCCAGCAGCAGGTTCCTTACGGTATTCATTTGCAGGCCCGATCCGTTCGCTGCCATAGTGCCCGCTACGCCCGAGGAAAGCACGTGAGTAGTGCTGACGGGAAGTCCCAAGTGGTCAGCGGCCATGATCGTTCCCATGGCAACAAGCTCTGCCGATGCTCCCTGGGCATAGGTCAGGTGCTCTTTTCCGATCTTTTCTCCCACGGTCACTACAATTCTCTTCCAGCCGATCATTGTGCCGAGCCCCAGCGCCATAGCCACCGCAACCTTTACCCAGGGCGGGATGAACTTGGTCACTTTGTCAATGTTCGTCTTGAGTGTGGCGGCGGCCTTCCTAAGTTGTGGTGGGATCGCCTGCCGGAACATCAACCCGACAGAGAATCATGTCAGGTGCCATCATCGATCGGCTTGGCTAGCTGGTTGATGGTGGAACCCATCACCATTGCGTAGGATCTAGATCACGGAGTTGAATATCTGTCAAGAGAAAACTGCGAGCTCGTCAAGCAAAAACGTGAACGGAATACTGCAGCACAAGCCTGCGCATTTGCGATGTTATCCAAGAAGTCTGGATGTGGGATGGCGCCTGGATCGACGAAAAAGCGCAAGAGGCGTCCGGTGCCTCCTCCGGACCTGCATCAAGCGAAATCAGCCGTTCTAAACACCTTGAGCTCGGCGGACGCGCAGCGTGGATACTGGCACGCGATCGGCGAATTCGTCGAGTGGTACTGCTCCGAGAAAAAAGATTAGCGTCGGCGAGGGAGTCCCTTTGCCGAGGTCTGGGATCCAGGTGGTTCACGGAACGGTTCCACAGAAATGCGGTTGTAAGACACGTCCAGCACGGTGAGGCATTCTGTGCCGCCCGGCGCTTGGAGAACTACGCTGTCGCCCGCTGCCGACTTCATCAACGCGCGCCCCAGAGGTGACACCCAACTGATGTGGTTGCGATTGAGATCGACCTCGTCGACGCCCACGATACTCACCACCCGCTCCGCTCCCGCGGCATTGGCATAGCGCACGGTCGCTCCGAAGAATGCCTTCGTCCTCGCCTGCCCCGGTCTCGGAGCTTCTGGGTCCACCACTTCCGCGGCTTCGATTCGATTCGTGAGAAAGCGAATCCGCCCATCGATCTGCCGCAAACGCCGCTTGCCGTACTGATAGTCGGCGTTTTCACTGCGATCGCCGTTGCTGGCAGCCCACGCCACCACCTCAACGACGGCCGGGCGTTCCCTGGTGAGCAGAAACCGGTGCTCGTCTTTGAGGCGCTGCAGCCCGCTCGGCGTTATGTAGTTCTTGCCGTACGTCGCGGGCTCGTTCCCTTGTGGTCTTCTAGTAAATCCTTTTCGCATCTCGTAGTTGTTCCTAGTGGGTGCCCAATTGAATGCGGATGAGCGCTGATAGAAAACACTGTAGGTCATCCGCTTTCGCGGGAGTTCATCTGCGGCCCTAACTGATCTTTTCACGTTTCTCAGTTCTTAGCGATCCTATCCAACATCTCGGACAGGCGCCGGCGAAGGGATGCTTGGAGATCAGTCTGCACACCAAGATCTGGATTGGCAACTTCATTTGCCGGAATTGCTGGCCAGCAACACGAGCGACCTGCGAATTATTCGAACTCGATGACGGGGGCGGGCGGAGTGGCGTCAGATGACGGGCAAACCGGAAATTACGAAAACACCTGCAAAAGGTCGCGGCCACTGCAATTGCAGTGCGCAGTTGATGGCAGAAGGATTTGCTGCCAGCGCATAAAAAGAAGCCGCCCGGAGCTGGGCGGCCTTTTGTGTACGATTGTGTACAGATTTCTCTAACTCAAAACCCGTAAACTATTGCTTTGATTGGTTGCGGGGGCAAGATTTGAACTTGCGACCTTTGGGTTATGAGGGGAAAATCGCCCCCAAGACCATACAACGTAAACCAACTAAACCCAACAAAACAAAGGAAAACCAAATTTCCCAATTGGCCAGGTTGGGTGCTTTTGGATGCACTTCACGGACAGAACACGGACATTTTTCTCATTCTTATCCCGAACACCAATACTGGAGACTCTGACGATCCAGCCATGCAGACACGCGCCTCGAAGTTTGAGCAACGGGTAGTCTGGCC
>Ga0302320_10018979_pt1 | contig 13844 bp, 12 predicted proteins | sample Bog_T0_3_FD_202130 | JGI IMG/M metagenome (GOLD analysis project Ga0302320, IMG submission 202130) | Peat permafrost microbial communities from Stordalen Mire near Abisko, Sweden - Bog_T0_3 | ecosystem: Environmental > Terrestrial > Soil > Wetlands > Peat | place: Sweden: Abisko, Stordalen Mire... | reverse complement strand
CGCCGTCATTTTGGCGAAATAGGCGGACTTTACCGCGGCGTTTGAGGCCTTATATGCCGCAAAGACGGGACCGGAGAAGAGCGTTTGGCTCATGGATATCTGGCCTTCGGTAAGGTCGTCGCGAGTGATGGATGGGAAATTCTTAGGCGCGTTGGGAAGCAGCTTGGCGAACCTGGCTACAACAGATGGGCTAAAGCCCAGCGCGGCGAGATTATGTTGATAGTAGCCGGTGTCGCCGTTGAGCGTAATGGTAGGCAGAAACTCCTGCAGTGCTTGCTTTCTTTCGCCTGCGATGGTTTTTTCGCCGCTCTCAGCTTCAATGAGCCCGAGATTGTTTTTTAGGCCTCGGGCGATGGCATCGTCGAGTGAGAGCTTAAGCGGCTGATCGTTGACGGCCTGATTGTCCGTTTGGTTCGAGTCGCGGATGGGCTGTACGGTGACGCTGCCGAAGTAGGGATTGACAACCGAAGAGGGATTGGTCTGGGAGATCGCGTTCGGTGCGGAGAACAGGAGAGGCAGGGCAAGCGCTGTGACTGCCGATAGGAAGGCGGGTGCGGACGGGCGAAAGGCGGATTGCAGGGCTTTCCTCACTTCCATATTGTCTCAGATGAGTGAAACGGTTCGAGGATGCAGAATTGGAGGCAGTTGAACGGCGCTTTCCCTCAGAGGCTAAAGCTCAACTGATTTTTGCCTGTTTCCGTAAGGGCAGAAGCCCGTGCCCTTCAAACGGAGACACTGCCGGGAAGGATCGGCGTTTGTGGGCTGCGCACGCTGGCAGGTATCATGGTAATTCATGGTCATTTCCCCTCCAATTCAAGCGGCCAACCTGGGGGTCGCCGACTCGCTGATTCTGATGGTGCTTGCGCTGGTCGTTTTTGGGCCGCGGCGGCTGCCTGAGATTGGCCGCAAGGTCGGCAAGCTGATGTACGAGTTCCGCAAGGCTTCCAATGATTTCAAATTTCAGATGGAAGAGGAGTTGCGGGCCAGCGAGGAGGCCGAGCGCCGCAAAGCGCTGGAGGCCCAGCAGGCGGAGGACCATAAGCGGCTGGTGGCGCTGGAAGCTGCGGTGAACAAATCGGGCGAGAATGCGGAGGCGGCTCCATCTGCCGCCGATACGACGACAGCAGAAAGCTCTCCTCTTATTCAGCCGCCCTCAACCGGAGCGCCCGTAGAGGCAGCGCGCCCCGGCACAGTGGCGGACGCGGCAAACGCCATGGCCCAAGATGCCGGTCCGGATGCAGTCCCGAATTTAGCCGACGATGCAATCGACAGCGCGCTCAACCCGCTTGCATCCCGCGCTGACACAAATGAAACGCCGGAGCCGGAAGTTCACCATGGCTGATTCCGAGGACATCATCGAGAAGGCCAAGTCCGCGGTAACCGAGCGCGCCGAGCTGCCCGGCATGAGCCTGATGGAGCATCTGGAAGAGCTGCGCAAGCGCATTGTCCGTTCGGCGATTTTTCTTGCCCTGGGCTTCGTCGTCGCGTACTTCTTCCACGAGCAGCTCTACGGACTGGTGCAGGCGCCGCTGGATACTCTGCACATCAAGCTCAACTACACGCACCCCATGGATCCTTTGAACCTGTACCTGCAGGTCTCATTGATTGGCGGAGCGATCATTGCTTCGCCGTTCATCCTCTACCAGGTTTGGCTGTTCATTGCGCCGGGCCTCTATCAGAAAGAACGGCGCTTCGTCATCCCCTTCATGATGGCCACTGTGGGCCTGTTTCTTCTCGGCGCGTCGTTTGGATATTTTTTTGTGCTGCCCGGCGCGCTGAAAATTCTCATCGTCCAGTTCGGCAACCGGTTCAATCCGATGGTAACGATCGAGGAATACACCGGCTTTTTTCTGTCAGTAATCCTCGGCCTTGGCATCAGCTTTGAAATGCCGATTCTGATCTTCTTTCTGGCGTTGTTCGGCATTGTCAGCCCCAAGTTTCTTTGGAAGAACATTCGCTATGCGATTTTGGCGGTGTTCATCGTGGCAGCAATCATCACGCCTAGCCCCGACCCGTGGACCATGTGCATCTACGCCATTCCCATGCTCACACTTTATTTGATCGGCATCGGCGTAGCGTGGTGGGTTCACCCCTCGCGCCGCAAGGCCAAAGAAGCCACGGAGACGGCGGCATGATGTTCTCCTCGCTCGCGCGGGTGAGTATGGCAGGAAAATGGGTGCCCCATGTCTCGATTTTGAGACATGGGAAAGCACTGACCTGGGCGTACGTTGAGCCAACAATGAAGGGTGCCCCATCCTTGGCGCGGTTTTATCCCGACAAGGGTGGGAAAGCACAACTCTGGGCGATTGGAATTCTGGCGCTCCTCACTCCACTCACCCTCCAGGCACAGCAGCATTTCGACGGCGCCAAGGCTCTTGAGTACACGCGCCAATTCGTAGCTATCGGCCCGCGCTGGCCGACCAGCCCCGGACACGCGAAGGCGGAGGCATGGTTGAAAAGCCAGTTCCAGCGCAATCACGATCAGTTCGAAGATGATGCATTCACCGCCGATACCTCCATTGGCTCGGTGCCGATGCATAATTTCATCGTGCGCTATCCCGGCACCAAGCCGGGCATCATCGTGCTGGCCACGCACTACGAGACCAACTACCCACTGCGCAACATCAACTTCGTCGGCGCGAACGATGGTGGGTCGACGACTGGATTGCTGCTGGCCATTGGAGACCGTCTGCGCGAGCAGGCCGCGCAATCGCCAGGCAAAAAACTTATTGGCTACTCCGTTTGGTTGCTCTTCGACGACGGCGAAGAGTCGTTTTCTCCCGACTGGATCGACTCCGACGCGCTTTTCGGCACGCGTCACCTGGCAGCCAAATGGGCCAGAGACGGAACGCTCTCCCAGATCAAGGCCTTCATCCTCGCCGACATGATCGGCGACAAAGACCTCGACATTCAGCACGAAGCAAACGCCGCGCCGTGGCTCTTCAGCCTGGTGCAGCAGGCGGTAAAGAAGTTTGGCTACGAGAAATATTTCTTCAAGCTCACCGAATCCGTCGACGACGATCACATGCCTTTTGTGCAGCGAGGCGTGCCCACGATCGACATCATCGACCTCGACTACGGCCCCAATAACGCCTATCACCACACCGCGCAGGACTCCATGGACAAGATCAGCGCAAGGAGTTTGACCATTGATGGAGATGTGTTTTTAGAGACGATCCGGCTGATCGATCAGAGAGACTAGCTATTAGCTTCTAGCTTTTAGCTGCTAGCCTTCTACGCCGTGGACCTGTGACTCGACTATCACAAGAGGCGCTGTTGGACCGGAAAACCTAGAAGCTAGCAGCTAGAAGCTTGGGAGGAACGACCATTGTCACAAGCAGAGATCGGCATCATCGGCGGCAGCGGGCTTTACTCCATGCCCGGATTCACCAACATTCATGAGGAGCGAGTGGAAACGCCCTTCGGCGAACCCTCCGACCCCTTCGTACTTGGCGAACTCGCCGGCCGCAAGGTCGCTTTTCTCGCCCGCCACGGCCGCGGCCACCGCATCCTGCCCTCGGAGTTGAATTTTCGCGCCAACATCTATGCGTTCAAGAAGCTCGGCGTGGAGCGCATTCTCTCTGTCTCCGCCGTTGGCTCACTCAAGGAAGAGCACAAGCCCACCGACTTCGTCATCCCCGACCAGTTCATCGACCGCACCTTCAATCGTGTGGCGACATTTTTTGGCGAGGGCATCGTAGGCCACGTAGCCTTTGGCGACCCCATCTGCGCAACAGTTGCCAAGGCCGCGCACGCAGGCTGCGCCGCGGCTGGAGTCGTGGGCAAGCTCGGAGGCACATACGTCTGCATGGAGGGCCCGCAGTTTTCAACCAAAGCCGAGTCGAATCTCTATCGCAGTTGGGGCGCGGACGTCATCGGCATGACGAATCTTCAGGAAGCCAAGCTAGCCCGCGAAGCCGAAATCTGCTACGCCTCCATTTCCATGATTACTGACTACGACGCCTGGCGCGAGGGCCACGACTCGGTCACGATTGAAGAGATCGTCGCCGTGCTCCACAAAAACGCCGACAACGCAGCCAAGGTGGTAAAGGCTGCTGTAGAATCCATGCCGCGTGATCGCGCTTGTGCATGCGCATCGGCTGCTAAGTTTGCGGTACTGACGGCGAAAGAAGCGATCCCCGCGGCTGCGAAAGAAAAGCTCGCGCTGCTGTTTGGAAAGTATTTGGGTTGGTAGGAACGTTGCGAAACTAGCTTAGTTCCGTTCACGCATTCGCAATTTCACCTAAGAAGTAGAGAGAGAAAAATGGCAATCACTGTAGTAGGCAGCGTAGCGTACGACACCATTGAAACACCCTCCGGCAAGCGTGACCGCTGCCTGGGCGGCGCGGCAACTCACTTTGCCCTCGCAGCGAGCTTCTTCACGCAGGTTCGCGTCATCGCCGTAGTTGGCGAAGACTTTGGCCCGCGCCAGGAGGCCATCTTCCTGAATCGCAAAATCGACATCTCCGGCATTGAGCGCGCCGCAGGCAAGAGCTTCTTCTGGGAGGGCTCTTACGTCGACGACCTGAACGAAGCCAAGACGCGCATCACGGATCTGAACGTCTTTGCGACATTTTCTCCAAAAATTCCCGACGCCTATCGCGACTCGAAATTTCTTTTCCTGGCCAATATCGATCCTGTCCTGCAAAAGCGCGTGCGCGAGCAGATGCCGGATGTAAAGCTGGTGGCCGGCGACACGATGAACTACTGGATCAAGGATCATCGCGCAGCCTTGCTAGAAGTATTGAAGGGTCTAGACTGCCTGCTCATCAATGACACGGAGGCCAAGATGCTGGCTGGCAATAGCAATCTTGTCCTGGCTGCTCGTGCTGTGATGGAAATGGGGCCGAGGTTTTTGGTTATCAAGCACGGCGAGTATGGCGCCACGCTGTTCCACAGCAAGATGCGCAAGGGCCAGGGCGCGGAGCTTCGCGTACCCGCCATGCCGCTCGAGTCCGTGGTCGATCCGACGGGTGCGGGCGACAGCTTTGCCGGCGGATTCTTCGGCTACCTCGCTTTGCACGCAGAAACCAACGAGCTGACACCGGATGCCTTTCGCCGCGCCATGTTCTACGGCAGCGTCATGGGATCGTTCGCAGTGGAGCGCTTCGGCACCGAGCGCATCGCCAACCTTACAAGGGAAGAGATTGATGACCGCTTCAAGATCTTCCGCGAGTTGACGCACCTTGACTGAGCAGACCGAGCGCGGAATGCAAGCAGGACAGGAATCGCCTGCCGGAATTCTGCGCCGATCGGAAATTTTTTTTGTTTTATTCTGTTGCGCATTCGCTTCACTGGGCGCGGCGATGTGTAGCTGGCGCGCCGGAGCGATACTCTACTACGGCGACGCCATCGCACATCTGCACATCGCGCGGCGAGTCTTCGATTGCCGCTTTCTCACCATCACCCAAGTAGGCTCCGTGTGGCTGCCGCTGCCGCACATTTTTATGCTCCCCTTCGTCCAGTCTTACGCCATGTGGGCAAATGGATTGGCCGGAACCATTCCATCGATGCTGGCCTACATCGCCGCCTGCGCCGGGCTCTACCGCCTTGCACGCCGCTGGCTGTTGCCGTCCGCAGCGGCGCTGGCGCTGGCTTTTTTTGCGCTCAATCCGAATCTTCTTTATCTGCAAACCACGGCCATGACCGAGCCTCTGTTTCTTGCGGAGATGATTTGGATTGTCGTGGGCGTGGTGGAGTGGCACGCGAGCCTTGATGCCGATCCAAAGCGCACTGCACGCATTGAAGGCTGGATCGCGGCTGCACTCGTCGCGGCCATCTTTACTCGCTACGATGGCTGGATACTCGCTTTGCTGGTTTGGTCCGGCATGGGAGTTGCTCTCGTGAAGCGCGGAGAACTGCGCTCGCGCAGTTATTGGCTGGCTAGCATCGCCGTTGTCGCAGCGCCGGTTGCATGGTTCGCTTATAACTCAATCGCCTTTGGCGACTGGCTCTACTTTGCCCGCGGCCCTTACTCGGCGCTGGCCATCGAAGCCCGCACTGCCGTCCACAGTTCGTGGCCGCTGCATCCGGGCTGGCACAATCCGTGGATGGCGCTGATTTTTTTCGTGAAGTCCGCGGAGATGGACGCGATTGCGAGATGGGCAAACCTTGTGCTCGCGCTCGGTGTGCTCGGAACCATTGCTGCATGGCTGACCATGCGCTACAGAAACTTTTCCTGGGCGCTGCTGCTCTGGATTCCCGTCCCCTTCTACGCATATTCGGTGGCCTTTGGATCCGTGCCCATTTTTCTGCCGGTGTGGTGGCCGCACTCCTGGTACAACACGCGGTATGGCGTGGAGCTGCTTCCCGCTCTGGCTCTGGGCCTGGGATTCTGCGCTCACGTGTTACTTTCTGTCCTTCGCACCGTCAAGCCGCGATGGACGAATTTCGCTGTCGCGGCGCTCTTCGTCGTCGTGGCGCTCAATTCGATTGCTATTGTGCGAAAGGGTCCGCTGGTTTATGTGGAAGGCGCAAAAAACTATGAAGCCCGATTGCCGTACGACCGGAATATTCCGCCAGTGCTGCGTGCATTGCTGGCCGAGCACCCAGGGGCCCAAATCCTGATGAACACTTCTGTCTATCCCGAGCTGGTTTCAATGACGGGGATTCCGCTGCGCCAGACGATCAACGAGAGCGACCGGCACTTTTACAGCGACGGGCTCAACGCTCCAGCCGCTCATGCGGAGATTATTGTGGCCTTTGCCGGCGACGAAATGGACAGCGCCGTGAAGGCGCATCCCCAGAGCCTTAGAGCCGTGGCACGATTCACCGCGAAAGACCAGCCGGACGCAACCATTTACGCCTCCGATACTCCTGGCCTACGATAAAAAATGCGCGGAGGAACGAGGCCCGCAGCCGGTGATAGCATCGGGCAAGGCGCTGATACTCAGATTGAATACCAGGAGGAAGATTGATTCCCTTTACCAAAGCGCATGCCTGCGGCAACGACTTTTTGATCGTTACGGAAGAGGCTGCGGAAGGCCATGACTGGGCAACGCTGACCGAGCGCCTATGCGACCGCAACACCGGCATCGGCGCGGACGGCATCGAGTTTTTTACCTGGATTAACGAGACCGGGTTCGGACCGAAGTCCGGCCGCATTCGCCTGCACAACGCGGATGGATCAATTGCCGAGATCAGCGGCAACGGCACACGCTGCGTGGCCGCGTGGATGGCTGAGGAGGAGGGCGCACAGCCTGGTGATGAACTTTCCATCACCACCGATGCCGGCGTGCGCATCTCGACCATCCGCGAGATTCGCGACACGGAGAGCAGCGGCGTTACGTACATGATCACAACCGACATGGATGTGCCGGAGCTCGAAAAACGAACGGTCGAACTTAATGACGGCACGAAGATTGACGGCATTTTTGTCTCCATGGGCAACCCTCACTTTGTGATCGTTTTGGGTTCACAGCAGGGTTCTGTTGATAGAGACATGCCGCTCGATGCCAGCGAACGCGCGCTTGCATTGCTCGATTTTTCCATTGGCGATCGAAGCTGGCAGGAGGTTGGCGAGGAGATTTGTTTCCATCCCGATTTTCCCGATCAAACGAATGTTGAATTCGTGCACGTTCTGGGCGCCTCATCCGAGGCCGTCCATCAGCTTGCCATTCGCATCTTCGAACGCGGCGTTGGACCCACTACTTCGTCCGGCACGGGAACATCCGCCGTATCCGCCGCGATGATCGGCGTCTATGGCGCGCAGAATGAATTGGAAGTGATAGCGCCCGGCGGCGCGCAGAACGTGCAGTGGCAAGGCCCAGGAGAAAAGCTCTACCTTACCGGCCCCGCATCGCTGATTGCACGGGGAGAGGCCTGGTGAGTAAGAGGTTGCTCAAGCCGCCTGCCGTCCCCGAGGGGGCAGGCATTCGCATCCTTGCACCGGCATCCTTTGCCATGCAGGAGCGCGTTGACGGCGGACTTGCTGCATTGCAGTCGCTCGGCTACGCGCCCGCCTTCAGTGCAAACGCACTCGCGCGCGGCCCGCTCTACTTTGCCGGAACAGCTGAGCAGCGGCTCGCCGATCTTCATGCGGCGTTTGAGAGCACCAAGTCCAGCGCAGTGATGGCGCTGCGCGGCGGCTATGGATCTAACTATCTGCTAGACGGCGTTGATCTGGAATTCATTGCAAAGCACCCCAAGCCATTCTTTGCCTACAGCGACCTTACCGGTGTGCAATTGCACCTGCTTGACGAGATCGGCCTGCCTGCATTTCACGGCCCCATGCTTGCCGCTGATTTTTTCGTCGAGGACGGTGTGCATCTGGATAGTTTTCGCGCCGCAATCTCCGGCGACCGTTATTCTGTTGGTTCCGACGAAGGTTTGCGTATGCTCAAACCGGGCACCGCGCGCGGCGTACTTTACGGAGGCTGCCTGAGCATTGTCGCATCTCTGATTGGCACGCCGTGGGAGCCGGAGACGGAGGGCAAGCTGCTCTTCCTCGAAGACGTTGGCGTGAAACCCTACCAGTTGGATCGAATGCTCTGGCACCTGCGACAGGCAGGCAAGTTCGAAGGCGTGACAGGGATTATTTTTGGCGAGATGCTCAACTGCTCCTCGCCCGGCGCTCCGCCTGAACTCCTCGATCAGGCAATTCTCTCGGCGCTTGACTGGTTCGAAGGGCCAATTGCCATCGGCCTGCGCAGCGGCCACGTTTCGCGGCAATGCGTAACGCTCACCTTCGGCGTTGAGGCGGAGCTGTTTGCGCAAACAGATTGCACTTTGAATTTGCTGGAGCCGGCGGTGATTGCATGAGCAATGCGCCACGGCACATTCATCTCATCGGCATCTGCGGCACGGCCATGGCCTCGCTCGCCGGGCTGCTGCAACTGCAGGGTCATCGCATCACCGGCTCGGACAAGGCCGCGTATCCGCCCATGAGCGATCTGCTGCGCGAACTCGGCATCCCGGTGCTTGAGCCCTATGCGGAATTGAATCTAACTCCCGCGCCCGATCTGGTTGTTATCGGCAATGCGCTCTCCCGCGGCAACCCGGAAATCGAGCGCGTGCTCGATGAGAGGATTCCGTTCACCTCAATGGCCGCATTGTTACGCGAGGAGTTCCTCAAAGGCCGCGAATCGCTGGTTGTGGCGGGTACGCACGGCAAGACTACGACAACCAGTATGCTGGCCTGGATTTATCAGGTTGCATCGCGCGAGAACCCAGCCCTTGAGTCGTCCTTCCTGATTGGCGGCGTGGCGGAAAACTTCTCGACAAGTTTTCAGCTCCGGCCAACACGAACCTTCATCGTGGAGGGCGACGAATACGATACGGCCTTTTTTGACAAAGGGCCAAAGTTTCTACATTATTTTCCCGACGGACTCATCCTTACTCACGTTGAGTTCGATCACGCAGACATCTATGCCAATCTCGATGCGGTGAAGACGGCATTCAAGCGGCTGGTCAATCTGGTTCCTCGGCGCGGACTTATCGTCGCCTACGATGGCAGCGACAATGTGACCGAATGCGTGGGCTATGCGCTCTGCCGTGTCGAGCGCTACGGCTTCAGCGAGTCGGCTACGTGGAGAATCCGCAATCTGCGCTACGATGCAGGGCGCACGCGGTGGGAGCTGTGGCACGACGGCACGCTGTGGGCAGAGCTTGCGATGAGCCTGGCCGGCGAGCACAATGCGTTGAACGCCACTGCGGCCGCGGCGCTGGCCTTCGGTAGCGGCATTTCAAAAGCTGCCATCGTCGAAGCTCTCAAGTCGTTCAAGAGCGTGAAACGACGCCTCGAAGTGCGCGCACAAATCGGCGGCATCGTCGTGATTGAAGATTTTGCGCACCACCCCACTGCGATTCGAGAAACACTGCGCGCGATCCGGGCTGTGTATCCGCAATCGCGGCTCTGGGCAGTCCTTGAGCCGCGTTCGAACACGCTGCGCCGCAAGATTCTTGAAGCTGACCTCGTCGCCAGTCTGGAGCTTGCGGACCATGTTGTGCTTGCCGGCGTTTACCAGCAGGAGCGTATCCCGGATGCTGACCGGCTACACGCGGAGGATGTCGTCGCCGCGCTCACTGCCGCGGGAACTCCGGCTGAGCTGCTGGCCGATGCAAACGCAATCGTCGATGGCGTTACGACAAATCTAAAATCAGGCGACGTAGTTGCCATTCTTTCCAACGGCGGATTCGACGGCATCTACGAAAAGCTGCCTGCACGGTTGCGCGAACGATTTCCGAACGATGCAACAAGCGAGACCAAAACATGATCAACTCCCTACTGGTGTTGGCTACGCTTATCGTTCTCGGCCTGCCCAGTGCGCTGGTCTTCATTCCGTGGGCTCTCATGACCGGCGACGTGAACCCGCTTTACAATGCGGCATGTTGGGCGGCGCGCATGGCTTTGCGCGCCGGCGGAGTGCGCATTGCAACGGAGGGTCTGGACCGCGTGCCGGCTGGCACGGCGTGCATCTTTATGGCCAACCACGTCTCAAATCTAGACCCACCTGCGATCTATCCGTTGATTCCAGGCCGCGCCTCGGCATTTCTCAAAAATTCACTGATGCGTATTCCCATCCTTGGTTACGCCTTTAGGCTGGGCGAACTGATCCCGGTCTCGCGCGACGGCAGCGTGCAAAGCGCGCAGGAAAGCGTAGCGGCTGCCAAGCGAGTGCTCGCCAAAAGGCTGCACATCATCACCTTTGTCGAAGGCACGCGCTCACCCGACGGACGCTTGCTGCCCTTTAAGAAAGGCCCGTTCTATTTGGCCATGGAAGCCGGGGTTCCCTGCATTCCTGTTTCTATATTCGGCACGGAAAAGCTGATGGGCAAGGGCAGCCTGCGCATCACGCGCGGCACGGCGCATCTGGTCTTTCATGAGCCGGTTCATCCCGGCAACTACGCCACACGCGAAGATTTACTCGCCGCCGTGCGCACCGCGATTGCCTCTGGCCTGCCGGAGTCGATGCGCGGTTAGAGTTGTGAACGTGTAGATTCGTGCTCTCCCGGGTCCCAAAAGCAGGACCTGGGGCACCCAGATTTATGGGGCGCGATTTCGTAGTCAAGCTGTCACAGTCCTATATCTTACTGCTGCACGACAGCGTTGTAGCCGTCATTGGCCAACAACGTGCGCCATTCGTCGGCCTCGCGACGCGTTGCGAACGGCCCCATGCGGACGTGAAACAGATTATCCGCGCCCTCGTGCTCCGCCGTTACCGTATATTTGAGTCTGCGAAGCGCGTGCACCAGAACATCCGCGTCCTCAGGCCTGGCGACCGCCGCAATCTGCACCATGAAAGATGCCTCCGGCGCTGGGGTGGTGTGCACGCTCATAGCGTGCTGTAGCGGCTGCTGTACAACGGCGCGAGGCGGAAGTGCACTCGCAGCCTGGCGCTGGTTGCCCTGCTGTGCGGTAGCTTGTGCCGACACTTGTGTCGACACTTGTCCTGGCCCCTTGGCTGACGCTTGCGCGGCAGAGGGAGAACCTGGCGCGGAATCCTGTTGAGGCGCATCCGGCGCAGTCGGCGGCACTGCAGCAGCATCCGGCGGAATGGCAGGAGGTTTGGGAATGGATTGATTCGCCTGCAATGACTGCTGCTCGCCAATTGTTGTCGAGGCCGCCGTTGTCGCAGGCTTCACGGCGCGATGGCCCACGAGGTACCCGAGTCCAAAACAGAGAGCGCAGACAAGTACCAGAAAGAAAAAAATTCCCAGCAACTTGCCAAATCCAAGGGTGACGACTTCGCCCCGCTCGCCGTGCGCCAGCTCCATATCCTCTTGATCAAAATCGCCCTGCATGCACCATCCTTATCTCGATCTCATTTCCACAGTCAGTTTACTGCTTGTTTCCGTCCGCCGTTGTCGCGCCCATCTTGTTGAGCAGCGTCAACATATCCATCGGCAGCGGGAAGACGATGGTGGTGTTCTTCTCCACGCCGATATCGGCCAGGGTTTGCAGGTAGCGCAGTTGCAGCGTCATGGGCTGGGTCGCCATGAGCGCGGCTGCATCCACCAGTTTTTGCGCGGCGTTGAACTCGCCCTCGGCATGGATGATCTTGGACCGTTTCTCGCGCTCAGCCTCGGCCTGCTTGGCCATGGCGCGCAGCATCTGCTCGGGCAGGTCCACCTGCTTGACTTCAACCGACGTGACCTTCACTCCAAACGGCTCCGTCCGCTGGTCGATGATGGTTTGAATGCGGAGGTTCAATTTGTCGCGATGGCTGAGCAACTCGTCCAGTTCCACCTCACCGAGCACAGAGCGCAGCGTGGTCTGCGCAAACTGCGAGGTCTGGTAAACGTAGTTCGCCACCTTGATGGCGGCATCGTTGGGGTTCACAACGTAAAGCGTGACCACCGCGTTCACCTTGAGCGTGACGTTATCGCGCGTAATCACGTCCTGCGACGGAACTTCCAGTACCTCCTGGCGCAGCGAGATGCGGACCATCTGGTCGATAGGACGGAAGACGAGGATGATGCCCGGACCTTTCGGATTTCCCAGCACCCGGCCCAGCCGGAAGATGACTGCTCGCTCGTACTCACGCAGGATCTTGATAGAGTTCAGCAGATAGAGGGCGATGATGGCGACAAGAATCAGTGTGGGAATGGGCAGATCGGTGATGGACATACGGACCTTCCTCGCTTCGGGCCTGGGCCTGGGCATGGGCCTGCTCGAACACAGCTCAGGAAAACAAACGCACAGGCTCTCAGCAGGGATTGTACTCCACAAGCTTCAGGACGCGGATTGCGTTGGCCCAGTGAGGGGAGCTTTGAGCGTGTCCGCGATCGGCTCTACGCGCAGCAGCATTTGTTCGTGACTGACAACACGCAACGGCGTTCCGGCAGCAACTGGCTCCGTTGCCACGGCCTCCCAAATCTCGCCCTCAACTAAAATGTGTCCCTGTGGCGCAAGCGGCTCCATGGCCTTGGCGCGCGCTCCCACCAGGGCATCGGGGCCGATGAGCGCCTTACGCCTGCGCGCGCGCACGGCAAGCCGCACAAGAAAGAACGTGATGGCTCCGAATGCGGTACTGATGGCGATGGCTACGACCGGGCTGACGCCCATCTCCGGCACCGGCGCGGCGACCAGCGTTAACATGCCGAAGGTGAGGCAGACGATGCCGGCGATGGCCAGCGCGCCGTGGCCGCCGAACTTTGCCTCGAGCAGCAGCAGGATGAGCGCCGCCATCAGCAGCAGAACCGCGGTGTAACGAATCGGAAGCAGATTCAGCGCGAAGATGGCCAGCAACACCATCAGCGTGCCCAGCGCTCCGGGAACGATCGTGCCCGGCGTGTTGAATTCGAGATAAATCAGCAGCGCGCCGCCCACCAGAAACAGCAGCGCGATGTTTGGATCGACCAGCCAGCCCAGCAGACGATCGCGCAGCGTGAGGTGTATCTCCTCAATCCGCGCTCCGGCAAGGTGCAATGTCTGCTTCGTCCCATCCCACCGAACAATTTCGCGTCCGTCGAGCGCGGCTATCAATTGCGCATCGCTGGCGGAGATTACGTCTATTAGATTTTCTTTCAGCGCCTCCTCGGCTGTGTAGGAGTGCGAGTCATGTACGGCAGCTGTGGCGGCATCCGCGTTGCGATTGCGCTTGGTTACATACGAGCGGAGGAATGCTTCGGCGTCGTTTTCCACCTTCTGCGCCTCGGTTGCATCGGGCGTGCCGCCCTCAAAGACCACATGAGCCGCGCCGGCCTCAGTCCCCGGCGCCATCGCCGCGACATCCGCGGACTCAAGCAGGAAAAATCCCGCCGAGCCGGCACGCGCGCCCGATGGGCCTACATAAATGATGACTGGAACCTTGGACGCCAGAATTGCCGCGACCATCGTGCGCATGGACTCCACCAGCCCGCCGGGTGTGTCCATTTGGATAAGCAGCGCCGACGCCCCATCG
>Ga0302320_10018976_pt1 | contig 13845 bp, 11 predicted proteins | sample Bog_T0_3_FD_202130 | JGI IMG/M metagenome (GOLD analysis project Ga0302320, IMG submission 202130) | Peat permafrost microbial communities from Stordalen Mire near Abisko, Sweden - Bog_T0_3 | ecosystem: Environmental > Terrestrial > Soil > Wetlands > Peat | place: Sweden: Abisko, Stordalen Mire... | reverse complement strand
GTATTTTTTTTTCATTTTTTACTTATTTAAATATTTTTTTTTTTTCAGGAAAATTACGTCTCGATTAAAGAACGCATCAACAGCTATGAAAACCTTGCTCCTCTTTATCTAAACTGCGAAAGCTGCAATAACCGAAAACATCAACTTTTCGATTGTCCATTTTTGATTTATAACCCGAGAAAAACTAATGTCCTCAATAATTTTCTGAGGAGTTGCCAACATATTGAACGACGGATTTTCCAAAGGAAACCCCGAAAAGTGGCTGTCAATGCCCTTTTTAACTTGAAACAAATAGAATCACAAATAACCGATATCCAAGATAAATATAAGGATGAAATCGATCAGCTATTAGAAATAATATATTCCCCAAGTGAAAATGAAAATTCTGATTCCGGACAATTTAACGATACTTCAGGAACCAATAATGAACATCGTTCGAATGAATCTAAAGAATCTCAATACACCAGAGATGTGAATTATATCAAGCCAGGCGAGGAGTTTATGGGCAATCCGCCATCGATTTTTTTACAAACACCTTCAAGAAAAAGCAGGAAATCAATGACAGAATCAATTTTTCATGAAAGCGACGAAGAAGAATGCGATGATAAGCCCAATAATATGAAAGAAAAGTCAAAGATGGCTGATGAGAAAACGTTGAATGGTTTGGATATGGAAAATGATGAGGAGGAAGAAAGAGATGAAGAGGAAGATTCTGAAGAGGAAGAATCTGAGAAAAAAGGTACAAGCAAGCTTCATTCCATCACCAATACAGATAAAAGGCAATCTGAGAAGGAAAGTGGCAGAGTCACCACCAATCAGAATATGTCATATACCAACAACCAGACAATGTTCAGACAGCTTTTAGTCAGAAGGGCCAGAAGAAAATGGTGGAAATGGATCGAATGATGTCAGAAAAAGACACCTATCATGTGTTACAAAATTTCGAGAAAATCTATCGAGTAAATAACAATATAAATAACACATCGTCGGCTTTGCAAAACACATATACAACAGGTTCAGGAAAAAAGAATATGACCATAGGAAGCATGAGTAAATCGAGTTCCTCTAATCCCAAAAAACCACCTGTTATATTAAAATCAAGTTCCTCCTCTTACAACTCTGCAATAAATAAAAAAACACCGTTTAGTGATTATCTTAATCAACCATTATTTGCTTTTGATTTTGATAAACCTAGGGAGTTTTCGGCTTTTTTGCCTCATAATAATCTAGATCAGGTCATCAAAAGAGCTCGTATTGATGGGTTGCTCAAGGAAAAAAGAACACTGAGAAGAGCGGAAATCAAGGATACAACGGAATACGGGAAAACTAAAAAAAGCTTTGGAAGCACTAGTATCAAAGACACAGAGGAACATGGGAAAACTAAAAAAAGCCATGGAGGTACTAGCATCAGGGACATAAAGGAACATGGGAAAACAAAAAAAAGCTATGGAGGCACAAGCAATATGGAAAATACGAGCCTCTCATCTAAACTGAAGGAAAGCAAAGACCCAAGATTAAACTAATTTTTTTGATAAGAAAATTTTTATTTTTGCTTTAAGCCCAAAAAACAATAATTTAAACAATTTTAATAGGAAGTTTTCAATAAAAAAATAACAATTTTAATCAGAAGTTTTTTTTTTCATTTGAAACAAAAGAACAATTTATACATTTTACAGCAGAATTCAAGAACTATGGGATGTCTCCGTATTAGGGAACTCCTGCATGAGGAAGAAGAACCCTCCACTCTCCTTTATAAAAAAAAAATCCTTTTAATCGGTCTTGACAATTCTGGCAAAACCACAATTTTGAATTTCATCAAATCCAAAACATTCGTACAAACCGAACCCACCGTCGGATTGAACATCGAGACAATCATCATAAAAAATTTCGAGTTTCTAATATTTGACGTCGGGGGCAAAGTCCGCACTCTTTGGAGTCATTATTACGAGAATTTAAGCGCAATCATTTTCGCAATAGATTCAACCGATCGGCCTCGTTTATGGGAGATTCGAGAAGAACTCAAGAAAATTAATCAAGAATTGAAATATCAGGCAATACCCGCCTTGATTTTTTATAATAAGCAGGATTTGCCCGAAAAAGTGATCGAATTTTCTGAATTGATAGATTCTACAGGAATTAAGGAGATTTTAGATATGGATGTGATTGTACAGAAATGCTCCGCAAAAACGGGAGAAGGATTATATGAAGGATTAGACAAATTGTGCAGTTTTTTGCTCGTTAGTGAGAAAAGGGGAGATGCTGGAAATAAATTAAATCTGACTTATTCGATTAGTAGCAATGTTCAAGAAAACTTTCTTAAATTATAACCAATTTTTGTTTTCCTTTTTAAGTTGCCTTTTGAAATATTTTTCATTTTATTTTTTATTGGGATTTTTTTTTTTAGATTATATTATTTTTTGTTTTTCTATTTTTTTACTTAATGTATTTAAAAAAAAATTACAAACATTATTGTTTTTATACAATTAATTTAAAATTTTCTTCCTAAAAAAATTTGCAAAAATTATTTTTTTTTTCAATCAAAATTCATTAGAACTTTGAAACCGAAAATTATGAAGTTTAATGTAACACCATTTCTTCTTCAAATATTTGTGAATTTTCATTAGTTGTTTTTAACTTGCCTCCTAATGTTCTATCATTCCTCTCCATCTCTAACTCATTTCCAAAAGATATCCTCCACAAAATCAACAAACAAATCAGATCTTTCAATGAAAATCCTATTAAAAATGCCGATCCCAAATTGATAAGCTCATCTTTTAAAGAACAAACAACGAAAGCACCTAATCCAAATGAAATCAACACGCATTTGTTCAATTTTTTTGCTGTTTTCATGTCAAAGTTTTCAGCAATAACTCGACTGGATATAGAGAAAACACCAGCTAAACTTCCAAACTCCATCAAGATTCCTATCCAATAAGAATTATTAAAGTATAATGAAATTTTGGCCAAAATCTGCATAATAATAATCAAACCTATTTCTTGACGCGTCTTTTTGAAGAAATTCCAAGGAACTCTCGTAAGCCAAATTAAACTTACTCCAAAAACCCCCACCCATGATAAAAACCGATCATCAAAAAATCTCGCTAATCCAATTAATTTATAAAACATCAGAAAGAAAAGTCCCTCCAAGCTTAATAAAACCAAGAGAAGCATGATCCCAAGTGCTTTTCCCCATTTTGGTCGTTCGATTACTCTTTTTATCAGGAGATTTTCCTTTTTAGACTCTAGATTTTTCGGGGATTGGATATAAGTCAAAGAAATCATGGCTAAAATCGTATAACAGCAAGCAATCAACTTGAGAAATTTCGGAATTTGATTTGCCACACATTCATTAAAATAAATATTTAATAAAGTAGGCATTGGTTTCAGATTATTCGAATTTATGAAGTAGGCACTAAAAGGTGCTAGAAAAAAGCATCCGAAACAACCTCCTAATTGAATTAATCCGATAACTCTGCCTTTGTTTTCAGGGAAATATCTTAACCCACAAACTATGGGCAACATAGAGAGTAATCCTAGCGAAATTCCAATAAAAATCGAATAAATTAGCATGAAATATAAAGTATTTTGAAGCTCAGAACAAATAAATAAAGCAGCTATTGTGAATAAAAAGCCAAAAAAACTAAGTTTTATGACTGAAATCCTGCTCATTAGGGTTTCTGTATAGGAGACAATTATCTGACTAATTAGAAAAGCTATTGGAAAAACCCAGGAAAGGCAAGTTATTGAGGAATTGGGATCATATTGTCGCAGGTAGGAATAAATGTAGATCATGAATTCCCCCCAAAGAAAGAGTGGACTCAATAAAAAATACAAACAAAAGCCACTAAATATCACTAGCCAACCATCTTTCGTTTGTCTGATGAGAGTTTCTGAAGATGATGATGTGATTCTTTCCATTAATTAGTTCGGCAATAAATAACACAAAGTTTTTTATGTTCAAATTTGTTTATAAATAATTCAAGATTATTTTTAAAAAGGAGGATTTTTAGTTTTTTAATGATTTTTTGGGGGAAAAGGAAACCATTTTTAACTGTTTAAGACTTTCTTTCTTTTTTTATATTATGGTGGGGACATTTCATTTAACATGATTATTTAATTATATTTATAGAAAAAATAAAGGATTATGTTCAAAAAGCTCTAATATCTTTGGAGAAAGAGGGCCATTCCGAGTTATCCATTGAAGAAAACACGAAAACCACTTTTGATCTTGTTTTAATGGCATCTGGTTAGTTTTTTTTTTTTATAATATGAATGAAATTTCCTTGTTTTATATAGAAAAGGCCATTCCGAAATTAATTACAATTGTGGAAATCGTCAAGAGGAATCTGAATAAAAATCTCGCCCAGGAATCAGAAATTTTAAATGATAACTCAAAAGTCTTTTTTTTGTTATTTTCTTTCAGGTTAAAGTAAAAAATAGGGGGCAACCATGAAGATTAGCCTTAGGAAAACAATCTAGCAATGGGAAAGATGAATTTTGGAGATTCATTTAAGTTTTTTTCAATCAGTTAATTTTTGAAAAACAGAGAAAAAAAGGAAAAACCAAAATTTAAACAAAACAAAATAATTAAGACTTTCTTTCCCCATATTCCCTCCTTTAACAAAAAATTACTTTTTCCGGATGTGGAAATTCTGATCACATTTTTTTCTTTTTCTTTCTCTAAAGTCTCTTTTGTGATCGAAGCTTCTCCCTCGTTATTTTTTAATTTCTTAAGCAGAAAGCTTTTCATGTCTAATGAAGCGCCTGCACGTTTCAAATCATTACTCGGCTTAGTTCCGTATTTGCGTTTTTCCTTAATAGCAGCTTTTTTGCTTAAATTCGACATCTAAAAATTTTTTAATTAAATTTTGAGAAAAAATATGAATTTTTTAACTAAAATCAATTTTTTATTAAGAAAATATGGAAATTTTGTTAAAAACAGATCTTTATTTTTAGTTTTGGAAATTTGAATATTAAAAGCTTCATTTTCAAAAAATGGACATTGTTTCTGTTGAAATTCTACTTAAACAACAAAACAAAGAGGGTTGGCTCGTGATCTTCAGTGGATTTTGCCTTTATTTCTCATTTGGTCTGCTTTTTCTTTGGGGGGATCTTATGATTTACATTTATTCTGATCTCCGACATTATGATTCCGAAGCATCATTGATGTCTCTCTCTTGGGTTTTTCCTTTGACTTATTTCATCTGCCAAATCACAGCCTGTTTATCGGAAAAATTGATCCGCAGAAGTTCCATTAAAAAATTGAGTTTTCTAAGTTTTTTTCTAACAATCATTGCCTTGATTATTTGTGCGGAACTTAAAAATGCCTTTTATTTCATAATGATTTATTCCATATTTATTGGAATTTCATTGGGTTTGCTTTCTTCATTGCCCATAGTTTGTGGGTTGAGATATTTCCATGATAATAAAGCCAGAGTTATAGGATTAATTCATTTGGGCGGGTTTTTTGGATGCATTTTCCTTATGATTTTGAACGTTTTTTTCATTAATTCTGATAATACGAGTCCAGAATTGATTTCTTTGATACAAGTTTATTTTAAAGATTGTGTGGCCAATCATGCGACGAAAATATTCATTTTGATAGCCAGTTGTCTCACCATTTTCGGAGTAATTTCGCTTTGTTATTTAAGAAATCCTACAAATTGGGAGTTTAAAGATTATAATTTAAATTCAAGCATGATGTTAGAAGGCCAAATTTGGAAAAAAGCCATTGCATTCATTTTTCTTTTGTTTCTTTTAAGTCTCGAAGGGCTTTTTTTCATCATGTTTTATAAATTGATAGGACTGACAAGGTTTTATGAAGATCATATATTATCAGTAATCGGCTCTTTTGGAGTGAGTTTGCTTTGGTTGATGAAAATCCCATGGAATTTCTTTAAAAAAACCATAAATGCGATGATTTGTATCATTATTTTGCAAATCATTGCAAAATTCTTCCTATATTTTATTAATTTATATCTTATGGGAATTCTGATGGAATTCGTGAGTTTATCAGGATTGTTTGCGATATCAAGTCGAGTTTTCGCCGAGAATTTTGATTATAAAACAGCCAAGACTTTCAACAAATTTTCGATGATTTCATTTGGAATAGCTGCAATTTTAATTTGTGCTTTGAAAAAGATGCTAATTACTTTAGATTCGAGTTTTTTCATAGGGTTTTTAATGAAGGATTTGATGCTGATAATGTGGATTTTATTTCAGAAGTCATCAGAAAATGTTCAAAATTATCAATTTTCTCCAGATATTCTCAAATCTCCCATTAGACATATTGAAATAACAGAAGATTTGTCTGCTATGCCGCCGAGTTAATATATTAAAAAAGCGATGATTTAAGGGTAAAAAAACCCTTTTTTAAATTTAACTTAGAAAAATTCTTTAATTTCAAGCTAAAATGCGATTTATCGTGAATAAAATTAAGCAAGAAGTCGAACTTCTCCAATCTTTGAAAATCTGTGGAGAGGCTTTTAATAAGAAATGTCCGCTTTTCCTCTTCGAAAACATCCCAGCATCTGATTTCATGACTTATTATTATTCAATAAAGTCGATAATCTTAGATTCTCCCTTTTCCTATAGTTTATCTCTTAATAATCAAATGAAAGCGGCTTTTGTTTGTATTCCATGCTTAAAGGCCCCTAAACATGAAGTTCCGAAATCGATGGTTGATTATGATGAGTATTTTAATAGGAAATTCGAGGAAAATAAAAGCTTTATGAATGAAGAAAAATGCCTTTATGGGCTTTTTCTAGGCAGTATGATTCCAGGGGCTGGTAAAATCTTATATTCAAGGACATTCGAAGATATGAAGAAAGAAGGATTCACACAAATGTATTGGGAAATGAGTAATCCTTGGAACACACATATTTTGAATAAATTGGGCAGAGAATTAAATGGCTTGAAAATAGATTTGATTCATCAGGACTTTTATAAGAAGAAAATCAAAGTTGATTTTTTCTTGACGAATCTAGATTAATTGGTTAGACATTTCCTTAAGAAATGAACATTTTTCGGTTTTTTTTTAAGTATTTTATATAAAATATTAGTTTTTTTCTTTTTTATTTCGTTTTTTTTTAAGGTTTATATTGATTTCTTCACTTTTTCACTTTCAATGTTTTTCCCCCCTGAAGCTTCTCTCACGATAAAGTCTAAAGAAAAAAGTTCCTTTAAAGATTTCTTCAGATACAATTTCCAAATTTCTAAAGATTTCCTTCATTCTTTTTCGGGCCCCTCAACCAAATTGCCTCGATCTATTCCCATTTCTTCATCTATCAAATCGCAATCGCATATCAAATTCGCTGCAAAAACCTGGGATGCTAATCATTTGAAAGCTTTTATCAATACAAACGCCTATATTGAAAAAGCAGAACCTTTGATTTCTTTCAATGGATTTCAAAAAACTCTGATTTTTAAGGAAGATGATGAATTTATAGAAGAAAATAACGCCTTTTCTGATAGATATCATGAATTTAACCATTTGGTGACCTTAGATAAGAAAGAAATCGAATCTTCCAAGGGTTTTTATGAGAAGTTCATTGGCGATAAGAAGAAACATATAGAAAATCCTGAAATTTATAAACTAAAATCGGAAAGAATGACTTCCTCTAAACAAAAAAGAAGTGATTTGGCTGAAATTAAAAGAAAAATCCACGAATTTCAAGAAGAAAAAGCTCATTTTCTTGCCCAAAACAAGACTTTCCGAGTTTTAAAAAAGGGATATAAATCGGGAGTTATAAATATCGATAATCCAGAAAACCCTTATACGATTCTTTATCGGGATGAATTCAATGAAAATAAAGCGAAAATTGATAGAAAAGAAGTTTTTAGTGCAAAACATCGAAAAGAACTTGAAAATTTCACGAAAACATCTCCAAAAATCGCTTTTTTCAATAAAAACTATGAAAATATTGAGGTTTTAGAGCCACAATGGACTAGAAAGTTGAAAAATAACAACGATTTCATTGTGAAAAGCAAGGATTCCCAACAAAGGATCTTCGGAAATAATAAGGGCGATTTCACGAAAAGGACGTGGCTTCGAAGTTCTGAACAACGGGAATTTAATATTATAAGTTTTAAGAAGGATTAATATATATTAAATTTGTATTATTTGCATAATTTCTCATATTTTTCTCATATTTTTCTCATATTTTTCTCTTATTTTTCTCATATTTTTCTCATATTTTTCTCATATTTTTCTCATATTTTCTCATATTTTTCTCATATTTTTCTCATAAACCCTCGTCATTTATTGGTCTATTTTCTTCTTCGCCTCCTTTATAATCTTCTTTAGCGATTTTATCTACAAATTTCAATTTCTTCTTGAGCCATTCTTTCTTCCAAATCGCCAAAAACAAGAAAAAACCAACCAAAAACAATAGATAATATTCATTTTTCAAAGAAAATCCCCTTTTTTCTCCTATTTTCTCATTATTTTCTGAACATTTTATCAATCTTGCCCTATATTGTAATCCCCCAGAGCATCTAGTCCCAGGAATCTGTCTATATCCTGATCTAATCACAATGAAATCCTGACAATTTTCCTTCTGTTTTTCAAAATCATCCACAAATTCCTTTCTCTCGCAAGAACCCTTCTTTCTATAGAATCCTTTATCGCATTCCCAATCCTCTTCTGTGCAGGCACAGGTTTCTGTCTGATAAAGTCTTTCAAATTCCATGCCATTCACACAATCTCTCTCAGCCTTTCGTTTCACAAATACAGTTCTTTCCCCCAAAAGACAATGTTTAGAATGCCAAGGACTCCATAACTCATAATCAGAATCCTCATTTCCGATTTCTGAGCCTTTTATACATGGTTTCTTATTAAATCCATTGAAATCAAGAGCTATAATTCGAGTCTCAGAATCATTTTGTTGGACTATTATTAAAAAATGAAGTCCTCGATTATCTTCTTCGGTCATAATATTCAAAACCTTCATTTTTTCGGATAAAAAGATATTTTCCCACGATTTCCCTGAATTCCATGAATAAGATATCAGATCAGTCTCTATATCGTTTAAAGCTATCACGATCAAACCGCCATGATCCCCGAAATCATATATATGGGAACCTTTAGAAAGCTGAGACCATTCGTTTCCACCATCTAATGAGAAAAAAGTATTGATTTGACGATGGCTCAGATAATTCCCGATATTTCCGGTTCCTAAAACAAGACCAAGAGCATTTGACTTCGAATATAAAGGCCCTTTCTCTGAAAAGGTCTTCAAATTCAAATTGAGTCCACATTCACCAACACAATTTTCTTTCATAGCTATCAAATGCCATTGACCCCCATAATCATAAGTTATATATGTTCTTATATATTTTTCAAGGATTTTATAAGAAAGGGAAGAACTTCCAGGGTTTTTCGAGAATTCTTTTTCTAGATTTTCTGCCTTTTCATGTTCCAAAATATTAGCTAAATAAACCCCAGGAATTCCTTGTATTTTTTCAAATTGTGGATGTCCATTTAAATTCATCACATTATTCAACAAAGATAAAGAACAAATTAAGGTTTTTCGATTCAAAACATAAATATTTCCAATCGGAAGCTCAATTCCTTGATGTTTGATATGCAGGATTATGGATTCTTTGGTGATATCTAAAATACTATAAGAAAATTGGGTCAAATGTTTCACAGGCAAATCCACAGGCTTCATTTCCAAGTTTTTTTTATGTGCTTTGGAAATATAAAGTTTGACTTCTTGAGTCGTTTCATCAAGGACTTTCACTGCGAACAGCCGCTTTTCTTTTAAAAGAAATCGATTGCCTGACCTTAAAGCCAATGTTTGATTCTTGAAGAAATTATCGGAAAAATAAAGATCTATGGCTTCTGACCATTTGGCCCTTTCAAGCCTTGATTCGCCATTATATAAAGTAACATAGATCCTACTAATAGGAATATTTTCCAAATAAGTCAAATCTTCAACCCCCCAAGAAAAATCAATAACTTTATCCTTGATTTGCTTGAAATTATATCCCATTCTTTTGGAAAGATATAAATTCTTACAATTTATCCCTTTTACTTCTTCCCTTTTACAAGTTCCCATTGTTGACATCAAAACCCATGATTTCTCAATAGGATGTGGTTTGAAATCAATTATATCACCCATAATCATAAAAGATTGAAAATATTCACCACAAGACTCACTAACCCATATTTCATTAGAAATGCCTATGAAAAAAACAAGAGATTCATCACTTGGACTTTTCTCCAAGAATTTGGCTAAAATAGTTCTTGGATCAGGATTTTGTGAAGTTCCTGATTCTTGGATTTTTTGAAAAGAAACGCCAAAATCAATAGATCTAAAGATTTCTCCATATTGAGATAAAATTAACAGCGTGGGATTTATCGAAGGACCACACCAAAGAGTCTGTAAAATTGTGCCTTTGAAATTATTAATAACAGGATTGACATTTGAACAGAAAATCCCGAAAATCCCAAAAAAACCAAGCCAAATTAAAATCAAGGCTTGCATTTTTCCATAAAAATTATTCAATTTTATGCCAAAATTAAAAAAAAAAACACGATTTCTTATATTTTCTAATATTTTTAATATCATAACATCCCCAACCATTTTTCAAAAGCTGCTATATCATCATTAATCACATCTTGTTTCCCATTTTTAGTCGCTATTTCACCATCTTTTTTCAAAATCAACAAATTCGGAAAACCCTTCATTCCATATTTTTCCACCAATGTTATCATCCTCGTATCTTCGAAAGGAAGGGCTAACCATGGCATTTTCGCGTAATAATCCTCGAAATCTTCTTTTTTTAAATCTCGTGATATTAAAATCACTTCCAATTGCTTTTCCTCAGCATTGATTTCATTATAAAAATCGATCAAAATCGGTGTAAATGCCTGACAATATGGACTCCAGGAAGCTGAAAAATATAAGGCTACTATTTTATTTGTTTTAAGAACGGAAGTCTCGATAATTTCGTTTTTGCTGAGAAATTTCAAACCTATTTCGGCTTCCATTTATTTTTTTTGGTCTCTAGTTTTTTTAAAAAATTCAAAATTTTAACAACTAAAAAAAATGGGCAACGTCTCGAATTCAATTTCTCCCTTTTTCAACCCAGATTTTTTCCAACAAATCACTAAAAAACATGAGCCTTTATATGGCGAAGTTACGATCATGTCCAGCAAATTGGTTCCAGATTATTATATCGTATATCAGACTCTTTTGTTTACAAATCGGGTAGTTTATGAATCCAAATTGAAGGAACTCCAATTTTATAAGAAGACCCCACATCCCAATATCATAACTTTGTTGGATTTCAGAACCTTGGAAAATGAGGCTTTATGTTCATGTGGAAGCTTTTTAAGATGTCAAGTTGCTTATGAATATTTTTCTAGAACTTTGGGTGAAGATTTCGAGAAAAGAAATAATAACAATAAAGGATATAAAGAAGAAGAAGTTTTGAAGGTCTTGATAGGGGCTTTACAGGGGATTGAAATGATTTATAAAGGAAAGATAAAAAATGGAGGGTTTATTAGCATGGAACTTATGGTGGTGGAAGGAGGGGATTCTATTGAGAAAGTCAAGGTTTTGAACCCTAATTTGAATACTTCAGGAGATTTTATTGAGGAAAATGAACAAAAGGGCAACAATTTCCTAAGAAATGAGGTATGCAATTTGGGAGTTATTGGCATTAGATTGATGAGTATGAAGGCTTTTGATTATCATAGAACCCCAAGGGAAGAAATGAAAAATGAATGTTTCAATATTAAGAACAATTATTCGAAAGGACTTAAAACAGCAATTTGGGATCTAGTGGAACCTTCTTTTAATGAATTTGAATTAAAGTCGTTAATGAAAGCATTGGAAAATGTGGAAAAAATCAAAAATTTGGATTCTTCTAATAATAATAATAATCAAGAGGAATCATTTTTATGGAAAGCACTTGAAATGGAGGATTCAATAACCAATACCAATATAAATGAGGAATCTGATGTGAAAAAATTGGGGGATATTTCCAATATTGATTTATTGAACCATGAAGATGTGTCGAAACCCATAATTTCTTTGAATTATTGTAGTCCGGAAAAGAAAAAACAAGCCATTTGGAATGATTTGTTAGATATGGATAAGGAAAATTGGGGTGCCAAGGGTTTTCTGGATTTCCAAAAGAAATAATTTCCGGTTTTTAATAAATTAATAATGAGGACAATATTATGATTTTTTAATTTTAGTTCATGCAAATCCTATCAAGATAAATTTTTTTTAGGTCTTGAAAATATTATGATTTTCTTATTTTAATTTTTATCCACGACTTAGATCTTCCAATACAAGTTCTACGTCTTTCTTAGATTTTTATGTAGTAAATATAGTAAATTAAATTAAAAAAAATGAATAGAAAGAGCACCTGGATTTTGATCCCTGTCTGATTTGTATTAGCATTAGCATTATGATGATTATTATTATTATTATTATTGAAAATCGATAAACTGGATGCCTTTCTCAATAAATTGGCATCTTGTTCCTCTTGATTTGCCTAAAAGACATATATCAATCAAAATATAATAAATAAATTAAAAAACATCAATCTGTCCACAAGCGAACATATTAAATATTTGTTCGATCGTGGCTTGTTTTATCGAATATTGCGAGATCCTCATCGGGGCTTTCTGTTCAAATTTTTTTTTTTAAGATTTCCAACCAAACTTAAAAATTAATACATTTTCCTCAAAAAACGAGAACAATTTTCCAATAGAAACATCTGCCTGGAGTTTGAATCTGAAAAAAGTCTGAAAATGTTCGAGAATTTTGGTTTCCCCGAAATTCTTTTTCAAATAATCCTATAAAATACATTATTGATCTAAATTGCAAAATTCATTCAAACCAATATAACGCCTCCTTCTGTTTCAGTAATAACGAATTCCAACAAAATCTCGATTGCAATTCCATTTGGATTATCAATATCATGATGAATATGAGCTCCGAACCCCCCATCTCTAATTTCCTTGACCAAAAATCCTTTTCCCATCATAGAAAAAATCCTTTCGATATCAGTTTGAAAAATCCTGGCTTCTTTATTTTTTCCACAAATTCTCAACAATTCGTCATAATCGCTTCTCCTGGGAATATTCAATTTAACATCCAATTCATATCCTTTACCAAATTTATTCTTGATATGTTGGACAGTTCCTAAGCATTGAAAGCTGCCATTGACCATTATGGCAATTCTATTTGATAAAGCCTCAGCTTCTTCCATAGAATGTGTAGTCAATATTATTGATGATCTTTTCCTTTCACTTGAGATTCTAGAAATCACGTTCCACATGAATCTTCTTGCTTCAGGATCCATTCCAGTTGAAGGTTCATCTAAAAAGACTATCGGAGGATTTCCAAGCATTGCCAATGCCACTGAAAGCTTCCTCTTATTCCCGCCACTATAAGTCCCTGCACAAACATGTTCAAATGGACGAAGATTCATTTCATTAAGCTTTTTATCAATAAGTTTCTTGGCATTTGAAGAAGGAATTCCCTTTAATGCTGCAAAAAGCTCCAAATGGTCTCTTGAAGTCAAATTATCCAATAAAGCATCGAATTGAGGACAATAACCGATATTTTCACGGATTTGATCAAGGTTTTGATAAAGATCAAAGCCTGCAATATAAACCTGACCTGATGATGGAGGGACTTCGCCGCAAAGCATTTTAAAAGTCGTGGTTTTTCCAGCACCATTCACACCCAAAAGCCCGAAACATTCCCCATTGGGAATAGCGAAACTCACAGAATCAACAGCAACTTTGAAATTGCTTTTACTGGCAGAAAAAACCTTGCGAAGTTGTTTCACTAGAATTGAATAATTTTTGGAATCGCA
>Ga0302320_10018975_pt1 | contig 13845 bp, 9 predicted proteins | sample Bog_T0_3_FD_202130 | JGI IMG/M metagenome (GOLD analysis project Ga0302320, IMG submission 202130) | Peat permafrost microbial communities from Stordalen Mire near Abisko, Sweden - Bog_T0_3 | ecosystem: Environmental > Terrestrial > Soil > Wetlands > Peat | place: Sweden: Abisko, Stordalen Mire... | reverse complement strand
CAGGCCGCTTCGGCCAGTTGCCCGTTGATCACCAGACCCTTGGAGCCGGCCGAGACGTGGACGATTTCGCCCTCCTTGACGCCGCCCTCGAGGATCAGGCCGGCCAGCGGGTTCTGCAGCGAGCGCTGGATCACCCGTTTCAGCGGGCGGGCGCCATACGTGCTGTCGTAGCCCTCGGCGGCCAGCCAATCCATCGCACTGCGATCGAGTTCCAGACCGAACTTGCGATCGGCCAGCAGCTTGCGCAGCCCGGCCAACTGGATGTCCACGATCGAGGCCATGTCGCTGCGCTGCAGGCGCCGGAACAGCACGATCTCATCCAGGCGGTTGAGGAATTCGGGGCGGAAATGCTGGCGCACCACCGCCATCACCTCGCCCTGCACCATCGCGGTCGGCTCGCCTTCCTTCTGATGCGCCAGCACATCGCTGCCGAGGTTGGAGGTCAGCACGATGATGGTGTTCTTGAAGTCCACCGTGCGGCCCTGGCCGTCGGTCAGGCGGCCGTCGTCCAGCACCTGCAGCAGGATGTTGAAGACGTCCTCGTGCGCCTTTTCGACCTCGTCGAACAGGATCACCTGATACGGGCGGCGGCGCACGGCCTCGGTCAGCACGCCGCCTTCGTCATAGCCGATATAGCCCGGGGGCGCGCCGATCAGGCGGGAGACGGCGTGCTTCTCCATGAATTCGCTCATGTCGATGCGCACCATCGCCTTGTCGTCGTCGAACAGGAACGACGCCAGCGCCTTGGTCAGTTCGGTCTTGCCGACGCCGGTCGGGCCGAGGAACAGGAAGCTGCCGATCGGCCGGTTCGGGTCCTGCAAACCGGCACGGGCGCGGCGGACGGCGTTGGCGACCGCCCGCAATGCTTCCTCCTGGCCGACGACGCGCTTGCGCAGTTCATCTTCCATCCGCAGCAGCTTGGCCCGCTCACCTTCCAGCATCTTGTCCACCGGCACGCCGGTCCAACGCGACACGACTCCGGCGATGCTTTCCTCGGTCACCGCCTCGTTGACCAGCTTGCCATCGGATTTCTGCGCGAGCTGGCGCTCGATGTCGGGAATGATGCTGTAGGTCAGTTCGCCGGCGCGGGTGTAGTCGCCGCGGCGCTGTGCGACCTCGGCCTCGGACTTCGCCTGGTCGAGACGTTCCTTCAGCTTCTGGCTGTCCTGCACCTGGTCCTTTTCGGATTTCCACGCCGCGGTCATGGCGTTGGAACGGTCTTCCAGATCGGCCAGTTCCTTTTCCAGTTTGCCGAGGCGGTCCTTCGACGCCGAGTCGGTTTCCTTCTTCAGCGCCGCCTGCTCGATCTTGAGCTGGATGACGCGGCGGTCGAGTTCGTCCAGCGCCTCGGGCTTCGAATCCACCTGCATGCGCAGGCGGCTGGAGGCTTCGTCGATCAGGTCGATCGCCTTGTCGGGCAGGAAGCGGTCGGTGATGTAGCGTTTTGACAATGTCGCGGCGGCCACCAGCGCCGCGTCGGCGATCCGCACGCCGTGGTGGAGCTCGTACTTCTCTTTGATGCCGCGCAGAATGCTGATGGTGTCCTCCACTGTCGGTTCGCCGACGAAGACCGGCTGGAAGCGGCGGGCGAGGGCAGCGTCTTTCTCCACATGCTTGCGGTATTCCGTCAGCGTCGTGGCGCCGATGCAGTGCAATGTGCCGCGCGCCAGTTCCGGCTTGATCAAGTTGGAGGCGTCCATTGCGCCATCCCCCCTGCCCGCCCCGATCAGCGTGTGCATCTCATCGATGAACAGGATGACCTGGCCTTGCGCGTCCTCGATTTCCTTCAGGACGGCCTTCAGGCGTTCCTCGAACTCGCCGCGATACTTGGAACCCGCGACCATGGCGCCGAGGTCCAGCGAAAGAAGCTGCTTGCCTTTCAGGGCTTCCGGCACATCGCCGTTGACGATGCGCAGTGCCAGGCCCTCGACGATGGCGGTCTTGCCGACGCCGGGTTCGCCGATCAGCACCGGGTTGTTTTTGGTGCGGCGGGCCAATACCTGGATGGTGCGGCGGATTTCCTCGTCGCGGCCGATGACCGGGTCGAGCTTGCCTTCGCGGGCGACGGCGGTGACATCGCGGGCGTATTTCTTCAGCGCGTCGAAGTTGGATTCGGCGTTCGGGCTGGTGACCTTGCGGCCTTTGCGAACGTCGTTCACCGCCTTTTCCAGCGCCTGCGGCGTCACCCCGGCGGATTTCAGCGCTCGGCCAGCGGGCGTGCTGGATTCGGCGATGGCGACCAGCAGGCGGTCCTGGGCGACGTATTCATCGCCGGCGCGCGTCGAGGTCTGCTGCGCGGCGTCGAGGATGCGCACCAGTTCCGGCGTCAGTTGCGGCTGGCCGGCGCCCCCGCCGCTGACTTTCGGGTTGCGCGCGACCTCGGCATCGTTGGCCGTGGCGGCGGCTTTCGGATCGCCGCCCGCCGCCTTGATCAGGCCGGCGGCGGCGCCTTCCTCGTCATCCAGCAGCGCCTTCAGCAGGTGTTCGGGGGCGATGCGCTGGTGGAATTCCCTAATCGCGATTGTACTGGCTGCCTGGAGAAAACCCTGGCAGCGTTCGGTGAATTTTTGGAGGTCCATGAGATGTCCCTTTCATCAGGCGACAGCCATTTCCTTTCCCTCGGCAGGCGACAGGAACAGGCTTTGCCCAGCACGTAAGGCGGCGCAGACTGTGGCTCAAGGGGGGTTGAACGATGCGAATCGAATATCTGTACCGCTATCCGGTCAAGGGGCTGACGGCCGAGGCGCTGGAACAGGCTGAGGTCGAGACCGGTGGAGCGATCCCGTGGGACCGCACGTTTGCGCTAGCACACGGCGATTCGGGCTTCGATCCGGCGAACCCGGCGTGGCTGCCGAAGTGGAACTTCCTGTGCCAGATGAAGCACGCGAAGGCGGCGCTGCTGTTCAGCGTGTTCGATCCGGGTTCCAAAACGCTGCGTATCAGAGCACCGGATGGCAGCGGCATCGAGACCAACGTCATGACGCCGGAGGGGCGGGCGCGGATTGCGGCTTTCCTGACGGATTTCCTGGGCGAGGAGGCGCGCGGGCAGCCGGTGTTTCACTATGTGCCGGGGCATGTGTTCGGCGATCAGAAGACCAAGGTGGTCAGCCTGAACAACCTGGCGAGTTTGCGGGACTACGAATCGAAGGTGGGTGCACGGCGGCACCGGCGGCGGTTCCGCGGCAACATCTGGTTCAGCGGTGCGCCGGCCTGGGCGGAGCGGGACTGGATCGGGCGCGAACTGCAGGTGGGCGGGGCCGTGCTGCGGGTGCTGAAAGGCACGACGCGTTGTCCGGCGACCGAAGTCAATCCGGAGACCGGGGTGCGCGATGCCGACCCGGTGGCGGAACTTCGATCGCTGTATGGCCATGTCGAGTTGGGGGTTCACGCCGAGGTGATCGAAGGCGGCCGATTTGCCATCGGGGACGCAATGGAACTGATGGAGATCTGAATCGGGACCGCCGGGACTATTCCGCAACAGCACCAGATAGTTGATGGCGATTTCGTGAGAATCAAGTTGTCATCTAACGAAATCGTGAGCTTAGACCGGCCGCAAATCGGATCAATTTGGTTTGCGCCGTTTTCGGATTGACAATTGTTTATTCGGAAGCCCGGTCAGCACCCCGGCGGCAAGCAGTACTGGGTAACACCTACGGCGGGTGTTTTGGTAATAGTGGAGATTACGGAAAATGACGATGACGGCTGATCGGTTCCGCGAAATCCTGGAAACGCAAAACCCGACGCCGCGGGTGATGCGCGAAGACACTCGCGAGGTGCGGCGCTGGGCATCGGGGCGCAATCCGATCGATCCCGTGTCGGCGGCTTGGCTTGAGCATCAGGCGGCGTTGCCGCCGCCGCGCGTGCGCGCTTGACGGCGCGGGATCAAGACGAACAGGTTTGAGGATTGAACTGATGACCGCGCAATTGGATCAGATACGCTTCCAGATGGAACAGGCACGCCGCGACTTTGAAGCCGACAAGCTCAATCGGGCGGAACGCGGGCGACAAGAACATAGCCGGTTCGTCATCCAGATGATCGTTACCTCGATTGCTGGCGTTACCGCCGCCGTTGCGCTGATCCTGCACTTGCTGGGGCGGGTGTGATGATCGACATGAGTGTGCGTTTCCTCCCCTGATCCTGGCCGCGGCGGCTCGCTCCCGCGACATTTTCAGGGCGTTCGGACAGATGGATCCGTTGCCCGACTGGGTCTTTCGATGGCAAGTGTTCGTATTCAAACCCAGCAAGAAATATCGGGCGCCGCTGGTGCGGCGGTGGCCGGATTTGATGGAGTCGGCAAATCCATATCCAGCGGCGCGGCTGATCGTGACTATCCCGTTGTCAATCTGGATCGGCATTCGTGTGGTCTGACCGCAGCAAGGATGGCGCTGTCCTCCGAACTTCGCAGACCGGCCTCGCGGGGGAGGGGAGGCAAGGCCGGCCGCCGAAGAAACAGGGTGTGGGGATCACCCTGCCGAGGTTCAATACAACCGGGAGGCGCGCATAAGCAAGTATTTTTTATAAGATTCAGAGTTAAGAATAACCCGATTTACGATTCCAGTTCCTCTTCTGCGACTGGTCTCACGTTACTAAAAATTTCCATTGCTGAGGGCGAGGCCAGGACCGCTGCGACGGCCTTCGCATAATCTGCACCGCTGTTTTCTGCGCGCAGGCGTTGCAGCGCAGCCTCGCGAATCGCCTGCCAGCGCGCCTCATCGCGATACAGCGCGACCACCGCGGCGGCGAAAGCGGCCGGATCGTCGGCGGGCGCGGCAACGATGTCCCGTTCGGCCGTCCAGGTCAGCTCTTCTTGCAGAACTTCCGTCGCAACGACGGGCAGCCCGGCTGCGGCGGCCTCGATCACTTTGTAGGGCGCGCCGGCCGCGTATCGCGTCGGGGCGATGAAGATGCGGTGCGCATTGTAAAGCGGATCGAGGTCGGCAACCGATCCGCGCAAGGTGATGCGCGGATGATGCGCGAAGCGTTCGAGATCGACACCGGGGGCGATATAGCCGGCGATGGTCAGGCGGGTTTGCCACGCCAGTTCCGCTTCGATCAGCGGCAGCACCTCGTCGGTGAACCAGACCAGGCTGTCGAAATTGGGACTGTCCTGCTTGTGGATGGCGCCGACGAACAGCATCCCACTGCGTTCGGCGAAGGGACGGGACGTGGGCCTGGGCTCGATCGTGTGGCCGATCACCGACACGTTCGGGAAGCCATGCCAGCGGAGCGTTTCGGCCTCGGCCTCGGTCACCGCGACGACCTTCTGGCAGATCTCGGCGTCGGTCAGGATCGCCTGCATGGCGGACTGCAGATCGTAAACATCGCCGGCGAGTTGCGCCTGCATGGCTTCGCGGTGCGGGGTCATGGCCTCGGTGTCGAGCACGATCTGCGCCTTGAGCAGGCCCTCTTCGGTCAGGCGGGCCAGGATCGGCCGCACGCGCGTCAGGTTGTGGATTCGCGCCACCCAGACGGTATCGTAGTGGTTCGGCCTGGCTTCGAGGAAGGCGGCGAGGCGGTCGATCGACAGGGTGTGCATCACCTCGACGGTGTCGGGCATGTCGCCGAACACACGGGCGATGGGGTGGTCGCAGCCGTTGACCGGGAAGACGGTCACCGCGTAGCCGAGGCCGGCCATGGTGTGAATAAGGTCGTTGGCGCGGACGAAGCCGGAGCCGATGCGGCGCAGCGGGACGGTGTCCTCGATGAACAGGACGCGGTGGGGCCGCGGACCGGTGTGGCGGGCGACCACCTGAATCGGGCCGCCGGGGGCGAAGCGGCCGGCCAGGTCGGCTGCGTGTTTTTGCAGGAAATGCGCGCCGGGCGCCTCGGGGCGGGACGTATCGGCAAGCACGAGCATCACCGAGGGGTCATAGACGACGCGGAACCCGGCAGCGGTCATCCGCAGGCACAGATCGACGGTTTCGTAGCCGGCGGCGCAGTCGTGGTCGAAGCCATCGAGTTCGGTGAGGACGTTGGCGCGGGCCAGCAGGAAGGCCGGCGCGCAGAAATCCACCGGACGGACGAAATTGGCTTCCGGTTGCAGCGGCGTGGCGCCGCGCTGGTAATCGTGCGTGTTGCCGTTGTTCCACAGGATGCCGCCGGCCTGGGCGATCACGCCGCTGGGCTGCAGGATCATCCCGCCGACGGCGCCGGCGGACGGATCGGCAGTCAGGCGGGCAAGCGCGCGGTCCACCGATCCCGGCGCGATCTGCGCCTCATTCGACAGGAACAGCACAAGCGGCGCGGCGGCGAGCTGGCGGCCGGCGTCGGCGGCGCGCGACCAGTCGATGTCGCCGTCCAGCCGGAACACCTTGGCACCGTGCACATAGGCGCCGATCGCCCTGGTTTCGTCGTCGGAGCCGCGATCGACGATGATCAGCTCGATCGCGGCCGTGGTGTTGCTGCGCAAGGAGGCGATCGTCGCCATGGTGGCGGCGAAGCCGTTGCGCACCGCCAGGACAACGCTGAGCGCCGGCTCGCCGCTTAATTCGAACGTGTAGCCGAACCGCCCGGCGATCGGCAGCAGCGCGGTGGCGGTCTGGCGGAACAGATCGCGGGCCTGGGCGTCGGTGACGGCTTCGGTCACCGGCCTGGCCGGCGGCAGCCCGGCGGCGGACCCAATGGTCAGCCAGTGAGCGAAGGCGTCGAGGACGCGTCCCTGGTCGAGATCGGCGCGAACGGCCGGTTGCGCGGCATACCAGGCAAGGTCGATCGATGCGGCGGGCGAACGCAGCTCCTTGGCGCCGAAGCGCAGGAAGTGGACGTAGCCGTTGCGGAAGTTACGCGCCGCGATGACGTCGAGCAGGCCGGAATCGCGTTGCAGATACCAGGATTCGGAGAAGCCGGAGAGCGGATCGAACGCGCTCGGCGTGTCGTTGCACAAGTAATGATGCAGCGCGCATTTCCAGCGGCCGGCGGCGATCGCACGGGCGACTTCGGGGTAGCGGCGGAGATACCAGACGGGATCGAAGTAGATCGAGGTGCGCAATTCCGGTTCGCCGGATTCGATACGGTTCAGGTAGTGCTGGAACACGCCGTTTTCGCGAATCGCGGCGACGTCGTTGGGATCGAAATGCGCGAGGTAGATTTTCGGGTCGAACAGGGGATGGCCGATACGGTCTTCCTCGACGCCGTGGCGCAGGTAGTGGTCGTAGCCGTTGCAGATGTCGAAACTGGCAAGCACATCGTTGGTCAGGTCGGGATAGCGGTCGCGATAGCCCCGCTCGTCGAATAGCCAGTGTGGGGACCGGTCGAGGTTGCCGCGCCGGCAGTACGAATCGAAGGCGGATCGGTAATGGCCTTCCTTCACCCGATCGACGATCTGCGGGTAGATCTGGCGATGCCACTGCTCGTCGAACATACGGTTGGGCGAGTGGCCCTGCTTCTGGCCAAGCTCGACATAGTATTCGAGCACGGCAGCGGGATCGTCATCGCCAACGATGGTTGCGACCTCGGGGTAGCTGCGCAGGTACCATTGCCAGTCGAACACCGCCCAGGGAATGACGGTTTCCCCGGGCAGCTTGAGGACGTCCCGGACGGGCAGGTCGAGCGGCCACATAGTGGACGTGCGCTAGGTTCGGCGGGTCACGTGCAGCACGCCGGTTTCGCGCAACGTGTCGATTTCGGCTTCGGTGTAGCTGTGCTGGGTGAGGATGTCCGACCCGTGCTGGTTGAATTTCGGTGGCGGGCGGCGAGTGCCGCCCTTGGTGCGGCTGAACTTGATCGGCGTGCCGATGCCTTTGTACCAGTCGAGTTCGGTGACCATTTCGCGGTGCGCTGTGTGCGGCGCGGCGGTCGCCTCGTCGACCGGCAGAACGGGTCCGGCCGGCACCCCCGCTCGGATCAGCCGCAGGGCGAGTTCCTTGCCGTCGTGTTCGGCGAAGGCGGCGGCGAGGGCGAGGGTTAGCGCGACCCGGTTGACGTTGCGCTCGCCGTTGTTGGCGAAGCGAGGGTCGTCGGCGAGGTCGGGGCGGCCGATGATTTCGGAAAGCTTCCGAAATTGCCCGTTGTTGCCGCTGGCGATAAAGATGTCGCAGGTTCTGGTGGGGTATTTGTCGTACGGCACCAGGTTGGGATGCGGGTTGCCGGTGCCGGTGGGGCGCTTGCCGTTGAGGAAGAAGTTGGCGGCCTGCGGATGCAGCAGGGCCATGCCGCAATCGTACAGCGCCATGTCGAGATACTGGCCCTGCCCTGAGTGGCCGCGTTCGTGCAGCGCCATCAGGATGCCGATCGCGGCATACAGGCCGGTGCCCATGTCCACCATCGCCGTGCCGAGCCGCATCGGGCCGGTGGTGGCGTCGCCGTTGACACTCATGAGGCCGGTCATCGCCTGCAGGATGGCGTCGTAGCCGGGCAGCCCGCCGAGGGGGCCGTCGCCGCCGAAGCCGGAGATGCGGCAGTGGATCAGGCCGGGGAAGCGCTTCGACAGTATCTCGTCATAGCCGAGGCCCCATTTTTCCATCGCGCCGGGCTTGAAGTTCTCGATCAGCACGTCGGCGCCTTCGAGCAGGCGGAGCAGGACGGATTTGCCTTCGGGTTTGCCGAGGTCGAGCGCGATGGACCGCTTGTTACGGTTGACGCCGATGAAGTAGCTGGCGTCGCCCTCGTGGAAGGGCGGGCCCCAGTCGCGGACCTCGTCGCCTTGCGGGGGTTCGATCTTGATCACGTCGGCGCCGTGGTCGGACAGGATCATGGTGCAGTAGGGGCCGCCGAGCACGCGGGTGAGGTCGATGACCTTGATGCCGGCGAGGGCGCCTGGGGTTTTGGCGAGTCCCTTGCCGGACGGGGTGTCGGATCCGTCCATCCTGTTGCGGTCTCCTGATGACGGCGGCGGTCGTGGTGCGCCGGATAGGCTCACAGATCGATGCGGCGGGCAAGCTGAACCGAGGTGCGCGGCGGGGTGGTGCCTCGGTTCCGAGATGGACGCCGACCTCGGCCGCCATGCCGGCACCGGCCAGTGCAAGCCTGAGACATTTCAGAAGAGTGCCAGCCATGGGTTCCTGGCGCACCGGTGTAGGTTGACGTGACTTATGGTCGATCCCCGACCGACACGCAATGGCAATCAATGTGCGGCTACGGGTGGGGTCCAAGGGGCTTTTTTACCAAAGCAAGAAATTGCAACCACAGATGCACACAGATGCACGCTGACAGATCCGTGCGGTATCAGGGTCAGTTGGCGAAACGTTGGATGTCGAGGCGCGGGTTGCCGAAGTTCAGCAACAGGCAAAGCGGCAGGCCGGTTGCCTTCAGGTAATTCATGCACTGCGCTGCATGAATACGATCCAACGCCTTGACGGCTTTCAGTTCGACGAGGACGGTGTCCTCGACCAGCAGATCAACGATGTAAGTGCCGACGATGACGTCTTTGTAAATGACGGATACGCCAACCTGTTGCGCGACGTTCAGGCCCGCCTCGCGGAGCTCAAGCGCCAGCGCGTTCTCATAGACCCTTTCCAGAAACCCGGCTCCCAGCGTATTCATAACCCCGAATGCACAGCCAATGATGGTCTCGGTGATTCGGTTTGGGTTCGAAATATCTGTGTGCATCTGTGTGCATCTGTGGTTCAAAATACCTTGGGACGCTCAAAAACCCCAAAACAGCACCGTTCTGCCCGGTTCAGGTTAACAGACCGTAAATCGCCCAAGAAAAGAAAACGGCAACACAGTTAAATCCCGAAGGAACGGCGGACGGGGCTGGCCACCCGTCCGCCGCCCGATCCTCCCTTAACCCAGCGCCGCCGCCAGCGCCTCCGCGCTGCGCCCATTGGCGATGGTGGCGGAGCGGCCGTCCCAGTGGATGCCGTTGACGCGGGCGAAGGCGTGGTCGGCGTTCGGGTAAACGTAGCTGACGGCGTGGCTGTTCCCTTTGGTGGCGGCGACGACCGCGGCGCGGCCCTCGGGCGGGAAGAAGGCGTCCTTGTCGGCGATGTGGATAACAAGCGGCTTCGTCACTTTACCGAGGTCGCCGAGCAGCCCATCGAGGCCGACTCCGTAGTAGGAAATATTGGCGTCGGCGTCCGACTGGGTTGCCATCATGAAGGCGAGGCGGCCGCCGAGGCAGTAGCCAATGGTGGCGACCTTGCCGTTGGCGCCGGGCAGGGTGCGGGCGGAGGCGACGGTGGCTTTCAGGTCCTCGATGCCTTTGACCTGATCGAAGGCCTGGAACAGTTCGAACGCGCGTTTCCACTCGGCGTCGGATTTGTCGGTGATGTCGATGCCGGGTTCGATGCGCCAGAACAAGTCCGGGGCGACGGCGATGTAGCCGAGGTCGGCGATCCAGGCGGCGACGTCGCGCATGGCCTGGTTGATGCCGAAGATCTCCTGGATCACGACGACGACGCCGGCGGGGGTGGATTTGGGTTCGACGGTATAGGCGTTGAAGCTGCCGGAGCCGTCGGTGGCCTGGATGGTGATGCTGGACATGGCTGGTGGTCTCCCCGTGTTGGTATGGGGCGGTTATAGCAGGGCGGGGTGGGGCGGATACAGCCGGGATGGTGACGAGCGGCGGGGAACGCTTTGCGGTATTCGCAACGGGGCGGCCGTCCGGTGCCTACAGGCGCTGCCGATTTTTGCACACGACGGAAAAAACGAGGGCTGCGGACGAGCGGGTACGGGGGGCGGCTTTGGGAGCGATATTGTGGGTGGCGGCTCCAGCGCATCAGCCACGGTAGGGTGTCGTGGAGGCCCGCACTTGGACGCCGGCATAGTCGTGCGTTTCCAGCATCACCCGCGTGCTCTCGACATTCAACGCGCTGTAAGGACTTGGTCCGATCAGAATCCCCTTGATCGGGAACTTGAATGTCTGGCTGGTCAACTGCGAAAGCTTGACATATGGCACCAGGAGCGAGCGCCGGTTACGGAACGAAGGCTTCACCGCCGCGGCGGGAAAGGGGGTGAAAATCAGCCGACGTTCGTTCTCGGCGCTGAAATCACTGTTCTTGAATGTTGGCATGAAGAACTGGAGTGCATCGACGATATAGGAAATCCGGTCGGTTTCGTTCGGCGTTGGCCAGTAAGGATAATTGACGCACTTGCGCACGATCTCACGCTGCTGTTCGCCGTTGTAGAAGACGCGCCAGAGGCGCATCAGCCCGTGCGCCGAATCGTCGCCGGCGATGGCGCCGAATCCAGCCGGGTCAAACTCGATACTGACACCGCCGCCGTTCTCGGCGTAGCCACGCCACTGGCTGAGAAGATTGTCGGTCTCACAGAAACAGCAGAAGTAGACGTGGTCGACACGGGTTTCGCTAATTTTCTCGCGGAGCTGCCGCAGCCAGGCATGCCGGGACGGGTCAGCGCCTTTGTCCATCTCATCGAGTATTTCTTCAACGACCCGATACCCCAGGTTCAGCTCCTCGTCATCGTTGGAAAAGCGTGAGTTGGTGAGCCAGAGGTCGCCCCCGCCGATGATGCCGATGGCGCCTTCGAGACTGGTGTAGTGGAAGAGATTCTGGCCGGCCTCCAGACGCTGGACAAGATCAGTGCTGTAGGATTGCAGCGAATTCAGGAACTGCGTCAGAACCTGAATGTCGATCGTCCTGCGCGGCGTGGGGACTGGATCATCCATTCTAACGGCTCCTTTCGGGAATGGTTTTTCGTTTGATCAGGTCCGCTCACAAGCCTTCCGCACCACGATCGTCGTCCACGGCCCCTGCGGCAACATGCGTTCCAGCCGCAACCCCTGCGCACGATGCGCCGCCAGCACCCAGCGTGCCTGGTTCGCCAACAACCCCGCCAGGATCGCGGTGCCCCCCGGCGCCAGGTTCAGCGCCAAATTCCGCGCCATCACGCACAGCGGACGCGCCAAAATATTGGCGAAGACCAGATCGTAGGGGCCCGACGCCCGCACGAACGGGTCGCGCCAGCCATCCGCCAACCGCACCGTCAGATGATGCGCAACCCCGTTCAGCGCGGCGTTCTCCCGGGCGACCCTGACCGCCCATGGCTCGATATCGGTGGCCAGCACCGGGCGGTTCAGCAGCCGCGCCGCGGCCATCGCCAGGATGCCGGACCCGGTGCCCATGTCCAAAATGCGTTTCGGACGCCGCCGGGCGACCGTCTCCAGCGCGACGAGGCAACCCCGCGTGGAGCCGTGCTCGCCGGTGCCGAACGCCAGGCCCGCATCCAGCGTCAGGGTGATCCGGTTCGGGGTTGTCGGGCCGGTCAAGTGGGTGCCCCGGATCGCGAACCGCTGGCCGATCAGTTGTTCCGGGAACGACGCGTAGGTGCGCGCAAGCCAACCCTCCGCCTCGGTGGCGCAGCGTTCCAGCGCCGGCGATTCGCCGGTCAGGACAGCCGCGACCGCGAGCGATGACGCCAGTTCGGCTTCGTTGACCCCGACCTGCTTGACGCCCTCCACCCGCCACACCCCGGTGTCGTGATTGCGAAAAAAACCGACGGTGTCGCAGGCGTTGGCGAGCGCGGCCTCGTACGCCTCCAGCGCATCCTCGGTGACGCTCACCGCGACGGTTTCCAGCGGGATCGGGTGGTTCGCCATTTATGCGCGCTCCACGAAGCGATCCAGCACCCGCTTGTCGCCGGAGGTCTCGAAACGCACGTCCAGTTTGTCGTCGTCCACGGATCGGACGGTGCCGTAGCCGAACTTCTGGTGGAACACGCGGGCACCCACGGGGATCTTGTCGGCGCGGGCGGGCCTCCCCGGCTGCTCCCACACATCAATGACCCGCGGCGCTCGGGCCACCAGCGGGAACTGGCCGGAAAACGAAGTCGCGGCGGCAACCCGGGCCGCGCGGGCGCCGCCGGTGGTCTCGACATGCGCCTCGGGCAGTTCGTCGAGGAATCGGCTGGGGATGCTTTGCTGCCAGTTGGCATAAATCCGGCGGTTGGCGGCATGGCTGACGATGGCACGCCGGCGCGCTCTGGTCAGGCCGACATAGGCGAGGCGGCGTTCCTCCTCCAGGCCCTTGTTGCCGGATTCGTCCATGGATCGCTGGTTCGGGAAAACGCCTTCTTCCCAGCCCGGCAGGAAGACAGTGTCGAACTCCAGCCCCTTGGCGCCGTGCAGGGTCATCAGGCTGACCTTGTCGTCGTCGGAGCGGTCCTCGTTTTCCACCACCAGGGCGACATGGTCGAGGAATCCAGCCAGGGTTTCGAAGTCGGCAAGCGCGCGGACCAGTTCCTTCAGGTTTTCCAGCCGGCCGGGGGCTTCGGCGGATTTGTCCTGTTTCCACATCTCGGTATAGCCGGATTCGTCCAGCATGGTGGCGACGGCGACGACATGGCCGTCGGACTCCAGCAGGTCGCGCCACTGGCCGAACTGGCGCAGCAGGGTGTGGATGGAGTCTTTCAGCTTGCCCTTCAGGCCGCCGGTTTCGACCAGGCGGCCGGCAGCGGCCTGCAGCGGGACGTTCCAGGCGCGCGAGGCCTCATGCATGGTGCGCAGTGCGGTATCCCCGACGCCGCGGCGGGGAACGTTGACGATCCGCTCGAACGCGAGGTCATCGGCCGGCTGCACGGTGGCCCGCATATAGGCGATGGCGTCGCGGATTTCGGCGCGTTCGTAGAAGCGCAGGCCGCCGACCACGCGATAGGGCACGCCGATCGCGATCAGGCGTTCCTCGAACGCCCTGGTCTGGAAGCCGGCGCGGACCAGGACCGCCATCTCCGCGAGCGGATGGCCGCCGCGGCGGAGTTCCTCGATCTTGCCGGCGACCATGCGGGCTTCCTCATCGGAGTCCCACAGTTCGATGACGGTGACCTTTTCGCCGGATTGCGCGTCCTGCCGGCCCGGGCGAAGGGTCTTTCCCAAACGGCCTTCATTGTGGGCGATCAGTCCCGAAGCGGCGGCGAGGATCGCGGCGGTCGAGCGGTAGTTGGATTCCAAA
>Ga0302320_10018971_pt1 | contig 13848 bp, 23 predicted proteins | sample Bog_T0_3_FD_202130 | JGI IMG/M metagenome (GOLD analysis project Ga0302320, IMG submission 202130) | Peat permafrost microbial communities from Stordalen Mire near Abisko, Sweden - Bog_T0_3 | ecosystem: Environmental > Terrestrial > Soil > Wetlands > Peat | place: Sweden: Abisko, Stordalen Mire... | reverse complement strand
GGATCTTATGCCAGTCGGCATGAGATCCTCGGTATCCTAACCGAGGAGTACCACGAACTGGTGGAAGCTGTTCAATCCGAACCACTTGAAGGGAGTAGACACAGTGTCCGTGAAGAACTCCTTGATATTGCTGTCGGATGCATCTTCGGAGTTGCCTGCATTGACGGCGGCTATCTCCGAGACCACAAGAACCCTGTGCCTGCAGAACAGGCAGAGCAAGTAGCTCAATGACACCCAAGGAGGGCGAGCATGTACACAACCGTCGCGGTAATCACTCCCAAGGAAGCCAAGGAGTGGCTGGAGACCAAGAACTTCAATACCAATAGGCCCATCTCCAAGGTTACTGTCCAGAAGTACGCTCAGGAGATGAAGGCTGGGCGTTGGAAGCTGAATGGTGAGTCGATCATCTTCGGAGCTTCCGGCCGGCTTCTCAATGGGCAGCACAGGCTGAACGCTTGCGTCCTGTCTGGCGTTCCCTTCACAACTGTCATGGTCAAGGGTGCTGATGACGAAACCTTCGACACCATTGACGACGGAAGGAAGCGTAGTCTGGGAGATGTACTCGCCATTCGTGGAGAGCACGCAGCGGGTAACTTGGCTGCTGGGCTCCGCTTCGTCTGGGAGTATGGCACCGGTTCCTTCTTGTCCAAGGGTGGATCCAGGAAGACCATCTCTACCAAGCAATTGCTGGAGAAGCTCCTTGATAAGCATCAGGGAATCAAAGCGTCGGTCAGGTTGTGCCAGGCTCTGCAGAAGCGGGCTGGAGGACTTCTTGTCAGCCCGGCTCTAAGCATTGGACTGCATTACCTGTTCTCTCTGGTCGATGCTGAGAAGGCTGATGAGTTCTTCAACGCGCTCCAAACAGGGCAGAACCTGCGGGAAGGTAATCCTGTCCTGATACTTCGCGCCAAGCTCATCGCAGGCACAAAGGAAGCCACCTCTCTCAAACGGGAGGCCATCTACACCTATATGGTCATGGCCTGGAATGCCTATGCTGAAGCCAAGCCGCTCAAGAGGATGGTCTATCTCTCCGATGCCGAGATGGTAGAGATTGCTGGGTTGCCCAAGAACCTAATGAAGGACCTACTCGACTGAGGATAGCCATGAACCTATATCACTTCTGCGCACCACAGTTCCTCGAGGGCATTCAGAAGTACGGTCTGGTTCTTGGAAGTACACCGGTGGTAGTTGGAGACAAGATTGGGTTCATGCAAGGGACCCAATGGCTCACCATCGACGGCTCCTTCGACCAGTCCTGGAACGGTAGAGTCAGCATCAAGTACGATCGCTGCGCTTACCGTCTAGACATACACATCCCAGAGGATAAGATGGAACGCCTCTGGACTTGGTCTCGCCTGAAGGGTGAACTGCAAGTTCAATGTGGCGCTGATTGTATCGTTGAGGGCTTCGATGACCCCGCGTTCTGCCGGGCTGAAGACTGGCGGATATACTTGGGCATAATACAGCCTAGCTGGATTGGGGAGGTTGTCCCTCGTCCAGGCGGGCCCAACAGTGATTTGGTGGTAGCCAATGAGCGAGATGCTTCTCATTCATGACGACGAGTGGAGTACCATCGTCCGTATCCTGCGCCGCATTGATGAGTTCACCACCGACATCCTGCTGTGCGAGCCTGACGGTAAACCAGACTATGAGTTGATGGATGGGTACATAAGGTCCTTGAGGTTCTCTAGGATACTAGAGGAGGAGGTAGCTAGTGAGCTTCAAGCTGTTTAACTCGCTTGATAAGGCGATCATCGACGATGAGATGTCAGCCCCGAGAGCCAGCCGGACGCCTGCTGTGTGGCCTTCGGAAGCGTCCGCTATCAGAGTGGACCGTACTTCATTCCCAGTCGTCGGCACCTGTGCAAGGAAGGTTATATACAGGATGATTGGCTGGCTCAAGAAGATAGACCCTAGTGCAGCCGGCTCCTGGAAGTGGATCATCGGTAAGGCAATAGAGAACAAGGTCACCGATCTGGCTAAGTACCAGTCCGTCGATGCAGGCATCGTGGAGATCTATGTTGCCCACGGGGTCAGGCTGTTCATTGCTGAACTGTACCTACCTTTGGAGATAGATGTCGTCGTCAAGGACCCTGATACCAACCGGGGCTATGTTCTGGAGGTCAAGTCGTACGCTGGGTATGTCCCGGAGAAGCAGATTGAACGCGACCGGCGGCCCAAGGAAGAGAACCTGCTGCAGATCTGCCTGTACCTGATGGAGACGAGGACAGGCAAGCACCTGAAGGAGTTGATAGCGGCGTCGTTGCAGGAACGCGCGGCGCTGGATACCGCAGGTAGGACACACAGGAACCGATGCGAAGCGAACCTGGAAGCTCTAGCCAAGATGGACGATGGCCCGATTGGGTGCAAGCTGGTATACATCAACAGGGACACAGCGGCGCGTACAGAGATGGATATCGAGATCTTCGAGGACGCTGACGGCTTCCACTACCCTATGGTGGACGGCACGCCATACAAGATCTTCACCATCGAGTCCATATACGATCGGTTCAGGATGGAACAGAACTACTGGTTCCGGATGCGTCAGGAAGCAGCAGACCGGTTGGAGAAGAAGGGTATCAAGCCGCCGCCTACAGTACAGTTGGTGCTCAATAGGGGCGATGCTAGTAGCTCCTATACCGAAGAGAGGAAGCTGACGCCCGAAGAGAAGGTTGCTGAGGACAAGTACTACAAGCTGTTGGAGGACGAGGTCCGTAGTCTGCCGGAGGAGTTCTTCCCGCCACCCGAGTATGAATGGTCTTACTCACCGGAGCGTATCAATGAACTGGCGGCTGCCGGCGTCATCAGCAAGACCAAGATGAAGGCGTATCAGGCAAAGACCAAGAAGGGTGAGCCGGTCAGGTTGGGGGACTGGCAGTGCAGCTATTGCCAGTACGCCAAGATGGGCTGCATCGCCAAGCAGAAGCCGGATTTGGCCTATCTTCAGTATGACTTCAGTCAGCTTGGTGATGACGATGATGTAAAGCTAGGAGAATGAAGCTGGTACGACGTAGTGACTTTCCGCAACTGTGCTATACTGGACGAAGTATGGACAACTTCTATGTGTATCAGTATCTTCGTGCCCTGAATAGCAAGCATGGGCCAGCAGGCTCTCCTTACTACATTGGTAAGGGTAACGGTAAGAGGGCCTGGTCGAGTAATCGCAACATCAAGCCTCCGAAGGACAAGTCCAGCATTGTCCTTCTAGCCCAGAAGATGAATGAGGCGGATGCCTTTCAGGCAGAGATGCTTCTCATTCGTCTTCACGGTAGGATTGACAAGGGAACTGGCTGTCTCTGGAATATGACTGATGGCGGGGACGGTGCTACAGGTTGCGTTTGCAGCGAGGAGAGGAAAGCTAAGATAAGCATTGCCAATAGTGGTAAGCAGAGGACTCCTGAAACCCTTGCCAAACTGTCTGCAGCTAGGAGGAAGAGGAAGATAACAGATGAAACCAGAGCTAAGCTATCAGCTGCCGGCAAGAGAAGGACTTTCTCCCTTGAGACCAGGGCCCGAATAGCTGCTGCCAAACAGGGTAAGAAGCGAGGACCATTGACTGAGGAATGGAGAGCCAAAGTAGCCGCTGCAGGCCTAGGCAGGCACTTCTCAGCAGAGACTAGAGCTAAGATCTCGCTTGCTAATAAGGGCAGAGTGAAAGGCCCTCTAAGCGAAAGTGTCAAGGCCAAGATATCAGCAGTCTTGAAAGGCAGGAGCTTCTCCGATGAACATAAGGCCCGTATATCGGTAGCAGCTATTGCCAGGGAGCGAAAGAAGCGGTTATCGACCGCCAACCTGGATGAAGACACGGAGGTGAAGTTCGGTGAGTAAGTGTAATGTTCCGCCTGTCGGATGGGAGTGTAGCAGAGAAGCAGGCCATTCTGGTCCATGTGCCGCATCTCCAATAGACCCAGTGCATAGATATGTCGTGGATAGCGATTGGGGAGAGAACCCAGGGGATGGTATGCACGGATGCATGACCAGACACAGGCGCGGTGACTATGTCCTCTTCGAAGACTACGAGCGCATGAAGAACAAGCTGACGAGGGGAAAGCTCCTGACCTTGGAAGAGGTCATTGCTGAGACGGCCGCCTACTTCGATGCCGGCAATGGCAATCCTATCCTCCGCGAACCGATGCTGAAGTATATGACAGACAAGAATGAAGTCCCGCACGCAGTCCTTGTATCCCTGGGACTGGAACGAGTTGTTGCATACCGGAAGAAGGAGGCTGAGAATGGCCAAGATTGAACTACTGCCCTGTCCATTCTGTGGCGGTCCTGTAACTGAACAGGGGATGGACTTCGAACCAACAGCTATCCAGTATGCATGCAGTGGTGACAACCGCTGCTTCGTTCATCCCAGCATCACAAACTGGAACGGCAACTATGAGATTCTGGCGAAGCAATGGAACAAGCGAAAGGAGTAGAACATGGTTAGTACCGTAGCAGAGATCATCGCTCTGACCAAAGAGGAGGACCTAGTTTCGGAGATGAAGTCCTTCGAGATATCTACTGATAAGCGAGTGGCTGAGGTAGAGAGGCTACTTGCTATCAACGTCAGATCCGTGGAGGAGATTACCCTTCAGGATCATATGGTCAAGGTGGAAGCCCACCGTCAGACTGTGGTTCGCATCTTCGCTCTCACCACCTGCTTCCTCGAGCACGCCAAGAGCCCCTGCTTCCAGCTGGAAGGTGGTACGGAGTTCCAACGCCACGCCAAGATGAAGCAGCTGGTAGCCCCATTTGCGGGTATGAATGCCCGCTTCGATGGGTTGGTAAGAAGCATCGACTCCCGGGTGAACCTGTGTAAGGTCCTGCTGAGAGTCGCTAACGAAGGCATGGGCAATACCCACGTCCAGTAGGAGGATTCATGGCTGGTAAGAAGAAGGCAGCTGCGGCAAAGAAGGTTGAACAGCTCACCGCTGACGACGAACTGGAGAGGGAAATGGCACCCCTCAAGCTGGGCGATGCGCTGAGGCTCGTCGACGACTACAGCGACATCGATGTGGAGTGCGTCTCGACCGGCTTCCCTGGTCTGGATGCTTGCTTTGGACCCACCCACTTTGGGTTACCGCGAGGGCAGCAGTCAGAGATCTTCGCCAAGAAGGAGCACAGTGGCAAGACCACCAGTGCGCTGCAGATAGGGCAGTTCTGGCAGGGTCAGGGTCTCAGGGTAGGTGTCATCGACCTGGAGAAGTCTACTACCAAGGAGTACTACGACATCCTGAAGTTCCAACTGGATCCGGGCACCTGTCCTGAAGGCGTGACGGCACTGCGTATCATGCGTCCTACCTTCGACATGGACGGCAACAAGCGCAGCGATGTGAGCCTGGAAGATGTACTTGACACAGTCCGCAAGGCAGCCAATGTATTCGACCTGCTGATCGTGGATTCAGTGGATGCTCTTATAGACGAAGCAGAGGCTGAGAAAGACGCAGGCCAGCCTGGCCGAGTCGGTGGCATTGGCGGGTACCTGCGGCGGTTCATGCGCAAGAACACCAACAAGAGGGCCCATATCATCTGGGTCAACCACGCTGATGTCGCTACCAACTCTATGCCTGGCATGCCTCCCAGCTACGCCACTCGGGGCGGCAAGTCCATTCCCCGTTACTCCTTTGTACGCATTGAGTTGACAGTCGTTGGCAAGCGCCGCGTGAACAAGGACGCTGACCCGTACGGCTTCGATGTCCGCTTCCAGGTAGTCAAGAACAAGATGGGTTCCAACTGGCGTTATGTGGACATTCCCTATATATATGGGGAAGGGTTCTCACGCCGCTTCGACTACTTCAACCACGCCCAGCAGATGAACATCATCGAGAAGAACGGTGCTTGGTACAAGTTCACATACCCCAAGGAGATGGATGCTCAGGGGAAGGACATAACCCCTGAAGCCATCAACATCCAGGGCGAGTTGCAGATGTACTATCGGCTGAGAGATGATGACAAGTTGTTCGAAGTCATCAAGAAGCTGGTGGACGGAGAACCTATAGCAGCTGGGGTACTGCCAGAAGAGGCTCGTGGCAGCGAAGATGAGGCTATGGGAGCTGGAGTCGACGCCGATGAATCGCAACCCGCCGCTGCAGGTGCTCTCGTGTACTGAAGGCCCGCAATGCCAGAACTCTGTTGAAACCAAGGGAGAGGCGGCTGGGAAGTGTATACTCTGCCGCCTCGCTCCTGGTAACGCGTCTCTCCCCAACCAGTACTGGAAGCCTATCAATCCTCGTGATATCAATCCAGTCTTATCCCAAGAGAAGCGAACCAAAGCGGTCGCTATAATGAAGGCCAATCTGATGAGGAGGATGGAACGAGATCCCAATCGTCAGAAGACAGCCAGGTTAGCGGCTAAGGCTGAACGCGATACTGAACACAACATCATCGAAGCCACCAAGAACTCCGGCCGATCCAATCGTGACGGCGACCACCTGGTTGCCGGCAACATTACAATGGACACCAAGCTGCAATCCACCCGCTTCGAGCCAGTTGTTCACTTGTATGAGCTCGCCAAGGTACAGGCTGATGCCAGACGCGCAGGGTCTATGCTCGGCTGCCTGACCATACGGAACAAGTATGGGATAGGTGTGGTGGTAATGGATGAAGCTGACTTCGCCAAGCTAATAGGAGACAAGTATGGAATACGAGATTGACAAGGATGTCGTGGTCGCCGTCCGTGACGAGCGCCGGTATCAGAACCGTAGGTGGGGAACCATCGAGAAGCACCCTCATGAAGTTGGTGGGTACCTAACAATCATGAGGTCTCTAATGACCGAGGCAGACGCCGGATGGTCCTCTTCAGGTGGTGACTACGCTGCCTTGGATGCTATTCGCAAGGTCGTTGCTGTTGGAATTGCCTGCATGGAACAGCACGGAGCCGTCACCAGGTCTACACTGGCATTCCTCGGACCCGCACCAAGTAAAGACATCCACAAGTAAGGACAATCATGCCTACTATTACTGACTTTGACCAAGCCCGCGACTTGGTGAAGGAATGCCTCGAGCCCTATCTGTCCAGCCTCGGCCTGAAAGGCAAGTTCTTCCTATGTCCATTCCATAACGATAGGAACCCCAGCTGTCACATCATCCCAGGACGTAGTCTAGTTCATTGCTTCTCCTGTGGAGTAACTGCTGATGTCTTTGAGATAGCCGCTGCCAAGCAAGGCAAGCCTCTATCCGGCAAGGGGTTCGTCACCGACAACCTGATGTATCTGGCTAATAGGTTCGGCGTTGCCCTACCTGATATCAACCTGACGTCTGATGAGCTCTATGAACTGGAGATGCGGCGCGCGTATGTACAGGCAGCAAGGATCATCCAGAGCTCTGAGGTAAGCAAGCAGGTCAGTGCGAAGCTGAGGGAGTACATGTGGCCTACGGAGGTGATCCAGAAGATAGGCATTGGATCAGTTAAGAGCTACGAGGACTACATCATTCGGATGACCAAGAACTATAAGCTCCAGTTCCTGACGGATATTGACCTGGCCAACAAGTTCATCTTCCGGCCGAACAACCTGATCTATACCATCCGTGACGCTGCCGGCACACCGATAGCCTTCTCGGCACGCAACTTGGACTATGAGAAGGAGATGGCTGAGTACGGGGTAAAGTGCAGCCTGATAAGAGCCCTGGATATCAGCCAAGATGAGAAGAAGGATCGGATATCCAACTTGTGGCGGCCGCATAAGTACGTCAATACCAGGACCACACGCATCTTCGAGAAGCGTCGCACGCTGTTCAACTTCAACGAGGCCATCAAGTCTGCTAACAAGCAGCTTGTAGTCTTTGAAGGCGGAGCAGACTGCGTGACTGTGTTTGCCGGCGGCGTCCTGTCTGCTGTTGCCTGTTGTGGAACAGCTTTCACCAAGGAACACCTGGAGATGGCTGTTGCAGCAGGCATCAAGAAGATCATTCTGGTCTTCGATCCTGATGCTGCAGGAGAAGCAGCCACCAAGCGCTTCATCAGTATCCTGACTGAGTACGGAGACCGACCGGAGTTGGGGGTGTCCATGATTCTCATGCCCAAGGATACGGGAGACCCTGATGCTTATGTCCGGTCCTTTGGGAACCTACGCAAAGGTACGGAGGAGTTCCGCAAGTTACCGCAGACAGACCTGTTCAGCTGGAGGATTCTGCAGATGATCGAAGAGGGCGGCGATCGAACTCTTATCTGCCATGAAGCTATCCCAACGATTGTTAGTACCCAGCCCAGTAACTTGCGCCGGCTGGAGATGGCTGACCGGCTGTCCGTGGTGACCGGAGTAGACCGGGAGTTCGTCCGCAGGGAAGTACTAAGGCTAATTGATGAGGTGCCTGAATGAACTATGTATATCTAAGTGGTCCTATCGGTGGTTTGACGTTGGAAGAAGCAACGGCATGGAGATACTATGTCCAGGAGATGCTTCCTTCTGGCATCATCGCGCTGTCTCCGCTTCGTTCATCCAAGGTTCTTGAGCACTCTGGAGTTGACGATAAGAGCATCAATCGTAGTGACCACTTCGATACCATGCGGTCTTCGGTTGTGCTGGTCAATCTGCTCAAAGCCAAGCAAGTGTCGATAGGAACCGTTGGAGAGATGGCTTGGGCGTGGGACCATCACATTCCCGTTGTATGCGCCATGGAGAAGGACAACATCCATGAGCATCCAATGCTCAATGACTGGATTACCTACCGGGCGGCCACACTCGACGAAGCTATCCTGCTTACCGTGGCTATAATCAACCCAAATGACTACCTTAAGTGAGAACGAACTGAACAGCAGAACCGTCTGTAGCTGGATGCCAGTTGCACCTGTCGACGAACGTATGGGACCGGCCGTTGGGACTCTTGATTGGGCTTTGCAGGAACGATATGACGGTGTAGTCCCTTCGATGGCATCGATACGGGCCAGGTTCGTCCACCTGTGGCAGGAGCATTGGGGAGACCGTCCTAAGACTGGGGATTACTGGAAGGGACCCAGACTGGCTGTCACGTTGGGCACCAAACTGTACAAGCTCTTGCTGCACTACGGCTGCCTGAAGCCATACGGACCTTACACTCTTAACCTCACCTATGGGCTCGAGCTTAATGAAGGTAGGATAGAGGGGTATTCCGCCATCCTTGAGCGGCCCAAGAACAAGGACCGTCCCAAGACCTACCCTCAGTTTGTGTTCGCCTTGGACATCAGAGATATACAGCCCAGGATCCTCTACGTTCCTGACTATCGAGGCTTTGCACGTTGGCTATCCATGCAGACTCAATGGGAAGCATCCGATATTGGTATGATGCATCTTCCTATGCTTCGCGGCGGCTCCTGGTTTGAGACTAGATTGGACAGAGTCTTGGTGGAAGAGTGGCTTGGGTCTATCATGAAGCAGGCGGCTGAGCTGCCTACGTATCCAACTGCAGGACTTCACTGTAGATCCTGTCCAGCCCCGTGCATGGAGGTATTCCTTGGATCGAATGACTATTACCGGAAGCGACGGCTCACCAAGATATCAGGTGCTTGACGACATGGTTGTCGAGATCGCAGCGAACAAGGACTGTTGGGAAGCATCCTGTTCGGAGTATCCTGATTGTGTGGCTCGCGGCCGAACCCCAGAGGAAGCCCTGGATACCTTCGCGGCAACCATAAAGGAGAAGAAGAGACATGTCGACAGCTAACGTCACGCCAGGCAAACAGACAGCCTTGGTTGATCGCATCAACGACCTGCAGGGACGGGCCAATACGGCTATGGCGTGCCCTCGCTGCAACGGTACCTGGTTCTACAAAGTCACAGTTGAACAGTTCTCCGACGGTGGATATGGATCAGCTCAGTTCCGCTCCCTGTCGATGACTCCAGAGACGGCTTACGTATGCCTATGCGGTGCGATCGTGGAGAACAAGGAGTCAGTGGGCCGTGGAGTGGATAGCCGGCACGGATACTTCCTGGGTGCCATCCGTACTGCATTGGAATGCCAGAAGCGCAACTCAGTGCAGCAGGTAGCCGCATCCTGCGCTTCGATCGAAGAGGTCGAGGAGCTACGGGATAGAGTCAAGTGGCTGGAAGAGGCTATCACCTCCTTCACCACTGACCAGACGCCTATAGAAGGCGTGATGATGACAGAGGCTGTCAACGACAGCACACGGTTGGGTCATATGGAAGAGCAAGCGCCGGTCGTACAAGCGGACACTCCTCCGATAGAACTGGCCGACGTGGCTTATGCTCCGCCGGTAGTGGTTGTTGCTCCTGCAGAGAAGATATCCAAGCCTGTCGCTAGACCCAGAACAGGACGCCCAGCGAAGGTGCCAGATGATATTCAGCCCTGAAGAAGTCAAGTCAATCAATGAGTACCAGAAGGCCGGTTTGATGCACCCATTCACCTGCGGAGCCGACAACCATAACTCCGCGCACTTGGATGGTGAGGGTATTCTGGTAGCCAAGGAAGACGGTCTGCACTGTCCCTTCTGTGACTACACTCAATACTGGTGCCATTCCTTCATGAAAGACGGCTCCTGGAAGCAACCCAAACTTGGTGACGTAATGGCGCTGTTCGGCACCAGCAAATGAGGTATCATGACCACCACAACGTTCCGGGATCCAGTTAGGCCTATCTCACCAGAGATCCTAAACAGGCTGGAATTGGTATCCGACCACATCACTCCGCTGGCCGGTGGCGTAGGACGACGCGTCAACAACACTCCTGACCCAAGGCTGTCCCATCTGCAAGGACCAACCGGGGATACCATTCCTTACTACGAGCACATTGCCAGCGTCAGAGACAAAGGCACCAGCAAGTTCTATGTAGCCTTCCGGGAAACGGCCGACGCCCTATTCGCCAGGTCCCAGGACATGACGAAGTATCCTGAGTGGCTTATGAAGATGCCGCAGAAGCATAAGGAGCGGATGATCTTCGTCTATCAGGTGTACCGACATCCTTCGAAGGTGCCTGTACTACGATCCTTTGAGGACTGGCTTCAGCCGATAGCTGATCCACTGCTTTGGGAAACACTTGTCTACTTCCTGTCCAAGTCCGGAGTCGTCAGCGCGGACCAGATGCGGGGTCTTTGATGGATTCCTCGTATGAGTATGAGGCAGAGGATGCTCTTCTGGCTCGTTTGGCTCCTACCCTCAATGGGATGCTTGGAGGAGCCCTCGTAGTCTGGGAGTTCACCGCCAGCTTCATGTCTGACGGGCACTGGGTGTCTCGTATGGACTACACTCTGGAAGGTGAAGACAGGAAGGCAATGAAGAGCCTGCTGATGGAAGGCAGAGGGTCGAAGATAAGCATGACTCATCCGATGCGACCGAGGGTCTTCATAGGTTCTAAGTACATGGCTATACTGAGAGCCGGCTTGATTATGATGGAGCTGGAGAGTCCCGATCCCGGTGAGAGGGTAATCTGACAGGAGGATACATGGACGAGATAGTGACTTCCACAGGCAGCAGCTGGGTGTACAGCGTTGGCACGACTGCCGATAACGCCGGTATCCCCCAGTACACGGGGGTATACAACAACGCTGGATCACTCCCCAACAACTACACGATCACAACGGCCGGGCCCATCTCTCCTGGATCCATAACCTTGGAAGGTTTGCAGCAGACCTGGGACCAGATAGTCCAGACCAATGCGATTCCTTCGACCCTGATTGTGAGTCCTGAGGCATATCAGTACCTGACTGCAGGTGTAGCTGTGAACCCTGCTTGGGACAACCCTGAGGACAACGAAGGTCTGATTGCTGCCGAGCGCCGGAAGGTTAGAAGGGCTGAGAGGAAGAAGGTTAGGCTTGCCATCTTGCTGGCAGGGATAGAGATCGAACCTATCCAGGATAGGTACGTGTAGCTGAAGGAGAACACCATGATTTGGTACCTAGACCGACTTGGATCGGCATTGCCTGGATCACCTTCGATAGCAACCGTCACCAAGGCTGCTGAAGCCAAATGGGTTGACGACATTGGTATTACACTGGTCAACACGTTGGAGATTACCACCAGGCAGAGCCTCCTGCGCGAAGACAGCGTCAACATTACCAAGGCCGTCGACTCTGTCATAGACAAGTACGGGGCGTCCTACAAGGTGAATGCTAGCGAGGTTAACCTTAGAGGTACAGGGAACGTCAGCCTGCTTACCAGTCCCTCTCTACCTGCTCCAAGGTCTACGGGCGAGCCCATCCTGGTGTTCACCATGCGGTTCCCTAGGTTATCTCCGGGCAATTGGAGCGAGCTGAAGGAGATCTCGGTTATACTCTGCAGTATGATGTGGGGCTGTCCTGCTGCCATATCAAAGGAGGACACAGTGGGATCGTTCATCAAGACCCCCGCTAATCAGCTTTATGGAGTTGACCAAGGAGAAGCTGTGGGATACATACCTACACCTATAGCGAGGGTCGTCTCAGCTCTATCAAAGGAGGACGCAGTCAGCTTGACTGAGAAGGGAAGCCAGTATCAGGAGCTGTTTGAGCAGATCATGGAAGACAAGACTCCTCTGAGTGAGATGGAGCCTAACAAGAAGACGCCGGCTGAGAACAAGCTTCTGGCTGCTCTCTCTGCGTCAAAGGATGCTCTCAACTCTGTATTGGCTCCATTCATTGGCAGGCCGGCGACTGAAGCCACCAAGGCCCAGATGGTGTCTGCTGTGAACTCAGTCACGGTTACCCCCAGACCTGGAATAGGTGTCAACGAGTACATTAGCCGTCCTACGCCTCCGCTGACTGATGTCGATGCCCTCAGGGCTTTGTATCCAAGGCAGTCAGCACGGTCGCTGTATCCGCAGCCGGCGCAATCACTGTACCCGACATATACGCGTATGCAAGCTCAGAATGCTACGGATAATGCAGCCGCTACTGCTTGGGTTGCCGCGCAACTTGGTCAGACTAAGGCTGATCCACCGAAGGACGACGCTCCTCCCTCCGCAACTGAACTGGCGACTCTGGAGTTCGAGAGTCTCGATAGGGAGTGCTAATGGAACAGGATCGCAAAGGACCCAAACGCGGCAAGGCTCTCATGCCTGTAGTCAAGGCCCCACAAGGTAATGTCAAAGGCATCGGCAAACTGGGTATATACACCGGTGGACTCAGTCCACTGGTGGTTGCCCCTCAACCAGGACTCCGTCCGCGCCGGGTGTCGGTTGCAATAGGACGAGTCAGCGGCAACAACTAAGGAATGGACAATGCCTGGAGACGCAACTTGGTACTCACCTGTTTGCGACGACGTGCTCAGGAAGATATACGTCTGGTATGCCTGCTACAGCCGAGGTGACCCTTCGGCCACCAGGCAGTGGATGAACCTTGACGGCCGCATCATCGATAGGACTACCAGCTATGCCAACCCAGTCCGCTTCAAGCCGTTTGAACTAGACCATCTCATCCGCATCCTGGATGCGCTGGCTCCTACGCGCGAGCTTGTGGAGTACTTCCGCAGGGTCCGCAAAGGAATCCGCCTCCGAGGCAAGCTCCTGCCTGGTGGCGAGTACGAGGTTGTGCTCAACGCATACAGGCAGGATGTGGAAGAGACGCTGACTGCCCTGATCAAAGCCAAGACTGGGGAGACGACCAACATATCGGATACCGTGAAGGAGCGTACTGATAAGGGCGTTAGCATCTGGGGTACTTAGCGGGGAGGCAGTATGGCAAGCAAACGCAGGTTGAGAAGGCAGGCTGAGAGGAAGGATAAGCGGGACGCGTTCTACCGCAACTCCAATAGGTGCTTCACTAAGCAGGCGTTCTATAGTAGAGAGGATGCTGAATACAACATGGAACGTCTTAAGGCCTCCGTCTTCTACGATGGAAGGGAACTCAATGTGTACGTTTGCCCACTGTCGCAGGAAGACAGCCCACACTACCACTTTGGGCACGTCCGCTATCGTGATGTATATGTAGAGGAGGAAGGTCAAGAACAGACAGCA
>Ga0302320_10018970_pt1 | contig 13848 bp, 11 predicted proteins | sample Bog_T0_3_FD_202130 | JGI IMG/M metagenome (GOLD analysis project Ga0302320, IMG submission 202130) | Peat permafrost microbial communities from Stordalen Mire near Abisko, Sweden - Bog_T0_3 | ecosystem: Environmental > Terrestrial > Soil > Wetlands > Peat | place: Sweden: Abisko, Stordalen Mire... | reverse complement strand
GAAATCATGTAGACCGTGATGGCGTTCAATCCCATGATCACGAACGGCTTCACGACGCGTTTGAAGCCACAGCCATCCACCAGCCAAAGGCAAGTGGCGAAGGTCACGAAGTCCAGGCCGGCCATGAATATTGAAAACGAACTAGTCCACAACTTTTTGTTGATGGGCATCCAGACATCGGCGACCAAGCCGAGCGCGATCAGAATGCTGCCCGCCAGGAATAGCCATGTAGTGCGCTCGGAAAGCTGGCGTCGCATGCGCAGGATGTGGCCGGCCATAATGCCGAACAAAGCAGTGGCGATCGAAGGGATGGTGCTGACGATGCCTTCCGGGTCCCAGGCCTTGGTGCCGGCATAGTTATGGGATCCCAGCAGGATGTTATCGATGTAATTCGATATGTTGTGTCCAACAGCGAGGTCGCCCGAGCCATAGCCTGGGACTGGAACCAGTTTCATGATGAGCCAATAACCGGTTAATAGAGATACGATGCAGGCGATTTGCCCGCGCACGCCCGTGGTTAGATAGATTGCCGATGCGATCAAGTAGCAGATGGCGATACGCTGCAGGACGCCGAGCAACCGTTGGGTGGAGAGATTGAACGGATAGGCGTACACGATGAGTCCTAGCGCGTAGAGGATTGCGGACCTGCGGAGCACCTGAGCGAACAACTTGCCGCGCGCTACTCCGGCCTCCAGTCGCTTGCCGAGAGAGAGGGTGATGGCAACGCCCACAATCCATAGGAACGATGGAAATACTGTGTCGGTCAGGGTCCAGCCGTTCCAATCGGAGTGTTGCAGAGGTGCGTAAGTGTGAGCGCCATCGCCCGAGTTATTCACGAGCACCATAAGCGCCATAGTTGCGCCGCGGAAGACGTCGAGTGAGACGAGGCGTGGGGCGGCGGGTTGAGCGGTCAAATCCATTTATGCACCATAGCAGGATTGCCATGCCGCCATTCTAGTCAACCAAACGGGCCGCTGGTGGCCGAATAGCTCGTGCTACCGTTGCGCTATCGCACGAACACGGAGGATTTGCCGGCGAAATCCAGCAGCCAGGAAGGGAAGATCCCCAGGAAAAGAGTGCCTAGCGCCGGAATGATCAACGCCGCGCGGAGGCTGGGCGAAAGCGGCTCGACTTCGAGGGCAGCTTCGCTCGGCTCGCGCATATACATGGCCACCAGGATGCGCAGATAATAATACGCCGCCACAGCGCTATTCAGCAGGCCAAGTACGGTCAGCCACACCAGGTGCGAACTGAGCGCGGCTTTGAAGATATAAAATTTGCCGAAGAAGCCGCCGGTCAACGGCACGCCGATCAGGGATAGCAGAAAGATCGAAAGCAGCGCGGCCGTGCCCGGTTGCGTCACTCCCAGGCCCGAGAAATCGTCCACGCTGAGGAAGCGCTCGCCTTTGCCGGAAAGATGCGCGATCACGGCGAAGGCGCCGATGTTCATCAGCGCATACGCCGCGAGGTAGAACATGGCCGAAGCTGTGCCCACGTTCGAGCGCGCCGCGAGCGCCACCAGGACATATCCGGCGTGCGCGATCGAGCTATAGCCCAATAGCCGTTTGACGTTCGATTGGGTCAGCGCGGCGAAATTGCCGATGGTCATCGAGAGCAGAGCCGAGGCCCACACCAGCGGATACCAGTCGCGCGCGATGGGCTCGAAGGCGGTCATGAAGATGCGCAGAAAAATGGCGAAGGCAGCGGCCTTCGGGCCGGTCGAAAGAAACGCGGAGATGGGACTGGGTGCGCCCTGGTAAACGTCGGGCGCCCAGATCTGAAACGGCGCGCCGGAAACCTTAAAGCCTAAGCCGACGAACATCAGCGCGACGGCCACTCCGATGAAGACGGGAGGCGCCGCGGGTCCTTGAGTGAGGGCGGCGCGAATGGCGGGCAGGGATGTCGTTCCAGTCAAGCCGTACACCACGGCCACGCCGTAGAGAAAAAATGCCGTGGCGAACGAGCCCAAGAGAAAATACTTTAGCGCCGCTTCATTGGCGCGCTTGTCGTCGCGCAAGTAGCCGGTCAACACATAAGTTGCGATGGACGAGATTTCCAGGCCGATGAAGACCATGATTAACTCATTGGCCGAAACCATCACGCACTGGCCCGCGATCGAGAAGAGCAGGAGTGCGTGGTATTCGCCAGAGTCTACGCCTTCGCGCTGCAGGAAGCGGTACGACGAGAGGACTGTGAGGATACCTACGCCGATCACTAGCACGCGGAAAAAAGTGGCGAAGCCATCGATTATCAATAAGCCGGAGAAGGCCGGACCGGGCGAGGAGTAGGCCAATACCGCGGCGGCCATGGCTCCGAGCATTGCCAGAATCGAGAGGTGTCCGTAGATACCCCGCGATTGTTTGCGTAGGACGACATCGAGGACCATCAGCAGCGTGCCGGCCAGGATCAAGATGATTTCAGGGAGGAACCGGATGTAATCGATGCTGGGGGGGGCGAAATTAATGGGCATGCGCCACCTCGGTGGGGACCGCCGGGGCCGCTGGCGCCTGCACGCGGATCTCTACGTTCATCTGCGTCTGTTCCAGAATGTGCGCCGTGGTTCTACGGACGGTCGGCAGGAAGGATTGCGAATACATGCCCATCCAAACCATCATGGCGAGCAGCGGCACGATGGCGGCCCACTCGCGCGGTTTCAAATCAAAGATGTGGCGCCGCACTTCGTCGGGCGTCTCGCCGTAGAAAACGCGCTGGTAAAGCCACAGCATGTAGCAGGCGGATAAAATCACGCCGATGGAGGCGAAGACGGTCCAGCGGAAATTGGCCTGCGCGGAACCTTGCAGCACCAGGAACTCGCCCACGAAATTGTTGAGTGTGGGCAGCCCTATGCTGGCCAGCATGGTAATCATGAAAGCGGTAGAAAGCCACGGCGCCACGGTAGCCACACCGCCGTAGTCGGCGATCGCCAGCGAATGACGCCGCTCGTAGAGGAAGCCAACCAATACGAACAGCGCGCCGGTCGAGATGCCGTGATTCAGCATTTGATAAACCGCGCCATCCATGCCGATCTGGGTGAAGGAAAAGATGCCGAGCACGACGAAACCCAGGTGGCTTACCGAGGAATATGCCACCAATTTCTTCATGTCGGGCTGCACCATGGCGACCGCCGCTCCGTAAACGATGCCGATGATGGCCAGCACGACGATCCATGGTGCGCAAGCGCGCGCTGCGCCGGGAAACATCGGCAGGCAGAATCGCACCAGGCCATAAGTGCCCATCTTCAGCATGACCGAGGCCAGCATGATCGAGCCGGCCGTCGGCGCTTCCACGTGGGCGTCCGGCAGCCAAGTGTGCAGTGGAAAGATCGGAACTTTCACGGCGAAGGCCAGGAAGAATGCCAGGAAGAGGAGCATCTGCTGGGAGGGATTGAACGCCAGTTTGCCGCTGGCGATTTGGGACAGGATATCCGGATAGTTGAAAGTTCCCGCATGGTTATAGACGTAGATGATAGCGGTGAGCATCAGCACCGATGCGGCAAAGGTATATAGGAAGAATTTGAGCGCCGCGTAGATACGGCGTTCGTGGCCCCAGATGCCGATCAGGAAATACATGGGGACGAGCGAGACTTCCCAGAACACGTAAAAAAGGAAAAGGTCTTGCGCGGCGAATACGCCAACAAGGCCGAATTCGAGCAGCAACAGGAAAGCGAAGAATTCTTTGCTGCGGGTTTGGATCGATTTCCAGGAGACGAGGATGCAGATCGGCGTGAGGAGAGTGGCCAATATAATGAGCCAGAGACTGAGTCCATCCAACGCGACGTGGTAGTGAATGTTGGGCGAGGTTACCCAGATGATGTCGGTGACGAACTGATAACCGGGGCGGATGGTTTCGTATTGGACGGCGAGGCCGAGCGAGGCCAGGAAAGCTATGAGGGAAAACGCCAGAGCGGTTGCGCGGACGGCGGCTTCGGCGGAGCGGGGCATTAGCAGAAGGCAGACGAAGCCTAAGAGGGGGATGGCAATGACGACGTCGAGGAGGTTCATCGGAGGCCTCCCATCACGCCCATCACGAAGAGCAGGAAGACGCTGCCCAGCAACACCCAGGCGGCATAGCTGCGGATGTTGCCGGATTGCAGCCGTTTCAATACCTTGCCGATTCCGACGGCTCGATGGCCGACGCCGTTTACCATGCCATCGATCAGGGCCACGTCCACGCCTTTCCACAGCACTTCGCGCGACCCGCCGATTACCGGATTCACCACCACAGCATTGTAAATCTCGTCGACGAAATATTTGTTGTAAATCAGTTTGTACAGGCTGCTGAAGCTCGCCGCGATTTGATCGGGCAGGCCGGGCCTAAAGATATAAAAAAGCCACGCTAAGGCGATTCCAGCGAAACCGAAGGCCACCGATACCAGCACGGGGCCTAGTTCGTCCGGCTCTTTGGCCAGCGGAAAAATTGGCGCGAGGAACTCTGGAATTTTGAAGAAGTAGCCGCCGCCGAGAGACAGCGCCGCCAGCACTGCCAGCGGTGCGACCATCACTACGGGCGACTCATGCGGATGCGCCTTGCCGCGATAATCGCCGAAAAACGCCAGGAACATCGCGCGAAAAACGTAGAACGCGGTCATGCCGGCGGTGATCACGCCCACCCAATACATCCAGGGCGCGTGATGGTCGGCAGCCGAAAGAATCGCATCTTTGCTATAGAAGCCGGAGAACGGGGGGACGCCGGCGATGGCGACGGCGGCGCACATCATGGTCCAGAACGTCCACGGGATTTTTTTGCGGAGCCCGCCCATGTTGCGCACATCCTGCTCGCCGCCGAGCGCGTGGATGACGCTGCCCGCTCCCAGGAACAGCAGCGCTTTGAAGAACGCATGTGTGACCACGTGATAGATGCCCGCGGAAAATGCGCCTACTCCCAGGCCCAGGAACATATAGCCCAGTTGCGAAACGGTGGAATAGGCGAATACCTTCTTGATATCGTTCTGCGCGAGGCCAATAGTGGCCGCGAAAAAGGCAGTTGCCAGACCGACGATGGCTACGGCTTCCATCGCCGCGGGCGCATGCAGATAAATCGCGGACGAGCGTGCCACCATGTAAACGCCGGCGGTGACCATGGTGGCCGCGTGGATCAGGGCGGAGACCGGGGTCGGGCCGGCCATGGCATCCGGGAGCCAGACGTACAGCGGGATCTGCGCGGACTTGCCGCACGCGCCTACCAGGAGCAGGAACGCGATCAAGGTGAGGCTCGATTGAGAATGCCCGGCAACGCTGGTGAACACCACGCCGAAATCCAGCGAACCAAAATTTACCACAATCAGGAAGATTGCCAGAGAAAAGCCGAAATCGCCAATGCGGTTTACGATAAATGCCTTGTTGCCTGCGTTGGTGGCGAATTTCTTATCGAAGTAGAATCCGATGAGGAGATAGCTGCACAAGCCCACGCCTTCCCAGCCGACGAACATCACCAGGTAGTTGGCGGCCAGCACCAGCGTGAGCATGAAAAACATGAAGAGGTTCAGATAGGCGAAAAAGCGGTAATAGCCGCCCTCGTGGGCCATATAACCGACTGAGTAGATGTGGATCAGGGATCCAACGCCAGTCACCACCAGCAGCATTATGGCGGTAAGGCGGTCGACGGTGAAATCCCAGCCGATGTTGAGACCGCCGCTCTGAATCCAGGTAAAATATTGCTCGGTGTGCGCGGTGTTGAGGTCGCCGAGGCCCAGGAGGGTCTTCAGCACCCAAGCGAAAGACAGAAGGACGGAGCCAATGGCTATGGTATTTACGAGCGCTTTGGAGCAGCGCCGTCCGAAGATTCCGTTGAGCAGGAATCCGAGGAGGGGGAAGACCGGGATGAGCCAGAGTTGCATCAGTCTCGCTCCGGGACGCGCCGCCAGACGTCTTGAGAGGCCGCCGCGGGCCACGGACCCGCCCCCCAATGAAAGCGTCGATCGGAGCCGTGAAAGGTATGTGGCGCGAGTGTCATTGGCTTAGTTTTTCATCGAACTCACGTCGTCGATATTCAGCGTCGAACGGTTCTTGAACACGGTCAGAATAATGGCCAGACCGACGGCCGCTTCAGCCGCCGCCACCACCATCACGAAGAAGCTGAAGATGTGTCCGTTCACCTGCTTTAACTGATAGGAGAACGTGATGAAGCTGAGGTTCACGGCATTCAGCATCAGCTCGATGGACATGAAAATGGTGATGACGTTGCGGCGCAGCAGGAATCCGGCGATGCCCAAGGCAAACAGCACCGCGCTCAGGATCAGGTACCAGGAAACGGGAACGCCGGCGGACATGTTATTCCATCTCCTTTTGCGCCAGCACCACAGCGCCCAGAATGGCGATCAGGATGAGCACCGAAACCACTTCGAAGGGCAGCAAATATTGGGTGAAGAGCGCGCGGCCCACGTCGAGCGCCGTGCCGTGCGTAAAGCCGCCGAAATGCACTTCGGCCGCGGCAGGAAACATGTGCCGGGCAAAATAGGCCATCATCCCCAGGAAGGTGAACAACAGCGGGATTCCAAGGACTTGCGCCATCAACGAACGGCCATGGCGAATCTCCGCGCCGGCGTTCAGCAGCATGATGACGAAAACGAAGAGCACCATGATGGCGCCCGCGTAGACGATCACCTGCGCGGCCGCCAGAAACTCCGCCCCCAGCAGCAGATAAAGGACAGCGAGCGCACCCATGACCCCGATCAGCGAGATGGCGCTCGAAATGGGGTGGGACTGCACTACGACGTTGAAGCCGCAAACCACCGCAATCGCCGCGAAGATGAGGAAAAGGATGACGTCCATATCAGGAGAAGAGCGCCACCATGAGGCCGGTGACCAGAAGGTTGAGGACGGCGGCCGGGAACATGAATTTCCAGGCAAAGGCCATCAATTGATCGTAGCGGAAACGCGGCAGCGTGCCGCGAATCCAAATGAAGAGGAACAGCAGAGCGCCGGTTTTGGCCGCGAACCAGAACAGCGGCAAGAGCGCCTCCTTCAGGATGGGCACCAGAAACAGCGCAGCCAGAACGAAGAAGACCGCGGCTACTACTGGCAGGGTCAAGCGGTCCATGCGGCGCACCGGATTCAGCCCGTGGTACAAGGCGACGGCGCCGGCCAACGCGAAGATCACTGCCGGCACGAAGTTCGAACCCGCTGAAGCCGGCCAAAGCGGCAGCCATCCGCCCAAGAACAACGTGGTCGTAATGGAGCAGACGGTGATCATGTTCGAATATTCGGCCATGAAAAATGCCGCGAACTTCATGCTGCTGTATTCGGTATGAAAACCGGCGACCAGCTCGTTTTCCGCTTCCGGCAAGTCGAAGGGTATGCGGTTGGTTTCGGCGAAGGCGGCGATCAAGAAGAGGATGAAGCTGAAGATCTGCGGCATGGGCGTCTGGAAAATGCTCCAGCGCGGAATGAATCCCAGATAGTACCCGGCTTGGCTCTCGACGATGTGGCGCAGGCTCAGCGTATTCGCGAGCAGCAGGGGCGCCGCCACCGCCATGCTCATGGGCAACTCGTAGCTGATCATCTGCGCCGAGCTGCGCAGGCCGCCCATCAGCGAATATTTGTTATTGGAGGCCCACCCCGCCAGCGCGATGCCATACACGCTCACCGACGAAACCGCCAGGATGAACAGGATGCCGATATTCAGATCGGCGAGCTGCATCCAGGTGGTGTTGCCGAAGATGTGTATCTCCGAGCCAAACGGGATCACGGAAATAGACAGTAGCGCCATGGTGATGGCGAAAAAAGGCGCCGCCAGGTACAGCAACTTGTTGACGTACGGCGGAATCAGATCTTCCTTGGTCATGAGCTTGATGACGTCCGCCAGCGGCTGCAATAGACCGTGCGGGCCGACGCGCGAAGGTCCCATGCGGACTTGGATATGCGCGATGACCTTGCGTTCAACCCATTGCAGGTACGCCAGGGTGGTGAGAAGCACGGCCGCCACCACCACAGCCTTGATCAGGCTCAGCAGGAAGAAGTTCATTATCGATTGCCGTGGTTCTCCACCACGGAGTTCAGTACTTTAGAATAGCGCCCCAGCGTGCCCGAAGTGAAAAGATTATCGTGCGCCGAGCGGATCAGTTCCGGACGGCCGTCCAACGGAACGCGGCCGTTTAGCGCGGAAGTCTGGGCCGCACCGCCCATTTCGAGCACCGGCAGCGAGACATCGTATCCGCGCACGTTCTTGCGGATCTCGGCGAATACGGCATCCGGAATCCATGGTCCGAGATCGGCTGCTACGCCCATTTCGCGGGCGAGCAGGCCCATAATTTCGAGGTCGGGTTTGGCGCCCATAGCGCCGACGGCTTTGATCAATCGTTGTACTTCGCCGCATACGTTGGTGACCGTGCCATTTTTTTCGTAGGCCGATGCGGCGGGGAAGACAACGTCCGCGGATTTGGCGGTTTCGGTGAGGAAGAGGTCATGGACCACCACGAACCGGCTTCCGGCCCCGGGCACTTGGCGAAGCGGATTGGCTCCCACTACCCACAACACATCCAAGTCCTCCGCTGCCAGCATTTCCGGCATGGCCATGGCGCCGGAATCCGGCAGCATTCCCATGTCCGCTGCTCCGCGCGAATTCGAATAATCCAAAAGGCAGACATACTGCACGGGAATCCCGAGAGATTCGCCAAAATCCACCAAACGGCGCACGCCGGCGCCCTTGATCGCGTCGCCGAACACAATTACCAACTCAGGCTCGGCCCGCAGGCGATCGCGGAGCGATTCCAATGCATCCAGTTCCCCGCCAAGGGCAACGCGCGCGCTGGCCGCGGCGTATTGATCCTCACGCACGGGCGCCGTGGTGACCGCATACACGTGGGCTTGATGGTGCCGGTAGTTGGCCCGAAGCTGGAACGATAGGAAGGGCTGCTCCAACGCCAGGTCCGCGCCGATTACCAGCACCGCTTTCTTCTGGTACAAATCCGCGGCGGTGGCCAGCTTGCCAGTCTTGCCGCTCAGGGCATCGAGCAGCGCCGGCACATCGCCGGTGCGATGGTGGTCGATATTGCCCGTCCCCAGAATCTTGCGCGCGAATTTTTGCAGATAGTAATTCTCTTCGTTGGTAGTGTGGTTGGAGCCGACCACTCCGAACTTGCCGCCGCGCGCGCGGACTTCTTTAAACTTCACCGCGACGGTTTCGAGGGCCTTGGACCAGGACGCCTCTTCCAGTTTCCCGTTCACGCGCACCAGCGGCGCCAGCAGACGCTCCGGATGATTGTAGAAATCGAATGCGTAGCGCCCCTTAATGCACAGGAATTCGCCGTTGATCCCGGAGCGGTCGCGATTGTTGCCGCGTATGATTTCATCGTTGCGCACGCCCAGCGTAGTCTTGCAACCGTTGGAGCAATGCGTGCAGATCGTGCCCACGTGGGTCATCTCCCACGGGCGCGTGTGATAGCGATAAGTGCCGCTGGTGAGCGCGCCCACGGGACAGATGTCGATGCACATCCCGCACTCGTCGCACTCCAGATGATCGCCCTTGTTCGGCGCGATTTCGGAAACCACGCCCCGGTTGATGACGCCGAGCGCGCCCACGCCCATGCCTTCGTTGCAGATGCGCACGCAGCGATAGCAAAGAATGCAGCGCGGATTATCGAAGAACACTACCGGAGACCATTGCTTCTCGTCCACGTGGACCTTCATTTCGGTGAAGCGGCTTTCACCGGCGCCGTAGCGGAAGGTCATGTCCTGCAGTTCGCACTCTCCGCCCTTGTCGCACACCGGGCAATCGAGCGGATGGTTGGCCAGCAGGAACTCCAGCATGGATTTGCGCGCCGCCACCACCTGGGGGGTTTCGGTGCGGACGACCATGCCTTCGGCCACCGTGAGCGTGCAGGCCGTCATCAGCTTGGGCATCTTCTCCACTTCCACCAGGCACATGCGGCAGGCGGCTTGGAGCGTCAGACCTTCGTAATAGCAGAAGGCGGGCACTTCGATGCCGGAGCGTTTGGCGGCGTCGATGACCAGCATGCCGGCGGGAGCCTGGATGGCCGCGCCGTTTATCGTGAGTGTCACTAAGTCGGGCATCTTTATGCCGTCACCAAACGGCCAGCTTCTTCATAGGGGCACGGTTTGCCGTCCAGGTGGTCTTCAAACTCGTGATAGAACTTTTCGACGATCGATATCGTGGGCAGCGCCGCGGCGTCGCCCAGCGGGCAAAACGTTTTGCCGAGCATGTTCTTCGCCAAGTCGCCGATCAGCGCGATGTCGCTGCGCTGTCCCATGCCATCGTGAAAACGCTGCAGCAGCTTGCGAAGCCAGTTGGTGCCTTCACGGCACGGAATGCACCAGCCGCAGCTTTCGTGGGCATAAAACCGCATGATGCGCAGCGCGGCTTTCACCATGCAGGTGTCTTCGTGCATCACCACCACGCCGCCCGATCCCAGCATGGTCTTGGCCTTAGCCATGGCGTCGTAATCCATGGTCAGGCCTTCACACTCCGCCGCGGTCAGCACCGGACAGGACGATCCGCCGGGGATGAAGGCCTTCAACTTCTTGCCGCCCAGAATGCCGCCGCCAACTTCCTCGATCATGGTTTTCACCGGGAAGCCCAGCTTCAATTCGTAGACTCCCGGACGGTTCAAATGGCCCGTCAGACAGGTCAGTTTCGTGCCGCCCGCCTTCGGTATTCCCAGGGCCGCGAAGGCCGCGCCGCCATCGCGGATGATGGCCGGCACCGCGCAATAGGTCTCCACATTGTTGAGAATTGTGGGGCATTGGAAAGCGCCCGAAACAGCCGGAAACGGAGGCCGAATGCGCGGAATGCCGCGCTTGCCTTCGAGCGATTCGAGCAGCGCCGATTCCTCGCCGCATTCGTAAGCGCCCGCGCCGGTATGCGTGTACAGTTCAAAATCGAAACCTGTTCCGCGGATGTTCTTGCCCAGATAGCCGCGCCCGTAGGCCTCCGCGATGGCTTTATCCATGATCTCGATCAGGTAGCGATACTCGCCGCGGATGTAGATATAGCCGGCATGTGCATCCACCGCCAAACCCGCGATCAGCGTGCCTTCGATCAACTGGTGCGGATCGTTCTCGATCAGCAGGCGGTCCTTGCAAGTGCCCGGCTCGCTCTCGTCCGCATTCACCACGATGTACTTCGGCTTGGGAGACGAGCGCGGCACGAAGCTCCACTTCATGCCTGTGGGGAATCCAGCACCGCCGCGTCCCCGCAGGTTCGAGATCTTCATTTCCTCGATGATCTGTTCGAACTTCATGCCCGCGGCTTTCTCGAAGGCTCGATAGCCCTCCGTCGCGAGATAGGTGTCGATCGAAGCCGAGTTCTCCATGCCGAAGCGGCGCGTCAATACCTTGGTTTCGAGCGGGCTGGGTTCGTTATAAAGCATCGATTAGTGAATCTTCCTCAGGCTGTCGAGCAGCCGGTCGAGTTTTTCGGGAGTGACTTGATGATGGAAATCGTAATTCACCTGTAGGGCCGGCGCCCAGGAGCACGCCCCGATGCATTCAACTTCTTCGAGCGAGATTTGCCCGTCGGCGGTGACGTCTTTGTGCCCCACGCCGACTTTCCGGCAGGCATGTTCCCAAAGCTCCATGCCCCCGCGCAGCAGGCAACTGATGTTGGTGCAGATCTGCACGTGGTACTTGCCCAGCGGCTTCTTGTGCAGCATGGAGTAGTAGCCCACTACTTCGTCCACCTGCAAAGGAGTGACGCCCGTCCGCCGCGCCACTTCTTCCATCAGTTCCGGCGTCACCGAGCCGATCTCATCTTGCGCATACAGCAGCATCGGAATCACCGCCGACCGCTGCCGGCCGGGCGGGTAGCTGGTTAACAGCTTCGCGAATCTAAGCTCTAGCTCTGGAGAAAAAGTCATGACGCCTATCTGTCGCAATCTCCCAATACGAAATCCATGCTGCCGATCGACGCGATTACATCGGCGATCAGCGTGCCCTCGACCATGCGCGGCACCCCTTGCAGATTGCCGAAACTCGGGCCCCGCACATGCACGCGGTAGGGATGCGTGGTTCCGTCGCCGATCACGTAATATCCCACTTCGCCGCGCGGCGATTCGATTACCTGGTAGACCTCTCCGGCCGGCACGCGGAAGCCTTCCGTCACAATCTTGAAATGGTAGATGAGCGCCTCCATCTGCGTCTTCATCTTTTCCCGATCCGGCAGGACCACATGCGGCGCATCGGCGGTCCAACGCCCGGTGGGCATCCCTTCGAGCGCCTGCTTCACGATACGCGCGCTCTGCCGCATCTCCTCAATGCGCACCAGGTAGCGGGAGTACACGTCGCCTTCGGTTCGCGTGGGGACTTCAAAATCGAATTTCTCGTAGCTCGAATAGGGCTGGTCCTTGCGCGCATCGCACTTCAAGCCGGCGGCGCGCAGCATCGGTCCGCTGATGCCCAGATCCAACATATCTTCGATCGACATGTACCCAATCCCGCGCGTGCGGCCGATCCAAATGCGATTGTTGGTCAGCAGTTCTTCGTATTCATCCACTTTGCCGGGAAACGCTTCGATGAACGTCCGCACGCGCTGCTGCCATCCGCGCGGCGGCTCCAGCGCCAGGCCGCCGATGCGGAAATAGCTGGTCATCATGCGCTGGCCCGAGTACATCTCGAAAATTCGCAGGATGTCCTCGCGCTCGCGGAAACAATACAGGAATACGCTCATCGCGCCAATATCGATGGCATGCGTTCCCAGCCACACCAGATGGCTGTTCAAGCGCGTCAGTTCCGTCAGCATCACGCGGGTCCACTGTGCCAGCGGTGGAATCTCCAGGCCCAGCAGTTTTTCCACGGCCAGGCAGTAGCAGAGATTGTTGGAAAGCGGCGCCAGGTAATCGATGCGGTCGGTCAGGGTGACGGCCTGCTGGTAATTCTTGACCTCGAATTCCTTTTCAATGCCGGTGTGCAGATACCCGATGTCGGGCCGGCACTTGAGGATCGTTTCGCCATCCAGTTCGAGCTCCAACCGCAGCACGCCGTGGGTGGACGGATGCTGCGGGCCCATGTTCAGGGTCAGGCTGCGGGGCTTCGCGCCGGATGCCTCGATAGCCTCCGATTCAGGAATAGGTGTAGTCAGTAGATCGCTCACGTTGGTTCCGGCCTCAGATCCTGTCGCCCGTGATGTTGTAATCCTTGCGCAAGGGATGCCCCTGCCAATCGTCCGGCAGCATGATGCGCCGCAGATCCGGGTGGTTGCGAAATCGCACGCCGAACAGATCGAAAGTTTCCCGCTCGTACCAGTTTGCGCCGCGCCAGACTTCCGTTACCGAATCGATTTGCGGATCGCTGCCCGGCAAGCGGCATTTCAGGCGCAATCGTTCGTTGCGGTCTAAAGAGTGCAGGTGATAAACCACTTCGAAACGGGGCTCGGCCGGATACCAGTCTACGCCACTGACCGTGCTCAAGCGCACAAAGCCCAAATCGTATTTCAAAAAGCCGCAGACGCTGACGATTTTATCGGGAGTGACGTCGATGGTGAGTTCGCCGCGGTCGAATTTGCCCGACAAGACGGCGCCCCCGTCGAATGCTTCCAGCGCGGCAGCCGTTGCGTTTTCTTTCAGGTTTTCAGGAAGCATGCGACTCGGTTATCGTTTCGGCTCGCCGGACCAATCCAGCGCGCCTTTTTTCCAGATGTAGAAAAAGCCTGCCAGAACCAGGGCGATGAAGATCAACATCTCAAAGAACGCGAACATCCTCAGTTCCCGGTAGACCACGGCCCAGGGGTACAGGAAGATGGCTTCGATATCGAACAGGATAAACAGCATTCCCACCAGGTAGAATTTCACGCTGAAACGCTCGCGCGCGCTGCCGGTGGGGGCGATGCCGCATTCATACGGCATGTCCTTCACGCGATTGCGGACTTTGTGGCCCAAGAGGTATGAAATACCAATCA
>Ga0302320_10018969_pt1 | contig 13848 bp, 11 predicted proteins | sample Bog_T0_3_FD_202130 | JGI IMG/M metagenome (GOLD analysis project Ga0302320, IMG submission 202130) | Peat permafrost microbial communities from Stordalen Mire near Abisko, Sweden - Bog_T0_3 | ecosystem: Environmental > Terrestrial > Soil > Wetlands > Peat | place: Sweden: Abisko, Stordalen Mire... | reverse complement strand
GAGCCGTCGGGGGCGTTGTCGGTCATGAGGCCGCAGGAGATCCCGGCCACCGGGGCGATGATCGGGACGCCGGCGTCCATCAGCGAAAGGCAGCCGCCGCAGATCGACGCCATCGACGTCGAGCCGTTGGAGGCCATGAGCTCGGAGACGACGCGGATCGAGTAGGGGAAGTTGTCCTCCGGCGGCAGCACCGGCACGAGCGAGCGCTCAGCCAGGGCGCCGTGGCCGACTTCGCGGCGGCCGGGAGCGCCGAAGCGGCCGGTTTCGCCGACCGAGAAGGGCGGCATGTTGTAGTGGAGGATGAACGACTTTGAGGTCGCCCCCCCGGTGAGCCCGTCCATGTCCTGGGCTTCCTTGGTCGGCCCGAGGGTCGTGATGACCAGGCCCTGGGTGTCGCCGCGCTCGAACAGGGCCGAGCCGTGCACGCGGGGCAGGACGCCGACGGTGGCGGTGATCGGGCGCAAGGAGGTGGCGTCGCGGCCATCGGCGCGGATCCCGCGCTCGAGCACCGTGTGGCGGTAGGCCTTGTACTGCAGTTCCTCGAAGACGATGCTCAGCTCGTGGTCGGCAAACTTGCCCTCGCCCAATTCGGCGTTGAGGGCCGCCTTCGCTTCCTCCTTGAGGACCTTGATGTTCGCTGACCGAACGGCCTTTTCCTTGCCGAAGATGGCGTCGGACACGCGGTTGCCGACCACGCGCTCGATGATTGCCCGGGTCTCGGGCTTGGCGGCGACCAGGTCGAACTTGGCCTTGGGCTTGCCCGCGACCGCGGCCAGATCCCGGATGGCCCGGATCACCGGCTGGACGGCCTGGTGGGCGAAGGCGAGGGCTTCGACGAAGCGCTCCTCGGGAATCTGGTCGGCCGAGCCTTCAATCATCAGCATGTCCTTCTCGTTGCCGACGTAGATCAGGTCCAGGGTCGAGGAGAACATCTGCTCAATCGTGGGGTTGACCACGAACTGCCCGTCGACCTGGCCCACGCGGACGGCCCCGATGGGCCCGTTCCACGGGATGTCCGAGATCGCGAGGGCGGCGCTGGCGCCGTTGATCATCGAAATATCGGACTCGTGGCTCTGGTCGGCGGTCAGGAGCAGGCCGATGATCTGGACTTCGTTCAGGAATCCTTCCGGGAAAAGCGGCCGGCAGGGCCGGTCGCATAGCCGGGAGGTGAGGATCTCCTTCTCGGAGGGGCGGCCCTCCCGCTTGAAGTAGCCGCCGGGAAAGCGGCCGGCCGCGGCGTATTTTTCGCGGTAGTCGACGGTGAGCGGGAACCAGTCCTGCCCGGGCTTGATGGTGGAAGCGACGGTGGCGGCCACGAAGACGATGGTCTCGCCGGCGGTGACGGTGACGGCGCCATTGGCGAATTTGGCCAGGGTGCCGGCGGCGAAGGTGAGGCCGTGTTCGGGGACGGTGACGATATGTTTCTGATTCATGTGGGATCGATGCTGACGGGCCGGCGCCCGAAGGCGGCCGGGGATGATTTCGGAGGTGAGCTGCCGCAGGACGCGGCGAGGGTTGGAATCTGAGCCTGGCGTCCGGCGCGCGGGCCGGACGGGCCTTCATTCAGCTCGCTCAAAGGCGAGAGATTTCCGTTTGTCGCCTCGCCGGAGGCGACAAACGGAAATGTCCCGGATTTGGGTGCGAGGGTCGGAGAGACAACGGGCGACCCGCGGATCGAGTCGCCCGCCTGGAGAAAGCGTTACTTGCGAAGGTTGAGCTTTTGGAGCAACTCGTTATACTTCGGCATGTTATGCCGCTTGAGATAATCGAGGAGCTTGCGACGGCGGCTGGCCATCTGGAGAAGCCCGCGGCGGGAATGGAAGTCCTTGCGATGGGTGCGCAGGTGCTCGGTCAAATGGTTGATCCGGGCGGTGAGCAACGCGATCTGGACCTCGCTCGAGCCGGTGTCCTTGTCGTGAATCTTGTATTCGGCTATGATATCGGGTTTTACAACTGTAGGCATGGTTAATTGGTTGGGTTGCACGACTGGCAGAACCCTTGCAGGCTCCGTGCCGCCCGCCTCATCCCGAAGTATATCAGGATTAAGCCGGCGGCACCGTTCACCCCGGCGGGATGCCGGGCCAGTCATGGCAGAACCCCGCAACCAACGGGATTCCACTAACGGAAGCGTCTACCTTCTCAAACGGATGCAGCCCGCGCAAGCGAAAATTGCCTCGGGAACGGGCCCTAGCTGGCGCGGATGTGTAGTTCTGTCACAGCCGAGCATCCGGGGAGCTTTTGGATCCGGTCCACGATCTCCGCGCGGTTGAGGAAGAGTTCGTTGCGCACGACCCCGTGCGAGACGAGCACGACCAGGCGGCGGCCTTCCAGACGGGCAGCGTGGGAATACGCCGCATTTGCCTCCCCGACCAGCTCGGCCCAGTGCTCCCGGACCGCTTCCTCCGGTGCGGAACGTCCGATCCGAAATTTCGTCCGCAATTCCTCGAGCACCGCCCCAATTTCCTTGGTGGGGCGGCGGCGCATCCGCGGCGGTTCGTTCGCGAGAATGCGGCGAAACTCTCCGATCGCCTTTTCGGCGGCCTTGCTGAACTGATGCGGAAGATCGGGCACGCGCCTAGGCTATGGCGGCTCGGCCGGGAATCGACCGCAAAAAAAATCACCCGCCGGCCGGCGGCTCCCGGCGGTGCTGCTCCTCGTACATCCGGCTGTAGCGGACCAGGGCCCCGAAGGCGGTGGCCCAGGCGATGTAGAATCCCGGGTAGCCGTCGCGAAAGCCGCCGCGCAGGATGTAGGCGCGGAAAAATCGCCAGGCCGGCCGGATGATCGCGGCCACCGGCGAAAACCTCCCCTGCTTCTCCCGCTGCTGGCGCACGAACAGATCCGCGAAGAGATTGATCTTGGCGACATGGCTCGCGAGGGTCGGAAAAGAATAATGATGGAGGTCGCCGCGCAGCTTGGCCACGGGCCCGTCGCAGACCATCCTTTCGTGGACATGGGCGTCGCCGCCCCAGCGGGCGCGATCGCGGCGGATCAGGCGCAGGACGGTGTCGGGATACCAATCCCCGTGGGTGATCCACCGGTCGATGAACCAAACCTTGCGCGCAAAGCACGCGCCGGCATAGCGAGCCAGGTCAGGCCGGATGAAAAAGGCCTGAAGGCTGGCGCGCAGCCGTGGGGAAACCTCCTCGTCGGCATCCAGGCAGAGCGCCCAAGGTTGGCTCGCGAGCCCGAGGGCGAGGTTCTTGGTGTCGCGAAACCCCTGCCAGGGGATCTGGTGCACCGTGGCGCCGGCCTCCGCCGCCTGGGCAGCGCTTTCGTCCTGGGTGTCATTGAGCGCGACGAGGATCTCGGCGACCCAGCCGCGTACGCTGGCCAGGCAGCGGGGAAGGTTGGCCGCCTCGTTGCGGGCGACGACGACGACCGAAATGGGCAAGGGGGAAGGCACGGACAACGGAGCCTGCCGAACCGGCCGCCGCCTGGCAAGGCGGCAGCACGATCGGGTCGCTTTCAAACTAGCGGGGCGGGCGCATCTCCGGGCGCCTGCTGTCCGGCACTCGGTCGCCCTCCGACGCCCCGGCTCGGCCAGCGTGCAACGGCCCCGAGCATGAGGTCCCGAGGGATCACATTTTGCCGACCAGCGAACGCGGGATCTGGTAGAGATAGCCGCAGGAGCGCCAGGCGCGCACCAGCGCCTTCTGGGCGGCGCCCCGGCGCAGCACCGCGGCCTGCCCGGCGGCCAGGAGCGCGAAGGCCAGCGCCTTGCCCGCGTTGGCGGCGAACCGGCCGAGCAGATAGCCGGCGGCGCCCGGGCGGCCCGAGCGGTCGATCACCCGCGAGCGGGCAGAGTCGAAGGCATGGCGCGCCGCGTAGCGGAAGGTGGTGCGGCCGGCCGGCATCTGGTGGCGGACCGCCGCGCCGGGGACGAACCAGACTTCGAAGCCGGCGGCGCGCACCCGCCGGATCATCTCGCTGTCTCCACCGGAAAAGTAGCTCTCCGCCGTCCGGTCGAGCGCCGTGTGGAAGGCTCCCAGCCGGGCGAAGACCCATTTGGGAAAGGCGAGGTTCGCGCCCATCGGCGAGTGTTGCGGCGCGAGCGGCCCGTCGTCCGACCGGAAGGCGAGCGGCCCATGCCAGTCGGCCAGCCACGGCGGGAGGCCGTCCGGGAAGACCGGGATCACCTCGCCGCCGACCGCGCCGATCCGGCCGCCGTCCTCCCGGGCGAAGGGCGCCGAAAGTCGGGCCAGCCAGTCGGGATTGACGAGGATGTCGTCGTCGGCGAACACGATCAAGTCGCCGGCCGCCTCCGCGATCGCCCGGTTGCGCGCGTGGTCCAGCCCCTGCTTCGGCTCGAGGAGGTAGCGCGGCGCGGGCCGGGCCGTGCCGAACTCCGCGACCACCTCGGGGGTTTGGTCGCGGGAATTGTTGTCGATGACCAGCACCTCGAACTGATCGGCGGGAAAGTCCTGCCGGGCGATGCCGGCCAGCGTCTGGCGCAGAAGCCCGCACCGGTTGTAGGTGGGAATGGCGACGGTGATGCGCATCAGGAGCAGAGCTTCAGGGCCTCCCAAACCCAGCCGCTGGGAATGCCGCCCAGCGGAATGCGGCCCAGCCGCAGGGCCCGCGCGAGCCCGGGCGGGCGGTCGGCGAACCGCGCCGCATACGCGCGGGCGGTGCGGGCGGTGAAAAACCGGGCGAGCCAGCGGCCGAGCACGGGCCGCTCCGGAAACTGTTCTTGGGCGATGCGCAAGCGCAGGAGGTGGGTGAGGCGCAGCATCCGGACCCAGGCACGCTCCGTCCACTGGCCGGCCGCCACGCGATAGAAGGCGGCCGGCGTGCGGACGACCTCGACCGGCGCGGCGCACGCCAGGCGGTACCAGAACTCGTAATCGGCGAGCGGCCCCCAGGCGGGGTCGAAGCCGCCAAGGCGGCGGGCGAGCGCGCGCCGCAGGAGCACGCCCGGGAACGGCGTCATCGAGCTCTTGAGGAAGTAACGCGGCGGATAGGGCCGCGCCGCCGCGGGGGCGGCCGGCGCGGTCAGCGCGGGCATCTCGGCTCCCTGCACGGTGAGGGTGCACACCGCCCCCAGGCCGCTCCGCAGGCGGGGCAGCACCGCCGCGAGATACCAGGGATAGAGGGAGTCGTCCTCGTGGAGCAGAGTCACCCAGTCTCCCCGGGCCGATTCGAGGCAGCGGTTCCAGTTGCCGACCGCGCCGAGCGGCGGCACGTTGGCCAGGTAGCGGCAGCGTCCGCCGGGAAACCCGGCGGCCAGGCTCCGGACCTCGGCCAGGTTGCCGTCGTCGCAGATGACGACCTCGTATTCAACCGGCACGGTCTGGGCCGCGATCGCGGCCAGGGCCTGGGCCAGCAGCTGCGGCCGATTATAGGCGGGAAGGCAAAAGGTGACCAGCGGCGCGCTCATGCCCGCGGGGCGTCCGCGCGCGCGAACTGGGAGCGGACCGCCCCGAACACTTCGTCCACCGAAAGGCGGCGCACGCAGAAATTGCGGTACGAATCCTGCGGCACGCAATGCGCGGGCGCCACGCACTCCGTGCAAGGCAGGGCGGCCTGGAGGAGGAGGTGGCCCTGGCCGGCGGGTTGGAAGAGCACGGCGTTTTGCGATCCGTACAGGGCGACCACGGGCGTGCCCACCGCGGCGGCGATGTGCATCGGCCCGCTGTCATGGCCGAGAAACACCGCGGCCAGGCGGCCAAGCGCGGCGAAGCGGGGCAGGGTGAGGGTCTCGTTCAGGACCAGGAGGTGGCTGCGCGCCCGCTGGCGGATCGACTCGATCACGGCCTGGTCGCCGGGACCCCCAGCCAGCACGACCTGCACCCCGAGTTCGTCCTGGGCGCGGTCGCACACCGCGGCGAACTGGTCGGCCGGCCACATCCGCCAGGGGCTGCGGCTGCCCGGGTGCACGAGGAGGACGGGGCCGGCGGCGCCGACGTAGCGGCCCATGGCCTCCAGGTCGGCTTCGCGGGGGACCAGCCGCACGGTGCGGCACGCCGCGGGAATGCCCGCGGCGGCCAGCGTGCACAGGTAATATTCGGTGATCGAATGCGATTCGTGCTCCGCCGTCGGATGGTTCACCCGGTGGGTGTAGGCGCTGGGCAGCCGCAGCGGAAAGCCGCTGTGGTGCAGGCCGAGCCGGAAGCCGGCGCCCGTGCAGCGGGTGAGGGCGGCCGTGCCTTCGGTGTTGTCAAAGTTGAAAACATGGCTGAATCCGCGCCGACGCAGGTCCAGCAAAAAGGCCGGCCACTCCAGCGCCCGCGCCGGCGCGATCAGCGTCTCATCCACATCCGGATTCAGCGCGAGCACTCCGGCGTAGGCCCGCTCGACCAGCACGCTGATCTTCGCCTCCGGCCAGTGCAGCCGCACGTTGCGCAGCCACGAGCCGAGCAGGACGACGTCGCCAAGGTAGCGGCGGCGAATGGCAAGGACGTGCGGTCGGGACGGCATCGAGGGAGGGGGTCAGGCTGCGATGGTTGCCGTCGGCTGGCAAGAAGGCAGCAACCGTCGCAGTCCGTCGCTCGGGACCGAGGCTAGCGATTGGACTCGGCCGGCAGGACCTGGCCCTCGCGCAGGCTGCCGATCGTCGCCGGCGCCAGCGCTCCGCCCGGGGCCTCCGGCCGGCGGAGGGCGGCGGTGCGGACTGTCGCCGGGGAGGCCGCGGCGCGCCCGGCGGTGCCGGGCCGGGGGCGGCCGGCAAGGAAACGGCGCAGATTGATGAATGGCTTGGTCATCCGATGCACCGCCCAGCAGACATAATACCAGCGGCGGGTCACATGCGGCATCAGGGTCGCTTCGGCGATGCCCGCCAGGGCGGTGAGGCTGCAGTCCTTGCGGGCATAATAGATGTGGCGGAAGAGCCGCAGGCGCATGGCGAACGAATTGGGCTTCAGGCCCACGGACGCCGCGAACAGGTTGAAGTACCGGGCCACGATCCGCATCACCTCCCCCGAGGCCAGCTGCTGCTTCTGGTTGGCGACCGTCTGCTGGGCCGGATGGCGCCGGAAGGCGCACAGGGGCTCGGCGGTGTACACCAGGCCGGCGGACTCGAGCAGATGGAACCACATCTCCTGGTCCACCACTTGGCGAAAGGTCGGGTCGAATCCCCGGGCGGCCTGGACGCGCCGAAACAGCACTGCGGAGGGCTCGCCCACCAGGTTCCGATCCTGCTGCATGCAGCGGATGATCACCGCATTTCCCTCCTGATAACCCGGCGAGCCCAATTCGTCCCAGACCTCGAGGACCTGGGATCCTTCGTCGAGGATCAGGCGGGCGCTGACCGCGATGACCGCCCGGGGCTCGTGCTCCAGCATCGCCACCAGCTGGCTCAGCGCCTGCTTCGAAGGCAGGCAGTCGTCGCCGAAGACGAATTTGACATAGTCCCCCCGCGCTTCCCGCAGGCACCAGTTCCAGTTCTCCACCATCCCGAGGTTGCGTTCGTGCAGCTTGAAGCGGATGCGGCAATCCTGGGCCGCGTACCGGCGGATCACCGCGGCCGATTCGTCGCGGGAGCCATCGTCGCTGATCAGCAGCTCAAAGTCCCGGAAGTCCTGGGCGAGCACCGACTCGATCGCCTCGGGCAGGAATCTCCCATATTCGTACGTCGGGATGAGAACGCTTACTTTGGGGCGGGGAGTCATGGCAGCACTGCGGGAACGCGGGGTCTTAAGACCTCTGGGCGCAGAGAAAGTGGCTGGCGAGGATGAAGCAAATTTCTAACTTCTTATTCAAGACTATATTATTTACGCCGTCCCCGATCCGAAGGCGATTCAGGCGGGGTGGGTGTGCTGGCGGTCGTAGAGCGCGCGATAGAGCGGGTTGGCCGCATAGAGCGCAGGATGCGTGCCGCTCGCGACAATTCTTCCCTGGTCGAATACCAGGATGAGGGAGGCGTTCCGAATCGTGCTGAAGCGGTGGGCGATGATCAGCACGGTCTTGCCGACCACCAGCTGCCGCAGCGCCGCCTGGATGGCCGCCTCGCTTTCGCTGTCAAGGGCGCTGGTGGCTTCGTCCAGGATCAGGATCGGGGCGTTGCGCAGGAAGGCCCGGGCGACCGCCAGCCGTTGCTTCTGGCCGCCGGAGAGGCGGGAGCCGCGTTCGCCGGCCATGGTCTCGTAGCCCTGGGGGAAGCTGGTGATGAATTCGTGGGCGTGGGCGTTGACGGCGGCGGCGATCACCTCCTCCCGGGTGGCTTCCGGCCGGCCCAGGAGCAGGTTGTGGTAGATCGAATCGTTGAACAGCACGGGATCCTGCGAGACCAAGGCGATGTTGCGCCGCAGGTCGGCGAAGCGCATCGAGCGCACGTCCAGTCCGTCGATCGTCAGCTTGCCGGACTCCACGTCGTAGAACCGCGGCACCAGGTTCGCGAAGGTGGTTTTGCCCGCGCCGCTCGGGCCGACCAGGGCGCAGACCGTCCCGGCCGGGATCGCGACCTCGACCGATTGCAGGACGGGCGAGCCCGGCTTGTAGCTGAACGAGACGTTGCGGAAGGCGATGTCGCCCTTCAGGCGGCCCACGGCGACCGGGTTCTCCGGGTCGGAAATGGCCTCCGGCTCGTTCAGCACGGTTTCGAGCCGCTGCAAGGACGCTTCGCCGCGCTTGAGTTCGGTGTTCACCCCGCCGAGCCGCTTGATCGGGTCGTAGCTCATGTACAGCGCGGCCAGGATGCTGAGGAACGCCCCGCTGCGGACGTTCGCATGATAGGCGTAGACGAAAGTGGCCGAGATGCCGAAGGCCGAGAGAATCTCGATGCTCGGATTGAGCGCCTGGGCATACTTGACGACTTTCATCTGCGCGCTGACGAGCCGGCGGCTCAAGACGGCGAACCGGCCGATCTCATGTTGCTCGAGGCCGAAGGCGCGCACCTCCTTGATGCCGGCGAGGTTTTCGGTGAGCCGGTCGGTGATGGTCCCGGCTTGCGCCTGGAATTGAATCGCCCGCGAAACCATCTTCTTGCCGACGTAACGGATCGGCAGGATGGCGAGCGGCACCGTCAGCAGGCAGACGAGGACCAGCAGCATGCCCTGCTCGTCGTAAGCCAGGTACACGACGGCCGTCAGGGTGCTGACCAGGGTCGCCGGCTGCTTGACCAGGTCGTTGGCAATCACCGTGAGGGTGTTCTGCAGCTGGTTGGTGTCGCCCAGGCCGCGGGCGATCAGCTCGCCGGTCGACAGCCGATGGAAGAACGCGAGCGGCAGGCGCTGCAGCTTTCGAAAATAGTCCAGCCGGATTTCCTCCAGCACATGCACTCCGGCGTATTGGATCAGGTAGCTGTTGAAATAACCCGCGACGCCCCGGATCACGAAGACGAACGGCAGCCACAGCGCGATCGCCCAAATCTTCGCCACCGGCACCTGGGGATGCGCCACCGGGACGGCCGGAGGCGCTGCCGGGACCGTCGCGGCCGGGGCGGCGACCGGGGCCGGCAGCGGCACGATCCGGTCGAAAAAGCGGTCCAAATGCCCGCTGACCCAGCTGCGGCGCGGCGCGGCGCCGGGCGCTCCCGCGCTGCCGGCCTCGTCGGGCAGCAGCACGCGGGGAAACACATACTTGATCATGAGCGGAATGCCGAGCCCGCCGGCGGCCCCGTAGATCACCCCGGCGAGGATACCCCCGATCAGGGCCAGCCGGACGCTGCGCAGGTACTTGAAATAGGGAAAGAAGCGGCGCATGAGTTAATCCTTGGACGAGCGCACGTCGAGCGCGTCGCGCAGGCCGTCGCCGAGGAAATTGAGGGAGAAGAGCGTCAAGGAGAACACGACGCCGGGAAACACCAGCAGCCACCAGAACTCCTCCATGTCGTCGGCCCCGTATTTGATCAGCACGCCCCACGAGCTCATCGGCGCCTGGACGCCCAGGCCCAGGAAGCTGAGGAAGGCCTCGAGCAGCATGACCGCCGGAATCGTCAGCGTCGTGTAGACGATGACCGGCCCCAGGACGTTGGGGATCACATGGCGGAAGATGATGCGGGCGCGGCTCAGGCCGAGCGCGTGGGCGGCTTCGATGAACTCCATCCGTTTCACCGACAGCACCTGGCCGCGGACAATCCGCGCCATCGTGAGCCATTCGACCGCGCCGATCGCGAAGAACAGGAGGAAGATGTTCTGGCCGAAGAACACCATCAGGAGGATGACGAAAATCGTGAACGGCAGCGCATACAGGATGTCGACGATGCGCATCATCACCGTGTCGAGCTTGCCGCCGACAAAGCCGGCGATCGCCCCGTACGAAACGCCGATCACCAGGGCGACGAAGGTGGCGATGAGCCCGACGGCGATGGAGATCCGGCCGCCGTAAAGGATGCGGGAGAACAGGTCCCGGCCCAGGGTGTCGGTGCCGAGCCAATGGGCGGCGCCGGGCGGGGTCGCCCCCAGGTCGAGCTGCTGGTCCTGGTAGGATTGGGCGAAGAGCGGGCCGACCAGGCAAAGCAGGATCATCCCGGCCACCACCAGCCCGCCGGCCACCGCGAGGCGGTTGCGCCGCAGCCGGTGCCAGGCATCGCTCCAGGGCGAGTGTCCCGGCTCGGTCGAATCCGGGGGGAGCGCGCGGGGGAGCCGCTCGGGGGAGGGCGAGAGCATGGGCAGGTCTAGGGGCGGGCCGCGCGGTTCATTCGAAGCGCAGTTTGGGATTGAGCCAAACCTGGACCACGTCGACCACCAGATTGAGCGAGACGATCATTCCCGCGTAGAGAATCACCGTGCCCAGGACGAGGGTGTAGTCGCGATTGAAGGCCGAGGTCACGAACTCGCGGCCGAGTCCGGGGATCTGGAAGATGGTCTCGATCACAAACGACCCGGTGAGGATGCCGGCGACCGCCGGCCCGAGAAACGATACCACCGGGAGCAAACCCCCGCGCAGGGCATGGCGGAAGATCACCCGGGTCTCGGTGGCCCCCTTGGCCCGGGCGGTGCGGATGTAGTCCTGGTTGAGGACCTCCAGAAAGCCCCCGCGTGTCAGCCGCGCGATGTAGGCGGCGTAAACCGAACCGAGCGTCAGGCACGGCAGCACGCGGTCGATCGGGCTGTTCCAACCGGAGGCATTGAACCAGTGCAGGTGGATTGCAAAGGCGAGGACCAGGAGCGGCCCGAGCACGAAGGTCGGCACGCAGATCCCGGTCATCGCCACCGACGAGCAGAAATAATCGAGCCACGAATTGTGCCGCACCGCCGCCAGAATCCCCAGGGGCAGACCGACCCCGAGCGCCACGAACAGGGACCAGCCGCCCAGCTCCAGGGACGCCGGCAGCTTGTAGGCGATGATCTCGTTGACCGAGCGGTTGTATTTAAAGGAGGGGCGGAAATCGATTCCGAACGCGGCCTTCAGGTCGAGCCCGTCCCGCAAGGCGAGCGGATGGAAGGTTTTGGGGGTGAGATCCCAAAGATAGTCCCGGTACTGTTTCCAGAGGGGATCGCTGAGATGGTAGTAGGCGTCGAGGTTGCGCTGCACCTCGGGCGCGACCGCCTTTTCCGAGGTGAACGGGCCGCCGGGCACGAACCGCTGCATGAAGAAGGTCCCGGTAATGATGATGAACATCACGGGAATCGCCTCGAGGAGCCGGCGGCCGATGAATCGCAGCATGGATCTGGCAGAATTGAGAGTGAGGCGGGGAAAAAGGGGAAGGTGAAAGTGGCGGCGGCCCTCAAGGCGGCGCGGCGGCGCCCAGCGACAGGTCCAGATAGGATCGGTTCCAAAATCCGTCCTGCTGCCAGCCATGCACGGTCTGGCGCATCGCCCAGTTTTGGGCGTTGAAATAAAGGGGGGTGGCCGGGCACTGGTCCAGGAGGCGCTCCTCGGAGGTGCGCAGGAGCGAACCCGCGCGCGCCGGCTCGGCCGTGCGCGCGGCCGCCACCAGCGCATCGAAACGGGGATCGCTCCACTGGGGATAGTTATCTGGCGCCCCGGTGGCGAACCCGGCCAAGGCCGGCAGCGGGTCGGGGAGCTGCGGGATGAGGGGCAGGAACGCGATGTCATAGCCGCCCGCGCGCGCGACCGCCAGGTGGGAGCGCGCATCGCGGTTGAAGATCGCCACGTCAATTCCGAGGCTTTTCTTCCACATTTCCTGGATCGCCTCCAGGACCGGATTGTTGGACCAGCCGGCCAATTCCAGCCTGGGGAAATGGCGGCCGCCCGGAAAACCCGCGGCGGCCAGGAACTGCCGGGCCTCGTCGTCGGCCGCGGGCCCGGACAGGCCGCCGGCGGGGGCGGGCGCCAGGGCGGGCTCGTCCGCCGGTCGCAATTGCGGCGGGATGAGCCGGTCGGCGGGCTGCCGTCCGCCCCGCGCCACGTCGATCGCCAGCTTGCGGCGGTCGATCGCGAGCGCCAGGGCCCGGCGCACCCGGACATCGTCCAGCGGCGGACGCCGGGTATTGAAGGCAAGGTAGCGGGTCTCCGCGAGCGGCGCCTGATGCAGCTCCGCTGGCCGTTCGCGGGCGTAAAGCTCAAGCTTGCTGGTCGGCAGGGCCATCGTCACGTCCACCTCGTTGGCGCGGTAGGCATTCTCCTCCGCATTCTCGTCATCGAAACGCAGGAACTGGATTGCGCCGAGGCGGACCTGCGCGGCCCCGTGGTAGCGCGGGTTTCTGCGGACCACGATCCGCTGGTTCGGCCGCCATTCGGCGAGGACAAAAGGTCCATTGCCCACGTAGCGCCCGGGCTGGGTCCAATCCCGGCCGAATCGGGCCACGGTCCCGGCTTGGACGGGAATCCACGGGCCGGTCGCCGCATAGTCGAGAAACCGGGCAACTGGCCGCTCCAGGGTGACGACCAGTTCTGCGGGCCCGGCGGCGCGGAAGCCGACCTGCGAGAAGTCCGACAATCGGCCGCTGGCGTAGGCCTGGGCGTTGGCCACGGCGAAGAAGAGGTCGGCATGGGGTCCGGCCGTGGCCGGCGCCAGCGCGCGGCGGTAGGAGTCGACAAAATCCTCCGCGGTCACCGGCTCGCCGTTCGACCACTGCGCGCCGGCTCGCAGGTGAAAAGTCCAGACGCGGCCATCGGCCGAGACTTCCCAGCGCTCGGCAGCCGCGGGCGTCGGTTCGCCCCCCTGCATCGCGGGGCTGACCAAGCCTTCGCTCAGGGCCCGGATGATGAAGAAATCGTCCGGCAGCGCCGCGAGCGCCGGATCGAGCTCGTCCGGCTCATTGCGCTGGCTGATCCGCAGGACCGCCTCGCCAGGCGCGGAAGCCGGCTCGGACCGCCGGTGGCATCCGGCGGAGATCAGGAGGGCGATCAGCGCGAATCCTGGAGCATGGAACCTCATGGCGATCCAGGATTTACTGGCCGCTATCGGCTGCAATAGCACTTCAAAAGAGGAGCGCGGCGTCCGCGACTGAGCTTGCCAAGATTTGCGCCCGCGAGTGAGGATGGGCGGTCGGCTTTCGGAGGAGTGGCTGAGCTGGTTTAAGGCACCTGACTTGAAATCAGACGTGGGCGCAAGCTCACCGGGGGTTCGAATCCCTCCTCCTCCGCCAGCCGCCGCTGCGGACCGCTCGCTAGCGGCGCTGCCCGCCGCCCGAACTGCGCTCGCCACCGCCCGAACTGCGCCCTCCACCCGACGGCCGCGTGGCCTGGGGGATGGACGGGGCCGACCGGCCCCCGCCCGCGGGCGGGTGACCTGCCGGCGCATGGTCGCGGTCATCGTGGTGATCGTCGCGGCCAAAGGGCGGATGCACGTAGACGCCGCCTTCCCCATAGTCTGGCTCGTCGTAGCCCACGGGCCCCACATAGCCGAAATCCCCATAGACGACAGTCGAGCCGCCGCCGCCATCGCCGCCGACGCAGCCGGCCAGAAACAGGCCGCTGGCAAGCGCAGGCAGGAATCGGCGGATCGGGCGGGTTTTCATGGCGCCGGAGGCGGTGTGGGCGCCGCCCCTTGGTCTTCGT
>Ga0302320_10018968_pt1 | contig 13848 bp, 15 predicted proteins | sample Bog_T0_3_FD_202130 | JGI IMG/M metagenome (GOLD analysis project Ga0302320, IMG submission 202130) | Peat permafrost microbial communities from Stordalen Mire near Abisko, Sweden - Bog_T0_3 | ecosystem: Environmental > Terrestrial > Soil > Wetlands > Peat | place: Sweden: Abisko, Stordalen Mire... | reverse complement strand
TATCTGAAAGGCGTACTCAATCTGCGGGGAAAAGTCACGCCGGTCATCGATCTGCGCCTGAAGTTCGGGCTGCCTGGCATCGACACCACCGAGCGCACCTGCATCGTTGTCGTCCAGGTTCACGGCGAGTCCGCTCCGATTGTGATTGGAATTGTGGTGGACGAAGTCTCCGAGGTAGTCACGATGGCCTCGGGGGATATCGAAGACACTCCCGACTTTGGCGCCGATGTCGCCACCGATTACATCCTGGGGATAGCCAGGATCAAGGGGAAAGTGAAAATCCTGCTCGACATCGATCAGGTTCTCAGCCGTAACGAGATCCACAGTCTCGAGGCCGTAATTCAGTAGTGGACGCCGTAATTCACCAGCGATAAGAACATGAAAACATTTACTGTCGGAAAGAAAATTACCCTGGCCTCGATGGCATTGGTCGCGTTGACGATCATCCTCGGGACAGTGTCGGCCTGGAAAATCAGCCGCATGAACGCGGAGGTTCACTACATCGTCGAGGGGCCGCTGCCGGGCATCTATTCGCTGGGGCTGATCGAGGGCTACACCAAAGCGCAAAAGATCGCCATGCTGGAGCACGTTGCTTCGGCCGACCCCGACCAAAAGAGCCGCCTCGAAGCCACTATCGCGGATCTTGAAAGCAAGCTGCAGGCCGAGATGAAGACTTATGAGAAGACAATAACGATACCTAAGGGTCGTGAGCTCTTTGAAAAGTTAGCACCGGTGCACGAGCTCCTGCGCGGCGTATGGGCTGAAGTCCTGCCGTTGAGCCACGCCATGAAGACCAAAGAGGCACTGGCGAGCTGGGACGGCGCGTCTTCGGTATTAGAGCAACAGGCCAGAGTGATCGATGAACTGCTCGAATATAAGCGAGGACTGGGTGACACCAGCAGTAAAGTGGCCATCGCCACCGGCGAATCGGCCATGTTCTGGACCGTGCTCATCATGGCGTTCTCCGCCCTGGCTGGCGCTGTCATGGCCTTTTTCATTGTGCGTGGAATTACCACGGTTCTGACGCGGGCCGTCGTCGAGCTGAGCGAAGGCGCCAGTCAGGTTTCGAGCGCGGCGGGGCAGGTATCGAGTTCCAGCCAGTCTCTGGCGCAGGGGGCTTCCGAGCAGGCTGCCTCGCTCGAGGAGACTTCCGCCTCAAGCGAAGAGATGTCTTCCATGACGCGCAAAAATTCCGAGAACTCCCAGCAGGCGGCGCAGTTCATGAATGCCGTGAACCTGCGCGTCGTCGAGGCCAACAAGACGCTGGCCGACATGATGACCTCCATGCAGGAGATCGGCGCCTCCAGCGGTAAGATCTCGAAGATCATTCGGGTGATTGACGAGATCGCGTTCCAGACCAATATCCTGGCTCTGAATGCGGCGGTCGAAGCGGCGCGGGCAGGTGAGGCGGGGATGGGATTCGCGGTGGTCGCCGACGAGGTCCGCAATCTGGCGCAGCGCAGCGCTCAGGCCGCCAAAGACACGGCCGCGCTGATTGAAGAATCGATTCTGAAGTCGGCCGACGGCAGCACAAAGCTGGGCGAAGTTGCGGCTTCCATTCAGGCGATTACAGAAGGCGCGGGCAAGGTTAAGACTCTCGTGGACGAGGTTGAAGCTTCGAGCAAGGAACAGGCGCAGGGTATCGAGCAGATATCGAAAGCCGTTTCCCAGATGGATGAGGTGACACAGAGAACCGCCGCCAGCGCCGAAGAGAGCGCGTCTGCCAGTGAGCAGCTGAGCGCGCAATCGCAAGCCCTGGTAACTGTCGTGGGCCAACTTCAAGCCATGATCGGGGGTGGTTCCGCGCCATCCGCAAGGCATGCCAAACCGGCTGCGAAAGCTCCGGTTCGGCACAGCCCGCGGTCGAAGATTGCCGTGGCTTCGTCGCGTACACCGGTTGCAGCGGCGGTAAAGACGCGAACTCCGGCGGAGTTCCCCCTGGATGACAGCGAATTCCGGGAATTCTGACAACAATGCCTATCGATTGCACGGAAGACCAACTCGTTCAGCTGCGCGAAAGCATTGCAGCGCTGGCTCTCGATGTGGCGCTTCGCGACCTCGGTTCCCCCGCGCAAATGCAGCAGCTCTCGCCGCTGCTGATGCAGATTCGACGGCATGCCGAATCCGCAGGCATGACGGCTGTCGCCGAACTCGCCTGTGTTGAGGCTGTCACCGAGAAGGACTGTCGGGACATGGTCTCCCGCATGCAATCCCTGATGACCGAGCCGGCATCGCCGGTAGCGAGCGTACGACCGGCGGCTCTCGCTCTGAACCAGGATCCCGAACTGATCGCCGATTTCATCATGGAATCGCGCGAGCATCTTTCCGGCGTAGAAACGCAACTGCTGGCCCTCGAAAAGGATCCCGGCAACAAGGAAGCCATCAACGCCATCTTCCGCGGATTCCACACCATCAAGGGATTGGCGGGATTTCTCGACTTTCCCGCCATTCAGCGATTCGCCCATGAAGTGGAAACGCTGCTCGACCTCGCCCGCAACGGGAAGGTACCTGTCGATTCGCGGATGGTCGATATTATTCTGCAGAGCGCCGACTACATGAATCGGTGTCTGCTCGGCATCGAAGCGGGCAAAGAATCCAGCTCCGGCGCAGAACCCCTGATCGCGCGCATTCACGATGTGGGACAGGCGCTTTCGCCTGTCCAATACGCCGACGATCTGGCGCAATTGGCTAAAGCTGTGGCGGAAGCGCCGGCGCCAGCCCCGCCCGCCGTCAATCAGGAACCGGCGAGTACACCGCGATCGGTCAAAGTCGACACCGGCAAGCTCGACGCTCTGGTCGACATGGTGGGCGAACTCGTCATCGCGCAATCGATGATTCGCCACGATCCGGATATGGCCGGTCTGCACAGTTCCCGGCTCACGCGTAATCTGGCCCAGTTGACCCGTATTACCAGCGACGTGCAGCGTGTTGCCATGGCGATGCGGATGCATCCCGTCAGCCAGTTGTTTCAGCGGATGGCACGCCTCGTGCGCGACCTTTCGAAAAAATCCGGCAAACAGGTGCATCTGGAGCTCAACGGCGAAGACACGGAACTGGATCGCAACATGGTCGAAGAGCTGGCCGATCCCCTGATGCACATGGTGCGGAACGCCGTGGATCATGGCGCCGAGCCCCCGGAGGACCGTATTGCAGCGGGCAAGGATGGCACCGCCCGTCTGGAACTGAAGGCCTGGCATCAGGGCGGCTTCATCAATATCGGCATCTCCGACGATGGCCGAGGGTTGGTGCGGGAGAAGATCCTTAAGAAAGCCCGCGAGCGCGGACTGACGGCAGGCGGCGACGGCCTCTCCGATCAGGAAGTCTTCAGCTTCATTTTCGAACCCGGCTTTTCCACCGCCGAGAAGGTGACCGACGTTTCCGGGCGCGGCGTAGGCATGGACGTGGCCCGCAGACAGATCGTAAAACTGCGCGGCCGCATCGAAATCGCCTCTACCCCCGGCCTCGGTACCACGTTTACGCTTAAGTTGCCGTTGACTCTCGCCATTATCGAAGGCCTCGTGACAGGCGTGGGGGATCAACGCTATATCATCCCCATCTTCGCCGTGAAGGAAATGTTCCGGCCGGCCCCGGAATCGCTTTCGTCGGTGCCGGATGGCGGCGAGATGGTTCTCGTCCGCGGATCGTTGCTGCCGATTCTCCGTCTGCATTCCCGATTCGGTCTCGACCCCCGCTCCGAGGATCCCGCCGGTGGCGTGCTGGTGGTGGTCGAAAGCACGCAAAGAAATTACTGCATATTGGTCGATGAGCTCATCGGAAAACAGGAAGTCGTCATCAAGAGTCTGGGCGAAACCTTTCGCAACGTCCCTGGCATCGCCGGCGGTTCCATTCTGGGCGACGGACGGGTTGGATTAATTCTCGATGTGGAGGCGCTCTTTGGCAGCCCATCCCACTAGTGAGGTCCTGTCGCCCGCCGAATTCAACAAGATCGGCGAACTGGCTTTCCGGACTTGCGGCATTGAGCTCAAAGACGGGAAGCAGCAACTGGTGCAGGCGCGCCTCGGCAAGAAAATCCGCCAGGGGAATTTCGCGAGCTTCGACGAATACTACCGGCACGTGGTTGCCGACGCGACAGGCCTCGAACTAACTGCATTACTCGACGCGCTCACCACGAACTTCACGTCGTTTCTGCGCGAAGCTACCCATTTCGATTTTCTGCGCAAAACGATCCTGCCCGACCTGCATGGCGGAATCCGCGTCTGGAGCGCCGCCTGCTCCACCGGCGAAGAGCCCTTCACCATCGCGTTTTCTCTTCTCGAAGAGCTCGGCATGGGGGACGCGGCCCGCATCGAAATTCTCGCTTCCGATCTTTCCAGCCGAGTGCTCGAAACCGCCGGCAGGGGCGCCTATCAGGCGGACCGGTTCAGCGGATGCCCCAAGGAATGGCTGCGCAAGTACCTGCTGCGTGGCTCGGAGCGGTGGGAAGGATGGTATCGCATCAAGCCTGAAGTCCGGCGCCTCGTCGAATTCCGCCGCATCAACCTGATGGAAACCTTCGAGCCCCGAAAGCGCTTCCACGTGATCTTCTGCCGAAACGTAATGATTTATTTCGACAAAGAAACGCAGGCGCAACTGGTGAACCGGCTTGCGGCATGCCTCGAACCCGGCGGCTACCTGCTGATCGGTCACTCCGAAAGCCTCACCGGTCTGGCACATCCGTACCAATACATCAAGCCCGCAGTCTACAGGAAGCCATCGTGAACGTGATCATCGGTGTCGCCGATTGCCGCGTAAGTAACGATGCCGAAGACGTGCTGGTTACCTACGCGCTCGGCTCCTGCATCGCCGTCTCCGTCTACGATCCGCTCACACAGGTGGGTGGGCTGCTTCACTTCATGCTGCCGGAGGCTTCGGGCGACGCACGCAAGACGGGCAAGAGCCCCTGGATGTATGCCGACAGCGGCATCCCCATGCTGTTTCGCGAGGCCTATCAGAAGGGCGCCGACAAGCGCCGGCTGCGCGTGCACCTGGCCGGGGGAGCGCAGGTGATGGACCCCGACGGCGTATTCAATATAGGACAACGCAATTGCCTGGCCGCGCGCAAAATTCTCTGGAAAGCGGGCGTGTTGGTGCATGGGCAGGAAACGGGCGGCAGTACGCCGCGGACAGTGCGTCTCGACATGGCTTCGGGACGTTTTTTCGTGCGCTCCACGGACGCACCGGCGGAAAGGGAGCTTTGATCTTGTATGGCATTTCAGTTGATGGTGGTCGATGATTCTCCGGCAATGCGGGCGCTGATTGTCCGCGTAATCGAACTCTCGGGTATCGAGATCGGGGAGTGTCACCTCGCGGCCAATGGCCAGGAGGCGCTCGATCTGCTCGCTAAGCATTGGGTCGACATTATCCTGACCGACGTCAATATGCCCGTGATGAACGGCGAAGAGTTCCTGCGCCGTCTGGATGCCGACGAGCGGCTGCGGGACATTCCTGTGCTGGTCATCTCCACCGACGGCAGCGAGCATCGCATGCGGCGCATGAGGGAGCTCAGCGCCAAGAGCTACCTCAAGAAGCCCTTCTCGCCGGAGGTTCTGCGCGAGCGGATGGAACAGTTGCTGGGGGTCGCACCATGAATGAACAGGAAGTATTTCAGCTGCTGGCATGCGCCGGGCAGCAGACGCTTGAAACCATGTTTTTCACGATGCCCGACGTGGTTTCGACCGGCACGGAAAGGCCGGCGGGCCCACTGATTGCCGCGTCCCTGACATTTGAGGGCTCGCCGCCGGGCAGATTCGGCGCCATCCTTTCCGAGCCGGTCGGCAGGAGTATGGCCGCCAACTTCCTCGGCGCGGAAGACGAAGAGGCCTTATCGCCCGCACAGATCGCCGAGGTTTCGGGGGAACTCGCCAACATAATCTGCGGGGCTGTCCTGACGGATCTCGAGAGCAATGCCGCATTCGACCTCTCCTCCCCCATTCCGATCTATGTTCCGGCGGACGACCCGGGTCCGGACTACGCTGCCGGCGCGCCCGTCACCTGCCGCTTCGATCTGCCGGAGGGCGCCATCGTGCTCTATCTGGCATTCGGGACGGGCGCGTGACTCAGACCCATAAGATCCGGGTTCTGATCGTGGACGATTCCGCCATCGTCCGCAAATTATTAACGGAGGCTTTGTCGGCAGAAACAGATATCGAAGTCGTCGGCACCGCCCCCGATCCCTATATCGCCCGCGACAAAATACTGGCGCTGTCTCCGGACGTCCTGACGCTCGACATCGAAATGCCCCGTATGGATGGCCTCACGTTTCTTAAGAAGCTGATGGTGTTCCGTCCTATGCCCGTGGTGGTGATCAGTTCGTTGGCGCAGGCTTCCTGCGCGATCGGCCTCGAAGCGTTGCACGCCGGCGCGGTGGAAGTGATTGGTAAACCGGGCGGCCCCTATTCGGTCGGGGAATTAAAAGTTACGCTGCCGCAAAAGATTCGCGCCGCGGCGGCCTCGCGCATCGTCCCTGTCGCGTCTCGGGCGCACAGCACCCAACCCCAACCTGCCGCCCGTACGACTCTGCACGCGCCCGCGAACCCCCTGGCGGTAATCGCCATTGGGGCATCCACCGGCGGTACTCAGGCCATCGAAACCGTGCTCATGAACTTGCCTGCCGATACACCGGGCATCGTGGTCACTCAGCACATCCCGGCCGGTTTTTCGCGCGCATTTGCCGAGCGCATGAACAAGTCCTGCCCCATGCGCGTGGCCGAGGCGGTGGATGGAGATCCGGTTCAGTCAGGCGTGGCCCTGATCGCGCCTGGCAATTTTCACATGGTTCTCCGGAAGCACGGCGGAGCTTTTCGCGTTACCGTGAAAGACGGTCCGATGGTCTGCTATCAACGCCCTTCGGTAGACGTGTTGTTCGCTTCCGTCGCCGAGGCCGCGGGACCGCTTGCCATCGGCGTGATCCTCACCGGGATGGGTTCTGACGGAGCACAGGGGTTGAAGAAAATGAGATCAGCCGGCGCCCATACCATCGCGCAGGACGAAGCGAGTTCGGTAGTCTTCGGGATGCCTAAAATGGCCATCGATCTGGGCGCGGCTTGCCAGGTGCTGCCGCTGAGCTCCATCGCCGCGGCCATTTGCGCCGCTCTGCCCGGTGACAAATCCTGCGCCCATCCGTCTAAATCGATAGCTGTCTCATAACGCTGTCTCATAACGACAGCTGTTTTATAATTCAATTGCGTCCCTGATCTTGCCGCCTATGGAAGAATCGCCGATTCCCGCCAATCTTCCTCCCCCTTCCGAAGTCGGGCCGGTTACCGGGCTTGGGGCATTGTCACTCCTGCGGGATGTAGCGATTTCCGTGGTGCTGGCAGTCGTCCTGATCGTATTTATCTATCAGCCGGTCAAGGTGGAAGGCACCAGCATGATGCCGGGCCTGACTGACCAGGAGCGTATTTTTATTAACAAATACGAGTACAAGCTGGGCGTGGGCTCGATCGAGCGCGGCGACCTGGTGGTTTTTCATTTTCCGCTGGATCGCTCGCAGTCCTATATCAAGCGGATTGTCGGCCTGCCCGGCGATTCCATTGAAATCCAGCAGGGCACCGTCTATGTCAACGGCAATAAACTCGATGAGAGCTACGTTCCCGAGGAATATCGCGATCGCGTGACTATGCTCCGGGAATCGGTGCCGCCGAATAAGTACTTCGTGCTGGGCGATCACCGTAGTTCGTCGAACGACAGCCGGGTCTGGGGATTTGTCGACCGCTCCGACATTTATGGCAAGGCAGTCTTCGTCTACTGGCCGCTCGATAAAATTGGCCGCGTCCACTAGCGCTGAGCGCTTGTTGGGCAGATTTGCCCCGCTTTCACTGCTGCTCGTGGCAGAACGTGCATTCGGTACTGGCGTTCTTCTCACGATGGCAATTCATGCAGAACCCCATGGTGAGGTCTTTCTCCCGTGTGAGCTGCGTACGCGTCGCCACCGGGCCGTGACACTCCTCGCACGTGTTCCCCGCCTGGATGTGCGTGCGATGGCTGAAATAAACGAAGCTGGGAATCGTGTATACCGGCGCCCACTTAATTTCGCGATCGTACTTTCCCTTGTGACAGCCGCCGCACACCGCGGGCGCCGGAAGTGTCATGGCCTCGCCGGGATCGGGATTCGGATGGCATGTGGCGCATTTCAGCTTCAGATCGCCGGCATGTAATTTATGGCTGTAAGGCACCGGTTGTTGCTGGGCGAACGCCGCAGCCGCTAGCAGGAGAAGCGTTAATTTCATGCGTTGTCTATTTTACCGGGCGCGTCGGTAAAGAAACCGGCGCTGTAGCCTTCGTAAACTTTATCGAAAACTGTGTCCCACGATTCTCGCGCCGCCTGCTCCCGGGCCGCCGATCCCATGCTCGCCCGCAATCCGGCATCGCGCAGAAGATTGGCGGTGTGCTCGATGAATTCCGCCTCGCTGTGGGCGACGAATCCCGACACCCCGTGATTCACGATAAACTTCGGCCCGCCGGCATCCGTCACCACCGCCGGCACGCCCGAGGCAAAAGCCTCCAGTACTACGTTGCCGAACGTATCGGTGCGCGAAGGAAAAACAAACACATCCATGTTGGCGTAGGAACGGGCGAGATCCTCCCCGCGCTCGATACCGGGGATGTCGGCGGCGGCCAGATTTTCAATCAGCCAGTCGCGTTCGCTGCCGTCGCCGATCACAAGGAAACGGAACGGAGGAACGCCGGCCGCAAGCAGGGCCACTTCCAGCTCGCGCAAAAAGCGCACACTTTTCTCAGGCGTGATCCGGCCCACGTAACCGAGACGCAGAATGCCATCGTCGACGCTGCGCCTTGCGGGATTGAAGAGCTGGGTATCGATGCCGCGCTTCATCAGAAACACGGGCTTATTAGTGCGCTCGCGCAGCATCTGGACCAATTCGTTGTTGGGCGCGTAGAGCACGTTGCCGAGCGAGTAGAATGCCAGCACCAGATTCAACATCTGCTCTTCGCTGAAAGCCACCACTCCTTTGCGCGTCTCATCGGGCATCCACCAAAGTAATTTGTCGAGCCGCATGGCGCCGAATTCATGCAGGTTGGTGTGCCAGGAGATAGCCAGCGGCAGTTTCAACTTGCGCGCAATGAACACGCCGATCTCGCTCACGTCTCCAGGACTCACCACGTGAATGATGTCCGGCTTGAACTGCTCGACTATGCCGGTGACATAACCCAGCATCCGCCACAGCGCGGGGTCGTGACGCAGCCCGCGGTCGAGTTCGAATGCAAGCGGGCCGCGCGTGAGTTCCACATGGGTGACGGCGCCGTCCGGATAATCGCGCGTTTCCGTCGCTCCACGAACGCAGAGAAAAGGATAATTATGGCGGCGCGCGAAGCCGGTCAATTCCCGGCTGGTCAGCGCTACACCGTTGATTTCCTGAAACGTATCTGTAAAGAAGGCAACTCTGGGGATGGCGTCCACTCAGAGCAGCATAGCGCGAACGGCTGGAATAAAGACGCCCGAAAGCGGGATAATCGTTTTGTGACGGTGCTCGAAGAAAAACACAAGCTGGCCACGCGCTGGTTCCACTGGATCAACTTCCCGATTCTTTCGGCGATGATCTTCAGCGGATTGCTCATTTACTGGGCTTACGACCCCTATCGCATTGGCGTGGGCAGTGTAACGCTCTTCCATTTCTTTCCCGACTGGTTCTACAAAATCACCGGTATCGGCGAAATGCTGTCGCTCGGCATGGGGCTGCATTTTCTTTTCGCCTGGATCTTCGCCATCAACGGCTTCGCCTATGTGATCTATACATTGGTCTCGGGCGAATGGCGGGAACTTCTGCCGGAACGAAAATCTTTCGGCGAAGCCATCCAGGTTGCAATGCATGACATGGGCTTGAAGGTGCCGCTTCCCCCGCAGGGCCGTTACAACGCGGCACAGCGCCTCTCCTATTCGGGGATTGTGGTGATGGGCGGGCTGAGCCTGCTCACCGGTCTCGCCATTTACAAACCCGCGCAACTGCATTGGCTGACTGCGCTCGCCGGAGGGTACGAATGGGCGCGCTGGGAACATTTCTGGCTGACCATGGGCTACCTTGGATTCTTCGTAATTCATATCGCGCAGGTAGTTCGCGCCGGATGGCCAAATTTCCGCTCCATGGTCTGCGGGTACGACCTGGCGGAAGTCGCGGAGCCCTCTGAACTGGCGCAAGCGGAGGCAAATCATGGCGACTGAAGAGAAATCGAAAAGCGCTCTAACCCCCGAGCAGGAAATCGCCCGCCGCACACGCCGCTCCTTCATGGTCCTCGGCGCCGGAGCGGTGGCTGCTGCGGGAGGCTGGACCTTGCTCAACTCAGGGGACGATGCCGGTGTTCCGCCGTCTTTACGCAAAGTGCTCAGATTCAATGAGAGCGTGGTGCGATCCACGCTCTACAGCAACGATCATCTGGCCAGGACATACCCGGCTTCGGCCGTCGGCGATCTTAAAGAGAACGGCGATTTCGGGCTCGACGACGATGTCGAAAACGAAGACTGGCGTTTGCATGTGACAGCCTTCGGAGCCACCAGCCCGGCGACGGCTCTCACCATGGCCGACATACGATCGTTGCCGCGCTATGACCAAACCATCGATTTCAAATGCGTCGAGGGCTGGAGCGTCGTGACGCAGTTCGCCGGCGCGAGGCTCTCCGATTTCACCGCAAAATTTGCCCCCGGTTCCGAGAAGGCCGAGTGCGTCGGCATGAAGACGCCGAATGCGGAATACTACGTCGGCCTCGACATGCCGAGCGCGCTCCACCCCCAGACGCTCCTCGCGTATGAGATGAATGGAGCGCCTCTGACCGACGAACACGGAGCGCCCCTCCGTCTGGTTATCCCCGTCAAATACGGCATCAAGAACATCAAGCGCATCGGCAGCATCGAATACACCGACACGCGTCCCAAAGACTATTGGGCCGAACGCGGCTACGACTGGTACGCCGGACTGTAGCGTCGCCCCTTAATCCAAAAATCCCTGCCACATCCGCATCGCCCGCTGGTTGTGCCTGCCGAGCGCCGCAAAGCCGCGCGGAGCGGCCCACCGGCTGCGCAACAACCTCACCCCCACCTTCGCGATATGCCCCGCGTCGTCCACCTGGGCCTTCCAGTTGGAGGGCGCCCATTCAATTGCATCCGACACCACGCTCGGAACGCCCTCCGCCGCGCCATCCGCCGTCACCACATTGAAGCTCTCCGTATAACTGGGCTGCAGCAGCAGATGCATATGGCGAACCGTCTGGCGGAATTGCGGCCACGTCTGCCAACCGTTTTCGATCAGCTTCACGTGCGGCAGTCCCACGAACATCTGGCGCACCGCGTCCATCACCGAACCCGCGCCCTCGTTGCGGCCCGACGAAAGCCAGAATTCCAGATCGGCTCGCATATCGGTGGCGATTTCCACCGCCGCCCCCGCCGCGGTCATCAGATTCTTGAGGGCGCGCGTAGCCCCAAAGGCGCCGATGCGCAGGGTGCCGGCCTGGTACAACGCGCGCTTGGGCGCCGCGCCAGCCAGGTAATACATGTTCGGCAGATAAAGGCACGGCGCCGCATACGCCTTCTCCACCCATCGCGTCAGCCGGTCGCAATTGGCGGCAATCTGAAAATTCCAAGTACAGCGTTCCAGGTCGATGCCTTCCCGAACCAGGCGCATCGCACTCGGATCGGCCTGCAGGAAGCCCAGATTCGAGTGACAGTTGACCGCGAACCGCGTCTCCGGAAAATCGGCGCAAAGCTGCGCCAGCTCGGCTGTCTGAATCCACGGCGCCGAAACGACTACGTGAGTTACCTCAGACGACGACGACCGGGAGACAACGGCCGATTTATGCAGTTGATTGCGCAGATCCGCTGCGCTGACAATGGGCCAAACGTTCGCCTCGACGCCCGCGGCCCGCAGACTTTTTGCGACGTTGAGCGCCGTAACGCCCAATCCGATATGACTCACCGCTCGATTGGCGGCGAAATTTTTGTAAGCCAGAATAACTTGCATTTGCCCCGACGATAGACTGCCGGAGTGCAGCTTTAAGCCTGCCCTGAACGCAAGTTATAGAAGACAGTATGAAAAAGGATCGCGAATTTTTGTGAATGGCTTTTTCGACTACCCGTGCCCGAGCTTCATCGCCCATCCGATGGCGAACAGCGCCAGCATGAAACAGCCGAAGCAATATGCCCCATAGTGCAGCCGGTCGGGATTGGTCTTCTTGGTGGTAATCCCCATGACCACCGAGACGAACAAAGAGAACAGAAAAGCCGCCTCGAAGTGTGAAAGATTCAGTTTCGGCATCAGTCCTTCTTCCCCGTGCCGATTTCCCACGTATCAACCATGGCCAGGATATTCAACAATCCCGCCGTTACCAGGAATTTCGTCCCGTAGTCATGCACGTCGCCCGGCATGTCGGGCTGTGCGTATCCGAACATCGTGGTCAGCAGGTACATCGCACCCGCCGCCAGATTGCAGATGAAGCCGCCGTAGTTGATGAGCGAACTGAGGTAGTCGGCGCCCTTTTCCGGCGTGAACATCATGCCGCGCATAAAGATGCCGAAGAGAAACATCAGGAAGACCGACGCGAAGATGAGTGCGCCCCGTCCGGTTTTCTTAAGCAGGAAATGTCCTGCGCCAGGTATCAGCCAGGCCGCCAGCACGGGCAATAGCCATGCGTTGATGGCCGGACTGGCTTCATTCGCGGACGATGCGGATTGCGGTTGAGCTGCCATTCTGAGTAGTTAATACGAGCGTATCACGCGGAAAGTTCGGCGCAGGGGCACGCGGACCCGGACGCGTTCGGAATTAATTTAAACCAACGCCGACCGGCTTCTCCGCCTTACTGCTGTCGCGCGCCACTTCGAAATGGCTCAGCGACTGGGAATATTGCGAAAGGCCCTTGAAAATCGCTTCGGCGATCTTCTGCCGGTACTCCGGCTTGTTCAGATTCGCCTCGTCCTTCGGATTGCTCAGGAACCCGATTTCCGCCAGAATCGAAGGCATGGAGGCGCCAATCAACACCACGAACGGAGCGCGCTTCACACCGCGGTTTCGAGCAGCCGCGTTCGATTTCGCCGCCTGGGAGAAAAGACTGGTCTGCACGGTCTGCGCGAAGGTTTCCGATTCCGTGATCTTGTCGTTCAGCGTGATGGACTGGATCAGATTCATCAACTCGCCAACGCTCTTATCCGCGCCCGCGTTCTCGCGCGATGCCACGTCGAGGGCCGCCGGGGAATTGGTGAAGTTCAGGAAGAAAGTCTCTGTCCCCGCCACCGACGGCGCGGGTGACGAGTTAGCGTGTATGGAGAGAAACAGATCCGCCTTGCGCTGGTTGGCAATCGCCGTCCGTTCATGCAGCGGGATGAAGGTATCGTCCGAGCGCGTCAGAACCACCTCGGCGCCCATGCGGCTCTGGACCAGCTTCGCCAACCGCAGCGCCACATCCAGCACTACGTCTTTTTCGAGAACGCCGTTAGGGCCGACGGTGCCATCGTCATGGCCGCCGTGCCCGGCATCGATCACGATGCGATTCACCTTCAGGCCCAGGGCGCGGGTTAGCGATCGTGTACCGTTCTCCGAAGCGTGCGGGGTCAGATCGCGTGAAGCTTCGCGCGCCTGCGCCGGAGCGGGCGGATCGTAAGGCACCGGCTGCGGCGCGGCGACTACAGGCGCGGCGGCTACCGACACATTGGCTGCAACATTCCGGATGGCCTTCGGAGGTTTCGCCAAAGCCGCCCTGATCGCAAAGTCCAGCGTGGTGATAGGAGCCAGCGGCGCCGCATCGAGCGGCGGCGGATTAACCGCCAGAATCACGCTTCGCCTGCGCACCGACGGGGAGAAGAACACCGGCTCGGCCGCATGCTCCGGCGCCCCCTTGGGGCGAACTTCA